>FWPV01010820.1_pt1 | contig 14768 bp, 17 predicted proteins | sample 2228371 | NCBI WGS metagenome assembly FWPV01 (sample SAMEA103939776, study PRJEB20133) | metagenome
GAGATAGGCACCGGTCAAAACAGCCATGAGGAGGAGAGCGTACACATAGGGAATACCCATGACCACGTCAAAAAGATAGCTCAACCCCATGTACACCGAAGCAGAATAGGATACAAGAAAAATAAAAATAACAATGGCCGAGAATATCCGCAAAAATTGGCTTTGATAACGACTCTCCAAAAACTCGGGCATGGTCATCACCCCGAGTTTTTCGGTAACCATTCTCGTTCTTTTGGCCAAAACGAGCCAGGCAAGAAGAGAACCGACTAAGGCATTACCGACTACAATCCAGAGGCTGGAAAGCCCGAAACCCCAACCGATTCTCCCGGCATATCCGATAAAGAGGACCGCGCTGAAATAGGTTGTCCCGTAAGCAAAAGCAGAAATCCAAGGGCCGAGGGTCCTATTGGCTAAAAAGAAATCCCCTACCGTTTTTGCCCGACGCATACTGTAGTAACCGATACCGACCATGATTACAATGTACCCCAAAAGGGCGACGAGTTTCATTGGAAAACTTTCCTCCTTGTGGTATTATTGGTTCCATGAACGATCACCACATAGAAACCATTGTAACCATTCTACAGAAGGAAAAGAACAGCTGGCAAGATGAAACTCTGAATACCTTAGAAAAAAAATAAGATGCCCTTACTGCGGCGGAAAGCTGCTTTTTAAGCAAAGACTCACTATCACAAAAGTAAAAGCTAGATAGAATGGTTAATAAAGAAAATTTACATAAATTGCAGCTGATGGAACAATCCCTTCAGCAGTTTCTTTTACAGAAACAAACTTTTCAAGCGCAACTAATGGAAATTGAAAGTGCATTAAACGAACTGAGCAAAACAGATAAGGCTTATAAAATTGTTGGGAACATTATGGTAAGCTCTAACAAGGATGAGCTTAAAAAAGATCTCGAATCAAAAAAAGAAATAATCAGCTTAAGGATCAAAAATTTAGAAAAACAGGAAGAAAAAATAAAAGAAAACGCATCAAAATTACAAGAAGAAATAATAAAAGGAATGAAGAAGTGATAACATGGCATCTTTGGCAGAAATAATAGATATAATTAAAGATTTAATAGACGATAACACTGTTCCAAAGAATGTGAAGACCAAACTTTCTGAGATAGCAAATATGCTTGAAACAGATGATGACGAACTTTCTTTGAAAGTAAATAAAGCATTACACGAACTTGATGAAATAGCTTCTGACGCCAATCTACAGTCTTACACGAGAACTCAGATATTAGGTATTTCTTCTGCTTTGGAAAGTTTAGAGTAAACTGTGCAAATATTCTTTTTTGTACTTAAAACCATTTTTTCTTGCCAGCTTATCAATTGCTTTGTCGAATCTACTGCCGTATTGAGCTCCAAGCTTCTTTCTCCAGGCAAACTCCTTTGGCAAGCCTAGTTCTTCAGCAATTTCTCTAAGAATTATTTTTTTATGTTCTTTACTTATCTTCCTATCAGCTGGAAACTTCATAGCTTCTATTATTACATCTCTATCTAAAAAAGGTGTTTCAATTCCAAAATTTAATTTTTCAGCGATTGTCAAATCTCTTATTAAATCTCTTTTGTACATTTTTTTAAGCCCGCTCCAGCATTCTGCATTTACATCGCTTGCTTTCTCATGCCTTTGGTAGCCTGCAAATATTTCCTCTGAGCCCAAGCCGGAAAAGAAAACTTTTTCTTTGGCAATTGTCGAAACAGCGACTAAAACACAGCCAACACCAACCTTAACAATATAATCAGCATCAATTTCTTTAGGTTTTGGCAAGATCTCAACAACTTTCTTAATTATTTTTTCAGCTTCAGCCAAATTAAAAACCTTTTCAACATAATTCACATTCAAAGCCTTAGCAACTTTTCTTGCATAAACCAAATCAGCAGGTTCTGCGGTCTCTTTATCTTGAAAACCGACTGAATAGCAAGTAAAATTTTTGGAAAATCTCTTCGCAACGAGCGCAATTGTTGACGAATCTACTCCGCCAGAAAAGAAAATTCCGAATTTTTCCCCTGGAATGCGATTCTTAATAGCTTCAACAATCGCTTCTTTAAGTTTTTCTTTATTATTTTTGCCTTTCGCTTCACAACTCTCCACAAAATCCAGCCATTCTTTCTCAGAAATCATTTTCATAACCGCCAATGCCAAAGACAAACTTAATTATTTTTATTTTAATCGGTGGCTAAAATCCTCCTTGTTTTAGGAACAAAATTCATTATTCTATGCTCAGCAACTTTGCCGCAGCCAAAAAAATCTTTGTTGTTTTTCAAGATAACATATCCTTGCATATCAGTTTCAAAAGGAATGTCATATCCTTTCAGCCAAAGCCTTGCCAATTTGCTGTCAATTTCCAGAACATTCTTCTTTGCCAAAGGACCGATCAATTGAGAACCTTCTATGCTTAAACGCAGCTCTCCTTTTTTTATTTCTCCAAAATATAATCCCATTGTGTCTATTTTCAATTTTTTTATGTCAATTCTTCCAACATCTCTATTTATGATATATAATTTATCTTTGTTACTCTTCAGCAGCACTGGGAAATCAAATATAGCTCTAAACTGCTTTTTAAGCATAGCAGAGACCTCCTTGACTTCTTTGCTGTTAAGAATCTTAAGCGTGTGCATAATATATCTTAATATATTGAGAATAAACGCATGATTTAAAAACATATTGGAAAATTTTATAAATACTGTGCTAACAAATGAATATCATGACAGAAGATAAAAAAGAAACATTGAGATTTGCAATATTGAACTTTTTTACATATATGAGCTTGCCTAATTTTATGAAGATTTCAAATGCAAGAATTCTTTTTAACAAAATAAGGGGTAAATTATAAACTAATACAGATTACACACTATACAGATTATGCACTTTTATAGTGTTTAGATCCCCCAAACAGGGTTTTTCTTCCTCATTATTTCTGCAATTTCTTTTACGGCTTCAATCTCTTTTGGCGTCAAATATTGTTTCAATTTTTTCATCTTTCTGAAATCTTCTTCAGGAATTGCAGAGTAAAGAATTTCATTTCATTTTATCTGTCTGCCTATGGTGATATTTTCAAAAGAGGCAGCAACTTGCTTACCTTCATCTGCTTCTGTGATTGATTCTTGTTCAGACTGTAATGCTTTTACAGTTGTTATTAATTCTCCGTTTTCTTTCATCAAAGGCATACCTGATTTTAATTTCCCATTCAGCACTTCAACACCTATTATTGCAGGATGGCTTTGCCTGAATATGTAATTTTCAAGCAATCTGATCTTACATGGTCTGACTAAGAAATCTAATTCACGAGCTTCAAGAGTTTTCTTCTGCTCAGCTTGCCAAGCTTCAAAATCCTCCAATAGTCTGTAAATTACATTGTTTGTAAGCACTTTCGCTTTCTCAGAACTCTCTCCTTTTACATTGAATCCAAGAACAGCAGCGAACAAAGGCTCTTTCTCCCAGTTTGCTTCAGCATCAGCAAGGTCTTTTTTAGTTATATCGCCAATTGAAGCTTTTTTAACAGGAATTTTTTTGTCTTTTAGAATAGTAATTAAAGCTTCTAAACTACCTAGGCAATCTGCTTTTATTACAACGCCGTGGTCTTGTGTTTCTAACGTAACCTCCTCTACTTCCTTTTGTATTTCAGCTTTTACATTCTCAACATCTTCTTTAGAACAGCTTCTTATAGGCATGCCTGCAACGACTTCTTCTGCATCTGTTGCTGATATCTTTACGCCTGTTGCAGCATGGACTTCTTTGACAGAAATAAATTTTGTTTTCTTTTCCCTCATTTCAGAAAGTGGAGCAGGCTCGAAAAGAGCTTTTACTTTTGTTACAATCGGTTTGTCCAAACTACCTATAACGATAATATCGCCCACCTTTAAAGAACCATCATAAATTATCACATCCATAGTTTTTCCAAGACCTTTCGATTCCTTTATTTCAAGAACAGTTCCTCTTGCATAGCCTTTTATTTCTGTTTTTAATGATTGTTCAAGATATTTTTGCGCCAATCCTGCAATCACCATCATTAATTCAGGCAGACCTTCTCCTGTTTTTGCAGAGCACGGGACTATTGCTATTTGTTTTGTATAGTCAGATACCCTGTCAAATCTTTCTGCATCAATTTTTGTTGAATCATATATTTTGCTAACAATTTCATACAGCTTTTTTTCAATTTCATTTATTGTTGCTGGATGTTGCTTATTTATGTCTTCAATGATGTTTTCCGATTTTTTGACCCAGCCTTTTATAAGATCAATTTTGTTTGCAGCTACAACAAAAGGTGTTTTATAACTCCTCAAAATTTCAATTGCTTCAAAAGTTTGCGGCTTAAATCCTTCATTAATGTCAACAACAAGAATGGCTATATCTGCTAAATTACCCCCTCTTTTTCTTAAGTTTGTAAACGCAGCATGCCCGGGGGTATCTATAAATAGCAATCCCGGAATTGTAAAATTTATTTTTAATTTTTCAGCAAGCTGTCCGCTTTTTTTCTTGATGACATCCATCGGTACTATCGAAGCCCCAATTGCCTGCGTAATAGCGCCTGCTTCACCTGCTACAACAGACGTACCCCTAATCCAGTCTAAAAGAGAGCTTTTTCCATGGTCTACGTGACCTACTACTGTGCAAATTGGTGAACGAATTGTCATCGTATTTAGAACAAAGAGATTATTTTTAAAGGTTTGTAATTATTCCAATTGCTGAGAAAGCATTTCAATAAGTTGTTCTTTTATAGTTCTTTTCCCAGCATCAGTCAATGAAATAAAATTCTCTTTCATTATCTTCGTTTTCGACAGAAGGTTCAATTTTACTAATTTGGCAATATTCTTGCTGACTGGTGCTGTTTTTTTTGAATTATTCTCATAAGGATACATCTCTTTTATAAGATCCTTTACCGAAATTAAACCTCCGGTCTCTTTGCCCATTCTATAAGCCATTATCAAAGTTCTTTTCTCTAATTCTGTAAGATCATACTCTATTCTAACCATCTTCTTCTGCATAATTTCCTCTTTACCTTCAAAAACAATCTTAAGCCTTTCGAACTGTTTGAAGAAATCCTTGCCTTTTTGTGTTAAGCATATCACCTTATCATTTTCTACGTCATCTATATGCACGAGCTTGTTTTCAGATAAAATAAGGACGAATCGGGCTGCTTTTTCTTTTAAACCTGTTTTTTCTCCTATTTTTGACAAATTCATCGTATAAACTTTCTTTTCGGCAGTTTCCTGGTCATATAATTGCTTCAGAATCCAAATACAAGGCCTATTAGCTAATATGTCATATAAAGCCATTAAAATCATCTTAATTTGCAAATTTAAATAATTTTTGCTCTCTGCTCGGAAAAAGAAGGACTAATGGGACAAACGGAAATAACGGAAATAACGGAAGATTTATATACTAGTTGCACCTACCTTCTTAACATGAGAAATTTATCCATGTTGTGGGGTGGCATATTTTATGCCTAATGAAATAACTTTTGCAAATGTCTTGAAGAATCCTATATACAACGATCGCGATGTTTTGTATGCATTACATCCGCCTGGTGGGTTAGTTCATAGGACAGAACAGAAGAACGAGCTGATTATGGAACTTTCTCCGATTCTTATGAATAGCGCTGTTTCAGGTATTTTTGTTTATGGTACTCCAGGAACAGGAAAAACATCATTGGTTCTTGAACTTATAGATGAACTTGAAAAAGAGGCTAAGAAAAATTCAATAAATTTGACAAAAGCGTATGTCAATTGCTCTGAAAATAGAACAGAGACAACAATACTTATAGAATTACTTAGTCAACTGAATGCTTCAAAAGAATATCCTAGGCTTGGCTGGACAAGATCAAAAGCTATTTCAGAATTCACAAAACTACTCAACGAAGAAACAAGAAACATAATCGTAGTGCTTGATGAAGTTGATTATGTTTTGAGAGAATCTGGAGATGATATACTTTACAGGCTGAGCAGGATAAATGATAGTGTAAAATCAAGAGTAAATACAATAATAATTTCAAATGATGTAAGAGTCGCAGACTACATTAAACCAAAAACGCAATCTGCTTTTGGAAGAGTCAAAGTGATTTTTGCACCTTATAGTGCAGAAGAACTTGAAGATATTTTGAAAGACCGAGTTAAATATGCATTTAAACCCAATGTTGTTGGCGAAGCAGTAATAAAAAAAATAAGCGAGATTGAAGCACAAAAAGGCGGCGATGCAAGACGCGCATTAGAATTACTTGATTCATGCGCAAAGATAGCAATTTCGAAAGGGAGAAGTAAGGTAACGCTCGATCTAGTTGATGAGGCAGACACTAATCTGGAGCAGAACAGTGTAATGAATGCGATTACTTCGCTGACAAAGCATCAAAAAATACTTTTACTTGCTATGCTGAAAAACCAAAAGAAAGTGATGATAGGAGGAGACGTTTATAATGAATATGTTCAGATGTGCGAAAACTACAATGTAAAACCATTAACTGAAAGAATGATAAGATCATTCATCGTTCATCTGACTGAATTAGGTTTAATCGATTCAGAAATTGGGTGGTTGGGGACTATTAATAAAAAAATAAGAAAAATCACGTTCAATTTAGACAAAGCCTTGAAAAAGAAGGCTGAGAAATTACTTAGGGACACGATTTAAGGGAAAAAGAGGTGGGTAGATCAGAATTCTATCCACAGAAAACGGGGGTAAACAACAGAATTAGTGATAGCTTTAGCTATCTAAAACAGAGGTATGAAAATGCTGGAAAAAATTGCGAACGAATCAAAGAGAAATGGTATCGAGTCCATGCTTAGTGCTAACTCTGGAGCAAAGAACAAGTTAGTACACCTTTTAGAATGCATTGTAAGCAATGTTGGTCCTTATACAGAATTTATGCTTTCAGAAATAAAAGGTTATTTGGCACATACTAGTAACATTTATCAGACATTTGTAAAAACTGAAAAAGACAAAGTTTTATTCTATGAAGAATTAAATTTATTTTTAGATGAAAGAATCAAAAATTTCAAAAGATTTGAACAAGGATTCAGAAAAAACAACGGCCAATCAAGACCGATCGGCCAAACACTCGATGCGCTATATCTTCTAAACATCGGAATTGATCTTAAAGATAAATATACATATGGCCACATGGAACATGTTGCTGAATGTGCAAATAAATTAGGTGAATACTTTAATTTACCACATGAGAAGATAATCATTTTGACCAGTGCAGCACGTGAGCATGATATAGGAAAAATACTGACACCAAATTACATACTAAATAAGCCTGGCAAATTAGATGAAGAAGAATTGAAAATAATGAATAGACATGCAGAAGACGGTAAGAAAATTCTTGCAAGCATAATTCCTTTATCAATTAAAAATCGTGACGAGTTCCTTGATTTAGTAGGTAGCCATCATGTGAATTGTTTTTTCTTAAAAGACGAAGAAAAGAATTTACTAAAAGGAATATTATCCGCAGCAGATGCATTTTCTGCAATGTCTTCTGATAGACCTTATAGGAAAAAAGATCGGTCAGAAATCATTATGGGTGAATTCAAGAAATATTCCGGATCGCAATTTCATCCAGATGTTGTTGAAGCAATAACAAAAAAAGGCGTATTGGATATGCATGTGTCGAGGAACTAAAATGGAACCAATAATCATCGGAACAATGGTGCTTTGCTTCATAGCAAAATATCTGGAGTCAAAACTGCAAAAATCAATAGGGGTAGAAAATGCAAATCAATACTGAAAATAAATACTTAATTGTATACCTCATAGAAAAAGGAAAACTAATCAATGTAGCATACATTCCTGTAAATAAGTATGTTACAGGCTCTACGATAGAAGCTCTTGCTGAATCTACTGACGCACCAGCTTCAGATCTTTCATATTTAATTATAAAAAACGACGCTTATAATGAGGCTTTTGAAAAAAACGACATATCCATAGTGAAAGACGTTTTTAGAAGTTACCGAATCAAAGAATCTAAAGAAAGCATAATTCCAATATACGGCGCTAAACCAAATCCATCTATTTATGAAAAAAGAGGAAAAAACACAGACATTTCGTATTCAGCAATCTTTAAACTTTTGGATGAGCAAGGAAATAAAGGGGTGATAGGAGCTTATTTACAAAACGACTCAAAAATTACGCTTATTCCCAACAAAACTAGTTTCTGAAAAAGATTCTGCCATCTTTTGCCTTTGTTTGTTGGGGGTGGACGCCTGCTGAAATAAGCAGGCGTTTATTTTCATAAAGCAAAATAAACAAAATGAAGTTAAATTACATTAAGAAAATGAATGGAAAGATCGTGTGGAAACAGATAGAGGTTAGAGAAGATAGTACTGTGTATATGAGGTTGGCGCAAAGACCTTTGATTATCATACGTAAAATTCCTGAAAAAAGAGAAATTTAACCTAGTGCTCTTGAAACCATAGTTACTTCTACAGACTGCACACCAGATATTTCCTTTAGCTTATTCTCAATCTCTTCAGTTCCGCCTTTGGATTCATCAATCGCAAATTTTACAATCAAAGCAACAAGACCAAAGCCTATTGGTTGTTTTTCAAAATTTATACTGCTGCCTTCAAAACTGCGTATTACAAAACTTATGTCTTCCTCTATACTGCTTAAGTCAGTTTCAGGGCCCTCAGGCATTATCTTCATCGTTACTATGACTTTTGCCATTTTTAGTTAGGACCTTCAAAACCGCATTCAGGACACTTGTATTTTGCAGCTATTTTTCTGCAATGTGCACATCTTAATATTTCATATTTGCCGCAGCTTGGGCATTTGAATCTTGTTCCTTCAGTGTTTGTAATGTCTTTCTTGCAAGAAATGCATACTTTTGTTTTTGCCATGAAAAAACAGCGCAAAGGGTTATTTTTAAACTTTACTGTTTATTAATTGTTTTCATTATAAAATAGTCATAAAAGTATATATATACAAATAGGCATTTTCGTACTCAGAGGGGTGTAAATGGTTAAAAAAACTTCAGCAGCTGAAGAAATTGATACACTTATAGGAAAAGCTCCTGTTGATGCTGTTTCTTTAAACAAAGAGGAAGATTCGCTTTTAAATAAGAGATTGAAGTTACAGAAGAAAGAAAAGGAGCTAGCAGAAAAAGAAGCTGCTTTAAAAGAAACAAGCAATCTATTGAAAAAAGAAGTCAATTCTTTAAAAAAAGAAAGGCTGAATTTGCTTGTTGAACTCGCGAAATTAAAAAAAGAGAAGTCAAAAATCGAGCTATATGTCAAAGTCCAGGAAGATGAATTCTCTAAAAATAAAGCAAAACTAAAAGAGCTAGAATCTAAGAATAAACTCCTGTCGAAAAGTGTAGAAAAGCTAAAGAAGAAGGAGGAAGAACTTGCGCTAAAGGAAGCTGAGTTAAGAGGTCTGGAAAAAAATATTTCAGAAAAAGAAACAACGCTAAATAAATTGATGTCTAGTGTCGCAAAAGAAAAAGAAGAATTCGAAACTGAAAAAGAAAAGCATTTGGCTGAAATAAATAAACTTAAGCAAAACAGAGATATTTTGATAAATGAAATAAATCTTCTCAAGGAAAAAATTGATGAAGAAACCAAGCAGCTCAAAGATATGGAGAGAGCAGTTGAAGAAGCGTTAAGGTTAAACACTCAAAAACAAAAACAAATTTCTAGACTGCAAACTGATATCGCAAAAGAAGAGGCAAAAATTAAGAGAAAAGAATTTATGCTCAAAGAAAAAGAGAAGATTTTGAATGAAAGGGAAAAAGAGCTGCAGAAAAAAGAGTCAGCTCATCAAGAATTAAGAAAAAAAATAATCAATCTAACATCAGATGAAAGAGTTCTAGAGCAGCAAGTCATGGCACGAAAAAACGAGTTGCAAAAACTTAATTTAGAATTTGATGAAAAAATGTCTAAATTAAGAGACGAAGAAAGACTTCTGAACCAAAAAGAAGATGAACTTATTGAGAGGATACGCGATCTTGAAGAAGATGAGGCTTTGTTGAGCAAAAGAGAGGACGAGTTAATAGAAAACATTAAAAAATTAGAGTCGGACAGGAGAAAATTAGCAATTGAAGAAAACAATGTAGTTAAACAGATTAAAAAGCTTGAATCATTAAAAGAGAAGGAAAAAGAAATAAGTGAAAGAGAAAAGGAATTAGTAAAGAGAGAAAAATTTATTGAGGACGGTTTAACAAAGCTTGAAATACAAAAGAAAAAGGTAATGGACGTTAAAGAGTTGAGAGATACTATAAAATCTCTTGAAAAAACTAAGTCAGAATTACAGAAAAAAATAGCTGATATGACTAGGCAGATTGTTCAGGCTGCTGAAAAAGAAAAACTTCTTGCCGAAAAAGAAAAAGAGCTTGCACAAAGAGAGAACACAGTTATCGAAAAAGAATCTGCCCTAAAGTCAATGGCAGACAGAATAGAGACTGAGAAAGAAAAACTAAAATCAGAAGAGTATCGTGATTTCTTGAAAAAAGAGATCGAAACATTTGAAGAGTCGAGGATTGTAGAACAAGCTGTAAAGGAGCAAGACCCAAAAAGTTATGAAATTTTAGTTTTAATTAAGAATGCAAAAGACGCTTTAAAAACAAAAAACATAAACCAGGCAAAGAAAATATATTCCCAAATTGGAAATCTTTATGCAAAACTACCTATGACTAATGAGAAAAAAAGGATTTATTATGAGATACTTGAGTTAAAAACAGACATTGAGCTTCAAATGATTAGCTGAACAAAATAAGCTAAACAGAAATTATTTTATTTTCTTCATCAATTTTAAATTTAACATCTAAGAATTTTTCTACCGTGTAAATATTTGTTCTTACGTGGTTTGAAATTTTTGAAACTTTTATGCTGCCGCCCGCAATTGCCAAATAAGGTATTAAATTATCAGCAAGATGCTCATCAACAGGAGCTTTTGATCTTATTTCTTGAATCAGTTTTTCAGCAGCTTCTTGTCCTACAATCTCTGCTCTTTTACCCTGCTCGCCTAAAACATCTGCGCCCAACCTTATGGGATTCATTTCATCAATTTCATCTTCATCTTTTGAAAAAATTGCCCAAAGCGTAATGCCTGAACCTGTTGACAGGCTTTCAGCATATTCTGATTTTATTTGTACAGGGCAGTTTAAACTTGACAAAACTAGTTTCGCTGCTTTCGCCTGCCTTTCAGCAACTTCAGCCTTTTCAAGATCTTTTGAAGCATGAGAAATTCCTTTTACCTGTATGAGCTTGCCTTGCTCAACTAAATTTATTTTTGGCAGGTTTTTGTCAAAAAAAGCAAATTTTGGCTTAATCGTCAAATCGATTTGCCCGCCGCCTTTTGGATAGTAGCCTCTTCTTATTATTTTGCAATCAATTTCAGCATATCTTCTGAGTTGCGGCAAAAAAATATTGTTGAAATAATCAAAAGGCATGCTCCACTTGACATCTGTTCCGCCTTTTATTCTATATCTTACTTTCCCTTGTGCGAATATGGCTGGCAAAAGCAAAGACTGCATCATTAATGTTATTGAGCCTGCTGTTCCTATGTCTAATGACATTGTTTGAGGTTTGAATTTGCCAGGCTCATATTTTACATAGGTTGAGCCAATTTCAGCGCCTTCTGCATATGAGTTGCAAAGTTCTTTCAATGCTTTTATGCAGTGCAGGTGCTGATTTTTAAGCCCGCTTTGCTCTCTTCCTTTTCTAATATTATTTATTTCAAATGGTTTTTGCAGCAGCGTGCTCAATGCCAATGCTGTTCTCAAAATCTGCCCCCCGCCTTCACCATAAGAACCATCCAAAGTTATCATAAGAAGCATTATTGAGCAAAGTTTTATATATTTATCTGAAATACAAAGAATTATGAAAAAAATTTTACTTTTGGCTTTATTCTTGTGCTTGATTGATTCAGTTTTAGCTATGAATTATTCTGTTGATTTTAATATAGTGGAAGACAAGGTTTTAGTGGATAGTAAAATTAGCTATGGCCATCAAACAAATTTAGATTTGGCTTTGGATGTTGCAGAAGATGCAAAGGCGCTTTCACTTTATCTTGATGGAAAACCAGCAAAACCTTTTTTAGAAAACAACAAAATCATAATAAAAGGTAATGCTAAAGAAGTAAGTTTTAATTATCTAACAAAAGAAATATTGGGAACAGATGAATTTCTTGTAAGTTTGTCTTTATTGGAAGCAGACAAGTTTACAACGTCCTTGCTTCTGCCCGAGGGATATGTCCTGCAAAAGCCTGTCGAGGAAAAGACATTGACAGGAGATGCTGTTTACCCGAAACCAACATCAATGACTTCAGATGGCCAGAGAATAATAATAAATTGGGAAAGGAGCAATGTAAAGCAAGACGATGATTTTTCAATATTTGTGAAGTTTAAGAAAAGAACAAACTACTCTTTGGTAAGTTTTGGTATTTTGTTTATGCTCTTTATTTTATTTTTTGTTTTTAAGTTGTTGTTATCAAAAGAAAAACAAACTAAAAAAGAAACTAAAGTAGAATCAAATAAATTAGAAACAAAACACGAACCTGAAATTTTGAAGCATCTGAAAGAAGATGAGGAAACAGTAATCAATGTTTTGAGGCAAAGAGAAGGCCAATGTGAGCAAGGCACATTAAGAGTTATAACGGGCTTCTCAAAGGCGACTTTATCAAGGATTTTAAAGGAATTGGAGGACAGAAAGGTCATTTACAAGGAAAAAAGAGGCAAGAAAAACCTTGTTTTCCTGAAATAACTGTTCTGGAACAATCTGGAACAATTAGAAAGCATATATTTCTCGTATATTGAATTTAGAGAGTTTGTTTCATAAACAAATTATATATTCTTTCCCGCTAAGTAATATTATATGGCATTGGATATAAACTATGCAAAGCGCCTTGAAAACTTTATTAAAGCAGTCGCAGATATGCAAAACGAAGTAGAGGCAGGCACTATTCTTGACGAAAAGAACAGATTGCTTTATGAAACGAAACTAAAAATGCCGATAACTACTGCATATTTAACAACTTTAAAACTTTATCAGCTGGCAATAAATGGAAAAAAAGACGATTTTGTTCCTTATTTTGCAGACATATCTGCAATACTTGCAGGATTTGAAAAACAGCCTTTCCGCGAACTAATTGAAAAAAGCGGCACAAAAATAAAATCTTTGGAAGAATTAGCAAAACAAACCGAACAAACAAAACCAGCCGAAAATAAAACCAGCGAAAATCCTGTTAAAATAATTAGAAATGGAATTTTTTTTGATAATGGTAGCAACAATAGTAAAGAATACCAAAATCAGAAAGATCAGAATCAAGGAAAAAGGAACGAAGAAGATACAAAAATAAAAATTACTCACGATATTAATTTTTTCGGGTATATTCAAAATGATAAGTCAAAATATGGAGGTAAGTAAAATGAAATTAAAAGCGTTTGTGATAATATTGCTGGTTGTTTTATCAGCAGTACCAGTTGTATTAGCAGAGGAAAACCAAACAGCAGTGCCTAAAGGCAAAGCATATGGTTTAATTGAAAGCATAGCTGATAGAATAGCTCTGTGGTTTGCTTGGAAAGATGAGCAAAAGCTTACTATGATGAATAGAATACAGGAAAAAAGGGAAGCTCACTACCAATTTTTGTTGCAGAACAATAAAACTGAGCAAGCAAATAGATTCCAAGAAAGAACTTTGGCTCTTATACAGAACTTTGAACAGCAAAGAGCAAAGATACAGGAAAGACTACAGACAAGACTGCAAAATATAACAGGAATGCAGGAAAGGGTACAAGAAAGAAAGCAGATTAGAAATAAGTCTGCAATATAACAAATTAATAATCATTATTAAATGATGGAGGTAAAATAAAATGAAATGGTTCGCAATATTTGTTGCATTGATGTTTATGCTATCTGGATTTTCAGTAGCATTGGCTGAAGATGCAGCAAATGAAATAGTGGAAGTTGAAGCTGAAACAACAGCTGAATCAACTGATGCGGTTGCTGAGGTTGATGCAGAAGTGACAGAAGAAATAACGCCTTTGTTAATTTCTGAGCAGGAAGTTGAAGCTGAAACAATTTCAACAGAAGACGAAGTTGTAACTGATGAATCAGAAACAGAAATTGAAGGCGTAATAACAGAGGAAGAAGAGCAAGAAGCAGGAACAACACCTGACAAGCCATTCTTATGGGGCCTTGAAAGAGCTCTTGAAAGAATAGACTTGGCTTTGACCTTCAATAAAGCAGCAAAAGCCAAGAAGGGTTTGTTACATGCAAGAGAAAGGCACCTCGAGCTTTTGGCAATGATAAAAGCAAAGAAGCTTGCAGCAGCTGAAAAAGCAAGACAAGCTTATGACGAAACTATTGATGATGTCGAATCAAACATAAACACTGACGACTCTGAGGTAGAACTTGTCGAAGCTGAAGAAGTTGAATCGCAGATACAGGCGCAGAAAGAAAGGATGCTTAAGGCAAAAGCCAGAATAAAAGAGCATGCGCAGCTGACCGAAGAGCAGAGAGCAAAGCTTAATGAGCTGATTGACAACATCCAAAGCAAATTTCAGGATGTAAATGCTAAGGTAGCGGCCAAGAAAAATAAGATTGAGATAAAAATAAAAGCCAAATACGAGCTTACTGATGAAGAGATGGACGAACTGAAGAACGAAGTCAAGCAGATTAAAACTGAGAATAGGGAGCAGATTAAAACAAGACTTCAGGAGATAAAAGAAGCAAGAGCTGAAATAAAACAAGTTGCTACCCAAACAAAAACCCAAGTCAAGTCTGCTGTTCAGAACAAAGTAAAAGGAAAAACAACGGCAACAGACGAATCAGCTA
>FWPV01010821.1_pt1 | contig 14768 bp, 12 predicted proteins | sample 2228371 | NCBI WGS metagenome assembly FWPV01 (sample SAMEA103939776, study PRJEB20133) | metagenome
GAAAAATGGACCTGCCTCCGTGTTTCCTTTTTTCAACGCCGTTCATCTTCGGCTGACCAGCCCCGACCTCTCGAGCCTGCGAACGGGCATCCGCGCCTCCACCGACTGCGCATGCGTCGCCTGGACGCACGCCGGGAGCGCGGCCGGCACGTCCGCCTCACAGGCGGTCATGACCCCGGCGTTGTTCAGCATGCAGGTGGCCAGGCAGCCGGCATAGCCGAAGCCATACTCCTCGTGCGACATCTCCGGCATGCACTTGTTAGCGAAGACATCTATGCCGTACAGTTCCTGCATCCGGCGGAATGCCAGGTACAGCCGGGCCTGCACGCGGATGGCGTCTTCGTAGATGCGCTCACCCGTGTCGAGCTCCCAGTGGACGGCGTTGATCCCGGCCAGGAACTCCTGCTCCACCCGCTCCGCCTCGGCGTCGTCAACCTTGCGCATCTCGTTGAACACCTGCGCCGTGTCATATTGCGGGAAGTCCACGCCGAAGACGGCCTTCCAGTCGAACTCGTTGACCTGGGCCTGGTACATCATCATGCACTTGCCGCCGATGGTAGCGATGCGGCGGTTCCGCAGAGAACGTCTGACCCACGCGGCCCGCAGCAGTCGGTGCACGGTCTCCAGGTTCGCGGGGTCAGCGATGGGACCCGACAGGAAATGGAACGACTTCCCCATCTCGCGCAGGACATAGGCTACCTGCAACGCCGAACCGATGCTACCGTTGGCGACCTGATCCGACAGACCATACAGAACGAAGGGTGTGTGCAGATCGTTCAGCGCGGCCACCGGGATGGCCGGGTACACCCAGCTCCCGATGGCCAGGAGGATCAGGTCAGCGCCCTCGTGCTCCATCCGGCGGGCTGCGGCCACGATCTCCTCCTGGTCGAACAAGAGGTCGCCGGGCATGGTCAGAACGATCCCGGGCTCTGCCTCGAAGTGGGCGCGGTAGTACTGGGCGAAGGCGCGCGCCTCGACCAGGTAATGGTTCTTCTTGCCGATGACAAGGATCCCCAGCACCGGCGGGCGGACTCCTGAATTTGGGCTTGGGGTCATGTGAGCCTCCTCACATCCGGACAGGGCTAGACTGCCTCCGCTTCCTCGAGGGCGATCCGCACCCAGCGGACCACGCGGCTCGGGTCGTTGCGGATGGTGTGGTTGTCCTTCATGATCACTTCCACGCGGCAATTCCTGGTCTGGGCCATCATGGCGCGCAGGGCGGCGCGGATGCGATCCTCGTCGAACGAGGGCAGGGCCAGGTCGGCCGGGTTGGGCTTCCAGGAGAAGATGTAGCGATCCCCCAGCAACTCTGCCATCTTGGGGACGCTGGCCCAGGCGCTGACGGAGACCCGGCGCAGGCGGGGGATCTGGCACACCACGTGCCAGCGTTTGTCGAGCGGCTCGCAGCAGCCGTAGCAATTCAGCCCGAACCGTTCCAACAGCGGCAACTGGTAGGGCAACACAAATTCCGCGAACATGGCAGGCGAGACGCCGACCGTCTCCTGGCTCTCCCCGAAGCCCCACATGTCGCACGGCCGCACGTGACCATTGAAGTCGGGCTGCGGAAGCTGCCGCGTCCAGCCGAACCCGCCTGAACCGACATACGTGCCATCGTTGTTCAGGCTCAGCAGGTCATGGCTCTCCAGGTAGTTCAACCGCTCGATGTGGGCGTCGCGCAGAAACGCCATCAGCCGGTGCAGGTCGGCGGGCCGGTCAATCATGTCGTACATGACCTGCGCCAACCCGCGCAGATGGACCAGCGGCAGGGTCATGCCGAACGACCACCACCATACCCCGAGGGGCGCCGGCGAAACCGTCCACCAGACGGAGGGGGGCAGTCCGGCGGGCGTTCGCTGGCGCACCGTGAGCAGGTCCCCGAACAGTTCCTGGGCCAGCATATGCAGGCGGTCGGTCAGCGTCCAGTTGATGGTGATCTGCGGGACGGTCAGGCGCGGCAGATCGTCGTAACTCTTCAGCGGGGGATCCCAGGTATAGGCGCCGCCGTCCTCGCCGCCGATCGTCTGCGCCTCGAGGCCCCAGCCGCTCTCGGTGAAGACGTGGGGCACGTCGAAGTAGGGTTCGATAACGCGGTCGTCGCGCATCTGGGTGCCCCAGAAGATCTCCCGGCGCAGCGCCATTTCCCAGAAGCGCGCCTGCTCAACGCGGCACTCGAGCGCGGATCCGGGGATGATCTCGTTCCAACTGTTCTCTGGGTCGCAGAAGATGACGGGGCGGGTGGGCTGAAGGTCGTTGTGCTGATACCACAGTTCGCGCTTGGCCGCTTCTTCGGGCCGGGCCGCCAGGCCGGCGACTTGCGCTGCCAGGCGACGAAGCACGGCTCGGTCGGACGCGGGAAAGGTCGTCTCGTACACGGTCACCTCCTGGAGCCGCCTCGCGGCCGGTAGTCCAGTGTACTCATACCACGATTTGCCGCCCTTGTCGAGAGGCATTTCCCTAAGCATGGGTGGGAGATTTCCCCCTATCGCTCGATTGGGGGAAATTCCTAGCGCCCATAGGGGGAAGAGGCACTCGACAGCGATCCTGGGGCGCTGTATACTGCGTCCGACGCGAAAGCCCAGGATGGGAGCGGAATCTCGATGCCTGTCGAAAATGCACCCGCGCTGATTCTGCGGATGGAGAACATCTGCAAGACCTTCCCGGGCGTTGTCGCGCTGGATGACGTGGATCTGCACGTGCGCCGGGGGGAAGTGCACGCGATCGTCGGCGAGAACGGGGCCGGCAAGTCCACGCTGATGAAGATCCTGGCGGGGGTCTATCGGCCCGACTCCGGCCGCATCTACCTGGACGACGAACCCGTGGAGTTTCAGACCCCCGTCCAGGCGATCCAGCGCGGCATCGCGGTGATCTACCAGGAGATCCCCCTGGTGCCTCCCTTCTCGGCGCTCCAGAATGTCTATCTGGGCCGCGAACCCACGACGGCGATCAAGAGCATTGACTATCGCGCCCAGCGGGAGCGCTACCTGGCCCTATGCGATCGAGTTGGCGTGTACGTGGACCCCGATGCCTTGGTGCGAGACCTCACGCGCGGTCAGGCGCAGTTGGTGGAAATTCTCAAGGCGCTCGACCGGGATGCCCAGATCATCGTGATGGACGAGCCCACGGCGGCCCTGGATCAGGCCTCCAAGGACGCCCTCTTCAGGACGGTATGCACACTGCGCGCGCAGGGCAAGACCTTCATCTTCATCACGCACTTCATCGGCGAGGTCTTCGAGCTGGCCGACCGGATCACGGTGCTGCGGGACGGAAAGAAGGTGGCCACGCTGGAAAGGGAAGCGACCACGCCGAATGAGGTCGTCTCGCTGATGATCGGCCACGAGGTGCAAGAGCTGCATTGCGGCACCCGCACCATCTCCGGCGCACAGCCGTTGCTCGAGGTGCGCGGGCTGACGGTGGCCGGTCGCCTGCACGATATCAGTTTTGTGCTGAGGCGGGGTGAAATCCTGGGGTTGGCGGGGCTGGTGGGAAGCGGGCGGACAGAACTGATCCTCGCTTTGTTCGGCCGGCTTCCGATGACCCAGGGCGAAATCGTGGTGCAGGGCCAGAGAGCAGCCATCAAGGCGCCCTACCAAGCCATTAGCAGGCGCATCGGGCTGCTGCCCGAAGACCGGAAGCGCGCCGGGCTGATCCTCGACTTCCCTGTCCTGAAGAACCTGAGCCTGTCGGCGCTGAAGGCCCTGTCGCCCCACTTCGTCATCCGCTTCGGCGATGAGCGCCGCCTGGCGGAGTCCTACGTAGATCGGCTGCGCATCAGCACGCCCAGCATCGAGCAACGCGTGCGCTACCTCAGCGGGGGGAACCAGCAGAAGGTGGTCTTGGGCCGCATACTCGCCACCGACGCGGATATTCTGTTGCTGGACGAACCGACCCAGGGCATTGACGTGGGCGCCAAGGAAGAGATCTTTCAGTTGATGCGCCGGCTGTCCGATGAGGGCCGGGGGATCATCTTCATTTCGTCGGAACTCAAGGAAGTGGCCGCCGTTTGCGACCGGGCGCTGGTGCTCAAGGATGGCCGCATTGTCTGCGAGATGGCGCGCGGCGAAATGAGCGAGGCCCGGCTGATGCAAGCGGCGATTCTAGGGAGAAACGGGTTGGAGGGTTGATCCATGGCTGTCAAGCAACAGGTGACCGAGAGAGAACAGCCCGGCAAGGGCAGCAGGCCGATCCTCCGCTTCTTCTCGCTGCAAAACCTGGGGGTCGTGTACGTCTTCATCGCGCTATGCGTGTTCCTGGCGTTCGCGTCGCCGGCCTTCCTGCAGGCCCAGAACATCATCAACATCATCCGGCAGGCGTCTGTGGTGGGCCTGCTGGGTATCGGGATGACCTTTCTGCTGGCCACCGGCCAGTTCGACCTGTCCGTGGGCGCCCAGGCCGGCTTCACCGGTGTGGTGATCCTCCTGTTGATCCCGGTGGTCGGGCTGGTTCCGGCTCTTCTGGCGCCCTTCGGGGTGGCCCTGCTGATCGGCGGCTTCACCGGCTGGCTGGTGACCAAGGTGGGGATTAACTCGCTGGTCACGACCCTGGGGACGTTGTCCATCTTGAAGGGGCTCCTTCTCGTCTCCACCGACGGGCGCATCATTCAGGGCCAGACGCCGGCTTTGCGCTGGTTTGCCGATGGGCAGATCGGCCCGCTACCATTCCCGGTTGTGCTGTTCCTGGGCGCAGGCATCCTGGGCGAGTTCGTCCTGAACTACACGCGTTACGGGCGCCATCTCTCGGCAGTAGGGGGCAACAAGGAAGCCGCCCTGCTGGCGGGCCTGCGCGTCGATCGCCTGATCAACAGTGATTTCATCCTGATGTCGTTCTTCGCCGTGCTGGCGGGGATTGTCCTCCTCGGGCGCGTCTACTCGGCCAACCCGCTCGGCGGGCTCGGGCTGGAGTTCATCGCCATCACGGCGGCGGTGTTGGGCGGCACAAGCATCTTCGGCGGCGAGGGAAGCGTCTGGAAGACGGTCGTCGCCGTGCTGCTGCTGCAGGTCCTGGGCAACGGTTTCAACATCCTCAACGTCAGCGCCTACTATCAAAACCTGATCCAGGGTGTCATCATGATTGCGGCAGTGGCGCTCTACACCTACCGACGCCGCAAGGCGTGACAAAGGAGGTGATACAGCGAGAGTAGCATAGCGCATCGCATGACGTGCCGTAGCCAGTTGGACTTCGCCCTGCACAGACCGGAAGGAGGTTCCCGATGTTGAGCATGAGTCGCCACGTATTCCTGGCCGTCCTCGTGGCAGCCGCCGCCGTCCTGCTTGCGGCCTGCGTCGTACCGACGCCCGCCCCGCCGCCCCCAACGGCACCCCCCGCTGCACCGCAGCCGGTTGTCATTGAGCGCGCCGCCGATGGCTCGTACCCGGGCCTGTTTGACCTGCTGCCCAACGGTTCGATCAAGATGGAGCCGACCGCGGTCACCAAGGCGCGCGTGATCGCCTTGTCGCAGATCGGCAACCAGTTCCCCTTTGTCGTCGCCATGAACAAGGGGGCCGACAAGTCGGCAGCCGAGATGAACTTCAAGTTACTTCTGACCGACGCCCAGGGTGACCCGCAAAAGCAGATCAATCAGATGGAAGACTTGATCTCGCAGAAGCCGGACGGCCTCGTCCTGGTCGCCCTGGATGCCAACGCCGTGATCCCGCAGGTGGAAGCCGCCAACAAGGCCGGCATCCCCCTGCTGACCTGCTGGAACGATCTCGGCGGCCCGCCGCGCCAGAACTGGCCTGGCAGCATCAGCCTGGTCGGCGTGGATGAGGTAGAGAGTGGCCGGAACGCCGCGCGCTTCGTCCTCAAGCTGCTGCCCGATGGCGGGAAGGTCGCCATAATCGAGGGCGCGGCCGGATTCCAGGCCACCATCGAACGGAGCGAGGGCTTCAGGGAGGTCCTGCAGCAAAACCCGAAGATCGAGATCGTCGCCTCGCAGCCCGGCAACTGGACGCGCGATGGCGCCCTGGCCGTCGCCGAGAACTTCATCCAGGCGCACCCCGATCTGAATGTGATCTACGCCCACGACGACAACATGGCGCTGGGCGCTGTCTCGGCGCTGCGCAACGCCAATCTGCTGGGCAAGGTCAAAGTCGTCGGCATCGGCGGCAGCAAGGAGGGCCTGGAGGCCATCAAGAACGGCGAGCTAACCGGCACGGTCTTTGACTCGCCGGAGGGCGCCCAGTACGTCTGCAACAAAGCCTTGATCATGGCGCTGGAAGGCGCCAAGCTGCCCTCAGAGGTCTGGCTGCCGCGGCCGGTGGTAAGCAAGGAGAATGTGGACCAGTATCAGGGCGAGTGGTAGGTGCCGAGCCGGCTCCGGGCAATGCGCAGGTGACGCGCCCGGGCCAGGCGCCTGAAGCCGCACATCGAGAGGGATCGAACGGGCCGCCAGCCTGAGGACCGCCAAGACCGGCTGGCGGCCTCGCCCTGACAGGAAGGGGGTGCACCATGGCAAGGATGGCAGCCGACGGTTGTGGGCCGTTCCGGCGGGTAGTGATTCTTGGGGAGAGCAACGCATATGGCATGTGCGCCTCGGCCCCGCAGTTCGAGTGGAACCAGGTGCTCGGCAGCCTGCTCCGCAACTTCCAGGATGAGGGGCCGGAGGTGCTGAACCGGGCGATCCCGGCCTCCGTCATCTCACCGCGCTGCCCGGGCTATCCGCTCTCCGCCAAGCCGAGCCTGATGGAACGCTATCGCGCGCACGGGCTGGCGCTGGAGCCGGATCTGCTCGTCGTGGCGCAGGGACTGAACGACATGCGGGCCGGGATGCCCGTCCAGGAGTGGACCGAGGACCTGGAGCAGATCGTCAGCGACATCGCAGCCTCCAGCCAGGCCCTCCTGCTCCTGGTCGGCATCTATCCGCAAATCTACGGCAAGGGCTTCAATGCTGCGGAGGCCATGCCCGATTTCTCCAAGGGCAATCCCACCATCGCCGCGATCTACAACTACGCCATGCGCCTGGTGGCCGAGAAGTACGGAGCCCTCTTCGTGGATGCGCTTGCGGTGCTCGGCGATGGGGAGTGGATGTTGCATCCCGACTGCTGTCACCTGAACGATCTGGCCCAGGTCGTCCTCGGCAACGCCATCTTCCGGGCGATCGTCACCCATTGCCCGGGGATGGCCGCGCGCACGCATCGGCTCACCGCGGAGCGCGAGATCTCAATCGCCAACTCCGGGGGCACCGATACCGACGCCGAGATCCAGGCGTTGTGGCGGGCCGCCGCGGCCGGCTTCGGCGTGGAGATGTGAAGGAGGCATCTATGACGGACCAGGCCCGCCCTCCGCAAGGGCCTTTCCACCGCATGGTCGTGCTGGGCGACAGCATCGCCTACGGCATGTGCGCTGGCGAACCGGAGAACGAATGGAACCAAGTGGTGGCGATGCTGCTCCGCACCTTCCAGGATGAGCCGCTGGAGGTGCTGAACCGCGGTCTGCCGGCCGAGGTGATCTCCCCGGGCGCGCCCGGCTACGCCGAATCGGCCAAGCCCAGCCTGATCGAGCGCTACCGCGTCCACTGCATCGAGCTGCGGCCCGACCTGGTGATCATCGCCGAGGGCCTCAACGACATGCGCTGCGGCATGCCCATCCAGTCCTACATGGCCGATCTGACGCGCATCGTGGCGGACATCCAGGCCGAGACCGGCGCCCTGGTCGTCCTCGTGGGGATCTATCACCAGGCCTTCGGGTGTGGCGCCAACGACCCCGCCACGTACGCGACGTGGACGAAGTGGGACTACTCGATCGCCGAGGCCTACAACGTGGCGATCCGGCTGGTAGCGGAGCGGACCGGCGCGCTCTTCGTGGATGCCCTGCGGGTGATGGCAGGCGCAGACTGGCTGCTCAACCCCGATTGCTGCCACCTAAACGACCTGGGGCACGTGCTGATCGGCCACGCCATCTTCGAGGTTCTCGCCCGGCACTGCAAAGGACTGGCCGCCCGGACCTTCCGGGTGATTGAGGAGGGCAACATCTGGATCGGCAACAGCGGCGGCGCGAACACCGACGACGAGATCCGCGAGTTGTGGAGGGCCGCAGCCGAGCGCTTCGGGGTAGGCAGCTAGGCTACGGCCTGCGGCCGCGCGGCCCGGCTCGAGACCGCCCGCCGTTGCACGCGCGGGTGGGGGATCTCCGCCTGGAGCAACAGGCCGCCCTCCGCCCGGTTCTGAAGTTTGAGGCGCCCGCCCGCCAGCTCGACCCGTTCGCTGATCCCCAGCAAACCGTAGTGGCCCCGTTCGGCAAGCGCGTGCAAGTCGCAGCACCCTTCCGGCAGGCCGCAGCCGTTGTCGGCGACGGTGATTAGCACCGCGCGCGGCGACGTATGCCGCAGGCTCACCTGAGCCCGGCTTGCCCCCGAGTGAAGCCGAACGTTGTTCAATGCCTCCTGCACGATCCGGAAGATGGACAGTTCGGTTTCCTCCGGGAGGCGTGCGAGGAGCGGATCGAGATCCAGTTCCACCGGGATGCCGCTCCGACGGCCCCATTCATGGCAGTAGGACTGTAACGCCGCGCCGAGGCCCAGACTGTCAATGCTGGGCGGCCGCAAGTCGCTGCAGATATGCCGCAGGTCGCCGATGAGGGTGCGGATCTCGGTCCGGATGCCTAGCAGGGCTTCCTGGACGGCGGCAGGCAGGTCATCGCCAGCGGCCAGGTCCTCCAGTTCGTAGTTGAGGCTGAGGAGGTCCTGGATCGTCCCGTCGTGCAGCTCGCGGGCCAATCGCTTGCGTTCCTCCTCGCGCTCCGTCAGCAGCCGGCGGTGCGCCTCGCGCAGCTGCTGGTTGGCCAGATCGAGCGCGTTGACGTGCTCGGCCAGTTGTTCCAGCAGGGTGCGGTTCAGCCGATCGCGGTCGGACAGGTCCCTCTGCAGGTCCACCACGTCGGTCTGCAACTGGTCGGCCTGCTGGCGGGTCCGGTAGTAGCTCTTGAGGGCCCACACGACCGGCGTCAGATACTCCTGGTCGGTCGTGCCGGCCATGGCAGAGACGACAGCCTCCTGCGTCAGGCGCTCGGTGGGAAGGTCTGCCACCTTGCGCCCATCCCTCAGCACCAGGATGCGATCGGTCACCGCGAACAAGTGATCCAGGTTGTTGCTGGCGAAGACGACACCAGCGCCAGCCTGCTGCCAGGCCTGGATCTGCGCGAGGAACCGCTGCTGGTTGGCGTAGTTCAGGAGCGGACCGGGGTCATCGGCCAGCACCAGTCGCGGGCCCAGCGCCACGACGCGCGCGATGCTGAGCATCTGGCGTTGTTCGCTGGACAGGTCAGCCGTCTTCTGGCGCAGCGAACCGACCTCGATCCCTAACTGATCCAGGACGCGCTGCGCCTCTGCCTCCATGCGCTTGCGGCTCAGCACGTCCAGCCATCTGGCGGTGAAGCGCCAGCCCAGTTCTCGCCCGAGCAGGATGTTGCCCACGATATCGAGATGCTCGACGAGCACGGGCTTCTGGGGCACGAGCCCGATGCCTAGCGATGGCGCATGGAAAGGCCAGCGCAGCCGCCGCCCTGCGAAGAAGAGCTCCCCGCTATCCGGCTGGTGGATGCCAGCGAGGATGCCGAGGAGGACCGACTTGCCGGAGCCGCTCTCGCCCGCCACGCCCAGCACCTGACCGGCGCCCACCGTGAGGTCCACCTGCACCAGGGCCGGCAGGGCGCCGAACTTCTTGGAGAGCCCAACGGCTCGCAGCAGCTCTTCCATACTTGCACCACTACTCTGCCGCCAGAAGGACCTGGACGTGCTAGGCGAGAACATCTCGCATGATCTGGTGAATGGCTGCCATGTCGAGGTCCCGTTTGTCGAGGAATGCCACGGCGCCAGCCGCCAGGCCCTGCCGCCGGAACTCGCGATCGGGATAGGCACTGATCAACACCACGCGGGCACCAGGCGCCTCGGCCTTGATACGCCGCACGCAGGCAATCCCGCTCTCCTCTCCGAGGATCATGTCCACGAGCACCAGGCGGAACGTTACGCGCTGACAAAGGCGCAGTGCCTCTGCCGTGTCGTCGGCCTCCCAGACCAACGCCTGCGGTGCCGCCTTGCCGATGGCCCGCCGCAGCTGCTGCCGGTAGCGCAGATTGTCGTCCACAATCAAGACGGCGGGGTCGTCCTGGCCGGCGAGCCTCGGCGCGGCAACCTCGGCCAGCCGCCCTGGCATCGCCAGCACCTCGGGATGCTGGGCGGCATAACTGGCGGCCTCCAGCCGGCTCCCCACATTGAGCTGGCGGTACAGGCGGGTGAGGTGGTTCTCCACAGTCTTGATGCTGAGACCCGTTTCGGCGGCGATGGACTGATTGTCGAGCCCGCGATGGAGCAGGCGCAACAACTCGACCTGGCGCGCGGTCAGGCAGGGCGAGTCTGGCAGCGTGCGGCTGGGACTCAGCAGCCTGTCGACCAGCGGCCCCGACAGCCACCGCTGACCGGCCAGGACTCGCTCCACTGCCAGCGCCAGGTCATCGAGCGGCTGGTCCTTGAGGTGGTAGCCATGCACGCCGAGTTCCAGCAAGCCGCGCACGTAGATGTCGTCGTCGTACGCGCTGACCACCAGGATCTTGAGGCCCGGATAGTGGGTCTGTATCCAGCGCACATCGTTGAGCGGATCGAAGCGCGGCATGGCCACGTCAATCAGCAGGAGGTCCGGGCGCAGTTCTGCCAGCGACTCGACCAGGGCCCGGCCGTCGCCCACCTCGCCGACGATGCGCAAGCCGCGGACTTTGGCGACAGCGTTGGCGATCCCCGCGCGCACCACCGCGTGGTCGTCGGCCAGCAAGACGCGAACCTCCGGCGCGGCCATCCGCCTCACTCCTTCAGCGTCACCAGGCCGATGCGCACCGCGTGCAGGGCGGCCTGGGTGCGGCTGGGCACGCCCAGCTTGCCCAGGATGCTGCTCACATGCGACTTGACCGTCTTCTCGGTGATCGTCAGCGCCTCGGCGATCTCCCGGTTGGACCGGCCTTCGGCCAGCAGCCGCAACACCTCGACCTCCCGCTCGGTCAGCGACTCGGGGCCGATGGGCGCGCGCACCTCCCGCAGGAGGCGTTCGGCAACCCGCGGGGGCAACTGCACCTGGCCCGCACAGGCGGCCCGGATGGCGCGGCACAACTCCGCGGCCTTGGCGTCCTTCAACAGGTAGCCGATGGCACCCGCCCGCACGGCCCCCACCACCGACCCGTCCTCCAGCACGCTGGTCAGCGCCAGGACCTCCGTGTCGGGCAGTTCGCGGCGGATGGCCGCCGTCGCCTCGATCCCGTCCATCACCGGCATCAGGAGGTCCATCAGGACGACGTCCGGCCGGAGCGCCCGGGCCATCTCCAGCGCCTCCGCCCCGTCGCTGGCCTCGCCCACGATCTGGAACTCGGGGTCGAGCGCCAGGAACATGCGCAATCCCTGGCGCACCACGGCGTGATCATCGGCGATGAGGATGCGGATGGTCATGGCTTCTCACCTTCCGTTCTGCCGCACGTTCGGGCGCACCGCGCCGAACCCTCAGGCGGGAACGCGCACCTGCACGCGCGTGCCGCCGCCCGGCCGCGCGTGCACGTCCAGCCGGCCCCCCACGGCCGCGGCGCGCTCGGCCATGGAATGCAGCCCCAGGTGGCCCGGGAAACCCCCCGCCGGATCGAACCCCACGCCGTCATCGGCGATCTCGAGGAGCGTGGCGTCCGGGCCCTGTGCCAGGCGGACCGTCACCCGGCTCGCGCGGGCATGCTTGGCGACGTTGGTCAGGGCCTCCTGGGCGATGCGGTAGAGCGCGCTCTTCACGGCCAGCGCCAGGTCGGGTTCGGGGCCCATCTCGAGATCGACGCGCACCCGATGCCGGGCGCGCAACAGGTCTGCCTGCCGGGTCACGGCTGCCACCAGGCCCTCCCCCTCGAGAGAATCGGGGCGCAGTTCGAAGATCAGGGCCCGCATCTCGGCGAAGGCGGCTTCGGCGAGCGACAACACGTAGTCCAGCGGCTCCACGGCCCGCCGCGGATCCTGCTCGATCAGCGCCCGCGCCGTCTGCGCGCCGAGCACCATGCCGTACAGCGCCTGGGATACCGAGTCGTGCAGTTCGCGCGCCAGGCGCTGGCGCTCCTCCAGGACGGCCAGTTGCTGCGCCTGTTCATAGAGGCGGGCATTTTCCACCGCCACCGCCACCTGGTCGGCAAAGGCCAGCGCCAGCCGGGCATCGTCGGCGGTGAAGTGATTCGGTTCGGCATGGTCGAGGCGCAGCACGCCGATCAGCCGGCCCTTGGCGATCAGCGGCACCCCCAGCCACGAGCGCACGGTCGAGACCTCCTGCAGCGTCGCCGGTTCCCACTGCTTGCGCACGGCGCGCATCAGCGGCGAATCGCCCCACACGTCGTCAATGATGACCGGCTCCCGCCGCCGCACGACCTCCCGGTAGCCGGAGTCGCGGTCCAGCGGGATGGGCTGCAGCATCCGCTCGCGCGGGATCGCGCCGACGTAGTCGAGGACGCGCAGGGTCGCCTCGTCCTCCAGGATGGCGATCCCCGCGCCGGTGCAGTGGACCACGGCCCGGATGCGGTTCAGGACGGCGGTCAGCAGCGGCCCGAGGTCCAGGGTGGAGGCGATGTCGCGGGCGCTGTCCAGCAGGGCGGTCAGTTCGCGGGTCCGTTCGGCGACCCGCTCCTCGAGCACCTGGTAGGCCTGGAGCCGCTCGGTGGCGTCGCGCAGGATCACGATGGCCCGGCGCTGTCCCTCGCGGTCCTCGAAGATGCTCGAGGAGACGTCGCAGGGGAAGGGGGTGCCGTCGGGGCGCAGGAAGTTCAGTTCGCCGCGGTAACTGCCCGTGGCGTCCCGCTGCTTGATGCCGGCGACGACGCGCGGATCGTTGGGGTCGAGCAGGGCGCCCCGGCCCAGCGCGCAGATCTCCGCCTCGGAGCGGCCCAGGATGGCGCAGGCCGCCGCATTGGCGGAGAAGATGCGGCCATCGGGCGCGGTCAACAGGATCCCGTCAATGCTGTGCTCGTAGAGCGAGCGGTACTTTTCGGCGCTCTCGCGCAGCGCCTCCTCGGCGCGCCGCCGCTCGGTGATGTCGTCGAATGACGTGACGACCGCGTAGGGCAGCGGCTCGCCCTGGCGAAAGAGGGGCTGGGAGTTGATCGAAATCCAGACCTGCGATCCGTCGGGGCGGTGGACCCCCATGATGACGTCGGACTGCGGCTGGCCGGTGCGCAGCGTGACCATGGCCGGGTGGTCCTCACCCGGGAAGGGCGATCCGTCCTCGCGGATGGCCCGCCAACGCGGATCGAGCGATGTGCGGCCGCACATCTCCTCGAAGGAGAGCCCCAGGATGCGCTGGGCGGCGGCGTTGCAGGTGCAGATGCTGCCGTCGGCCGCCTGCAACACGACCCCTTCCTTCATGGCTGTGACGATCGAGCGGTAGCGCTCCTCGCTCTCCTGCAGCGCCCGTTCCGCCTCCAGGTGGTGGGTCATGTCGCGAACGGTGACCAGGAAGAGACGCTGGCCGCCGTGCGCCAGCACGGTGATCGAGGCCTCGGCGGGGACTTCGGAGCCGTCGCGCCGCGGGATGCGCAATCGCATCGGCTGGCCCATGGAGCGGGTCGTGCCGGGGGGCGCGGCAAACATGCCGCTGCGTTCGGAGTGCACCTGGACCAGGTCAGGGGGCAACAGGTCTGCGAGCGGCCTGCCGATCATCGCCGAGGCAGGCACCCCGAAGATGCGCTCGGCGCCGCGGTTGAAGAACTGGACGCGCAGCGCGGCGTCGAAGACGATCAGGCCGTCCGCCACGACATCGAGCGCGCCGGCCAGCACCGCGCGCAGGTCGGCCGGCTCTGCCGGCGCAAAGGCGCCCGCCCCCAGGTCTTCGTGTGGCTCCTTCATGCTCGCCTGTCGCGCGTACTCGCCATGGCCCGTCGCCCGGGCCGCTCCGGCGGCCACGCCTCCCCTGACGCATTATACCACACGCGGCGGCCGCCGCATGGCGACAGTGCACCAGATTCGTCCAGCACAAAGGCCACGGCCGGTTTTTCGCACAATGTGCATTTGAGTGTCCCTGTTATTGAAGCGACAATCTCTTTGTCTGGCGAGCAATCACCCATCGCATACTGCTCAATGGGCGGTCTGTGGAACTGTTCCGGCGATCCTTCTACTGGCTTTGCGCTGTCGCGCCGCGGAGCGCCGCGGAGCGGCGGTCGGCTGGATGCGCGGGTCAGGCCGAATTCAGCCTAGGAATATGCCGGCCTCGGATCGTAGAAGATGATCTCTTCGGCAATGCTGCCCCCTTTGAGCCTGAAGATGGAAGCGCCTCGGATGGCAAAGGGCGTGCCAGATTGCCTAGACCTGCCTTCCCAGGTCCATTGGCCGGCGCCTCGGTCGCCAGACGTGAAGAAGGACACGTTAGAGAACTTGACGTCGGGCCAGGCAAAGAGCTGGTCGAAGTAATCGGCGAGAGCCTCCTTCGTGCTGATGCGGAGACCAGCCGGTATGTCTTCGAATGCGAAGTCCTCGCCATAGAGAGAAGTCAAGGACTTGGCGTCGAGGGCGACCAGCGCCTTTTCAGCTAACTCAAGTACGGAAGTGGACATGAGCACAACCTCCTCTCGTGAAGGAGACGCCCGACTGGGGAAGGAGAATTCGGCCTAACGCTCGGGATAAGCCGCCGCCGGTCGCGGCCCCGTGACCTGCGCCGCGGCGAGCCCAGGCGGTCGGCTGGTTACGGACGGCGGAGCGGCCGCCCACCCCGCCGCCGGTTCAGAACCGGACGTGAGCGTTTCCCCTCATCCGGCTCCTCAGTACGTAGGACCTTGTCAAT
>FWPV01010822.1_pt1 | contig 14768 bp, 8 predicted proteins | sample 2228371 | NCBI WGS metagenome assembly FWPV01 (sample SAMEA103939776, study PRJEB20133) | metagenome
AAAAAGTGCGGCGCACGCAGCGACTAACAACATGATAACTGGGTGTGGTATCGACAGATACCAGGGCTTTTCTGGGCATAGGCATGACTGTTTCCTTGACGGTCCGTGTCTGGGATAGAGCTTTACTATGGTTGCATAAATGTTAATGTCAAAATGGGATTGAGTGGGTGTCCTTGGAGTCAGGAGTCATAAGTGGGGGTCCTTGGAGTCGTTTGTCCTTGGAGTTGTTTGGAGTGGGTGTCCTTGGAGTTGTTTGGAGTGGGTGTCCTTGGTGGGATTGAGTGGGTGTCCTTGGAGTCTTCTGGCGCCAACGCTTGGGTACGGCAGTACCGATGGCCGGCCAAATGCATCTTTAGTGAGCGCTGGTTTTGGAGCTGCCGGTTGTAGTGGTGATGGTTTTGTCTTTTAATTAGAAAAAACAGCCACATTTTACAATGTGCGGCTGCCCAGAACGCCCATATTCTATTGATTTTATTTGATTTATTTAAAACGCGCCCCCATTACGACCCTTGGCTATTGTTTGGTGACTCCAATAGTTTTTCTATAATTATCCATCTCTGTGCCAATTACATTTACAAACTTAATACAGCCAGTCTTCACATGAGATTTCATACAATTTTCCGAATAAAATCTTCCAGTGATCCAAACGCCTTGCCCGTTTAACTTCTCACTTACACGTTTACCAGATATCTGAACAGAATTTGCCATGTCAACAAAGTTATAGCTATCGCGGGATAAATAGAGATAACTCCCTTCAAAATGTGAATCCAACACACCTCTGACAGTTATAACTTTCCCATTAAATTTCTCAGGAAACGTTAACAAGCTCACGATAGATACAGCGGCAGAATCTGGTGAAAAAACCCTGCACTTTGATAACTCCACATTTGTCCAACTATCATTCTTCCATTTTCTATAGATTTCGCGAAACACTACATCGTCATAATCTGGATACTTCATTTCAATGTGCCCCCGAAGAAACATAGTCGCAATCCAAAAAGCACATTGCCTCCGTTCCAATAGAACATCCTCTCCGCTATAAATATCCCCCCAGTCTTTTTTTATAGATTCGATAATTGAATGAATCTCTGAATCCACTTTCTTTCCATAATATATCTTCTCATACAATAAAAAAACAGAATCATTGTATTTAGAGTAAAAATCTTTATTAATATTTTCACTAAAAACTGAAAAAGATAATAAAAACACTAAAAAAAACGGATAAATATTAATTTTTCTCAGCATTTCACACCACATATTTTTGACTCAACTTTATTTATTCTCTTGTATAAAGAAGCTCCCGAACCACCCACATAACCAATTGAAACATAAGCGCGTCTGTAACTCCTACTATCAACCCAATCGGTGTCCGCCCCTTGCGTAAAATTAGTACCTAATTTTCCATGAGAATGCCAAATTCCAAAATCATCGTTCTGTTCGTTTACGTATACAGCATTACTGTAATGTTGAGTTGTTAGTTCAGCAACGACTACATATGAAAATTTGTCTAATAATCTTGCACCAATTTCAACATCATATTTCATTGAAAGTGGATGGACATTGTCATGTAGCCACGAGGCAGCTTCATCAGCGTTTTTAAAACCGCCATTACTATTAATCTTGTTCAGAGAATCTTGCAAATCGCTTAGACCCTTATCAAACGCTAACCGTTGTTCTGGTGACAGATCTGCAAGTTTCGGCTCATCCGCACTAGAACGCAGTGGATCAGTTTGCCCCCCCCAATCCGCCCTAAGCGCCGCGGCAAAAGCCGCACTACCTGCACCATTAATAAACTTACCGCCTGTTACTTTGGAAATAGTGCCACCAATCACTGCACTAACTAACACCTGTCCAAACGGATTGCCGACCCTGCCACCAAGCCCGCCCAATGAAGCGCCTAAACCAGCACTGACAAAACCGTGGCCAAACTTGCCACCTTGCAGCACACTTAAAGCACCACCTGCTATACCGGACGCCACAAACCCTGCAAATCCGCCAAAATTTCCAAGTGCACCAACACCTGTACCAACATAAGCAAACAGACCAGCCCGCAAGGCTCCGCCAAGACTACCTGTTACGGCATAACTCTGTACAGCTGCAAAAGCCGCACTACACCAACCCTGACAACCTGGAATAAAATTAAGTGCGGCCATCACAATGCCATTTAAAAATGCATTATTCGCCAAAAACTTCATCGCCGCAGTAACTCCTGTTACCTGCATCAGCTTTTTCAGGAAATACCCACTCGGGTCGGTATAAGACATCGGGTTATTTTGCACATAAGCATACCTGTTATAACTCTGCAAATTCCCCGGCGCCTGAATAAAAGGGTCGGCCTGCATAAAACGGCCTAAGGTCGGGTTATAAGTGCGGCCGCCCATATGAATGACTTCAAAGTCGTTCACCATTTCATGGCCGGTGTAGCCTTTACTTTGTGCCGGGCTGGTGTAGGTGAGGATACTGTTGTTCACCAGGAACTGTTTGCCCCATGGGTCGTACATCAGCTGTTGTACTGTGTCGCCAGTGGCGTTGGTAATAGCAGTGGTGCTGCCCTGCTGATCTTTATGCAGATAAAAAGTATCCAGCGTGCTGTTGGAGCGTTTGGTGACAACCGCATCTGCCACATAATATTTATACTCGGTGATGCCGCCCGGCAGCGTGACCTGTTCGTAAATACCGTCCAGCATCAGCGTGCTGGTGGTATTGCTACCTCTTTTATCAATACGTTGTATCAGCTCGCGGTTGGGCCCGTATACAAAATCTGTGCTGTCGCTGCCCTGGGTAATGCGGTACGGTTTTTCAAAGGCGGTGTAGTCAAAACGTCTTTTGCCGTCGTGGGTGATATTGCCGTTACTGTCATACACAAAGTTATAAAGACCCACACCAGTTTTGGTTTTTAAGTTGCCCAGTTTATCGTAGCTATATGCCTCGCTCATGCTAAGGCTGCCGCTTAGCCCTACTGCTGCAGTGACATTGCGGCTGGTTAAGCGGTGCAGGTCGTCGTAACCAAAACTCTCCGTCAGGTTACCATTACTGCCCACGCCAAAACTTAATTCACGGCTGGTCACATTGCCAACATCGTCAAAACCATATTGATAGTTTTGCACCACTGCGCTGCCACGGCGGGTTTCGCTGCTTTTTAGCCAGCCGGTTTTGGTGTCATACACAAAACTGCTGCTGACACCATTGCCATATTTCACCTCAGTACCCTGGCCACGGCCGTTAAAAGCGGTGGTTTCCTGATACACAATGTTACTGACAGTATCGGTTTGTTTGTACGCCACACCATTGCTGTAGTCGGTGCGTACACTCAGACCGCTGACTCTGCTTTGACTGCTTTTTTTGCATGCACAGTCAGATTATTCACATATCTATGTTTAAGCCGGCACTTTTTGCTGCAAGCCCCGCCACCATAAACCAGATACTACATCACAACTTTGGCAGCAATGGCGTCAGCTCACAGCAACAACAGTATTTTCAGAAAAAGCCGCATTTTTGGCAGATTTTCACTGGAAAAAACTCAGATTTCAGGTATGGTGTGCAGGCTTTTTTAGCCCCAGAACTGCCGGGGGCACACAAGACTAAAACCCAGCTGAAGTTTGTTGCCGGACTGCATAGCAATGCAGCCTGGATATTTGCTTTGGCAAAGCTGCTAGTCTGTTGTTGTTGCCGTTATTTTTGCTCCTTCATTAAGGAAACACCACCATGCGTTTTTATTTTCCTCTGGTCATTATTGACGAAGATTTCCGCTCGGAAAACACCAGCGGCTCCGGCATTCGCGAACTGGCGTCTGCCATTGAAAAGGCCGGTATGGATGTGGTGGGTTACACCAGTTATGGTGATTTAACCTCATTCGCCCAACAACAAAGCCGTGCAGCAGGTTTTATTTTGTCGATTGACGACGAAGAATTTGGCAGCGGCAGTAAAGAAGAAAGTCAGTCGGTGCTGGCGCAGCTGCGTAGTTTTGTTGAACAAATCCGCCACCGTAACCCGGATATTCCAATTTACCTGTACGGTGAAACCCGCACCGCCCGCCATATTCCTAACGACATTCTGCGTGAGCTGCATGGTTTTATTCATATGCATGAAGACACGCCGGAATTTGTGGCGCGCCATATTATCCGCGAAGCCAAAAGTTATTTAGATTCGCTGGCGCCACCGTTTTTCCGCGCCCTTACCCACTATGCACAGGACGGCTCTTACAGCTGGCACTGCCCGGGTCACTCCGGTGGTGTTGCCTTTTTAAAATCGCCGGTTGGCCGCATGTTCCACCAGTTTTTTGGTGAAAACATGCTGCGTGCCGACGTTTGTAATGCGGTGGACGAGCTTGGTCAGTTGCTCGATCACACAGGCCCGGTGGCTGCTTCTGAGCGCAATGCCGCCCGTATTTTTAATGCCGACCATTTGTTTTTTGTCACCAACGGTACTTCAACCTCTAACAAAATTGTCTGGAACAGCACTGTAGCGCCGGGTGACATTGTGGTGGTAGACCGGAACTGCCATAAATCTATTTTGCACGCCATTATGATGACAGGCGCGCTGCCGGTGTTTTTAATGCCAACACGCAACCACTACGGCATTATCGGCCCTATTCCACGCAGCGAATTTGAACCCGCCACCATTCGCAAAAAAATGGCAGCCAACCCTTTTATCCGCGAAGTGTTAAAAACCAATCCGGACGTAAAACCAAGGGTGCTGACCATTACCCAAAGTACCTATGACGGTATTTTGTATAACGTTGAAGAAATTAAGTCTTTGCTCGACGGTGAAATTGAAACCCTGCATTTTGACGAAGCCTGGTTGCCGCATGCCGCTTTCCACGACTTTTATGGCGACTACCACGCCATTGGTGAAGGCCGGCCGCGTTGTGACACCTCGATGGTGTTCTCCACCCAGTCCACCCACAAACTGCTGGCCGGTATTTCACAGGCGTCACAAATTCTGGTGCAGGACGCCAATCAGAATAAACTCGACACTAACTTATTTAACGAAGCTTATCTGATGCACACCTCCACCAGCCCGCAATACGCCATTATTGCTTCCTGTGATGTGGCTGCGGCCATGATGGAAGCACCAGGCGGCACTGCGCTGGTGGAAGAATCGCTGGATGAAGCTTTGGAGTTTCGCCGTGCCATGCGCAAAGTGGACGACGAATACGGTGACGACTGGTGGTTTAAAGTCTGGGGCCCGGATGATTTAACGGCTGAAGGTTTGGATGAACGTGATGCCTGGATGTTACATGCCGATGAAAACTGGCATGGTTTTGGCCCTATCGCTGAAGGTTTTAACCTGCTGGATCCGATTAAAGCCACTATTTTAACGCCTGGCCTGAATGTTGACGGCGACTTCTCCGACTCTGGTATTCCGGCGGCTATTGTTGCCAAATACCTGGCCGAACATGGGGTCGTCATTGAAAAAACCGGTCTGTACAGCTTTTTTATTATGTTTACCATCGGCATTACCAAAGGCCGCTGGAATACCATGGTGACAGCGCTGCAGCAGTTTAAAGACGACTACGACAAAAACGCCCCTTTATGGCGGGTATTGCCGGAATTTATTCAGGCTTTCCCACAATATGAACGTATTGGCTTAAAAGACTTGTGCGACCAGATCCACGACATTTACCGTGCCAATAACATTGCCAAACTGACCACAGAAATGTACCTGTCAGAAATGGTGCCAGCGATGAAACCGGCCGATGCTTTTGCCAAGATGGCGCATAAAAAGATTGAACGGGTGCCGCTGGATGAACTGACCGGTCGCATTACCGCTGTAATGTTAACCCCTTACCCACCGGGAATTCCGCTGTTGGTACCGGGTGAAGTATTTAACGAAACTATTGTCAGTTACTTAAAATTTGCCCGCGAATTTAACGGCAAGTTCCCTGGTTTTGAAACTTACATTCACGGCCTGGCGTCCACCGAAATTGACGGCAAAAAAGTGTATTACGTGGACTGTGTGGCCTGATAACACCAGGCCACTACAGCTGTTTGCTGACCAGCTTCACTGACTGGCTCTGTAATAAGTTGCCACTTATTTTGCCAAAAGGCGCTGTAAACAGCGCCTTTTTTATGTCCTCTGCCTGCATTTTTTTGCCAGGTTCTATGGCTGTCGGTCTGCTTTTATGGCTATCTACCCACCTTTTGCACAGGTTTGAGCCGTTTTTATACCGTTCTTTACACCTTTCCTTTTGCCGGTTTTTTGCCCGGCTTTATGGCCTATTTTCAGCGCAAATCTGAAGAAACCAGCCTGTTTCTGCAACGCCGCCAGGCACCTGCCTTAGAGTTAATCTTTTATTAACCCATTAAAAACCAAATAAAAACAAATACAACATATTGATTTGTCTGATTTTTTTACAGGGTGTAATTCATTCCGCCTAAGCCTGGCCCAGATTTCAAATATCAGCATCAGCTAACTTATTGTTTTGTATTTTATAAAAGTCTAATGCTCGGGGAATGGCTTATTTTATGCACAAGCGTTTCGCTTCATGCACTCAGCAGGTAAGAGTGGGCACCCGCCTATTCTTGTGGTCCGTTGGGTTCATCGTCTGCCGATAAAAACATAACAATAGAGGAATGCACTTTGAATCAGCGTCATATCAATACCTCACACAACCAGCAACACAAAACCCTCACAAAACTCAGCGCCCTGGCCTTACTGGTCGGCCTTAGCTTTGGTCAGGCCCAGGCCAACGACAGCGTCAGTGTCAATGAAGCTGAAGGCGGCAACCTGTGGTTTGTTGAACTCAATAGCCAGCCTGTTGCATCCGGCAACAGCAAAAAAAATGTGCAGGCAGCCAAAACTGCCTTTCGTCAGGCCGCAGCAGAAGCGGGTGTGCGTTTTAAAGAACGCCGCGCTTTTGACACCCTGTTTAACGGTTTTTCCATTGAAATCAGCCCGGGCGAGCGCGCCAAGTTAATGCAGATTGATGGGGTAAAAGCCATTTATCCGGTGGAAGTGATCCAGGCTCCTAAAGCCGATGTGCTTGGCACCGGCATTGTCGGTGATATGGCCACAGCGCTGTCGATGACAGGCGCCAATATTGCGCAAAACAGCCTGGGGCTGGACGGCAGCGGTATTAAAGTGGCGGTGATGGACACTGGTATTGATATTGATCACCCGGATTTTGGTGGGAACGGTGCCAATGGCAGCACTACCTTCCCCACAGCACGGGTGCAATATGGTTACGACTTTGTCGGTGATGCCTTTAACGCCGATTCCAGCAGCCCAAGCTACAACCCCGTCACCACACCAGACAATAACCCGGATGACTGTGGTGGCCACGGTACCCACGTTGCCGGTATTGTCGGTGCCAATGGCACTGTCAAAGGTGTGGCACCAGCCGTCACTTTTGGTGCTTACCGTGTGTTTGGCTGTAACGGCAGCACCACAGCCGACGTGATGATAGCGGCGATGGAACGTGCTTATAGCGATGGTATGCATGTATTAAATATGAGTATTGGTTCGGCCTTCCAGTGGCCACAATACCCAACAGCTCAGGCCGCCGACCGGATGGTGGCCAAAGGCATGGTGGTGGTTGCGTCTATTGGTAACAGCGGCGCCAGCGGTTTGTATTCAGCAGGCGCACCTGGCCTTGGTAAAGATGTGATTGGTGTGGCGTCTTTTGATAACAGCCATGTGATGCAGGCTGTCGCCACAGTAAATGGTCGTGACATAGGTTATGCGCCTATGACCTTTTCTCCAGCAATCCCAACAGCGGGCGGTGGTGAAGTTGTGGCTGTAGGTGAAGCTTGTTCGGCACTGCCGGCAGGTTCGCTGACAGGCAAAATTGCGCTGGCAGCCCGCGGCACCTGTGCTTTTGGCATTAAAGCCGCCAATGCCATTAATGCCGGCGCTGATGCGGTACTGGTATCCAACAACGTAGCAGGCCCATTAAGTGGTACTCTGGGCGCGCCTATTCCAAATGGTAAACCTGTGGTGGGTATTTCGCTGGCCGATGGCAATGCCATCCGTGCTATGGCAGCCCCGCTGTTAAGCTGGACAGATCGCAGCGGCAGCTTCCCATCGCCAACAGGTGGTTTGATCTCCAGCTTCAGCTCTTATGGTTTGTCGCCTGATCTGGCGTTAAAGCCGGATATTGGCGCACCAGGTGGCAATATTTATTCAACTTACCCACTGGAAAGCGGCGCTTTTGCCACTTTAGGCGGCACTTCAATGTCGTCTCCACATGTGGCAGGTTCTGTGGCTTTATTACTGCAAGCCAAACCTGACACAGCTCCGGCCCAGGTGCGTGACATACTGCAAAACAGTGCTGATCCGAAAAACTGGTTTGGTAACCCTGGTTTAGGCTACCTGGATAACGTGCATCGTCAGGGTGCCGGTATGCTGGATATCGCAGGCAGTATTCAGGCAACAACACTGGTGACACCTGGCAAAATTGCCACAGGTGAAGGTGAGTCCGGTCCCTACACCCAACGTCTGACCATTCAGAACAAAGGCACTGAAGCTGTGACTTATAACCTGAGTTCAGTCAATGCCTTGTCCACCGCTGGTGTGACCGCTGTCACCGGGGTATCAACCAGCAACGCCTCTGTTGCCTTTAGCAGCCCTTCAGTTGAAGTGGCGCCAGGTGGCAGCGCAACTGTGGATGTCACCATTACCCCTGCAACAGCCCCAGCCTACGGCCAGTATGGTGGTTATATTGTGCTGACACCAACCACAGCGGGCCAGGTGTACCGCGTGCCATTTGCCGGTTATGTGGGTGACTATCAGGCCATTCCGACTGTGACTGCCACTGCAAACGGTTTCCCATGGCTGGCCAGACTGAACGGCGCTTCTTACAGCAAGTGTGTGGCTGATTGCAGCTTCAGTATGCAAGGCAATGACATGCCATTCTTCCTGGTGCATTTTGAACATCAGGCTCAGTATATGGAAATGAACATCCTGCATGCCGGCAATATGATGCCTGTGCACCCTGTGTTCCATAAAACCAATGTGGAAGAATTTATTCCACGTAACAGCACTGCCACTGGCTTCTTCAGCTTTGGCTGGGATGGTACCCGCATCCATAGCAATGGTGGCAAAGGTAAAGTAAAAGAAGTGCCAAACGGCAGCTATGTGCTGGAGCTGAAAGTGTTAAAAGCACTGGGCGATCCAAACAATGCCGCTCACTGGGATACCTGGACTTCACCTGTGATCACCATCAACAGACCTTAATAGTCCAAGTGTAAAAACCGCCTGAAATTCAGGTGGTTTTTAAGATACAAAGCCCGCTGTTATAAGCGGGCTTTTTTATGCTGCGAAGTTAAGGTATGGCGACCTGTCAGCCTGTGTTTTGCCTGCTCACACTATGGGGACGGCGGTGCCGCCAGCTTGATCTGATTGCCGCCATTATGTTTGGCGCTGTACATGGCCACATCTGAGCTTAATAACAGCTGCCGGCTGTCTTCACCATGTTCAGGGTAAATGGCAATGCCGATACTGGGATACACATAAAATTGCTGACCGGCCAGCATAAAAGGCGCCAGCAAGGCCTGACGCACTTTTTCGGCTATTTTCAGCACTGTGCCACTCTGATCAATCTGTTCCAGCAAAATCACAAATTCATCACCGCCAAAACGCGCCACTGTGTCGGTTTGCCTGACAGCATGCACAATCCGCTGTGCTGTTTGTTGTAATAACAAATCACCGGCCTGATGGCCGACCGTATCGTTCACCTGCTTAAAACGATCCAGATCCAGATACAACAGCGCCAGCAAGCGCTGTTCCCGCCCTGCTCTTTGCAGCGCCAGTTGCAGCCTGTCGTGCAATAGGGTGCGGTTGGCAAGGCCAGTCAGGCTGTCATGCAATGCAAGTTGCTCCAGCCGCGCCAGCATAGTGCTGCGCTCAACAGCGGTTGAAATTTGCGCTGTGACAAAAGTTAATAACGCAATATCATCGGCGTTGTAATGCAAATCCGGCCCCGGATGTAACAACAATACCCCTTGCAGCACTGCGTCTGCCTGCAGCGGTAACCCCAGCCAGCCAGCAGCACTTTGCTGCTCCCATTGCTGAACATCTTGTTTTTGCGCCACTTCGCTGCAAAGCGCATGAATATCAGGTAAAGCGATAGGCTCAGCATCAGCACCGGCCAGCCGTTGTTGCTGAAAAATACATTGCCATCTGGCCTGCTCATCCAGCATCACAATCATAAAATGCTGTACCGGCAATAACGCCGCCACTGTTGCTGCTATTTGTTGATACAACTGCGCCGGATCCCGGCTTTGATGGGCGGCTTCTGAAATAGCGTACACAGCGTGCTGTCGCGCCTGTGCCTGTTTTATGGTGCTGATATCACGGGCTACAGCCACCCGCACCCCGTCAGTTTCAGACCAGCGCGCCGACCAGGACAAACAGACAGGCCGGCCATTCTGATGGCGGTATCTGTTTTCAAAATGAGTGACACTCTCGCCCGCCATCACACGCTGTGCCTGCTGCAGGGTTCTTTCTTTGTCCTCCGGCCAGACGTAATCAATCATGCGCTTGCCTTTGAGCGCTTCACTTTGATAACCGAGGATCTGCTCGACGCCGGCACTGACAAACACAAATCGTCCTTGTTGATCGACCACACAAACCATATCAAGCAATAAGTCGATATAGTTTACAAGCGACTGATATTGTTTACCTTTCATACTAATGATAAACCCTTACCTCTACGGCGACGGCCTGTCGCCCTGCTGTTATTGTTGTATGCGGCACCGGCAAATATACAGGCCAATCATAGTTGATTGGCGCTGATTTTACTTTGTTATCTGTATCTTAGCTGCAGTGAGCCTGTACGCTGCACAAAATAGCCATCTAAATAGCTAAAATTTGCTGGGCAAAACTGCCAAAATCCGTTTTACTGGACTGGTTTTGTTTTGCCTAACCCAGCCTGGAGTGATCAATGTTTAAAGTAAATCAGTATTTTGATGGTAAAGTAACTTCTATTGCCTTTGCCGGTGAACAGCTTCCTGCCACAGTCGGCGTCATGGCAGCTGGTGATTATGAATTTGGCACCAGCCAGCACGAAACTTTGACCATCATCAGCGGTGCACTCAAGGTAAAATTACCGGGCCAGTCAGACTGGCAACAATTTTGTGCCGGCCAATCCTTTGAAGTGGCGGCAGAGCAAAAATTTCAGTTAAAAGTAACACAGGACACGGCTTATCTGTGCACCTACGCTTAAATCACTGGCCGCTCCAACCTCAGGAAGCGGCCTTGTTTTAACGTATCTGATACAGCCCTGCCAGAGGATATGTGATGCGTGGTATGGGCACTGCAGCCAAAAGACCAGACGCCAGCCGTTCGGCACAGGCATTTAACCTGCAACAAACCATCCGGTATATGTTGCCTTATCTGTTGACCTTTAAAGGCCGGGTTATCTTGGCCTTGCTGGCTTTGGTCGCAGCCAAAGCCGCCACCCTGTTATTGCCTTATTTACTCAAACTGATAGTCGACAGTCTCGACAGCAGCCTGCAACCTGTGGTGGTGCTGCCGCTGTTGTTATTGCTGGCTTATGGTCTGATGCGTTTTGGTTCGGTGTTTTTTGGTGAGGTGCGTGATGCACTCTTTAGCCGGGTCACTGAACACGCGATGCGGCAAATTGGCCTGAAAGTTTTTAACCATCTGCATCAGCAGGAGCTGAGTTTTCATCTGGAGCGTAATACCGGAGGAATCAGCCGCGATATTGAACGGGGCACCAATGGCCTGAGTTTTTTAATGCGGTTTTTAATGTTTAACATAGTGCCGACGCTGCTGGAAATTGTGCTGGTGGCTATTATTTTCTGGGGTTTGTTTTCGTTCTGGTATGCGCTGATCACCGCTATTGCTGTGGCTTGTTATATATGGTTTACCGTGAAGGTAACCGAATGGCGTAATCAGTTTATCCGCGACGCCAATCAGGCCGATTCAGCCACCAACGGCCGTGCTGTGGATAGTCTGCTCAATTATGAAACCGTTAAATATTTTAATAACGAAGCTTATGAAGCGCGGATTTACGACGAGTTTTTACAAAAATGGGAAACAGCCAAACTCAAAAACCGTATGTCGCTGCTGTTATTAAACTCAGGGCAGGCACTGATTATTGCTGCGGCCATTACGCTGATGATGCTGATGGCAGCACAGGGCGCCGTGACCAAAGAGTTAACGCTCGGTGATGTGGCCATGGTGAATGCCTATATGTTGCAGCTGTTTATTCCGCTGAACTTTTTGGGTTTTGTTTACCGGGAAATTCGCAGAGCGCTGACCGACCTTGAAAATATGCTGGGGCTTTTGAATCGTCAGTCGCAAATTGTTGAAACTTCAGATGCCAAAACGCTGCAACTGCAACAAGGTAAAATTGAGTTTCAAAACGTGCATTTTAGCTATCAGACTGAAAGACCTATTTTGCAGGATTTTACCCTGACTATTTTGCCGGGCCAGAAAGTTGCTGTGGTCGGCAGTTCAGGCGCCGGCAAAAGCACGCTGGCCCGCCTGTTATATCGTTTTTACGACATCCAGCAGGGGCACATTTTGCTTGATGGTCAGGATATCAAAGAATTGACGCTGGACAGCCTGCGCCGCGCCATTGCGATAGTGCCGCAGGACACAGTGCTGTTTAACAGCAGCATTCGCGACAATATTGCTTATGGCAACCCAAACGCCACAGCAGCATACATAGAACAAGCCATTGATATGGCACATTTACGCAGCTTTATTAACAGCCTGCCACAAGGAGACGCCACAATAGTGGGTGAAAGGGGTTTAAAAGTATCGGGTGGTGAAAAACAACGCATTGCCATTGCCAGGGTGCTGCTTAAACGCTCGCCAATTCTGGTGTTTGATGAAGCCACCTCGGCGCTTGACTCCCAAAGTGAAGCCGCCATTTTGCAGGCGATGCGTGAAGTGGCGAGTGGCCATACCTCGCTGGTGATCGCCCACCGTTTATCAACAGTGATAGATGCAGACAATATTGTGGTGCTGGATCAAGGCAAAGTGGTGGAACAAGGCCAACATCAACAACTGCTGGCGCTCGGCGGTTATTACGCCAGGCTTTGGGCTTTGCAGCAAAAACAACATCTGCAACAGCGTACAACAGCAGAAGGCTAAACAGCTGCCAAAGTTCTGGTTTTTGTTTTGGGTTGCAGAGGTATCACAACAAACTGGTCTGAATATAACCAACATTGGTGCCAGTAAGGTAGGCCCGGAACTGCTGAAAACAGAAGCCGTACAAACGCAGCTAACCGTTGTTTTTTTGGCATCAAATCAGTAGGCTGTGCGCAATTTATTTAACAGAGTGAGTACATAACAATGATGACTTGGTTGTTATTAGCCGCAGGTCTGGTGCTGTTGATCGTTGGTGCCGATTTGCTGGTCAAAGGTGCTGCCCGTCTCGCCGCCAGTTTTGGTATCCCAACCCTGGTAATCGGTTTAACAGTGGTGGCTTTTGGCACCAGCGCACCCGAGCTGGCAGTTAGTGTAAAGGCCGCTTTTTCCGGTGAAGCCGAGCTTGCGATTGCGAACGTGGTTGGCAGTAATATTGCGAATATTCTGCTGATCCTCGGCGCATCGGCCGTTATTCTGCCGCTGGCGATTTCCCGCCAGCTGATCCGTCAGGATGTGCCCATTATGGTGGCCTTGTCTGCGCTGGTGATGTGGCTGGTGCAGGATGGCTCACTGGGCAAAATTGAAGCTGCAATGCTGGCCGTTGGTTTACTCGCTTACACCTGGTTTTTGTTCTGGCAAGGCAAAAAACAAGGGGTGGAATGTATTGATGAAGAAGTTGAAGAAATGCTGCATCAGCCACACCCGGCCTGGCAGAGCGCACTTTTTGTGGTGGCAGGCTTAGCCTTGCTGGTGTACGGCTCAGGTTTACTGGTGGACAGTGCTGTGCAACTGGCCAGCGCCTGGGGCGTCAGCGAAGCAGTGATTGGTCTGACGATAGTGGCTGTTGGCACCTCCATGCCGGAAATGGTGACATCTATTGTTGCAGCCATTAAAGGCGAACGTGATATTGCCGTTGGCAATGTGGTTGGCAGCAATATTTTTAATATTCTCTGTGTACTTGGCTTGTCCGGTTTGGCCTCACCTATGCCATTGCTGGCCGGCGAACAACTGGCCAGTATTGATATACCGGTCATGGTGGCTGTTGCCGCTCTTTGTGTGCCGCTGTTTTTTGTTGGCGCCGTGTTACACCGTATTGAAGGTGCGATGTTCCTGGTGCTTTATGTGGCTTACACCTGGTATCTGGTGGCTGTTGCGCTACAAAAACCTTACCTTGCACAGCTGCAGGACGGTATTTTATATGGTCTGGTGCCGCTGGTGATCGCTTATGTGCTGGTGAGCCTGGCCTGGGACTTCAGGAAAAAACGTCAGACTGCCTGATTGATCATCTGCTTTAAAAACGCTTCTTCGGAAGCGTTTTTTTTGCGCAAAAATGCAAAAGCAGCGCAAAATAGCTGCACCTCACTGGTTGTACCAGCATCATTCAAGGGACAGAGTTTTTTTCTCAGCAGCAAGCCAAATTGCGCTTTTGTCAAAGCCCCCTTTCGATATAATATCCGTCTTTATGGCTAAATCTTTCAGGTGTACCAATGACGCAGGATGAAATGAAAAAAAATGCAGCCTGGGCTGCGCTGGAATACGTGCCACGCCACACTGTGGTGGGTGTTGGAACCGGGTCTACCGTCAATCATTTTATCGACGCTTTAGCCACCATTAAAAATGACATCCAAGGTGCGGTGTCGAGCTCAGTACAATCCACCGAAAAAATGCGTGCCCTTGGCATTGAAGTGCTGGATTTAAACGAT
>FWPV01010823.1_pt1 | contig 14767 bp, 19 predicted proteins | sample 2228371 | NCBI WGS metagenome assembly FWPV01 (sample SAMEA103939776, study PRJEB20133) | metagenome
TCGAATCATTTTTTTAGATAGAAACATTGCGAAAAGCAAGGGACACCACCCTTGATATTAAAGCTTTTTAACGGTCACCGTGAATCGCTGAGTATGTCCTTAAATAATTCATTAACGCTTGCTCAACATTCGGCACAACTGCGTCTTCTTCTGTTTTTTTTAGACTTCAAGCTGTTCCCGATCAACCCCAAGCGCCGCAGCGATTCGGGCAAGCGTGGTTTTACGGAGCCTTGCTTTCGGTTTTTCCATCTGCGAATATGCAGCTTGGGTTATTCCGAGGCGTTTTGCCATTTCTGACTGGGAAATACCTTTATATTCCCGCCATGCGCGGACAAGCCCTTTTTCTTCAACCACGCTTTTTTCAACTACCTCGTGGGGGAAATATACTTTTTTTACAGGTTTTTGGAGTTGGAGATATTCATCGTATGGAACAATTACAAATAGAGGCGCGCCATCTTTTTTAATAATCTGATGTTCAATATGTTCTTTCATTTCTTCTTTTCACCTCTTCAATCCTTAAAATTTTAAGGATGTTTTCAATATCGAAAAACACCCTGTATCGACCGACTCTGAGCCGATATTGGAATTGATGATTGGTCAATGCCTTGACGTTTTGGCAGTCAGGCCAGTTTGACAATTTTTTTACTGATTCATTAATGGATTTCCGGTCGTTGAGCGGCAAGTGGCTTAGCTGTTTCAACGCTTTCTTTTCCCATTCGATTTTAAACATAAGTTTTATATAAGTATAAACATAAGTTTTTGTCAACGGAATTCTTGAAATTTAGAAAATGGGCCGGGGGTCTAGGGTCAAACCTTGATTAGTGATTAATGCTATGACGTCACGATCGCTCCTGCGGGGCCCACAGCGTGAAATCATTTAAGAGAGATTGAACAAAAGCAACCAAATTAAAACAGCAAATGAAGAGTTAATTCACAATTCAAGCTTTGACACCAAAGTTTCAGTGAATCCACGCAACCGGCATAGGGCCCCGCTGAATGGGGTTGTCATATTTTAATTTCGGATATCCCACGCATATGCTGGTCACCAATTCATAGGGATATTCAATTTGTAAAAGTTTTTTTATCGCCGGGGCATAGGGAATGGTGCTGGCGATAAATCCGATGTAACAGGTTCCCAAGCCCAATGCATGGGCGGCCATCACCATATTATGGGCCACAATGGTGGCGTCAATGTCCGGATGGCTGATCCCCCGCTTATCTTTTAAGACATGGATGACCACCGGCGCGCCAAACGTAATCACGCCGTTTGTCTGCCTGACTTTTTCCATGGCGGCAATGGGCCTCTGGTCCCATTTGTTTGCCGATATCAGGCTTAATAAAGTAACCAAGACTTTCCGCCATCGACTTTGTTTTGCATACAGGTCTTTAATCATATAGAGAACCTTGGCGCTGGCCTGATCCACTTTTTGATTGATTTCCGGGTTGGTCACCACAAGGATTTTAACCGGTTGGCCGTTTCCTGCGGTGGGCGCAAATCGCCCGGCTTCCAGAATCCTTTGAATGTATTCTTCGGGAACCGGCTTGTCTTTATAAAGCCTGATGCTTCTGCGCCGGAAAATGATTTGTTCAGTGGGCGTTAAGTCTTTCATAATTTCCTCAAACGCCCTGTTTTTATCTTTTTCGCCGAAAGGCATGGGCGGGGTCATCTCACCCGTTTTGTCATCCGGAGTTTTGTAGCGTCCTTTAAGCACCCGGTATTCCCCGCGCATGCGGATACACCGGGCAGGGCAGACAGCCTCGCAATTATTACAGCCAATGCACGCCAGTTCAATGCCGCTTAATCCCGTGGCATACGGTTCATTTTTTGTTTCATCCCACTGGATGCAGGACGTGGGACAGGTATGATAGCAGGCTTTACAGTGGGTGCATTTGTCTGCTTCATATTCAAAGCGAAAAAACTTTGTAGGCGGCATATGGGCATAGGATATTTTTTCGATCAATGATTGTTTCATGATAACCCCCTATTTTTCATTTTAAAAATAAAAGAAGAACGATAAACACCCTAAAAACAGCATCAATTAATTTGATTTCGTTCAGTTTAATCGTCTGCCAATGACCCGGCTCAACCCTGCTGATTGCCTTCTGAACTTCCATGCTTTGAATGTCCGTTCTGTATTTGATGGAAGACGGCTATCTCGCAATTTTCCACTTTTTCCAACCGGCCAATTCACTGTCGTTTAACACCCACCGATTCCCGGTCCTGTTTCACAAATCCGGTTTCATCAATCAAAAGGCCCGCTTGTTGATCATGACTCAAAAGATCATTGGCATCACGCGCCACATGATCCATCACGTCTGGCGCATCCCAATTCGAATGCGTGAGAAATTGTTGAAGATTCCTGGATTTACTGTCCGGTACCACCTCGGCCATACGATCCATAATCTTACGCGTTCCTGCCTGCATCAAACCGCAGGCGTATTGCCGGGCTTTGTTCGAAACATCATGCAAATGAGAACGAAAATGTTGAGAATAGGTTTTCACGAAGGTCGCAAAACGCCCCGCCACCCCTTTAAAGGGTGGCGGGGGTTTAAAAAAACCATATAGTATTAATATGTTACTTTTGCAAGAATAAAGCTGACAAACTCAAATGAATATTTTTATTAGAATTTATAGTTTATATCAAACGGATATGTTGTCGGATCCTGGTCCGAATCTCTCTCTTTAGCCTGATAAAACATACCGGTTGCAGCAAGGCCGAAATTTTTAGTGATTTTGTACCCCAGATCCACCCTGAACCCTTCCACATCCGTTGAGTTGAGCTGGGAGAACCGAAATCCGCATCTTTTAATCCCTGAAGAACGGAATCAGCGTCAACTTGAGCGTAGGAAAGCCCGACGCTGAATTTATCGATTTTCGCATCGCAGCCAAGGATTCCACGGGCCTGCTGCTCACCAAAGACGGTAAAGTTGATTTGCGACTGACCCATCCGTCCTTTGATCATGAAAAAGAATATGACGTGGAAACTGCTGCGCCCATTTCAGATGAAGCCTTGCAGATGGTGAGAAACAGCATTTTTAAGGAGTTATAGAAATCTTGAAATCATGTTTTTTTGGATTTCCGAAGTCCCGCCAGCATAAAGGGATAAATAACTTTCCCGCAAATACCGCTGCATCCGAAATTCCATGGAATACCCCCTTCCGCCGAAAATCTGCATCCCTTTTCGTGCGATGTCGTTTAATGTTTCAGAGCAAAAAAGTTTTGCCATACAGATTTCCTTGAAACACTCTTTTTCTTTGGACTTCATCCATGCCGCATGAAAGGTCATCCATTTCATTGCCTCAATTTTCGTGGCCATGTCCGCCAATGTGTGTTGCAGCGCCTGAAATTTGATGATCGGTTTATTGAACTGATGGCGGGTCTTTGCAAATTCTGTGCATTCTTTAAGAATGGTTTCAGCCCCGCCCAAGCAGCTGGCTGCAACGCAGATCCGCTCCAAATCAGCTGTCTGAAACAACTGGAGAACGCCGTTGTTGAGCCATTCCGGCCCTCCCAGCAGACATTCCTTTGAAACAGAGACATGATTGAACTTCACTTCACATGAAGGATAGGCATTGCCGGCGAGTTTGGGGATCGGGGTAATGGTCAGGCCTTGCGATTTGGCCGGAACAATGAAAATACTCATGGCTTTTGATGGGTCTTCATGTTGCGCGGAAAGGACCACCGTGATGATATAGTCTGCAACTGTTGCGCCGGTTGTCCAGTATTTGGTTCCGGTAATTTCAAAAAGATCGCCTTTATCAACCGCCTGTGTTTTGATGGATCTTACGTCTGACCCTGCGTCGGGCTCAGTCAGGGCAAACGCAAATTTCAAATCGCCGTTTATCAGCTTGGGGATAAAATTATTTTTTTGAGCCTCATTGCCGCATTTCAACAGAATCATGCCACCGAAAACCGCATTGACCAGATACATGTTAACAGCTGTGTAGCTGTTTTTGGCAAGTTCCCGGGCAATCAGGACAACGTCCAAAATGCTGCCGTTTGCGCCGCCATAGGTATCAGGAAAGGCAATTCCAAAAAAACCGTTTTCCGCCATCTTTTTATAAAGGTCTTCCGGGAATGCGTCATTTTTTTCAAGAGATGATTCAAATTCCGGCGGGCATTCCCTGGCGCAGAATTCAGCGGCTTTTTGTTGAAGTTTTTCCTGATCTTCAGACAGTTCAAAATTCATTTTCAATCCTCCTTCAAAGCAAGGCATCTTTTATTGGTATTTGTTAAAATTTTTTTAAGAACCTTCTGGGCGGTTTCCAGCTCATTGGGCAAAACCCCGGAAACGCTTTTTTTGATCATGTGATCCAGCGCATCAAAAACTTTTTCCCGGACCATTCTTCCTTTTTCCGTCAGACTGATTTTTAAAGCCCGCCGGTCATTGGGATCATTGGCGCGGCATACCAGCCCGTCTTTTTCCATGCGGTCAATCAGGCCGGTCATGGAAGATGGTTCAAGACCGGCGCAGCGCCCCAGTTCCGTATGGTTCATGCCGATATGGGTTCCCAATTTACCCAGCACTTCATCCATTCCTTCACTTTCCCATAAACACATCAAAACCCCCAGATATGCCGGTTTGACTTCTACAAGCCCGGCCCTGGCCAGTTCCCTTTTCAGCATGGCGGTCAATGATAAAGAAGCTCTTGTTATCAGATAGTAAGGGTTATTGGATGAAATGATAAATTTCATGGGGCCTCCCTCTGAGGGCTTTTATTTTTACATGTTTTATGTTAGCATATATTACGTATAAATAATATATGCAAGCAAAATTTTTTATTCCAAAAAAATAAGAGTGGGTAGTTTTGCGTTAGGCAACTGGCGATATCTGACGGATAAGAAAATCAGGCCACAAAAAGAAAAGGGAAATTAGAAATTTTCGCTGAAACCATTGGCGGTTTCAGCGAAAATACGGGTCAATTTTGAATCTCAATTCCCTGTTCCTTCAGCCAGGAACAGATTTTTGCGTCTATCTGGTCTCTGATTTTCCGGCAGGTCGCAAGAATTTCCGCTTCGGAGCCCTGTGCTGCGGCCGGATCTTCAAACGGCCAGAATTCTCTTTGAGCGGGCCCGAAAATCTGGGGGCATTTTTTATCCGCATCAGCGCACACAATGATGACTTTTTCAAAAACCATCTTCCCCAGAAATGTTTCAACACCTTTGGGTTTGTTGGCGGAGATATCGATGCCGATTTCCTTCATCACCTCCACCACGGGCGGGAAAATGCGATCTTTGGGTTCTGCGCCCGCGCTGTAAACTTCAAAAATATGTCCGGCGCGCTTGCGCAGGAGCGCCTCGCCCATCTGGCTTCGGGCCGTATTTCCGGTGCATAAAAACAATACTTTTCTGGCCATAACCGTTTATCCTTTATTCATTCAGCCGCGGTTTCATCTGATTCAGAAGCTTCCTGTGCTTCATCTAGGGTCAAACTTTGATTAGTGATTACTGCTGTGACGTCACGATCGCTCCTGCGGGGGCCCACCGTGTGAGATCATTTAAGGAGAGATTGAACAAAAGCAACCAAATTAAAACAGCAAATGGAAGAGCTAATTCACAATTCAAGCTTTGACACCAAAGTTTGACTGTATCGATTTGGAGAAAAATCAGATTGCGGTTATTAGCGGTATGCCTCACTGCGATGCCGGACGATTAAAATATCAATTATACGTCTTTCGTCATCGATCGTATACACGATTCGGTATTCGCCAACTCTTAACCGCCATAAATTTGTCGGTCCCTGTAACTTTCGACAACCAGCGGGCCTCGGGTCTTTTTTGAGGGACTCCACTTTTGTTAAGATTCTATGAGCAATAATAAAAGGCAGAGATTGGAGTTCCTTACGGGCTGATCGAGCAAAAACAATTTGGTAGTAATCCATTAGCGACGACCCAGAATCTTTTTTTTCACTTCCTCCAAAGATTCTCTAGGCTCTGTCTTTCGTTCTTTTGCTATCAAAGAGTCATAGAAGTCCTCCCAAAGATCTCCATGCTTCTTTATATCAATAATTACAGCTTTTTTATGCCCTTCATGATTAATGACAAACTCTATACCTTTCATTTTTATCCTCTTATCAATGAGCAATTTCAGAACTTCTCTCAAAGATTTTGTGTTAAATTAACAGTTGAAACATTGACAATTTGCAGTTTGCATGCAGGCAATTTTGTTTAATTCATTTTTTGCATAAAAATTATTAAATATCAAAAAAATATTTTTAATTTTTGGATTTTATGCCGCACCGGATAGATTTTCTGGCCGGATGCCACTTCACTATCCTTGATAAACCGTGACGTATTGCCGATGTCGGCTGTGCCGTCAATAATGGCTTTAATGCCATTTCCTGTGCCCTGAAAAAAGTCGGCATTGCTCATCTTGCAAATCGGGTTTACACAGAACTTTCCGGCGGGGAGCAGCAACTGGTGATGATGGCCCGGGTTCTGGCCCAAAACCCCAAAATCATTCTTTTAGATGAGCCCACAGCCCATCTGGATTTTGTGAACTCGCACCGGCTGCTTCAGATCGTCAAGGGGCTGGCTGAATCCGGATATACGGTGATCGCGGTTCTCCATGATCCCAATCAGGCGTTTTTATACGGCGATGAATTTGTTTTTTTAAAAAACGGTGAAATATTTATTCCGGAAAAAGGACAATATCTTTGGGATCCTGCGGTTATGAAGTCGGTTTATGAGGCGGATGTGGACTGCATTGTCCATGACAACCGTCCTTTTATTTTTCCAAAGGCAAAAAAATAAGATGAATCGCGAGTTGGGGCCTGGCCCGCCATGCGCCTTGACCCGATCATTTTGTTTAGATTCTTTTTCTTTAATGCTCCCCATCGATTTCCACGAATTTGTGCTTGACGTTGATTCCATCCACAAAAAATGTGATCTGCTCGCCGATGTTGACGGCCATATCGCCGATGCGTTCCAGGCATCTTGAAATAATAATAATTAAAATAGATCTTCGAAAATAAAGGATTCGGGAGTCGTATTCATCGGCTGAAGAGGAGCTTTTCACCATATGGGCGATGAGGGATTGCAATATCTCCAGAGTGTATTGGTCGGCAAGATCATCCATTTTCCGGATGGCAATGGCTTTTTTGGTGTTCTGATCCACCAAAGATGAAATGGCTTTTTCCAGCATGGCGTCCACCACTTCAAAAAGCTTTTCCATGGCCGGCAAGGGATGATCCAGAGGCGGGCTCTGACATAGAATAATGGTGCGTTCCGCGATATTGACGGCCTGATCCGCGATCCGTTCCAGTTCGCTGCTGATTTTCGTTGCGCTTAAAATAAATCGCAAGTCCTTGGCCATGGGTTGTTCCAAAGCCAGGAGTTTGAGGGCCATGTCATCCACATCCAGCTCCAGGTCATTGATCTCCGCGTCATTGTCCACCACCGATCGGGCAAGCTCTTCATCGCGTTCCAGATAGGCCTTTGCGGCGTCCTGAAGGGCCCGCCGGGTCAAAGCCGCCATGTTCAACAGAGTCATTTTAAGCGATTCAAGCTGTTGAACAAAATGCTGACGTTCCATGATTTACTCCTTATTTATAATTTTGTATCCATTTGGAATTGGTATATTTTGTTCAAAAACTAGGCCGCAGGAATTTTTCGACCCCAGGCGTCGCAGCGTTCCGTTGAGGTTCCAAAAATTCCGAGAACGCCGTATGTGAGCAAAAGATACCATTTCCGGATGGATACTTAACCGAATCGTCCTGTGATATAGTCTTCTGTTTGTTTAAGAGCCGGACGAGTGAAAATAGTGCCTGTGTCGCCCACCTCGATGAGTTTTCCCATGTAAAAAAATGCAGTGATATCCGAGACCCGGGCCGCTTGCTGCATGTTATGGGTCACAATGACAATGGTAAAGTTTTTTTTCAGCTCATGGATCAAATCTTCTATTTTTTGGGTGGCAATGGGATCTAATGCAGACGCCGGCTCATCCATTAATATGACTTCGGGTTCCACGGCCAAAGCACGGGCAATGCAGAGCCGCTGTTGCTGGCCGCCCGAAAGTCCCAGAGCGGATTCATGGAGTCGGTCTTTGACTTCGTCAAAGAGGGCGGCCATCATCAGGCTTATTTCCACGCGCTCCCGAATGAAGGTTTTATCTTTAATGCCGTTGACCCGAAGGCCATAGGCCACATTTTCAAAAATGGTTTTGGGAAAGGGATTGGGTTTTTGAAAAACCATTCCCACCCGGCGCCTTAAGCTGACCACATCCACAGACGGCGCGTAGATATCTTCGTCGTCTAAGTAAATGCTGCCCTCCACACGTGTGCCCGGAATCAAATCATTCATTCTGTTTAAACATCTTAAAAATGTGCTTTTGCCGCAACCGGACGGGCCGATGAGAGCAGACACCTGATTCTTACCCAGCTCAATGGATATATTATCCAAAGCCTTAAACGTCCCATAGTAGAAATTCAAATTCCGGGCAGCCAGTTTGATTGAATTGTTCATGACATTCCTTTATCAAAGAAATCATAAAAAAACCTTAAGGATTATTTAATGTAAAGAAAAAAACCGAGCCTTTTTCTTTGCCTTCCGGCGGGCTCTTTACCCAAATCTCGCCGTTCATGGCCATCACCGCATGCCGGCAAATGGCAAGTCCCAGTCCAGTGCCGCCGGATGCCCGGCTGCGTTCTTTGTCAATGCGATAAAAACGTTCAAAAATTCTTTTCTGATGGCGTTTGGCAATGCCGGGCCCTTCATCTTGGACGCCGAAAAGGGTTTTGCCGTTTTTGACGTCCAATAGCAGCGTGATGGTGGTGTTTGGATCGCTGTGCCGGATGGCGTTGTCCAATAGATTGCGGAATACCTGGATCAGGGCGTTTTCCTCGGCCAAAACCATCACCGGGTCTGTAAATTTGCTTTCCAGCCGGATGCCTTTGTCTTGTGCCATGGGCAGACAGGTGTCCCAAGCGGACTGAAAACATGCCATGGCATTAAGAGGGGTTAATTGAAGAGGGTGATGATCCTTTTGCTGCAATTTGGTCAATTCCAACAGGTCATTGACAATGTTGCTCATGTGGTTGGCGTTTTTGAGTATGGTTTGAAGAAATTTCTCCGCGGTTTCTGACAGGTTCATTTTTTTATCCAGCAGGGTTTCTGCATACCCTTTGATAGAGGTCAACGGTGTTCGTAGTTCATGGGATACATTGGCCACAAAATCCTGGCGGACTTTTTCCAGACGGATCAGCTCGCTGATGTCATGGAAAACCGCCACTGCCCCGCCGGATGGAATGGCCACCACATTGACTTCATAAATGGTTTCGGCGTCAACGGCCACCCGCAGTTGCACATGGGATTCGCCTTTGAGCACCGCGTCACAGGCTGCCTGGATTTCAGGGGCAAGAAACACCTCAAGGGGCCGGTGTCCGATACAGGTGGGCACGCATCTGGCCAAAAAGGAAAGCGCTTGGTTGGAGGTTTTGATTTTCCCGTCGGCATCCAGAAGCATGACGCCTTCCTGCATACCTTCCAGAACCGCCTCCAGCTCTTGTTTTTGCTGGTTGATCAGGGCGATATTCTGCCGGATTTTGTGGGTCATCTCATTGATGCCCATGGAGAGCTCGAAAAATTCAAATCCGGCATCCATATCCACATATTCATCATAATTGCCGTCCCCGATGGATCTTAAGGATTGAATGATTTTTTGGATGGGAGCCTCCATATTTCGGGCCATAATATAATTTAAGATGCCCGTCACCACCAAAAAGAAAAACAAGATCAACCAAAAGCGGTGAGCAAAATAGGCCAGCCGGCTTTCCACCAGAGAAAGGGGAATAGCCACCCGCAAAACCCCTTGCGGGATGCCGGGGGCCTCAAATGCTTTGGCCGCATAGATGAGCTTGCGTTTGACCGTGACGCTGTAACGGATGCTGGATGCCTTGCCGTGCTGCCGCGCGCCGATAAATTCTTCCCGATCCGCGTGATTTTCAAGATTTTGAATTTCATCAAAAGGAATGGATGAGTCCGCCATCACCCGACCGTTGGCGGATATGATGGTGATGCGGTATTTTAGTTTTTTGCCCAATTCCGCGCACCACAAGTTAAGCTGCCGGGCGTCTTCAAAGGGCGCGCGCCCGGAGATCAGCCATTGCGCCAGATCCAGCTCTAAAAAGGCGTTTTGCGTTTCTTCGGCAAGAATTTCTTTTTCTAAGGCATGGTAAATGTAAAAAGCGGGCATTCCCAAGGACAGGATAAGGATGATCCAGAAATAAGCCAATAGTCTTGTTCTAAAACGAACGGATCTCATTTTTCCTCTTGCCTGAATCGGTACCCGATCCCCCGGACCGTTTCAATGGCGTCTGCATAGGGGCCGATTTTTTGTCTGAGTCTACGAATGTGGGTGTCCACTGTCCGAGCATATCCTTCAAACTGATATCCCCATACGCGATCCAGCAATTGATCCCGGGTTCTCGCCTTTCCCCGATTTTGCAAAAGCTCCAAAAGGAGCTTAAATTCCGTAACCGTTAAAGAGACTTCTTCGTCGGCGATCCACACCCGATAACTTTCCAGATCCATATGCAGATCTTCATAGGTTAGATGGATGGCTTCGGCCGGTTCCTTATCAAACCGCTTGAATATGGCCCGGATTCTTAAAACCAATTCTCGCGGGCTAAATGGCTTGACAATGTAATCGTCGGCGCCCAGCTCAAATCCCACGATCCGATCCACTTCCTCGCCTTTGGCAGTCAGCATGACCACGGGGATTTTTTCTGTTTTGGGGTTTTTTTTTAATGCTTTGCAAACCTGAAAACCGTCCATGCCGGGGATCATGATGTCCAATAAGATCATATCCGGCAGTTCTTCTATGGCTTTGGACAATCCCTTGGCGCCGTCCTTGGCGGTGATGGTGGCATATCCTTCGGCTTGGAGATGCCAGTCGATTAAATGCAGAATGTCAGATTCATCTTCGACGATCAGAATCTTTTTTGGGGTCATTTTTATATCCTTAAAAAAAATTGCTATCGCATTTTTTTTATTTGGATTTTATCACAAAATCATGAAGCTTATGTGACATTTTGGTGACGTATAATGTCAAGAAACTTTATTCATTTCGTAACATGTTTGTCACATTCAATGAATACGATCATCCCATCAATGAACCGCGTCAACTAATTTGAAAAGGTCGGTTCGTTAACGAATCAAAGAAACTATAACAAAAAAAGGAGAAATGAAGCAATGAAGATGAAACAGAAATTAATGAAAATTATGATGACGGCAATCCTGGTATGCTTTGGTGCGGGCGCGGTATGGGCGGAAACCCTTACCATCACCGGTTCCACCACCGTGCTGCCGGTGGCCCAGAAAGCGGCTGAAGAATTCATGAAAGTCTATCCGGATATCAATGTGTCGGTTTCCGGCGGCGGTTCCGGCGAAGGGATCAAGGCAATTATTGACGGCACCACCGATATCGCCAATTCTTCACGGTTTATCAAGGAAGCAGAGATAAAATCGGCCGTGGAAAAAGGTGCTTATCCGGTTCCGTTCGGCATTGCCTATGACTGCATCATTCCAGTGGTACACCCGAGCAATAAGGTGGGTGATTTGACCCTGGATCAGTTAAAGGATATTTATATGGGCAAGATCACCAATTGGAAAGACGTGGGCGGCGAGGATAAAGAAATTGTGGTGATTTCAAGAGATACGTCATCCGGCACCTATGAAGTCTGGGAAGAAAAAGTCATGAAAAAGGAAAAAGTCTATCCCGGCGCCCTGCTTCAGGCGTCCAACGGCGCCGTGGGCCAGGCGGTATCCAAGAATAAATACGCCATCGGCTATGTGGGATTGGGATATGTGACCGGCAACAAGGAGCTCAAACCGTTGAAAGTCGGCGGGGTTGAAGGTGGGATGGAAACCGCCCTTTCAGGCACCTATCCCATCAGCCGGGTCCTGTATATGTTTACCAAAGGCTGGCCGACGGGCAAGACTTTGAAATTCATCAATTTCATGATTCATCCGCAAAAAGGCCAGAAAATCGCGGCTGAAGAAGGCTTTGTGCCGTTGTATTAATAAAAAAGGATGGTTATTGGATAGCCGCCTCCCATTTGGAGACCGTGTTGCCTGAAGTAAATGGCAGCAGATAAATTTGATCTATGGCCAAAGAACGTCCCTCCTGGCCGATCATACTTATCAACAAGCAAGGCAACATGGTCTCTATAATGGGAATGGGAAATAAATGACTTAAGAAAGTGTTTGAACGAACCTATTTCATATATTAATTTTGGTGCTGGTTTTCAGGCAGTTGTTTTTCAACTGGCCAAATTTTAAAGATTTTTCGGGTGTTATATGACAAAAAATCCACGCCAGGTCAAAGAAGCCGCCATACAAGCATTTTTCTTTACCATGGCGTTTGTGTCCATCACCATATTATTTTTAATTCTTTTCTTTCTGGCAAAAGAAGGCATCCCGATTTTTAACCATGTATCGGTAAAGGATTTTTTCTTCGGGATTTACTGGTACCCGACTGCGGAACCGCCGGATTTCGGCATTTTTCCGCTGATCGTGGCATCCTTGCTGGTGACGTTGTGTTCGGCTGTGGTATCCATCCCCTTGGGGGTCATGACCGCCATTTATCTGGCGGAAATTGCGCGTCCGAGATTAAAGGAAATCGCCAAACCCATAGTGGAGCTTTTGGCGTCGCTGCCCTCGGTGGTCATCGGGTTTTTCGGCATGGTGGTGTTTGCCCCGTTTCTCCAGGATGTGTTTGATATTCCAACCGGCTTAAACCTATTTAATGCTTCTCTGATGCTGGCGTTTATGTCGGTCCCAACCATCTGCACCATTTCCGAAGACGCCATGACCAGTGTCCCCAGGGATTTGAAAGAGGCGTCCCTGGCCCTGGGCGCAACCCACCTGGAAACCATAGTTCGAGTGATCATTCCCGCGTCTTTATCAGGATTAAGCACCGCCGTGATCTTGGGCATGTCCCGGGCCATTGGCGAGACCATGGTGGTCTTGATGGTGGCCGGCGGCGCAGCCATGATCCCCAAGTCCATTTTCAGTCCGGTCCGGCCCATGCCGGCCAGCATTGCCGCGGAAATGGCCGAAGCGCCGTTTCGGGGCGACCACTATTTCGCTTTGTTTGCCACGGGCATGACCCTGTTTATTTTCACCCTGATTTTTAATTTTATCGCCGATTATATTTCCCATAAACACAGGCAGGTAGGAGCGGCCTCATTATGACGGTTTTGCAAAAATTTCAACGTCTTCATGGTGCGGTATTGCTCGTTTCGCAACGCGCATTGAGAGCGCCTCGTTTTTTGCGATTTGCGCGCCTTGAATTTAAATATTGTTCAACGCCGTTAAGTAAAATATAAATCAAACTTTATGAGTGAAAAAAAGGTATTGTTTTCAATAAATTCAGGAAAAAAGCGGAACTTGTTTCAAGCCGCTGTTTTTTTGATTTTTCGAAGCGCCGCGGTCATTAACGGCCTGGCATTGCTGATTATCGTTTTTTTTCTGGTAAAAAACGGATGGCGGGCCATCAACTGGACGTTTTTAACCCAAATGCCCTATAATTCCATGACCCAAGGCGGGATTCTACCGTGTATTCTGGGGACAATATATTTAAGTATCGGCGCGTTGGCCATTGCGTTTCCGCTGGGGATTGCCTCGGCCATTTATTTAAATGAATATGCCCGTCAGGGATTTGTGCTCAGGGCCATCCGGTTCGGCATCAACAACCTGGCCGGCGTTCCGTCCGTGGTGTTTGGCCTTTTTGGTTTGGCGGTATTTGTGACATGGATGGGTCTGGGAGTGAGCATTCTTTCCGGCGCATTGACCCTGGGTTTTTTAACCCTTCCTGTGATCATCGGCACATCCGAAGAAGCCTTAAAATCGGTGCCGGACACTTATCGGGAGGCGTCATTGGGCCTTGGGGCCACCAAATGGCAGACCATTTACCGGGTGGTGCTGCCAACAGCATTGCCTTCCATTTTAACCGGCGGGATATTGGCCTTAAGCCGGGCGGCCGGTGAAACAGCGGCCATCATGTTTACAGCCGCGGTTTTTTACACGACCCTGCTTCCCAAATCCATCATGAATCCGGTCATGGCTTTGCCCTATCATATTTATGTGCTGGCCACAGCCGGCACCCACATTGAAAAAACCCGCCCCCTGCAATACGGCACTGCCCTGGTGCTCATCGCCCTGGTGCTGGGCATGAACCTGGCGGCCATCATCTATCGGTCCAAGCTTAGGAAAAAAAGATAATTTCAGACCAAAAAACAAATAGAAACTGTTTAAAATAACGCAAGGAAAAACAGCCGGAGCCCCCCTATCAATGGGGGTGGGTTTGATGATTCCTTTCTTTGGAAACAAAAAAAGAATAGGTAAAAAGATGTATTGGCTGTTGTGAGTTAGGCTTGCGCTTCGACTTCGCCGCCATGCATTAGAATGTCTCTGATCTCGCCTGGATGCCTGGCGACTGCCCGGCGCCATCGGCCGAAACCACCATGCGCATTCACGGCCTTTGTCCAATCATCCAGATAGCGGCGCTTTACCTTATCTTGCTCCGTATCCTGTCCTTTTGTTTCCAGAATGAGCATATGGCCATTGGCAAGACGTACCAGAAAATCCGGCCGGTACTTGTGCACCACACCGCGATACACGTAGAGCACCTCAAAGCCCAGGTGATCGTTTTTGACCCAGGCGCTTACAGTTTCACTGTTATCGAGCGCAAAGGCATCTGATGCCTCCCAGGTGCTGTCGTACACACAGACGTTGATGTGCGATTTGCGCGTCCGCTCGCACGGCT
>FWPV01002317.1_pt1 | contig 14766 bp, 9 predicted proteins | sample 2228371 | NCBI WGS metagenome assembly FWPV01 (sample SAMEA103939776, study PRJEB20133) | metagenome
CGCGGTATTTATAAAACCGCAGAGGTATAGAAAGGAGAAGAAAGATGTTTGTTGCTACTTTTTATACGCACGCGTCTTTTGTTTAGTTCCCAAATATTTCCGAACATCCGAATAGTTTGCGGTAAACCTGTCGATTAACGTATAATTAACTCCTACAGGAGGTTAATAGTTTATGAAATACTCCGCGCCGCGGGGAACGCAAGACGTCCTTCCTAATGAAAGCCCAAAATGGCTCTGGGCGGAACAAAACTTCCGGGATATATGCAAATTATACGGCTATAAAGAAATCCGCACTCCTACTTTCGAAGAGACTGAACTGTTTCTTCGGTCCATCGGCGAATCTACAGACATCGTCACTAAAGAGATGTATACTTTCGACGACCGTGGCGGAAGAAGCATAACTCTTCGCCCTGAAGGTACAGCTCCAGCCGTGCGAGCTTATGTAGAGCACAGCTTGGGATCCATCTCTCCTGTCAACAAAGTCTATTACATAACCAGCATTTTCCGTTACGAAAGGCCGCAAGCCGGACGTTTGCGCGAACACCATCAGTTTGGCATAGAGGCATTTGGGTCAAGCGATCCTGCCTTGGATGCAGAAATAATTTCGCTGGGCTACGCTATACTCGATAAATGCGGTATATTCGACCGTTCATTAAAAATAAACTCCATCGGCTGCCCCAATTGCAGGCCGGCTTACCGCAATGCTTTAAGGTCTTCTCTAGAATCGGTGATTCCCATCTTGTGTGAGAATTGCAAGCGCCGATTCGAAACCAATCCGCTCAGAATCTTGGATTGCAAAGAAGAAAAATGCCAGGAACTTACTGCCAATGCTCCAGCAAGCATTGACTATCTAGACGATGATTGCAAAAAACATTTTGCAGAAGTTCGAAATTGCCTGGACGCCATTGGAATTAAATACATAATAGATCGTCGCCTTGTTCGCGGATTGGACTACTATACGAAAACAGCTTTCGAGTTTCACGCTGCTGGACTCGGCGCTCAAAGCCAAGTAATTGGCGGTGGCAGATACGACAACCTAGTTGAAGAAATAGGTGGGAATCCAACTCCAGCCATTGGATTTGGAATGGGAATCGAACGACTCCTTCTCGCTGCCGAAAGCCAAAAGGTAAAAATTCCAGATGATTCAGCAATCTCCGTTTTTCTCGTCACACTAGGTCAAGACATTAAGCCGCGAGCTGTCAAACTGCTTTTTGACTTGCGTTCCAACGAAATCTCTGCTGAAATGGACTACTCGGCAAAAAGTATGAAAGCGCAAATGAAACTTGCCGATCGTCTTGGCGCTAAGCTTGTGGTCATTCTCGGCGAAAATGAATTGAACCGCGGTGTTGCCGCAGTCCGGGATATGTCATCCGGAGAGCAAATCGAAATAGAATTATATCACCTTATCGAAGAACTGAAACTTAAACTTAGTAGTTAAAGTCGGAGGAAATATGCTAAAGAGAACCATTTATTGCGGCGATGTAAGGGCAGATCACGTCGGCAAGGAATTACGCCTCAACGGCTGGGTGCAACGGCGCCGCGATCACGGCGGCCTCATATTTATAGATTTGCGCGACCGCAGTGGAATTATACAAACAGTCGTCGATCCCCAACGTTCCCCGAATGCCCATAAAATAGCAGAACAAATCCGGAGCGAGTATGTATTGGAAATAATCGGAACAGTCGCAATGCGCCCGGAAGGTACGGAAAATCCGGCATTGCCCACAGGCGAGGTAGAAGTGATCGTCTCCGAAATAGAAATACTCAATACGGCCAAAACACCGCCTTTCTTGGTTCAAGATGATGTAGAAGTCGATGAAATGGTTCGTTTAAAATATCGTTACATTGACCTGCGACGGCCTTGCATGCAGCACAAACTTATGCTTCGCCATCGCGTGATAAAAATGATGAGAGATATTCTAGACGCCCGCGGATTTATTGAAGTGGAAACCCCAATTCTACTTAAAAGCACTCCAGAAGGGGCGCGTGACTATCTAGTTCCTTCGAGGCTCTATCCAGGGCATTTTTATGCTCTGCCTCAATCTCCACAACAATTGAAACAGCTTCTTATGGTGGCCGGCTTCGAAAAATACTTCCAGATAGCTAGGTGTTTTCGTGACGAAGACCCGCGTGCTGACCGCCAGCCCGAGTTCACACAGCTCGATCTTGAAATGTCTTTCTGTAAGCAAGAAGATATAATGGAAGTAATTAACGATATTTATATTAATATCGTTGAAAAACTTAGCTATAAAAAGCTCCCGAAGCCATTCCCCGTTTTTACTTACGAAGAAGCTATGACTCGTTTCGGCACCGATAAACCCGACATCAGATACGGAATGGAACTCCACGACATCACAGATATCGCCGCCCGAACGGATTTTCAAGTTTTTACTAATGCAACAAAAGCGGGAGGAAAGGTTAGGGGAATTGCGATGCCCGGCTGCGCCAACTTTAGCCGCACTCAAATAGATGAAATCACTCACATCGCGAAAACCTTCGGAGCAAAAGGCTTAATGACCATTGCCGTCACATCGGAAGGACCCAAATCAGCAGTAGCCAAATACTTCACCGATGAGCAAATGGCAGAAATTATCAAACGTATGGAAGCGCATGAAGGCGACCTTATTGGCTTGGTCGCCGATCCAAACCCTAAATTGGTCTCAGAATCGCTTGGCAGGCTGCGATTTGAAATGGGCAAAAGGCTGAAGCTCGGAGATCAAGACACTCTTGCTTTCTGTTGGGTTGTAGACTTTCCCCTTTTCGAGTGGAATGAAGAGGAAAAACGATGGGATTCTACTCATCATCCGTTCACTTCGCCGCACGAAGAAGATTTGCATCTGTTGGATACAGATCCTGGTAAAGTTCGGTCTTATGCCTATGATTTTGTCTGCAATGGTGCTGAATTGGCCAGCGGAAGCATCAGGATTCATCGAAGAGATATTCAAAGCAAGGTGTTTAAGCTTCTTAACTTCAGCGAAGAAGAAGCTCACGCTCGTTTCGGGCATATGCTCGAGGCTTTCGAATACGGCGCGCCTCCACACGGAGGTATAGCCCCTGGAATAGACCGGACTATTATGCTCCTGCTGGACGAAGAAAATATAAGGGAAGTTATGGCTTTCCCCAAAACAGCCACTGGCCAGGATCCAATGACTGAATGTCCTTCACTGGTCGATGAAAAACAGCTTAAAGAATTACACATCAAAATTCTCGAGGAAGACTGAACTTACAGCACAACAGAAAACAGCCGCGGAGGTTTTTGATTTTGAAAGTAAATTGCCTCTGCGGCTGTTAAGTTTATTTTTCAGAAAGTTAATGGCCAATTTTGAACATTAAAATACGGCGCGCCCCAAAGTTCCAAAAGAAAACGAGCACAGTCGCAATCGCTTTTGCCAAAAGGTCAAATAATCTCAATTTATCAACGCCTATCCACATCAGAAGGGATGTCAGCGCAAGCCCAATTATTCCAACCAGCGCGAAAGCGACAAAATCCAATGCCCTGTTCCCGAGCGTTCTGGCTGCAAATACCCATTTTATGCTCAGTAAAAAACTCACCGTGATACCTACTGTATAACCAGCGACTTGCCCTTCAAGATAATGGAAGTGAAGCACCCGGGTAGCCGCTCCATAAGTGCTCCAGTCAGCTATGGTCGCAACCGCGCCCACAATCCCAAATCGAAACGCCTGTGTGAAAACCGACTCAGTGCGTTTTATCAATACCGATTTGGTTAGTGTTGCGATTTTTTCTCTTTTCCTCATTTCGGCATCATTTCTCGCCAGTTATTGCCACGGTGATTAAGCAGGCATCGCCTCCGTAACTTGTGATATCAATATTCTCAACTGTCTTTTCCGGATGCGGATTTTCCCACGCGTATTGATACAAGCCAACCTGTGTAAAATTCCTCCTCGCGGCAGGAGTGCTCCCGCTCCAAGCCAATTTGAGTTTCGGATTGCTCGGAGGTCCGGCATAGCCCCACCAGTTATTAATATTTCTTCCACATATAATATTTTCCTCAGATTTTGTTCCGTCTGAGTAATTATAAGTCACATATGCTATTGGCAAACCGTCAGGCGCCCATCCGCTGCCATACAGCCAATGCACTCTGCGTACTTTTGACCTCAAAGGTATGCCCTTGAACTCAAGCGGCCCAAGCCATGGCCTGCCATTTGTCTTCGTAATTAAGCAAGAGTTATCATTTTCTTTTGGATCCAATATCTTGAAAGGAACTCCATTGAACTCTTGTATCCCTACAGGCAGTTCGCTAAGGTCATTGTCACCTACAGACAAGTTCCCTAGGAAGGATTTCGCCTGCTCCATTTTGCCTTCATCAATTAGGCTTCGGTTTGCGTGTTTGGAAAGGTCTAGAAGAAGCCAATTGTTCCCGTAAGGCTCCGGCTTCACGTTTTTCAAATCTCCCGGATTTACTTTTCCAATTTCAGATGGAGGCAGTAGCGTTTTTTCGGGAATTGGAGGCAGTGTTGCTTCGATAGATTTCCAGTTGCGCTGTTTGAAAAATGCTAGCCAATTATCGGCTTGAACCTCGGGGAGGATGTGAAGAACTTTGGTTTCGGCAGGATTTAAGTCTATCTGTAAATTATAGCTTCCCGATTTCAAAGTTTGTTTTTCAAGAGTTTTTGGGTTATATGCAACCCAGTTGCCTGCCAAGGCTAGACGCCCCGCATCGAGAGCTACGGTTGCTTTGCTTGTGCGGTTATCGCCTTCTATCAAGAACAAAAGATATCCTGGTTCAGCTTTCCTAATCCCAGCCATTACGTTTTCGAGTGGCCTTTTGCTTTTGCCATCAAAAATTTTCGCGAAAGGAGGCATCTTTTGCTCAGACAATGCCTCGTTCAATACATCCTTTGGAATTTGTCCGGAGTTGCTCCTAAGATACGCCGCAAGCCCTTCAGGATCCCGAGTTAATGGAGTATCCTTGCCAGGCAAATATGCAGTGTAAGCTGTTTGATAGTAACAGAATCCTTTGCCAAATTTGTTCTTAAATAATACCGGCAAAGAGTTCCCTATATACCTTATAGCTTGCGCGGTATTCGGACTAAAGCTCCTTTCCGCTATCGCCATTAATTCACCGAAGCTTTCGCTTGTTGGAGAAACTGAAACCGCGCCTATTGCAGGTATCACTCCTGCAACCTTATCGAGTGGTTCCCCGGGAACGACCGGCAAGTCTTGGTCGAGTTCGTCTTTGACTGCTGTATTGGGTGTCATCCACAATGTGCCACCATTTTTGACGAAATCGGCCAACTTTTCTCGTATCTCTCTACGCATTCTGGTTTGGCTAGGGCAAATTATTAGCTGATAATCTGATATATGCCCATCTAAAACTTCATCATCGGTGATAACAGCAGTCTCGCATCCCCAGCCGCCTTCAAGCAAAGCACGGATGACCGTTGTTATTTCTCGTTCGTGTGCTCTGGGAACGGCAAAATTCTCTTCTGCTAGGGTAAGCACCCCAATTTTAGTTGGCATGGGCCTGCTTCTTTTCAGCAGGTCTCCATAAAAATCAAACTCTGCATTCAGCCTAACTGCCGAAATGTATCCTGGGCTTGGAGAACCGTCTTGTTTAACAACTCCCCAATCATCGCTGCGCCAATCCCAAAAATGCATGCCGGTGCCGCCCATTCCAATTAATAACCAGGCGTGTTTCATCATCCATTCAGGAGTGGTGTTTCCTTTTTGTTCGTTCGATTGCCAAGGCGCAGATGAAGCTCCACGGCAAATTGCCAATGACCAAAGCACGCCATGATAGTCGAACTCGCGGTCAAAAGTTCCCGTCGCTAAATGAATACCGTCTTTGCCTAATCTCGCCCCTATTCGATTCCACCGCAGGAACATCGGCAACCCGCCTGGTGTTATAATGTTATATTCGTGAATAAGAGGTCTTTCGTCTCCAGCTTCACGGATCCATTTAATCACATTCTCAAAGTGTTGCGTGGCTACTTCCTGGCGGAAATCATACCAATCCCATCTAGCTGCGTGGACTTTTCGTGGATTGAGAATCCTACCCTTGAAATCTGTGTTTTTCAAGTTCACTGCCGGCCATACGTCTTCCCAAGACTTGTAAGATCCCGGTTCAACGCCCCATCTCTCTTCAACCGATTTGGGAGTCCAACCTTTCGCTTTAAGCCAGTCTCGAAAAGCAGCAACAGTATGCTTGTCGTATCCGTAGTCAACGTCTCTCGGTTGCCGGTGCGGCCTGAAAGGCTTATACTCACCCCCAATATTGAAGTAAAGAATGTTATCGGACACATCCTTGTTGTTCTTTAAATGGTAAAGCAATGCGTCATAAAAAGCCTTGGACTCCTTCGTATAAGAAGGATCGCACACATAAAAATCATCTATTCGCCTACTGGGGTTGCCTTCCTCGTCATCATGGCTCCAACCCATTTTTTCAGCAAGCCAAATAGGAGGAGCTTCAGCCAACATGCAAAAAGTCTTTAATCCAATTTTCGCGCATTCTCTCGTGAAATCATCAATTAGAGAAAAGTTCCAACTTCCGTCTTCTCTAAGGTCTTGCTTCCAATCCCAGTAACTTTCAACGATGGTAAAACCGGCTTTTTTGAGGTTTCGAAGGTCTTCGATTGCGCCTTCCCGATCGTGTCTAAACTTATGAAAAATTGCGTGGGCTGTTGTTGAAAAAAATGGCTCTTTGCCATATAGCCATATGCCATTGTCTACCCGAAAATCCGGCGCGCAGAACGCTCCACAACAGAACACAGCTATTAAAAACAATCCTAGAACGAAACTTTTCAAGAGATGTTCCTCCGAATTAGTCTTGACCTTTTCTTATACGCCTATATCGCTGATTCCTTAACATTTGACATCCCCAAAGCGCGAAAGTATACTTTCGGCGGTGCTAAGCCGCTGATAAAAAGCCGAAACCGCATCTTAACATTATAAATGCGCGGAGAAGTTAACACGCTTTGGATTTTTGCGTTTAACTTCAAGAGAAACCGCTAAATTACATACGGGGATTTCTAAGAAACTGTCTCAATATTTTCCAATCGATGCATTTGAACTTTTAATGCATAATGAAGTCCATACTATCGAAACTCTATATTTTTACTGTCGTCAAATAACTTGTGATTGGATTAACGGCATTCCTATTTGGATCGCCCGGTTATCATTTTAAAGTCCAAATCTAGCCTATATGCCTAAGGAGCACGTTTCCATTGGCTCTAGAAACAAAACCCGAGGAAAACAGTAAAATAAAAACAGGAATAGAAGGCCTGGACCGCATATTTGGAGGCGGCTTAATTAAAGGAAGCTGTCTGCTTGTCGAAGGCGCACCTGGGTGCGGAAAGACTACTTTAGGATTGCAGTTCGCATATTCTGGCGCAGCTTTATACAATGAGCCCTCGCTACTCATTACATTCGAACAACTTCCAGATCAAATATATCGGGATGCGCTTTCTCTAGGCTGGGATTTGCGGGAAGCAGAAAAATCAGGCAAATTGCGTGTAATGTGTATGTCTCCGGAGGCTTTTCAAGAGGAACTCGCAAATCCGGAAGGATTATTCAAGTTCCAAGCCGACGAAATGGGGCTCAAGCGGATCGTTATAGACAGCGCTACGCATTTTCAACAAATAACTGCCGACCCTATCGAACTTAGGCATATAATCTACGGCGTGCGAAATGAACTTGCTCGACTTGGGTTAACGGCTGTCCTTACCAAAGAAATCGAGAATCGCAGCGGTGACCACATTCCTTTTGAAGAATATGTCGTTGATGCCGTTATCAGGCTTTCTTATGAACGGTCTGATTCGGCCGGGGCTCGCGCCAGATTCCTCGAAGTTCTTAAATCCCGCGGGCAAGCGCACATCCCTGGCCAGCACTCCTTTATCATCCAAAAGGGCGGCTTGACAGTATTTCCACGACTGTTAACGCGCGACCGCCGCATTGAAACTTCTTATGGCATTGAATCCAGGCTTTCTACTGGCGTCGAAGGCTTGGATGAAATGCTAGACGGAGGCATTCCGCCGGGATATGCCGTTCTTGTCGCAGGCAGCACAGGGACCGGCAAAACCACTTTGGGGCTGCAGTTCCTTTGCGAAGGCGCCGCAAAAGGTGAAAAAGGCCTTCTGGTATCTTTCGAAGAAAACCCCGAGAAAATAACTCGATTGGCAAGCGGCTACGGATTTGACTTGGATAAGTTTATCAGTGAAGGCCTTTTGCGGATTATGCATCAAACTCCCGCGGGATTGCTAGCAGATCAATTCTTGTATGACTTGGATAATTTGCTTAACGATTTCCATCCCTCACGCGTCGTCTTGGATAGCCTTACAGATTTGAACTTTGCTGTCAGAGATCCTGCAAGGCTTCAAGACGCTACTTGGACGCTGGCAAACCTTATAGAATCTTATGGCGCCACAGCGCTGCTAACCAATGAAATCCCCGATGTTATGGGATCTTTTGCCATTTCTGATGTGCATCTTTCCATTCTGGTCGATGGAATCATCCTGCTGCGTTATGTGGAAATCGAAAGCGAAATCCAGCGCGCCATTTCTATATTGAAAATGCGTGGAGTAGACCACGACAAAAATATCCGCAGGTTTACGGTAACTGATTGTGGATTGGATATTGGCCCGCTTTTTGAAGGTCACGAAGGTATAATGGGCGGCACTCCCCAACCTCGCGACATAACTATGTCGCTGTTTTCCATTGACGAAGAAGACCAGAAATTGAACGATGAATTGGTCCGAAGGTTCACTAAATTGAATCCTCGCATAAAGGTAGAGCCACTAGCACTGTCTTTCAATCCCGATGAAGCCCGCGATATGGTAATGAATGTCCTCCAAAGCCGCACCACCGATATGGGCGTAGTCCCCGTGGATGTCTATTGGATGGAAGAAATGGCCAAAAACCGAATGCTTATGCGCATAGACCATTTCTTCCCAACATCGATGCGTGAGGCATTTCTAGACCGGGCTATACAGCAGTGCACCATAGATGGCCATATCTACGGCGTTCCGGCTTTCATAACTGCTGGAGTCCTGTTTTATCGCGCTGATCTCCTGAAAAAATATGGATTTAATCCTCCACTTACTTGGGATGAACTTATCCAACAGGCTCAAACGATTCTTCGTGGCGAAAATGACCCGGACTTGCACGGATTTATTTTCCAAGGTTACGAATACGAAGGTGGGTCCTGCGCTTTTTTGGAGTTTCTATGGAGCAATGGCGGCGATATTTTAGATAGTAATGGAAATGTAGCGCTAGAATCATCGAACGCCTTGAGCGCTCTAGCCCATATGCGTGATTTCATCCATACCTACCACCTGACGCCGGAAAAAGTTACCCGATGTGAGTTTGGATCGGAGAAATATTCCGACTTCATCGAAGGCAAAGCCGTTTTTTTGCGGATGTGGCCACACGTAATGCAGGCGGTTGAATCCCCCGGTTCGAAAGTCGCTGGCAAGGTTCGCATTGCCCCTTTGCCAGCCGGGCCAATGGGTAACCAAGGCGTTTCTGTTCTCGGCGGTTGGAACCTTTCCATTCCTATGCATACAAAATCGCCAGCTGCCGCTTGGAACTTCATACGTTTCTCGACTAGCTACGAATCCCAGAAACTCAAAGCAATTAACGGAGGTCCTTTGCCGACTCTGAAAAGCCTTTATGAAGATCCCGATGTTTTGCGGTCTAAGCCATACTATGCGGGCCTTCCTGAAATCCTAGCGTCGGCTCGCCGCAGGCAAGACATTCCTTCGTATCCCCAGATATCGAAACGCATTCAGCGTCGTGTATCCGCTATGCTGCGTAACGAAATCACTCCTGAAGAAACCGCGCGGCTTCTTTCACAGGATATTCGGCAGATATTGAACAGATAAAATAACCGGCTTTGCAATTCGTTGCTAATAACGGCCAAAACCGCCTTATAAGTCAGAATAATTCCACAAGAAAAAAATTGGGTTGGGCTTTTCCCCAACCCATAAATATTTCAAACCTTTCAAGTATGATTAAATACGCCTTTTTTCTTCAACGGAGCGATGGAATTATATAAGAATAATACCTCGGCAATGTTGCCTATTTTTTTATTCGGAAATGGGAATTAGGTTATGATCCTCCGCTTCAGTTGGCACTTCTTCAGCGGGAGCTGGTTTTGGCGCCGGCTTTTTGTCCTTGAAAATTTGGTTGGCTTTGCCTTTGACCGCTGGCGAAGTCGGTTGGGTCATCTGAAGCGAGTTTACAAATGCATCGAAATACATTCTGCTCTTATCCGATGTAGATCCTGTAGTATCTATGCAGTTCATCATCCACACACTTTGGCCGTCTAAAATTATGCATCTATGAATTAGTCTCTTCGCTTGCGGAGAGCCTTGCGTCGTGCGGAAAGCCTCTTTTCCATTTACTTCCGTCCGCTGCCATATGTTTACATATGAATTTTCAGGGTTTTTTGAGAAAGACTCGGCGTTTACCGGCGAAGGCTCTTTTCTGTGGCGAAGGTTCATCGTTATGCCTCTGTCAGCCGAATTGGGCGAGAAAGCGAACCAAAAACCACCCGGCCATTTCGGTTTCATTTTGCTGGTCAAATCAGCTACACTCCAACCGCTCGGATAAGAGATAGAAAAACCATACCTTTGGCTTCTGAATATCTCCATCTTCGGCGGATTTGCGGTAGCCGGTGCTCTAACCGTCGTCGGCGCCGCCGCAGGCTGATTCGGGGCGGGCTTTGACTCCTGTGGCGATACTACAGAAATGCCGGCATTTTTATTGTTGACTATTACCTTTGTTTCGCTTGACCAAGCTACGGATCCATCTGCCGACAATGCCTCAACTTTGAAAATATGCTCTCCGTCGGGCAATGATGCTGTATCCCAATTCTGTAACCTGAAAGGCCTGCTTTTTGTGCTGCCTATCTTTTTGCCATCTGCATAAAAAACAATATTCGCCGGTCTCACATTTTGAGGAACTAGTGCACCAATCGTGACTTTTCCACTTACAACCCTTGGAACGCTTGTGGCAGGTGAACCAATAGGTATTATTTTCGAAGTTGTGCTAATTCCTTGGGTTGCCGAAGTACCAACGTTCGCGCTGCCGGATTCTGTTTTGCCGCTTTTCGGAGCTGCATTGCAAACCGAACAAAAGACAGTTGCGGCTGTAAAGAACAAAACGTAACGAGTAGGCTTTAATCGCATTTATTGTCCTCCTATCTAAGCCTCGATCGCCTTGACGTCCAGAAAAAATTGGCTCATCGATATGATATCGGCGATATATACTTCGTGTCCATAGAATTATAACAGGTCCTTTTTGATAATAAAAATCAATCAATAGTTTTAGCTCATTGATCAGTTTAATTGCCTCTGAGGTTGGGTATCAAAAATTGACTTAAATTCAAAGTCTTTAATTTCATCAATTATCAACAATAATTTAAGCTGAAAGGAGGCATTCGTATGGCGACAGCTAAAAGAGGCTTCGCGTCCATGGATCCCGAAAAACAGCGTGAGATAGCAAGAAAAGGCGGCAAAGTGGCTCACGAAAGAGGCACCGCCCATGAGTGGGATAGCCAAGAAGCTAGGATGGCCGGAAGAAAAGGCGGCGAAGCTAGCCATGGCGGTGGCAGGCGGAAAAAATAACTTGTAACAAAATACTGTATATTTACCGGTTTTTTGAATCCGGATTATTTTGAAGTATGGGGCAAACACGTTTAGATAATGTGTCTGTCCTTTTTTATTGCATCCTTTTTGCGCATTCTTGCCTAAATCTATGGTAAATTGATTCATATTCCTCAGATTTATCTTTTTCGGGTTCAACAACCAAATCACTCGATGCCATACTGCTACACGCCTCTGCAAGATCATTGAACGCCATCTTCGACGCGGCAATTATGGCCGCTCCCATCGCGCATTCGGTTATTTTCGGCCTTATGAATGGCCTATTGAGAACGTTGGAGCGTATTTGTAGCCAAATCCGGCTTTTGGCTCCGCCTCCAGTAGCCCGAATAGCGCCTGAGACTTCCGCGCCAAGCGATTCCATTAGCTCGTATATCCATCTCTCCACAAATGCGATGCCCTCGAGGTAACCAGCATACCGCGTATGTTTGTCATTTTTTGCATTTCCTACTTCGAAACCTTCAGCATCCGAAGAAATGAAAGGCAGCCTCTCACCTTTTTTTACAAGCGGGTAAACCAATAACCCTGTTGGGACTAAACCGGAAATGGCAGAATCTAATTCAGCGTAGTCTTCCCCCGGAAAAACGATTTGCAAACACTCCGCGCCTACATTGCTAGCTCCTCCGGGAAGCCAATAACCGTCAGGGTGCCGATGGCAGTAAATACGTCCTAATGCATCTTTTATTAAATCCCGGGAAACCCCGCGAACTACTAAAGTTGTCCCTAACGTGCTGTTCCATTCACCGGGATTCCCGGCTCCGGATGCTATAAACCCGGCTGTTCCATCAGAGACGCCACCAACCACCGGCAATCCAGATGGTAACCCGGTTTCTTGGCTGCATTCTTTAGAAACTTCGGCCAAAAAATCGCCAGGGCAAATTACTTTGGGCAGTTTCTCTTCAGGAATTAAGGACTTTATGAAATCCGGCCAACATAAGTCTATTAGGTCGTAACCGGTTTTCATTGCGTTGGAATTATCGGAAATCTCATACACGCCTGTGAGTTTTCCGACGATAAAATCCGCCGCATGTATTACTTTCCAAGTCTTTTGGAAATCGTCGGGCTCGTTATTTTGAAGCCATAAGATCTTTGGAAGAGCAAACGAAGCGCCAAACTTATAACCTAGTTTCTCGGTAAATGTTCCCGAAGCTTCGTTAATGACATTTGCTTCATCAGTTGCTCTCCCATCGTTATACATTATTGCAGGCCTGAGCGGATTGCCAGACGCGTCTATAGGCAATATGGTTCCACTGGTCGAATCCACAGCCATTGCCCTAAGCGACTTCGCTCTAGTGCCTAGCTCTATGACCACTTTCTGCAAAACACTCTTGCAACAGTTCCACCAAACTTTTGGATCCTGTTCGAACCATCCAGCAGGCAAATTCGTAATAGCAGCACCTTCCAAAGCTGTCGAGGCTTGCGCAACCACTTCGCCTCCGGTGTCTACCACCAATGCGCGCGCGCCTTGAGTTCCCAAATCTAATCCCAGAAATAAATCGTTATTCATTCTTCCTAAAATGCTCAAAAAAAGATCCACGAGACTTTTTTCCTTAATTTTATCTCGTGGGTCTTTTCTGCATAATTAAAATAGATTCTTTACTTTATTAACCGGAACTTACCGTTCTCGACTCTTACCATAACAAGCGAGTTCGTCCCTAATCCGCAATGGTCATCTTTGGACATGTTGTAAATTCCGCTTACGCCTACATAGTTCCTCGTATTTTCTATTGCTTCACGGACTTTTGCAGGATCTGTGCCTACTTTTTGCATAGCCCTGGCAATAAGTTGAATTGCATCCCAAGCATATCCAGAGTGAGTGCTGATGTCTCCGTATTTGCGTTTGGTGTATTCCGCAATGAACTTTTTGATCACTGGTTTCTGTGGGTCGCTGTCGGGGAGTTGGTCTGCCACCATTAATTTTGTAGAAGGCATCATAGTGCCTTCCGCAGCTTTCCCCGCCAATTTGATATAGCTTGGGTCAGGTTGGCCATGGCATTGGAACAAAGGAAATCTGGCCTTCAAGGCTTTGTGGTTTTTAGCTATCACAGCTCCCGCCGGACCAATTGTCCAAACTATCATAGCCTGCGGTTCACGTGCTGCGATTTTCGAGATCTGCATGGTCATATCCGCATCCAGTGGATCTAACTCTTCTTCTGCAACTATTTTGATTCCGTAGGTTTTTGCAAGTTTCTTCAACGCTGCTTTACCTTCTTGCCCAAACTTATCTGACGCAGTGAAAATTGCCACGTTTTTAATGCCCTTGGATTTCATAAACCCGTATATTTTACCTACCGCCGTAGTTGTGCGTTGCGGGGACTTGAAAACCCATTTTCGAGTCGGGGTTACGGGCCCATCGCCTCCAGCGCAAGCGATCATAGGAATTTCAGCTTTCTCAATCGTCTCCAAGCAAGCCATTGCCGCTCCTGTTGTCGTTGGGCCTACTACTGCGTGGACTCTGTCTTTCTCTACGAGCCTCTTTAAGCCCGCAACCGCTTTGGATGGTTCACTTTCTGTGTCGACAATGACTAACCTTATTTTTTCGCCATTTACCCCGCCGTTCTTGTTGATTTCGTCTCGAACCATCTCTGCAACGTTTTTCGTTGGTTGACCTATTTGCATTGCTTTTCCTGTCAGGTCGAATAGGCAGCCAATCTTAATTTCACTTAAGGCTGGTGCCGAAACCAACAGTAAAACTAGTAAACTAAAAATAACAATTCTCCTCATTTATTCACTCCTAAGTTTTAATTATTCTTAAATACCTAGATACGCTTTTGCGACCCGTTTGTCCTCCATAAGTGTATAGCTCGGACCTTCCAATACTATCCGGCCGTTTTCCATTACATAAGCGCGATCAGCATTTTGAAGGGCTTTTTGGACATTTTGTTCTGCAACGAGAATTGTCATTCCATTGTTCCTAAGCTCGGCAATTTTGGAAAAAACGTCTGCTACTAATGTGGGCGCGAGACCTGTCGAAGGCTCGTCGAGCAATAGAATATCCGGCTTTCCAATCAATGCCTTTCCTATCGCCAGCATCTGCTGCTGTCCGCCACTCAAATTGCCAGCCAGTTCATTCTTCCGCCCAGCTAGGTCGGGAAATAATGAATAAACGAAATCTGCCTCTTTTTCAAGTTGTTTTTTTGTCAA
>FWPV01010829.1_pt1 | contig 14764 bp, 12 predicted proteins | sample 2228371 | NCBI WGS metagenome assembly FWPV01 (sample SAMEA103939776, study PRJEB20133) | metagenome
GGGGGAAGCGCAGGATGATCGCAGAGAACTGGAATATAGATGCCATGCTCCCGCGCTGCTTGTAAAATCGTCTGACCAAATCGGGCTTGAATTTTTTTACCATCAATCGTGATGTTTGCCTTATCCAACATATTTTCTATCCTTTCTCTCCGACAGATGATGGTTTCCCTTATTCCACCATGATCGCATCGAATTTACATACTTCGATACAAATACCACACCGCTCACAAATGGTGGGATCAATGGAATGAACTTCGCGCTTCTCACCGCTGATGGCACCCGCCGGACAGTTCCGTTTGCAAACCATGCATCCCGTGCAGTTTTCCGCAATGATGCTATAGGTAATCAAACCTTTACAGACCTTAGCAGGGCACTTCTTTTCGTAGATATGGGTTTCGTACTCTGAACGGAAAATGTGCAACGAAGCCATGACCGGACCAGGGGTGAGCTGCCCTAAAGCGCAAAGCGAAGCTTCTTTCATATTCCGCGAAATATATTCGATTTCGTCCAGGTCTTCGGGTTTCCCTTCACCTTTACCGATGCGAGTCAAGATCTCTAATAATCTTTTGCCTCCTAGGCGGCAGGGGACACATTTTCCACAGGACTCAGCGGATGCAAAGGTAAGAAAATACTTAGCGAATTCCACCATACAGGTATCTTCATCGACAACAATCATGCCTCCCGAACCCATGGTTGCACCAGCTTCTACCAACGAGTCAAAGTCAACGGGAGTGTCCAGCGACTCGGTAGACAAACAACCGCCCAAGGGGCCCCCAGTTTGCACAGCCTTGAATTTTTTACCGTTGGGAATACCCCCGCCAATATCATAAATGATCTCGCGCAAGGTAATTCCCATGGGCACCTCGATCAAACCGGTATTGTTAATATTGCCGGTGAGGGCGAAAATTGCAGTCCCTGGCGAATTCTGAGTACCAATACTACTGAACCACTCTGCGCCGTTCAAGATGATTTGGGGCACCAAGCCGTAACTCTTCACATTATTTACGTTGGTCGGTTTACCCCATAATCCATGAACCGCTGGGAATGGCGGTCGGGGGCGAGGCTCTCCTCTTCTCCCCTCGATTGAAGCGATCAATGCCGTTTCTTCACCGCAAACAAACGCACCGGCGCCTTCTTTTAAGTGCAGATCGAACGAGAAAGATGTTCCCAAAATGTTCTGACCAAGCAAGCCATATTCATAAGCTTGTTTTAGTGCAATCTTGATCCGCTGGATCGCAACGGGATATTCTGCCCGACAATAAATATATCCTTCACTTGCTCCGATTGCATACGCAGCGATCAACATCCCCTCGATCACGCAATGTGGATCTCCTTCCAAAATTGAGCGATCCATAAAGGCGCCGGGGTCTCCTTCATCCGCGTTGCAGATGACATATTTTGGCTTGATCGGGGAACGGCGCGTGAATTCCCACTTGATGCCAGTCGTAAATCCTGCTCCTCCTCTACCTCGCAACTTTGAGTCTTTAACGACAGATATCACTTCCTCAGGGGTCATTTCTGTCAAAGCTTTAACCAGCGCTTGATAACCGTTCGTAGCGATATATTCTTCTATTTTTTCGGGATTGATCAAGCCACAATTGCGAAGCAAAAGACGCTCCTGTTTACTATAGAAGGGGATGTCATGATAGCGGACAATATGCTGCTGGGTATTGACATCGAAATAAGTCAAGCGATCGATGATATTGCCCTTTAACAGCGTCTCATCGATAATGTGAGGTGCATCTTCTGGCTTAACATTACAATACAAGATATCGCCCGGATGGATGCCTACCAATGGACCTCGGGCGCAAAAACCGCGGCAACCGGTTAAAGTGATTTGAATACGGTCAGCCAGCCCTCTTTTTACCATTTCTTCTTCCAAAGAAGTGCGAACTTCCTTTGCCCCTCCAGCAAGACATCCTGTGCCACCACAAACACACAGGTCTTTTGTCTCCGCTTCCAATCCCTTTCTACCATTGGTGTCGAGGGCGCGCATTCCCAAATTCGGAATCCACTCTTCTTTCAAACGGTTTAAGTCCTCAATACTGGTGATTTTATCCATAGCACATCTCCATATTATCTCTACCGCTAAGCTTTAGGTCAAGTTTCTGATGTATCGTTCCAGTTTCTTTACATCCACGTTGCCTAACACCTTGTCATCAACCATAACGACAGGTGCTAATCCACACGAACCAACACAGTAAACGATCTCCAAACAATACTTATAATCGGGGGAGTTTCCGCCGGGTGGGGTCTCGAACTGTTCCGAGATGACATCGACCATTTTGGTCGCCCCGCGCACGTGACAAGCCGTCCCATCGCACACTCGTATAAGATGGCGACCTCGCCGCTTTAGGTGAAATTGCGCATAAAACGTTGCAACTCCTTGTAAACGGCTGATGGGGATTTTCATCCGTTTAGAGATTTCCCGTAAAATAGGCTTGGGCAGGTACCCGTAAATCTCTTGCGTCCGTTGCAGGATTGGGATTACCGCACCCTTATTGGTTTTATACTCCTCTAATACCTCAAGCAAGGGCTTCAGATCAAAGGTTTGTTCGTCTTCTGTTTGGGTCATTTTCCTTTACTCCATTGGCGTTATGTTTTGACTTCTTCGGGTGCTGAAGGTAAAAATACATGAAAGGTTGTGCCAACGCCAACCTCACTCTCAACAGTGATGCGTCCATCCAGACGTTGAAGGATGTCTTTTGTGATCGCCAGACCTAAGCCGGTGCCTTCAGGGGTGACTTCTTTGGCATTTGGCGCACGGTAAAACTCCTCAAATAAATGGGGAAGAGATTCTTTTGGGATACCAATCCCTGTATCCTTCACCGCCACATGAATTTCACTCTTCAAGGATTGGATGGTTACCCACACCTTTCCACCGCATGGCGTGTACTTCACTGCATTGGAGATTAAGTTATTAAACACGCGATCTAAACTGTCTTCGGTTGCTCTTACGTCCACCGATAAGGAGTCACATTGACACTCATAAACGAGTTCAATCTGCTTTTCCTGAGCAGGAATGCGATATCTTTCGATAACCCGTTCCATCACCTCTTTGAGAGAAATCCGCTGCAACCCTTCTTCGAGAAACTTACCCACTTTGCCAGCCGCCAAATCTAATAAATCGTCAATCAATCTTTGCAAGTACTCAATTCGCCGCGTGGCGCGTTCTAAAATTTCCTTTTGTTGCTCTGTCACTTCACCCACATAGCCGGCAGTAATGGTTCGTAAAAGACTGCGTGTGACACTGACGGGGGATCGCAACTCATGGGTAGCCGTATGAATGAACTGGCTTTTCATCTTATCCAGTTCATTCATCGCTTCATAAGCCATCGCATTCTCAATAGCAATACTCCCTTGGGCAGCAATCGCGCTGATGAACTCCTCATCCTCGTCATTGAAACGATAAGGTTTGACATCATATACGCGTAGAATCCCCATCGGACCGCTTTTCCCCATCAGAGGCGCCGATAACATCGATTGAATCCCTTCCTGGCGGGCTTCTAAGGGGTACTGCAGTAAGGGGCTTTGTGGGGCATTGGGAATATTGACCACTTTACCTGATAAGGTTTCTTTTGCCAATGGATTTGTCAACGCATCAACAGGCCCCTTATTGATATAAGTCTGGCTCAATCCAAAAACGGCTACCGGCTCCAAGTAATGCCCGCTCTTATCCAACATACGGATCGAACAAGCCCGCACTCCCATTGCTTTGGCTGTCGTTTCTACCAACCGCTCCAAGACCTGCTTGAATTCCAATGTCGACCCAACTACTTTGGAAATCTCGTTGATTGCGCGTAAACGAACGGTCGCACGCTGTAAGTCTTCACTGAGTTGGATCACTTCTGCTTCGCGGCGGCGCAACCGCTCTTGGATGCTGCTGACGAGGAAAGTAACAAAGATTGCAGTGGTGGCGAAAAAGCTCAAAACCCCGATGACATACAAAGAGCTCTGGTACAACGAGGCCGGTAAATAATTTTGGAGCGGATGATGCGGCAATATTCCTGTATATTCCAGGGCGACCGTTCCCCCCACTAACAAAATCGCCAGGATCGATAAGAGGAAAGCTGTTTGACGTGGAAAGAAGATTGCAGCAATAATAATATGAAAAATAAAATACCAAATGGCGGGGCTTTCGATCCCTCCCGAATAATGAAACAGCAAGGTCATTGCCAACCAATCTAAAGCGGTCTGCCAAATAGCTAAGGATTGGTATTCATCTTCTGAGGCGCCCCTTCGTTTTGCCCGCCTTTCGCTAATGAAAAAGAAAGTGTTATAGAGTAAAATGGCAATGCCGATGCCACCTAAAATGGCAAGCGGCACGCCAACTCGAAATACATAATGAACAATCCCGGTTGCTATCAGGACGCCAGCACCAGCCAGCCAACGTAACTTGATCAACCACGATACGCTGGAAACTAATTCCGCCCTGACTAAACTACGAGATATTCCCGTCTGTGAAACCTCCCAGGACAGATGGTCAACCGCACCTCCACCGGATTTGGGAAATTCCATTCATGCCTCTAGGCAGGTAGCAGTTCTTTCACCTTTGCCAATAACACCTCTGGTTCGACAGGTTTTTCGATAAAGACCTCTACGGGTAGATAATCCGAATCAGGGGCAAATCGCAAAGGTGTGGTTGTATGGATGGCAGTTAACATAATGATTGGAATGTCACGATATGCCTTGTACTCTGAATTAGGATCGGCACTATGAAGGGTTAAGGCAACTTGAAAACCTGCCGTAGCCGTGTCCATCATGACATCTAATACAATCAGGTCCGGATTCAATTTTTTGACTAACTCTAACCCTTCTTCAGAGCTTTTTGCTTCGCTGACCTGATAGCCGGCAGCTTCTAGGGGTAAGCGTACCGTCAGCCGTTGATCGGCATCATCGTCAATAATCAAAATATGTTTTTTGCTCATCTCTCTCTCTTCCATATTTCATCTAAGATATGCTGAGTCACATCAGGGATTGCAGATTGGACAGAGGGACTGAGTTCTTCGCGCACTTCAAGCACTTCTGGTTCTACACCGTAAATAATTACTTCCTTCGGCAATTTTCCCAATGCTTGTGCTAGTTCCAATGCACTTGCTACACCACTTTCATGCAAAGAAAACCCCTGCCCTCCCTCAACCAACCTGACTTCCTCAGGCTTGAACCGACGCCAATGACCGGGTTTTTCACCCATTTGAACTGCGTCAATGAGAATCACACGCTCCCAACCGTCCATTCTGATCACAAGGTCAACACCATCAAGTCTGGCAATTTCGACCACCACCCCTTCAGGTAATCGTTGACCTTGTAAGGACTCCGCTATGCGTACCCCAAGGCCATCATCTCCGTAGAGTGTGTTCCCCACGCCGAGGATCAAAGTGTGCGCTCGTTCTTTAGGAGTGAATGAACCTTGAGGCACGTCGGAAATCGGCTCGATCAGCGCCCTATTTTCAGGACATGCACACTGCATGAAATACATGGATCGTATGCCCGCACCAACATCTCTAGATCTAATTGCATTTCAGGTTCTGGCTTGTGCATCACTTTAGGAACCCATACGCGCATATCCTGTTCGAGGTTGTTAATGTTCTGATTGGTAGGGATAATGCAGTTGGCTGCAGTGATCTTTCCATCTTCACCAATTGCGTAGTGGTGAATTAACAATCCACGCGGCACTTCTGCGACTCCAACACCTTCCCCTGGCATTCGTTTTACCGGTGCAGGTTCTTCTGGTTGAACACCGCGGTTCAATAGTTCCTCAATAATGCGAATGGAATCTTCTGTGCTGTGAACAATCTCAACCACCTGAGCCGCAGAGTTTAGAAAGGTGTTGGTCACTTTGGGTTTCATGCCTAATACTGCAGCCGCTTCTTTTGCCTTTGGATGCAGAAGATCATAATTGTTATTGAAGCGGGCTAAGGCTCCAACCATGAGCGATTCACGTCGGTTGCGCGTAAATTTCGCCGTTGAATGAGGCACCATAAATTCATTAGTGACCTCTTTGTATCTTTCTGGCGGAACGCGTACACCATCACTGGTGACAATGTCCCCATCGATGAAGGCGTACTCATCTGGCTTACTCAAGGACACATATTCCGTATCACGTTCAAACTCTGGCCAGGGAAGTTTAGAGAACAGCTCAACGGTCGCTTCAACATCTTTTCGTGAATCAATCAACCGCTGGCGCATGGTTTCCAATTCCGACATTTTCGGGAAGTGGGTAAAGCCCCCCACGACCATCGCAATCGGGTGAGTGTGGCGCCCCGTAACCATGGCGCACAGATCACCGGCTAACTTTTTCATTCGCAAGGCGCGAAGGACAACCTCAGGATGAGTACCCACCAGAGGGATCACACTTCCTACGCCAAGGAAATCCGGCGCAACCAACATGTAAACATGCAAAATATGGCTATCTAAGATTTCACCATGGAAGGTCAACTTGCGCAAAAGCCAACTCTGTTCGCTCAGTTCGACACCTAAGGCTTTTTCCGATGCCCGCAAAGAAGCCGTGGCATGGCCAGTAGCACAGATACCGCAAATACGACTAGTGATGTGAGAAGCTTCACCATAAGGACGCCCGCGTAACATCGCCTCAAAAAAGCGGGGTGTCTCTACGACTTCAAACCGACAAGTTTTTAATTCCCCATTTTCCACTTCTACAACGATATTACCGTGTCCTTCTACTCGCGTGACGTGATGGACATCAATTCGTTTGTTCATAGAACTACCCTTTCTGCAACAATTTTTCCCGTACCTGATAAGTAGTGAACATCGTATAGATCCCCATGATGTCATCCACACTCAACCCAGCTTCTGCGAGCACCTCTTTCATCGAGTCCTGATTAGGATTGCTAATAAAGCCTCGGCAGGCTTCACAAGAGGAGCCATAACTTGGACAAATCGCCCCACACCCTGCTCGGGTGACCGGACCAAGGCACACTTTTCCCTTCGTGTACATACATACGTTTTCTTTCAGGCGGCATTCAACACATACGGGATAGTCTGGAATAGGGGGTTTCTTGCCCAAAAGCAAGGCTTTCACCACGGCGATAAACTCGTTTCGGTCAATTGGGCAACCTGGGATGGCAAAATCGACCGCTATGACCGCTTCGATGGGACGGGCATCATAAGTCTCATACCATTCCCACTTATCGCCATAGACAATTTTGCGCACTTCTTCAAGGGGATGCAAAGCTTTGAGAGCATTTACACCGCCAAGATGCGCACAAGTTCCCAGGGCAACGACCAAGCTAGCTTGCTCCCGAATTGCTTTCAAGCGCTTCTCGTCGCTCTCTCGGGTGCAAGAGCCTTCGATAAATGCAATCTGGTAATCCTCTCCCTTTTCGCTCATCGCCTCCCGAAATTGAACAATTTCGACCGCGTTCAACAACTCGGGATGGTCTTGAAGCGAATCCACCACCGTGAGTTGACAACCTTCGCAACTGGTGAAATCAAAAAAGGCAATCTTTGGTTTGCCGTTGGTGCTCATAATGCCTCCTCCAAGCCCTTGATCTCGCGATAACTAAACACCGGGCCTGACTGACATGCATAAATATTATTGATTTGACAGTGGCCACACTTTCCTACGCCGCACTTCATTCTTCGCTCAAGCGAGAGATAGATATTGCCCTCAGAAATCCCCTTCCCAAAGAATTCCATTAGGACAAAGCGATACATAACCGGAGGGCCACAAGTGATTCCTACTGTGTTGCGTGGATAAATCGAAATGTTCTTGAACAGAGTGGTCACCACGCCAACATTCCCTGTCCAGGTTTCATCCCCTCGATCAACGGTCACGTGAAGTTCAACGTCACCCCGTTCTCCCCAAGCCTTTAATTCATCCTTGAACAACAACTCACCTGGATTACGCGCCCCATAAAGGATGACCACACGGCCGTAATGTGCCCGTTCATCCAAGACCTGATTGATCAGCGAGCGCAGGGGAGCCAATCCAAGTCCACCTGGAACGAAGAGAATATCCTTGCCGCGAAAATTCTCAAAAGGGAAGCCGCGTCCAAAAGGACCCCGTAAACCAACCTTGTCGCCAGGTTTGAGGTTGTGTAGCGCCGTAGTGACATCACCAACTTTGCGGACACACAGCTCAAAAGTGCCGTTGCTGCGGCTGGGAGAGCTGCTGATACTAATAGGCGCCTCTCCCACGCCAAACACAGAAACCTCCATAAATTGTCCAGGACGATGTCCTAATGACATTCCATTGGGCAATTCAATGGTAAATACCTTCTCAAGCGCCGTCATAGGACGGATATCTGCGATGGTGGCTAGGTAAGGCAGATAGATATCTTGATCTGTTTGTGGAAAGACTTGTGTTTGTGGGTAACTCGCTATGGCAACCATCTCTTAACTCCCTGCTTCCTGTTGTCGGTACAGCTCATTGAAGACGCCGACCGGTGTGATATCGACAAGGCAAGCTCGTGCGCAACGGCCGCAACCCACACAACCAAGGTGTTTATGGGCGTCCAAAATGTATTTGCCTTTGCGCATAAATCGATGACGTTGGCGAAGTGCACGACTCGTGCGGAAGTTATGCCCGCCTGCCACTGTTGCGAATTCATCTAACTGACAAGAATCCCATTGGCGCACGCGTTGCCCGTCTACCAGATTCAACTCCACTTCATCCTTTACATCGAAGCAAAAGCAGGTTGGGCAAACATTCGTACAGGCTGCACAAGCCAAGCACCGATCTCCCAACTCTTGCCACAACGGGCTTTTCATACTCAATTCAAGGATGGAGGGCAATTCACTGACATCAAAATCCAAGCGATAGGGGAATTTGGGCCATTTTGCACTAATGACGGCATTCAATTGCTGGATATCAGCTTGGTCTGCCGATTTCGCGGCGGCATATTTTGCCAGTAACTGCTCGCCTGCCTGCGTGCCGACATCGACTGCGTATCGATCGCCGATATCGGTAAGATGAAGATCGTATCCCTCATCGGCTGACAGTGTCCCCATGCTTTTACAGAAAGAATGTTCATCGCAAGGATTTAAACATTCGATACTTACAATTAACGTCTTCTTCCTCCGATTCATGTAATGAAGATCGTAATGTCCACTGGAGAAGACAGTATCCAAGAGCTGAATGGCATGGAGGTCACAAGTGTGCACCCCCAAGATCACCGTGGGCGGTGTTTCTGGAGCATCTTGTAAAACTCCACCATTCTGACGGCTATATTTAAATAATACTTCTCGAGTGGGTAAGAGGAATTTCTTCGGTGGCAGGAGCGTTGTTGGATAATCCATGCATAATTCTGCAGGATCCTGAATCTCCTCAAAGATATACCCCCCATTATGGGGGACAGGTCCCGCAACGCGGTAGTCCGCCATCATGCGGGCGACAAAATCGTGGAAAGCTTGTTTGGAAAGAATCGTGAGGCTCACATTTGGCTCCTCTAAGCTAAGATTTGCTCGTAATCACACCTTGTTTTTTCTCAATCTAATATACTCAAGCCTGACAGGAATGAATAGTGAGTTTTGTCACACAATTCTTTACCCATTTTTCCAATTGGACAAAATAACTCTTAATCAGTTAATCATTTCAGGCACTGGTTCAAATTGACTTCGATAAAGTTCAGCATAAAAGCCATTTTGTTGCAGCAGTTCGTCATGGTTGCCTTGTTCAACCACATTGCCATCCTTCATAACCAGAATCAAGTCGGCATTGCGAATCGTTGACAGTCGATGGGCAATAATAAAGCTGGTTCGACCGTGCATCAGCTTCTCCATTGCAGCTTGGATAAGCAGTTCGGTATGAGTATCTACCGAGCTTGTCGCTTCATCCAAAATCAACATCTGGGGTTGGATTAAAATCGCTCGCGCAATGGTCATCAGTTGTTTCTGCCCTTGGGACAAATTGGTTACTTCTTCATTGAGAACCATCCCGTAACCTTCTGGTATGGTGCGAATAAAATGGTCAATGTTCGCAGCTTGGGCAGCTTGCACGACTTCAAGATCGCTGGCAGCCGGGTAACCATAGCGAATGTTCTCTAAGATTGTGCCATTAAACAACCAGGTATCCTGTAAAACCATTCCAAACAGACAGCGCAAATCCCCGCGCGGAAATTGGCGGATATCCACCCCATCGATTAAGATTGCCCCCCGATCGACATCGTAAAAGCGCATGAGCAATTTGACCAACGTGGTTTTTCCTGCTCCTGTCGGACCAACAATCGCCACTCGTTGACCGGCTTGGATCTTGGCAGAAAAACCCCGAATGACCATTTTTTCAGGCTGATAACCAAAATAGACATCCCGAAACTCCACCTCACCGCGCACTTCTCTAAGCGGCATGACCGTTTGCGTGTCGGGAGTTTCCTCCTCTTCCGCCAGAAAGTCAAATACTCTCTCGGCTGCTGCGGCGGTCTGCTGTAAGACATTCGAAATATTTGCAATTTGGGTAATCGGTTGGGTGAACATGCGCACATACTGAATGAAAGCTTGAATATCTCCCACCGTTATAGCTCTGCGAACAGCTAACCACCCACCCAGAATGGTCACGGCTACAAAACCCAAGTTACCCATAAAAGCCATCAACGGCATCATCACCCCAGAGAAAAATTGGGCTTTCCAAGCCGCATCATACAACTTTGTGTTCAGCTTATCGAATTTCGCCAGGCTTTTCTGTTCCCCGTTGAAGATTTTGATCACTTGATGAGCTCCAAAGGACTCTTCGACATGCCCGTTGACATGTCCTAATTCATCTTGTTGCTGAGAGAAATAACGCTGTGAATTCTTGATGATCACCATCACTAAGCCAAAAGAAAGGGGCACCATGACCAACGCCACCAAAGTCATCATCCAGTTAATGGAAATCATCATGATCAACACACCAACCACCGTCGTTAGAGAAGTGATCACCTGCGTTAGGCTTTGGTTCAGGGTTTGATTGATGGTGTCTACATCGTTGGTCAAGAAGGAAAGCACTTCTCCATGGGTGGTGCGGTCGAAATACCGTAAAGGCAAACGCTGAATCTTGTGCATCACATCCTTGCGCAGACGATAAGTAATCTTTAGGGCAATATCGGCCATCACCCACCCCTGCCAGAAGTTCAACAAAGCCGAGATACCATAGAGACCCAAGGTAATGAATAAAAAGCGACGCACCGCACCAAAATCAATGCCGCCCCTGCCAGTCATTTGGGCAATCACCCCTTCAAATAGTTCGGTCGTTGCCATACCAAGAACTTTAGGCCCATAAATCGACAAAGCGGTTGAGATGAATGCCATCCCAATCACCAAACCAACCCACCAGCGATATTCCCCAAGGTATTGAAGCAGTTTGCGCAAAGCTCCTTTGAAGTCACGGGCTTTTTCTACTTTTCCCAGTCCGGCTAGATGAGGCCGCCCCCCAAAAGGACCGATTCCCCGTCCTGCACCCGCTGAGTTTGTGGTATTACGTTCTTTGAGGGAGTGTTGAGAGCGGTTCATGCAACAGCCTCCATGCCAAGCTGGGATAACGCAATCTCCCGATAGACCTCACAGCATTCCATCAATTCTTGATGGGTACCTTTACCCACAATCCTACCTTGATCTAAGACAAGAATTTGATCCGCATCTTTAATGCTTGCCACCCGTTGACTAACCACGAACACGGTTGCTTTTTCAAGCCGTTTTTTCAACGCCTTGCGTAAGGCTAAATCAGTTTTGAAGTCCAACGCAGAAAAGCTATCGTCAAAAATATAGATGGGTGCTTCTTTGACCAAAGCACGAGCGATGGCTAAACGCTGTCGTTGTCCGCCGGAAAGGTTGATCCCACCTTGAGAGATCTCCATTTTCAGCGCTTGCTCATTTTGCAAAATAAAATCCGCCGCTTGAGCGATCTCGATCGCCTGGCGCAATTGCATTTCATCAGCTTCATCATTCGCGAAGAGTAAATTGCTCTCGACATCACCCGAAAACAGATTACTTTTCTGAGGGACATAGGCAATTTTTTCCCGCAAACGATGCAAGGGCAAAAGGCGGATATCGACTCCATCAAGGGTAATTCTCCCTTCTGTCACGTCATAAAAGCGCGGAATCAAGTTTAAGATCGTTGATTTTCCAGACCCGGTTGTACCGATAATGGCTGTCGTTGTGCCGGGCGAAGCAACAAAGTCAATCTGGTGTAACACATCTGCTTCAGCATCAGGATAGCGAAAGGAGACTTTTTCAAATACAACCTCCCCATGAAAAGGTTCAGGAAGTTCGAGCGGTTGGGGCGGATCAGAAATCTTCAGATCGCTTTCCAATACATCTGCCACCCGATGGGCAGAGACATAAACGAGATCATCATGAAAGAAAAGACAATTTGCATGGCATATTGTAAAAAGGCCATCAAATCTCCCACGTGCAAGCTCGCATGAGCTACTTGCTGAGCCCCAACACCAATAATCAAGATTGAAACCCCGTTCATGATGAGCATCATAAATGGCATAACCACAATAAAAACTCGATTGACGAACAAATTTTCCTTCATTAAGCTTACGTTGACCTGATCAAAACGGCTTTCTTCATGGTCCTGGCGGTTGAACGCCCGCACCACCATCATGCCCACCAAATTCTCTCGAGCGACGGCATTGAGGCGATCGACCAATTGTTGAATCACCTTGAATTTACGGATTGAGACCTGATAAGCAATCACAATCACCCCTATCAAGCAAACCACAGCCAAGCCAATTGTCCAGACCATGGAAACATCCTTACTCAAGGCGCGCCAAATTCCCCCGATGGCGATTAGCGGCGCATAAAAGACCATGCGCACCATCATCATGATCAACATTTGCAATTGGTTTATGTCATTCGTTGAACGGGTGATCAAGGATGCAGCCGAAAAGTGTTCGAACTCTTGGCTGGAGAAGCTTAAGACCTTAGCAAACAAAAAATGACGCAAATCGCGACTAAAACCGGCTGCTGTTCGCGCAGCGAGAAGCCCAACGGTAATCGTGCATATCGCAGAGATCATCGCAATGCCAAGCATCCGCAAGCCAGTGCGTTGAATATAGCTGTTCTGCAAACGTTGATCATCCATCCCTAAAGCACGATACTCTTCGTGGATAGCTAAGGAAAGATTTTGTCGGATAACATTCTCACCCAAAGACTCCAACCGCTCGAAAAGCCTTTGAGCAAGCTGTTGACGGGTAGAGAAAGGGATTTGTTTGACGACAACCGTCCAATCCATATCTGGCGGCAGCGCAGGTAACTCGCCAAACATCTCAACACCCCATTCTGAGGACGCGCCTACACCGCTCTGCCATCCATCCATAAAAAAGACCGTCACCAACGCCTTTCGCATCAGGGGGGTTATTTCGTCTATTTCTTTGGGGGAGAGCGTCTTTAGTACAAAGGCGCTTGTCTCCCCTAAGGTAGGAAACATGGCTTGATATCGCTCAAACCCAGGCGCCCCAACATCGATCCTCTCATAGGCTTGTAATATCCGATCCTGCTCATCGGGAGAGAGGAAAAGCAGGAGCTTCTGCATTTTCTCTTCGCGGATTGCCTGAGGGAGGTCCTCTTCCACACCACTCAACTGGATGCCAACCGTCACAATCCTAGATAGATAATCGGGCAAAGCTAAATCCGCATTGGCTTGGATAAATAACAAGAAAACAGCCAATCCCAATAAACCAAGATAAGGTCTCAAATACTTTAATAGTCTAACCATCTACCATTACCTCAAATCATTTATTTTCTCGTCGACAAAAATCAATCTTCGCAAATGGTTGCCGATTCGAACCATTTTTTTGTGATAACGACCATTTCCTCAACGAAAGGGTACAAGCGTTGTTGTGTGCTTTGATCAATTTGCGCCGCCAATTCCCGCAGCCAGCCTTGATGAACCATCATGCTTTGCTCAATCATCTGAACTCCTTTTGCGGTTAAGGACATCTGTTTTACACGCCGATCATCCGCATGTTCACGGCGCACCAGATAACCCTGTTGAACCAAGCGATCCAAAAGCTGACTTGCGGCTGCGCGGCTGATGCCAAATTCCTCGCCGATCTCGGAGACCGTACAATCACCAACTTTTTGAAGGTGATATAAAATCATCATTTGGGGGAGGGATAGACCTTGTTGTTTGACAAAGCGATAGTGATTCTGCATGCTGATGCGCAAGAGCAAGCTCGTCCAAATCTGCAACTGACTGAGAAATGGAGTGACTTTATCCATGATCGTTCTCCAATATTAGTTAAGTAAGCTTGAATTATAAGTCCGATTATTTATCTGTCAAGGGGGGCTTGAATTGCCTCGAATTTTTTGCTATACTGAAGTTGCACCAATCAAGCTTTCTTTCAAACCAAGCCATCGCCTTGGTGCCTCCGCAAATTGGGTGTGTGTTTTCGAGAAAGGAGGTTTCCATGGAGGAAAAAGGTTCCCGTCAACCCCTGCGCATCGTGTTTGGAGATGACGGTTCTGAACACGCTTACGCAGCAGCAAAGTTCATCTGCGATTTACCTCTCCCTAGCAGCAGTGAGGTGATTGCCCTAGCTGTCTTCCCGCCCACCCGCATCAACCACTATCCAACCATCAAAGAACAGCTCGAATCTACTTGTCAACGACTGCGCGAGCGGGGTATCTCCATCCAATCTGAGGTCAAAGCTGGTGATCCAGCCGAGTCGATTATCGAGATGGCAATTCGTCAAAAGGCAAACCTGATCGTGGTGGGAGCATTAGGTTTACGGTCGACCTTAGGTATCTTTTTAGGAGGTGTTGCTCAAAAAGTCGTTGAATACGGGAATTGTCCGGTTCTGGTCGTCCGTGCCCCATACGA
>FWPV01010798.1_pt1 | contig 14763 bp, 11 predicted proteins | sample 2228371 | NCBI WGS metagenome assembly FWPV01 (sample SAMEA103939776, study PRJEB20133) | metagenome
TTCCTTGATGGTATCTAAAGGCTTATGATATTTATGCTTATTTGATTTTTAAGAATTATCAGTCAAATTATTATGATAAGGAAATTTATATGCCTAACAAAAGTTTTGTAAAATCTTATGATGTTCTGATTGCAGGTGGAGGCATAGCAGGTGTTTCTGCTGCGATAGCTTCTGCACGTGAAGGCATGGATACTGTGCTTATCGAAAAGACTGTAATGTTTGGAGGATTAGCTACTTCTGGATTAATACTTGTTTACTTACCACTTAGCGATAGTTATGGAAATCAGGTTACCTTTGGTCTTGCAGAGGAGTTGTTACATGCAAGCATAAAATATGGACCCGGTGATATTCCTTGCGATTGGAGTGATCCGAAAACTCCTTCCAGATACAGTGTCTGGTTTTCTCCTGCATCATTTGCTTTAGCTCTTGATGAGATACTACTGGATACAGGCGTTAATTTATGGCTGGATACGCTTATAAGCGATGCCATTGTGGAAAATGATCGGGTTGTCGGTGTTGAGGTAATAAATAAAAGTGGAAAGGGTATTATTAAGGCAAAATGTATAATCGATGCAACAGGAGATGCGGATGTTGCATACCTTGCAGATGTGCCTTGTATGGAGCAGGATAATTGGCTTTCTATATGGGCAATTGAAGCATCGCTGAATATAGCTAATTCTGCGGTATCTGAAGGCTCTGGAAGTAGATTAAACTTTAGTCGAAGGCTGGGAGCGAGCGATACAGGCATTGGCTCTCCAGAAGGAATGAGGAAATTTTATGGCACAAACGGAAAGGATGTGACTGAATTTTTGCTGGAAGGACGAAAATTGCTAAGAGAATTCTATAAAAAAGAGCAATCAAAATATGGCACATCAGGTCGCAACGATATATTCCCTGTCACATTACCATCTATGGCACAGTTCCGAACAACAAGGCGCATTGTTGGGATGAAAACTTTGAGTTCTGATGATCATGATAAACATTTTAACGATTGCGCAGGCATAGTAGCAGATTGGCGCAATGGAAAAGTTTTATGGGAAATTCCTTACTATACACTTATACCAAAGAATATAAGAGGTTTGTTATCAGCCGGGCGATGTATATCAGCAGAAGGTGAAGCATGGCAGGCAACCAGGGTGATTCAAGCTTCTGCGCTTACTGGTGAGATCGCAGGGATAACCGCTTCTATCGCTGTAAAAAACAATACAACACCAGATCGTCTGGATGTAAAGTTAATACAAAGTCAATTGAAAGATAAAAATTTTTTAATTGACATAAATGAATTATTAGACAGGAGATAAAAAAGTGAAAGTATCTTATATGTCCAGGTCTGGACTTAAAGTAACAGAATTATGTTTTGGGACATTAACCCTTGGGACATTACAAGCAAATTTATCATCGCAGGATGGAGGCAAAGCAATTCGTAAAGCTTTAGAATTAGGTGTAAATTTCATAGACACAGCTCAACGATATGGAAGCTATCCACATATAAAAGAAGCCTTAAAGGAATGGAGCGGTGATGTTGTAATTGCTTCGAAATCTCATGAACGTGATTATAATAGTATGCAAAATGCCGTAGAAGAGGCGCTTAGAGATATGGAAATTGAATGTGTTGATATTTTCCATCTTCATCTGATCAGGTCTAAAGAGGATTTTTTAGGAAGGGAAAGTGCTTTGGAATGCCTGATAGATATGAAAAAGAAAGGATTGATACGTGCTATCGGTATTTCAGCGCATTCAGCGGAAGGCGTAAATGCGATATTAGATTATGATGAGATTGATGTAGTATTTCCCATAATTAATAAAAATGGATTCGGGATCACTTCAGGCTCTCTGGAAGATATGATCAAGGCTGTCAGATCCGCAAAAGCCAGAGGAAAAGATTTATATGCAATGAAACCACTTGGTGGCGGACACCTGATAAAAGAAATACACGAGGCGATAGAGTTTATACGTAGTTTATCTGTCTTTGATTCAATATCTGTGGGAATGAAAACCCCTGATGAAGTGGAATACAACGTTCAGATATTTGAAAGAGGTTATGCGGATGAAGAGTTAACGCAGAAAGTGAAATCCGCTTTCAAAAAGCTTATAGTATATGATTTTTGTAAGAAATGTGGGAATTGCGAGAAAACATGTGATCAATCTGCCATAAAAGTTGGCGAAAAGAAAGCTGTTGTCGATCATGATAAATGTATTCTTTGTGGATATTGTGCTGCGGAATGTCCGGTCTTTGCTCTCAGAGTTATATAAGTTAATGTCAGTTCAATGTAAAGTTTATAAAACACAGAGTCATGGAGGGAAATTAATCAAGGATTACACAAACAAATAGCACAAATATAAGTACTTACGGAATCCGTGACATTCGTGATTAAAAATATAATTTATAAGATATGGAGAATCATAAATTCAGCGAAAAAGTTTGACTTATAAACTTTTTAATGTTATAAATATTGATATTTTTCATAACTTATCTCATAAGAGTTGTATAAATTTTATAAATTTATACCATATAAATTCATAGGAGTTTTATCCGATCATCAGATTAATATAAAACGGAGGCAAATATGGATAAGAAATACCGTGTAGGAATAATCGGTTTTGCTCATATGCATATTAATAATGTATCAGCACTTTATGCACAACATAATAAAGTAGAATTAGTCGCGTGTGCGGATACAAAACCGGATAAACCAGAATTACGTGAAGCTCCATATACACGAGCATGGAATCTTAAGAATGCATTAGAAAATATTGGATTTCCAAAAGCGTATGATGACTATCATGAAATGCTTGAGAAAGAAAAATTTGACATTATAATCTGCTGTTCTGAGAACGCTAAACATCCTGAAGTAGTGGAAGCGTGTGCGGAAGCAGGGATTAATGTATGCGTTGAGAAGCCAATGGCGATGTCGCTCTCAGATGCTTTGAGAATGGTTCGTGCTTGCACATCAGCAGGGACTGAAATGATAGTTAACTGGCCACTTACATGGTCTCCATCGGCACGAAAAGCTAAGTCATTAATAGATGAAGGTGTTATTGGAAGGGTATTGGAGGTTAAATGGCGTGGAGGGCATACAGGTCCTTTGGGCAAAGGCGCAACACATGCCGGGGTTAGTAAAACTGCGGACTTGATGACCGGCGAAGAAAAGGCTGCTACCTGGTGGCATCAATCAAAAGCAGGCGGAGGAGCAATGCTTGATTTTTGCTGTTATGGCGCGATGGTTTCAAGATGGTATATTGGCGAACCGGGTATTTCTGCTATGGGAATGAGGGCAAATCTTGATAGCCAATATGGTGATGCTGATGACAACGGAGTTATTATAGCAAGATTTTCAAATGCTATTGGGCTTTTTGAAGGAACCTGGACTACTTATGACCATGGCACGATAACAGGTCCTATAGTTTTCGGAACTGATGGTACTTTAGTTGTGCAAAGCATGGAAGGTAGACCGGTTGTTCGTGTTATAAGTGGAGATGGCAATTCAACAATTTATGAATCTGAATCGCTTCCTGAAGGCAGGCAAAATGTGGCAGAAGAATTTATCCATCATCTTGATACTGGAGAGCCTTTACATCCAACACTGGAGATGATGTTTAACCTTGAAGTCATGGCTATATTGGATGCTGGAGTCAGGTCTGCAATTAGTGGTAAGATGGAAATGGTCAATAATAATGTCTGGTGTATAGGTTAAATACTAATACCTTTTAAAAAATTGTTTATATAGTTTCCTGAACCCTTTGAAAAAGGCGAAATCAAGAAAGTCTCCCTTTTCCAAAGGGAGATTTAGAGAGATTTATAATAAATTATAACTGTAATGAATAATTATTTTTTTTAATGGTATAATATGCCTGGAAAGAAACTCGGTTTTAAGGAAAAAATAATATTTGGTGTTCTAGCAGTTCTTACTTTGATAAGTGTAGCAATAGCATTGATAAGTAAGCCGAGATATTGGCTGATTTCTGCATCTACATGCTTTATCCTGACTGCCATATTTGCCCTGGTGAAGAACAAATCTATATATGGCATTTTAACACTTATTGCCTTAATTTTTTGCTGGTTTGGGGACTTTTCGGGGTATTATAGTTTCAATTTAGGTCTTATTGCATTTGCATTAGCTCATCTGTTTTTTATTTCAGCCTTTCTTATTCACGGAATCAATAGAAACAGGTGTTTTTTTGCATTGGGAGCCTTTTTATTATCTGGTATTGTAATACTATATTGGCTTTATCCATTCGTATCCATGCCTGACAAAATTTTTGTCATTATTTACATGGTTATAATAACCGCTATGGTAGTTCTTGGATCAGGAACAAAATCAGGATCAAGCCATATACTAATTTCTATTGGGGCTTTGATTTTCTATATATCTGACATATTTGTCGCCCGGTGGAGATTTGTTGACAAAAGTTCCATTAATGCATTTTTCTGTTATCCGTTATATTATACATCCTGTTTGATATTGGCTTTTAGTATATTAGCTTACAAAAGAAATTAACCATATTGTTAAAAATGGATGGAATCCGTTTGTTATATTACAGAGTTGAAAATTGTCTATTATAAGTGTTCATAATTTGAGAAAAGAATTTAAAGTATATAAGCATTATGAAGGACTTTTAGGCTCTATAAGAAACCTTGTTTCATCAAGATATACTATTATTAAAGCTGTTGATGATGTATCATTTGATGTCCAGGAAGGTCAGATAGTTGGATATGTTGGTCCAAATGGAGCAGGAAAATCGACAACAATAAAAATGCTTACAGGAATACTTGTACCTACCTCTGGTAATATAACAGTTAACGGGTTGACTCCTTATAAAAGACGTAAAGAAAATGCATTTCAAATAGGAGTTGTCTTCGGTCAAAGAACACAACTCTGGTGGGACCTTCCTGTAATTGAATCGTTTCAATTGCTACGCCGAATATATCATATTCCTCACGATAGATTCAAAGTGAATATCGATATATTCAATGATCTATTAAAAATTGGTGAATTTATTAATACACCGGTTCGTAAGCTGAGTCTTGGTCAGAGAATGAGATGTGATCTTTCCGCAGCATTGCTTCATGATCCACCTATACTATATCTTGATGAACCTACAATTGGTCTTGATATTGTAGCAAAGCTTAAAATCAGGTCGTTTCTTAAAGATATAAATTCTGAACGAAAAACAACTATTATTTTAACTACACATGACCTTTCTGATGTTGAAAAGCTTTGTGATAGAATGATGATCATCGATCATGGCAAGGTTATCTATGATGGAACTGTAAATGAAATTAAAAGAATACATGGCAGAAGGCGAAGGCTTATTGTAGATATTAATGGGGATATTGATGGAATTAATATTCCAGATACTGAAATTATCAGGCGTGAAGAACAGAGGATCTGGATAGAGTTTGATGGTAATCGGATAACTGCATCACAATTAGAGGAGAATATTAAAAATATTTATATTCGTGTAATTCGTGATTATGTCTAACTGATGTTCAATAGTAACTGACTGATACATCAAGCTGAACTTTTGTTTGTTCAGTTATCTTAAACCTCTCATCTATCCTATATCCAATTACCCATACAATATCATTGCCACATGTCAATATAGGAATATTGTCACGTTGAGATTTTGGGACTTTTTCGTCAACAAAAAAATCTTGAAGTTTCTTACATCCTTTCATTCCTAATGGAAAGAATTTATCACCATGTCGGCGATTTCTTATGTATAATTCATTAGTTATTTTTTCATAATCAAAAGATTCCTGTAATTTCGATTTCACTTTATAAATCTTTGGTTCATAAGATAATTCGGTTCTTACTATTAATCCTAACTCTGGTATTTCAAAAATTCCTGGAAAATCTATTTTATATTCAAAGTCTTTATAAACTCTCTTTTCTTGATATCTGATTATAAGTGTGTCATAGCTTTTTTCTGCACATATATTTCCAGGAAGGTTTATTACGCTACCAGTAATAAGATTATCCATAAGTCCTATAACACTTTCGATATGGTCAAAGTCATAGCCATATAAATCTCCGATTAGATTCTTGATAGCCAGGCGTATTATTCTTCGCTTCAAAGCAATATGGTATTGATTGATCCTGGAAATTTGTAAGATAATTTTTCTTTCGTTTTGTTCTATTATACAACCTTTAATAATGTCCATTGCCAGACTATTCAATAATTCATCTTCTGATCTTAGTAATTGACCTGTATTCCACAATATTCTTTTTATATTTGGGTTATATTCTTTTTCAAGAATTGGTATTAATTCCAATCTTATTTTGTTTCTTTGATAATCCAGGTTTTGATTTGATGAATCTATCCTTGGGATTATATTGATACTTTTAAGATACTCATCGATTTCATTTCTTGATATTTCAATAAGCGGTCTGATGTATTTATTATTTCGCACCGGAGGAATTCCACCCAGTCCCTGAGTTCCGGAGCCTCTTATAAAATGCATAAGCACAGTTTCAGCCTGATCATCCGCATTGTGTCCAAGTGCAACTTTGTCAGCATTTACTTTATTAACTACGTTTTCAAAGAACTCATATCTAATACGTCTTGCTCCACTTTCTAGTGATTCGCCCTGCCTTATTAAATTATGAACATCTAATGTTTCAACTGTAATCGGAAGATTTAATTTTTTGGCATGTTCAATTACATAATTTGCATCGTCATCAGATTCTTTATCTCTTAGTTTGTGATTAAGATGAGCGATATGAAGATCACATTTTATTTCATCTTTAAGACTTACTAAAAGATAGAGCAAAGCTAATGAATCAGGACCGCCTGATACTCCCAGAATGATTTTCTCATCTGGAACTATCATATTATATTTTTGTATAGTTTTCAGAACCTTTGCTTTAATTTTTTCCATAAATGTTAAAAGTTGTCAACTTAAAAAAGTGTTAGTTTGGGCTGATCTTTTTACTCAAGAAATTTTCTTTTGGCATCTGCAATATCTTTTGATAAAATCTCGCGTGCAATCATAAAAGAGTCATTTTTTAGCCGTAATACATAAGCAGGATGATAAACAGCCATAACATAATCCGCATAAGGGCTGTCAGTAAACCATTTTCCACGCTCTTCAGTCATCTTAAATCCCTTATGTATGATAACACTTGCAGAAGGACCGCCAATGCATATAATAACCTTAGGAGCTATAATTGATAGTTCTTCATCCAACCATTTTTTGCATGCATTTATTTCTTTTACATTTGGAGGACGATTATTCAGGGAACCATCTTTTGAAAGTAATGTTGGTCGGCATTTAACGATATTTGTAATCCATATATCATATCTGGACATATTATTTTCGTATAGAATTCTATCAAGAAGTTTTCCAGCTCTGCCGACAAAAGGCTCACCTTTTTTGTCTTCTTCTTCTCCAGGTGCCTCACCGACAAACACCAGCTTAGATTCTGGATTTCCCGTCCCGAAGACTACTTGTGTCCTTGTTTTTACAAGTTCTTCGCAACTCTTACAGATAATCGCCCTATCGCGCAGGGATTGCATTTTATCTATAATTGATTTTTCCATTGGATTTACACCTTCTATATCATTTTATTGACATAACATAAGTCAAAACTTCCATAGCATATCTAAGTTTAGCATCCCTTATTTCCAGAGGAGCTAATAATGGCTTCATCGGTATTCTTGATTCGCCAGGGATCTCCAAATTAAAAGCAGATTTATAGCCTATATCATTTAAAGCTGATATAACATCTGTCCAATTTATATTTCCATTAAATGGTATATTATGTTGATCACCAGAGCCATCATTATCAGATATATGTGTAGCCAGCAATCTATTGCCACATTCCTGTATTGCTTGATACATATTAAGTCCTGTAACATTAGCATGGCTGGTATCAAAGCATATACCGATATGATCAGAGCCTATAGTGTCTATAAGTTTATTTAAGTCATAAATAAAGGCACCGAATCTTCTCGGATCTTTATTTTTGCGTTCCTGCATATTTTCAATACAAAGATAAACATTAAATTTTTCGGCAAAATCAGCAAGATAGCTAAAGGCATCTACATTGAGGTCAAAGATTTGATCTGTTTCCTCTTCGGACCGCGAACCATGCTTCCCACCTGGATGTATAACAAGATTGGGTATTCCAAGAACATAAGAATATTCTATCCATTTTACCACAGTATCTATATCACTTTTGCGATTATCTGGATCTGGATCGGCAACATCAAGTCTCAATGGGGAATGCATCTGACATAATTTAATATTACGTTCTTCACATAATTTACGAATATTTTCTAATTGTTTTTGCCAATCTGCATTTGCGGAAGCTGATTCTCCATGCTCGGCAGAAATTTCTAATACCTTCCAGCCAATATCAGCACATCTTGTTATGGCATCTATTGGATTTAGGTCGATATAAAAACTTGTCCATATACTCGCTTGCATATCGGGTCCCTCCTAAATTGTATACTCGCAATTGCAGAACCATTGCCCTTTGAATCTGAATATATTATGTCCGCATTTTAAGCAACGTAAAGAAATATTAACATTGCTATCCTGCCATTCGTCTGGATTAATGAATGATTCCAGGAGGGCATTAACTTCTCTAATCATCTGTTTAAAACTAGCACCACCCCATGGCGCTGCCTCTATAGTAATTGGTCTATCGTATTCTATTTCCTGCAATATTTCTGTAAATGCACGCCAATCTATTGTGCCATAAGGCGGTTGTAAGTGCATATCACGCGTCCCATCATTATCTTGAGCGTGTATACTTATAATGTTCTTTCCAAAAGCAGACATATATTCTTTCATATTGCCACATACATGAGCATGACCGGTATCGAAACAAATACCAAGAGAAGGAGAGCCAATTTGATCAACGATATCAGTTATATGTCTGATTTCACAACCAGGATGACCCGGCAACATATTCTCAACTGCTAGAGCAACTCCTGTTTCTTCCGCAGTAGCAATTAATTGTGATATGCTGTCCATTGCGAGTAAATTCATATTTTCTATATCTTCTTTTGAACGGACACTAACACCTGGATGTATTATTATCATTTCAATATCAGCCCGTGCAACTTTATAAAGCAAGTCACGATGTGTTTGAATGGCTTTCTTACGTTCATCTGTATCAAAGTCAGAAAGATTACATCCATTTCCAAAAGGTGCATGAACAGATCTTATTGATATACCTTTTGCAAGAAACTCCTTAGCGGAATTATCAATTTTTTCATCGTTACTATTCAGGAAAAAATCCGGTCCGGTTTCAATTATAAGAACTTCATTTTCTAGAAGGGTATTTGTCGTTGCTTGTGGATTATCAAGACCACCGTAGCAAACAGCTAATTCCATATTTAATAACTCCTTATTTAAAGATTCATAAATCCTGCATAAGAAAAATAAATGCACAAATATTAAGTATCTGAGTTTATTATAGCATAGTCTAACATTCTATCAAATACCTTATTAAGCATAAAAATTTCAACTAACTCTAACATAAAAAACAAAAAAATGTTATAATTTTCTTAGTTATAATTCAGCTTTTTAAGTGGTAAGAAAATTAAATAATAATACTATTTCATTAAAACTTACTTTCAGGAAATCGCTTATGCATAAGAAAGATATAATCATAAGAACCAGGCGTAAAATTTTTGTCCACAAACTCTAAGCAACAAATTCAAACAGAACATAATAAATACAAAACACGGAGGCACAGAGACACGGAGATATTTTATTATATTTTCAATCACGAATGTCACGAATTATTAATCACGAATAAGGCGAATTACACGAATAATTTTTATTATATTCGTTTTATTCGTGATATTTTATTAGTGTTATTCGTGATTAATTTTCTCTCCGTGCCTCCGTGTCTCTGTGTTTTTTTTTCTAAAAACCTGGTTATATGTTTACAAATGCACATTCAATTGAAAGAAATGGTATAAAAATAGTAGCAAGATATGTCACTTTATCGAAATACAATAAATTTTTTAAATTCCGCAGAAACACGTCCTAAAAAGAACATTGGTCAAAATTTTCTTATTGACCAGAATATTATGGATATAATAGTGGAATCTGCCGAACTTTCTAAGAATGATATAGTAGTTGAGATTGGGTCTGGAACAGGTTTATTGACAAAAAAACTCGCCAGTTCATCTAAAAAAGTCTTTGCAGTTGAGCTTGATGATAAACTTTTCCGTATATTACAAACCAACTGCCAAACAATGACCAACATTATTCCGATCCACGAAGATATACTTAAGCTTAATTTAAGGGACTTAGTTAATAAAGAAAAAATCAAAATAGTTGGCAATTTGCCTTATTATATAACGACACCTATTATTATAAAAGTGCTTGAGGAATCCAGGGATTTGAATATACAGATGATACTTATTATGGTTCAGAAAGAAGTTGCTTTAAGAATGATCGCTTCACCAGGAAATAAAGATTATGGTGCACTTTCTATATTCATTAATTACAGGACAAAAGCTGAAATAGTAAAATATGTTCCAGCAAGTTGTTTTTATCCCAAGCCCAAAGTGGATTCTGCAATAGTTAGAATGTATCCCCAAAATAATCTATCTGTAAAGCCGAAAGATGAAGAGCTATTTTTCAAAATAGTAAGGTCAGCATTTCAATACAGACGCAAAACATTGAGAAATGCTATAATTATTGCTAATCAGATCAGGGATAGATATATCCCGATTGATAAGTTTGATAATGCGATACAAAGCCTAAATTTTGATGCAAAAATAAGGGGTGAAGAGCTAAGTCTGGAGGATTTTATAAATCTGGCGAATAACATTGTGCAAGATAAAGGAGGTTCAGAGCTTGAATAAACTTGATGAATTATTAGACGAGGTTGATAAATCAAAAGATGAACTTGTTGAGCTTTTGCAAGGGCTGGTAAGAATACCAACAGTTAATACAGGGAAAATGCCAACAGGTAATGAAACCGAATTATGCAACTTCCTGAAATCTAAACTTGATAAAGAAGGCATTTCCGCTGAAATAATCGAAAGCATACCGACCAGAGGTAACCTTATAGCCAGGCTTGGCGAAGGGCAAAATAAAAAAGCAAAGCTCATGCTAATGTCTCATACAGATGTTGTCCCTATTGGAGATGAATCTAAATGGATTCATCCACCATTTAGTGGCAGTATTGATAAGGGCAGAATATATGGCAGAGGAGCAGATGACTGTAAAAGTCTTACCGCTTGTGAAACTATGGTTATGATACTGATGAAACGGTTGAAGATCCCCTTAAAGCAAGGTTTGATTTTAGCAGCTGGATGTGATGAAGAAACAGGCAGTAAATATGGATTTCATTGGTTAGCTAAACATGAAAAAAGTAAAATCGCCGCAGATTTTGCTATAAATGAGGCAGGAGGAGATTCGTTTCAGACTCCAAAAGGGTTATGTTTTACTATTGCTCTTGGTGAAAAGGGACGCCTGGATGCAAAAATTAACTTTTCAGGTAAAAGCTGTCATGCCTCTGTTCCCTGGGAAGGTGATAACGCTTTAGTAAAGTTAGCGCATGCTGTAAATAGAATTAATGAATACAAGCCTGAAACAATCACCTCCGGATTTGTTTTTCAAGATATTTCCAGACTTTTTAATATCGATTTAAATGAAATAACACCTGAAAACCTGGACAATGTAATTAATAAAATCTCCACTGAGAATAAAATACTAAGTTCAATGATTCGTGGATTAACAAGGATGACAATAACTCCGACAATGGTATCCGGCGGTGTAAAATCAAATGTTTTACCGGACTCATTTAGCCTGATCTGTGATGTAAGGTTATTGCCCGGACAAACTTTAGAATATTTAGAGAATGAGCTACACAAAATATTAAAAGGGATAGACGGTTATGAATTGGAGCTTCAGGGTTCGGCAAGTCCTATTCCTTCGCCTCCGAATAATGAATTTTTAAATTCTATAAGGAGATCTCTTGTTAAAGTTATGGGTTGTAACGTTGAAGTTATGCAATCGCTGAGTATAGGTCTCACTGATTCATGGACAGTAAGGTCATTGGGAACAATAGTCTACGATTTTGCACCAGGCCATCCTGATTCTGATACAAGCCAGAATAATATCCATGGCGATAACGAATCTATTAGCATCGATGATCTTATATTCAGGACAAAGGTGATTTCTGCAATAGCTTACGATATGACCGTTTATAATTCCTAAGTAAAGTTGCGAGGTGGATCATGACAACGTTAATACTTCTTATAATGTCAATTTTCGGATTTAATCCAGCAGAAGTAAAAACTGAAGATATTACATTATCAATAGCGGATATCGAACCTATCGCTGAATTAGAAAAGGAAATACCTGTTATAGTAACATTAGTAAATAATAGTCAAAATGCTTTAGAAGGAAATGTTGAGATAAATGTCATAGATAAATGGAGAGTTACAGGTGAGGCAAATCAACACTTTAAGATACCATCGAAGGATACTCAAAAGTTAATATTCAGTTGCGTTGCAGGTGAGGGAACATATCCAGCCCATTATCCTATACATGCAACAGCAAAGTTCCGTACTAATTCAGGTGAGCAGGATATACATACAGTCCTTGTCGTTGAAGTAACACAGGATACGAAAAAGAAATCAGAGACTGGTGAAGATATTCTTGTTTTAAATACTTTCGGTAGAGTAAAACTGACCCAGATCGAAAACTCACGAGTTTCATTATATCTGGGAGAGAAAGAAGAGATCATTGATAAGGGCTTTGGATGGAATGGCAACGATCAAATTACAGGAACTTCTGTTCATAAAACGTATATAGATCGTGGAGATTTGAGGGAAACTATTGGTGTTCATCCACCATGGCGAACAGGTTGGGGAAAAGTATGGCTTGATTATACCGTTGAACTACCAAATGTTGAGCCTATATTCATCGATTTTGCCACAGCAATAAGGGATCATGTTCAAGGTGTTGAACCTCCGAGCGATGGTGTCCAATTTCAAATATGGGTATCTTGCGAACCAGATAATAAATATGAACTTATATTTGATCGGTTTTCAGATTCAAAGAAATGGGAGCAAGCCCTTGTCAATATAAGTAGATTTACTGGAAGGAAAGTCAAAATTCGTCTTCTTACTGATCCCGGACCGAAGCATGACACTACTTGCGATCAGGCATATTGGGCTGATCCCATAATTATTGCAGGCATAGAACCATTCGAAGAAGAACCAGAGCGAGAGATTTTGTCACGTGTAGAAAAAAGTAAGAAGCTGGCAAGACAAGCTTTGAACGGAGTTCTTGAAGATTTTTCATGGCAATTATCCGAAGATTTTGGTTTTGCTTTGGTCCCTGGTAAATTTGGTGCATTCGATGCCGTTCTAAGTTTTTCTACTGAACAAAGTGATTTAACATATTACGGCTTTAATGTAGATATTGATGGAAAGCGCATCGGTGATTGGAGAAGTGGCTTTATTTATGGAGAAACTAAAATCGATGAGAATACATGGAAGCTTCCAATAAAAGACGGAGATAAAAGCTATAATGCATGCATAAAAGTATCGAAGAAAAATGAAGGCATACTTTTTGAATTTGCATTGGAAAACGTCAATAGAAATTCAAGTGGTCATCCACGATTCACAAACATTTCTCTAAAGAAGGTAGATCAAGAGTTATATAGGCTTTATGCAGGTCATGGGAATGTGCTTGTTGAACCAGGAAAGTTAAGAATTGGTTATGATGGATTTTCATTATCTACTTCATTTGCAGGATTTGACTTCAAAAACGGTATAAGCCTTGTGCAAGCAACAAACATACCTCCTGATGCAGTTGTAGTTGATCCAGAAAATAATGTAGCCACTTTGTCTGCTCATCATGACTTAACCTTTATTATTGTTCCATCTATCAATGGTGCATTCGACTCTGCAATCAAATACCGTAAAATTGCCAATCTTCCGAAAGGTCCGGGTGTATCAGATTTATTGGGCAAAATGTGTTTGGACCAATGGGGTGGAGATTATGCTGAAGCTGCAAAAGATATTGAGCGCTCTGCTCTATATGGAATAACTGACAGTATATTTGTTAAACATGTGTGGCAGAGATGGGGTTACGATTACAGGCTTCCTGATATTTATCCACCTGAAGGAAGTTTTAACGATTTCATGAAAATGGTTGATTCCTGCAAAAAAAATGGCATACTATTTGCCTTACATGATAACTATATTGACTTTTATCCTGATGCAACAGGATTTTCATATAAGCATATCATTTTTAATGAGGATGGAACACCTCAACGTGCATGGTATAATGAATGGCGTAAAGCCCAAAGTTACCGCTGGCTTTCACATGCTTTTCAGCCCTGGTTAGAGAGAAATATTCAATTAATCCATGAAAATATCGCTCCGACAGGTTATTTTATCGATGTTTTTAGTGCAATATCACCTGTGGATTATTATGATGAGAACGGTAATTTCTATACAAAAATGAACTCAATAAAATATTGGGGAAAGGCATTTGACTATGTTCATAACGCTTTGGGTAAAGTGCCGACTATAAGTGAAGCAGGGCATGATGCATTAATAGGGCATCTTGATTCAGCTCAAGCTGATCATCTTGGCTGGGTGCGTAATAATCCTTCATGGACTTGGAATTATCCCGCACTTGACGGTGAACGTATACCCTGGCATGATGCAGTTACACATGGAAAATTCATTCTATTTGCTGGCGGTATAGGTTCACGATATTCAGGTAGCGGTTCTCAAGAGATGAACGGTTATGGAAGTGATGATTAC
>FWPV01010830.1_pt1 | contig 14763 bp, 12 predicted proteins | sample 2228371 | NCBI WGS metagenome assembly FWPV01 (sample SAMEA103939776, study PRJEB20133) | metagenome
TGCCTGTACAATATCTACAGTGTAACCCTGCTCCAGCAACATATTCTCAAGCCTGTTCTCAAAGAATTTCAGGATAAGACTTTGTGTTTCCACAGACACCTGCAGATGCTGAAAAGGCTCAATAGCTTTATTAATAATATCTTCCAAAGTAATTTCAATATTCCTGTCGAATATAATCGCCAGTATACCAAGTGCCTGCCTTCTTAAAGCAAATGGGTCTTCAGAACCTGTAGGAAGAAGACCAATGGAAAAGAATCCTGCTATATTATCAATCTTATCAGCTATACTGAGTAGTGATCCAATATCAGTTTCAGGTAATCTTCCACCTGAGTGCGTTGGCAGATATTGTTCTTCAAGTGCATAAGCAACTTCACTTCTTTCTCCATCATTTATAGCATAGTATTTACCCATAACACCCTGGAGTTCGGGGAATTCTCTTACAACACCGGTAATTAGATCTGTTTTCGAAAGCCAAGCAGCACGCAAAAGCATATCCCTTGAAGACAGGAAATTTTTGCTTGAAAGATAATCCACAATTTTTACTATTCTTTCTGTCTTTTCATATAGCGTACCGAGACGCTCGTTGAATGTAACTTTTCTGAGGTCATCTATTCTCCCAGCAAGAGGTCTTTTTATATCCTCCTCATAGTAAAACCTGGCATCTTCAAATCTTGCCTTGATAACTCTTTCAGCACCGGTTCTTACATTGTCCGAATTATCCTCACTGGTATTGCTTATTACAACAAAATAATTGGTTAGCATACCATTTTTATCCTGTACAGCAAAATATTTCTGGTGTCCTTTCATAACAGTTATAAGAAGCTCTTTGGGGAGATTAAGATAATCTTCTGAAAAAGTTGCAAGTACAGGAACAGGATACTCAACAAGATTTATTACTGTTTCAAGAAGTTCTTCGTCTTCAACAGCTTCTTTATCAAGAGCCGATAACATTTTCCCCATTTGATCAGTAATAATTCTTTTCCGCTCTTCAGGATCAACTATAACGTAATTGTTGGCAAGCAACTTTCTGTAAGCGGGAATCTCCTTTAACTGAAATGCTGCTGGTGAAAGAAATCTATGACCTCTTGTTAAATTGCTACACTTAATTCCGTCAATCTCGAAACTAATAATTTCATTATTGAAAAAACCCATTAGCCAGCGTATAGGTCTAATAAAGCGGATATTTCCATTCCCCCATCTCATTGATTTCGGCAAATGAATTGAAAGAACCATTTTTTTTAAAACTTCAGGCATCATCTCTTTTATCTCCACGCCTTTCTCCTGTATAACAGCAACTATATATTCACCTCTATCTTTTTTCTTTATTATTAGATTTTCGACATTGATTCCCAATGAATTAGCAAAACCAATCGCTGCTCTGGTCGGATTTCCACTTTCATCATAAGCTATTTTCCGTGACGGACCATAAACCTCCTTTATTATGTCGTCCTGAATTATGGGGAGCCCTTCTCCAATAACTACAAGCCTTCTTGGGGTACCATATGCTTTCACCTCAGAATAGCTTATATTATTTTCTGTTAATATCTTTTTTGCATTTTCGCAAAGTTGTTGTATTGCTACCGACAAAAATCTTGCAGGCAAATCTTCAGTCCCAATTTCGAGTAAAAATGATGCACTGTTATTCTTTGTTTGTAACATAGTTATTTACTCACTTTTGATTTAAGAAGCAGTTTCTTGCCCGAGTTCCTTTTTGAGCCAGTTCTCGATTTTTTTATTTATTGGAAACATACCGAAATATTCCCTGTCTTTATTTTCTTCCATAGCTTCTGCGATCATATCATCGGGAATTTCTTCTATCATCGCTACTGTTTCGGCATACCCCATGGTCGTATGACACATGAGGAAAAGAGTTGGTTTTTTTTTAGCCATCTTATCTATATAAAACATGTATCCTCGTAAAATTCTTTTCTCGATCTTGCCATCTTCACCTTTTATATACTTAGGTTCCATAAGTTGTTTAGGTTCTATATCCCATATAATATGCTCTATTACATGGTGATCTACTTTAATATCACTTAGCGAAGCTAACTTGTCAAATATCATAAATTAACACCTCCGTTGTCTTTCATCGTCTTCTTTCAGGGACCTTCACATGTTTCATTTTCCCTTCGTTCCACTCTTTAGAAACATACAGCCCACAATAACAGCTTCCATATTCCTTGATATCAGGGTCCCTGTAAACACATGGACATACAATATCTTTATCAATTTCTCTATTGCCTGAGGCGAGACGGCATGGGCATGAACGGTAACCATAGCGTGACTCATTGATAAGTAATCCTTCGAGTATCTCAATAACATAATCTTTATCTTTATTTAGTTGGATACCCTGCGATTGAGCATATTTATCTAAAATATCATAAAGTTTATCAGCTGTAATCAAATTCCTAATGCCCCTCTTATAGCTACTTCATCAAATTCTGTAAAAACTTCTTCTACGACAAGGGTTGGGTATGTTGCAGCAGGATTATATCTTTTAACTTCTTTTGTTATAAGCCATTGTTCCCCACTATCGAGTAAATCAACCTCAATTATTTCATATTCGATATTATTTTCATCTAAAAATTTTTTAACCTTTTTACAGGCAGGACATGTACTCAATGCATACAGACGTACTTTTTTGCTTGTCTCTTTCATTTCATCTCCTTATTTATTTCAGATTTGCAAATTATACTAATAGCAGATTTAACAACCGATAACGTTTTACAGGTCGAATCCACTTTTATAAATATTAAATTTACCATATAGAATGAATTATTATCTATTATGATTTTGATTTTTTCGAAAATTTACTCTGTATTTCATCAAATACATCATAAACAACAGGTACAACAACGAGAGTCAGTAAAAGTGATGATAGAAGTCCACCGATGGTTGAAATTGCCATAGGTGAACGGGTTTCTGCACCTTCACCAATCCCTAAAGCAATAGGTAACATACCAAAAACAATGGCAAATGTTGTCATCAGAATTGGTCTCAGCCTTATCGGCCCTGCTGTCAATATCGCTTCTTGCCTTTTCATTCCTCTTGAACGCAATGTGTTTGTATAATCAATAAGTAATATCGCATTTTTCTTCACAAGACCCATAAGAAGTATAAGACCTATAAAACTGAAAAGGTTTAATGTCTTTCCGGTCAGAAAAAGTGCGCTGAAGGCACCGATGAAGGATAATGGCATTGATAGAAGCACAGTTATTGGATGTATGAAGCTTTCGAATTGAGCTGCAAGAATCATATATGCCAATATAGCTCCCAGTAAAATAGCAAACATCAAATAATAAAAGGATTCGCCCATAACATCTGCCATTCCTTTGTATTTTCCTGAATAACCTGGTGGCAATATAGCAAACATCAAATAATAAAAGGATTCGCCCATAACATCTGCCATTCCTTTGTATTTTCCTGAATAACCTGGTGGCAATATAGCAGAAGATATCGTATCAAGTTCTTCTTTTGCCTGTCCAAGGGTTTTTCCTTCGAGATTTGCGAATATAGTAATAGCTCTCTGCCTGTCAACCCTGTTAATAACACTGGGTCCCCCAGCCTCCTGTATTTTTATAATATTTGATAGTTCTACAAGTCTTCCGTCATTTGCTCTTACATAAATCATACCGATATCTCTGGGGGCAATCCTGTCTTCTGGGAAAAGTCGTGCTCTAACATCGTATCTTCTACCTTTTGATTCGTCTTTAAACTTTGTAACATCAACTTCACCTCCTATAAGAAAGTTTGCAGCTTCTGCAACAGTTGCAATATCTACTCCAAGATCTGCAGCCTTATCCCTGTCTATATATACTCTGAATTCAGGCTTCCCATTTTCGAGTGAAGTATCAATATCAACTATTCCGGGTAACTTTGAAAATTCTGAAACTATCTGGCGCGTATATAATTCCACTGCTTTCAGATCGCTTCCTCTTACAGAATATTGGATCGGCACATTTCTTATGCCTCCGCCTATCAATGATATATCCTCTGCCGTTCCTTCAAGTCCTGGAATTTCCCTGAACTTCTTCCTTACATCAGCCATGATTTCATGCTGTGTCCTTTGTCTCTCAGATTTTGGTTTCAGTGCTATAAACATCAGACCCCTGTTGATCTGTCCGAGGGTCAATCCCTGTGCATAGAAACAGGTTTTCACTTCAGGAGTTGATAATATGATTTCTTCTGCTTTTCTGAATAATCTGTCTACCTCATCAACAGAGTAATCAATCGGCGCTTTGAGCCTCACCATAAACCTCGATTGGTCCTCTTGTGGTACAAATTCTTTTCCTAAAAAACCTGTTATCAAAATGCTTATGATAAATATGCTTATGGCTGAAATGATAACAATAGCCCTATGTCTCAATGCAAGAGCAAGCAGCCGTCTATAATACTCCTCGAGCAGTTTGTACCAATTTTCTAATAAAAGAAAGAGTTTTAGATTTTTATTAGTTACACCTCCACTTTTTAAATACCGGGAAGCCATCATTGGAGTTAGTGTGAAGGAGACAAAAAGTGAAACGAGGACAGAAAATACTACTGTAAGCGCAAACTGTAGGAAAAATAATCCGACGATTCCCTTCATAAAAGCAACTGGAAGAAATATTGCGACAATTGCAAAGGTAGTTGCCATAACCGCAAGCCCAATTTCCTGAGTTGCAAATGATGCTGCTTCTTTTGGTTTCATGCCACTATCTATATGGCGGTGTATGTTCTCTATAACGATTATTGCATCATCAATCAATATACCTATAGACAGCGACAATGCAAGCATCGTCATATTATTAAACGTGAATCCGAAAATATGCATCAGGGTAAATGTTGAAATGACCGATGTTGGTATTGCAAGTGCGCTAATGAGTGTTGTCCTGACATCTCTCAGAAAAATAAAGACTATAATTATTGCAAGGATTCCTCCATAAATCATATGGTGCTGAACTTCTCTAATGGAACGCTTTATAAAATCGGACTGATCGAATGATATCCCGAGTTTCATACCTGGAGGAAGAGCACTGATAATACCCGGTAGCTCTTTCTTAATCCTGTTAATTACTTCAACCGTATTAGTGCCAGACTGTTTTTGAATTCCAAGGCCAACAGCTGGGATCCCGTTAAACCGTGCAATTGAACGTTTTTCTTGCATTGCATCCTCAGCTTTCCCAACATCCTTAAGCTTTATAGGTACACCATTATGATACATGAGTATTAGTTCATTGAAATCCCGGGCATTCGGAAACTCTCCCTTTATCTTAATAGTGTATTCTTTTTTATCCCCTTCAATTCTTCCTCCAGGTATCTCTATATTCTGCCTTTCAAGAGATTTTATAACATCGTGTGCAGTTATACCGTAAGCATTCAGCCTGTCTCTGTCGAGCCATATATTAACCTGCCTGAGTCTTAATCCTCCCATTCGGATAGCTCCCACGCCGTTTATTTTCTGAAGCTGCTCTTTGAGTACCTCATCTGCATAAGTGGAAATTTCTCTTATTGATCTTTCACCTGATAACCCGAGCCACATAATTGGATTTGCATCAGGATCTACCTTCTCAATGACAGGTGGGTCAATATCCTTTGGAAGTTTCCCTCTGATTACAGATATTTTTTCTCTCACATCCTGTACTGCAAGATCAATATCTCTTTCAAGAACAAATTCAACAGAGACTACAGATACCTCTTCTGTACTTGTTGATATAATGCTCTTAACACCATTTATTGTATTGACTGCGCCTTCTATCTTATCGGTTACATCTATATCCATAATTTCCGGATTAGCACCCTTCAGGGTTGTTGTAATATTTACGATGGGAAATTCAATTTTCGGGAACAGGTCAACCCCTATTCGGGGATAGCTCACTACTCCGAGAACAATAAGGCCGAGAATAATCATTGTTGCAAAGACAGGTCTTTTTATTGAGACATCAGCAAGCCACATTGATTTAGTTCCTTCTCATTCTTTCATGGTTCATATTATTCAACCTGATGATTCCTGATTGTCTTTTAATATTTTAACCTTCGCCCCTTCGAAGAGATTCTGCTGTCCAGCAGTAACAACCATTTCTCCTTCCCTTATCCCATCTATAATTTCAGTATATTCCATCACTTCCGTATTGTTTCCGGATGTTACTATGCGAAGTGAGTATTTTTGTCCTATCTTAACGAATCTCTCTCTTGCCCTATCACCTTCTGCAACAAAAACTTTAATTGTATCACCCTCATACAAAAGAGCAGTTGCGGGGACAAGGATCACATCTCTTTCAGCGCCGATGTATAGTATAACCTTTGCAAACAAGCCAGGCTTTAAAATATAATTTTGATTCGGGATCAGTGCTTCAATCTGTAATGTCCTTGTGTCTTGTTCAATATTCGGATATATAGTCTTTACCTTTCCTTTAAATTCTTTATCTGGATATGCATCCACATTGAATAAAACATCCTGACCGGATTTGATTTTCCCTACATCTTTTTCATTCACCGTAAATAAAAGCTTAAGCGGATTATTCTGGATAATAATAAAAAGTGGGGTGCCGTTCTTTACATAATTTCCCTTTTCTGCTTTCTTTTCACTCACAAACCCGTTCAGTGGTGAATAAATCCTTGTTTTTGATAACATCTGTTTTGATAGTGACAGAGAAGCCTTTGCCCTTTCGACTTCAGCCTCTGCAAGTAACAATCGTGTCGTTACATCATCAAACTGCTGCTGGGTAACAAGCTTTTCTTTGTACAGTGCTTCTTTTCTCTGATATTCGAGTTTTGTATTTGAAAGTGTTGCCTCTGCCTGTCTCAGGGAGGCCTCTGATCTTTTTACTTCAAGGATATAATCACTATCATCAATAATTGCAAGGATCTGATCTTTTGAGACCGATGAGCCATTATCTGCTCTTATCTCTTTTACCATTCCCTCAACCTCTGAGCTCACTGTGACCTCTTCATATGGATAAAGAGTACCGATGGATTCTATAAATGGTCTGAGCGGCCTCTTCCCTGCAGGTTGTACCATGATATTTATTAACTTCTCCTCTGTCATCTTGATTTCCTTTTTCTTACAAGCACTCAGAGATAGTAGACAGAAAATAGTAAACAGTAAACAGCAGATTAAAATTAAAGAATGTCGTTTTTTCATTTTATATATATCTCCTGTTCTTTTATGCAGACTGAAGCCTGTAGCTGCTCCGCTTTTCTTCTTCATTTTGATGTATTTTGATTAAGTAAGGATGCCTGATAATTGATGACCGCCTTAAGTAATGTCCCAGTTGCTCTCTTGAGTCTTACTATCGCAAGCTGATATCCGTAATTTGCATCAATAAGTTGCCTTTCTGAAGTAACAAGTAGCGTATTTGCATCAATAACATCAAGGCTATCTGCAAGACCGAATTCAAACTGTTTCGAAACAGCATTGTAGTTATCTTTAGCAAAAGCGAGCTGATCTTGCAGGGATTTCAAAATTTCCTTCTGTGTTTTTAGATCTAAAAAAGCATCTTCAACTTCTACCTCAATGGTCTTTTTCAAGTCTTCATATTTAAGCTCTGCCTGTCTTTTTTTTGCTTTAGCCTCTCTGAACTCTGCAACTCTTAACCCTCCTTCAAAAATAGGGAAATTAAAACCTATCAAACCATATATGGTCTCTTTATTGAAAAAGGGCGATGAAGGATCTTCATCCTGCCTCAGATAAATTCCTTTCAGAAATAGTGTAGGCATAAAAGAACCTTTCGCATATCTTACCTGCTGCTCGGCAATCTCTTTCTGCATATTTACTGCTTTCATTTCCATCCGTTCAGTCAGAGCGAGTTGCTTTAATAATTGAACATTATCAATTTCTTTACTTTCCGATGCTAAAATATTAAGACCTTCTGTCTCCTTAATTGTAAAATCTCCGCTAATTCCTACCACACGTGCAAGAAAGGTTTTTGCAAAATTCAAATTGTTTTCTGATCTTACAAATTCAGACTTTGCTCCAGAGAGTTCTGCCTCAGCCCTGAGAACTGCTGTTTTAGTCACTTCACCAACTTTTAATCTAATCTGAGCAGCATCCCTGTGTCTTTGCAACCGCTCTACATTTGCTTTGGCTATCTCTAATGCTTTTTTGGCTCGCAGATAATCATAATAAGCAAGAGAAACACCAAGGAGATATTCTTCTTTAACTGCCTGCAGATTATATTTACTCTCTTGTATCCCATTTTTGGAAATCTGATAGTAAATGATCTCCCTCCCCCCAAGCGAGAATGACTGATCAAGACGTAATCCCCAGGACTCGGAAGACTCTGGTTGAATAGTAAAACCGCCTATTGTACTTGAAGCCTGTTTCTCTTCGCTGTATCGTTTATATTCACCGAATGCGGAGATCTTCGGGAGAAATGCTGATAATGCCTTATCCCTCGATCTTTCTGCTATAAAAAAATCCTCTTCAGATATCCTGACCTTTTCTGCACGTTCAAGTGCAATTCTGTAAAGATCCTCGAGGGTATATTCCATTAGGTCAGTTGATCTTGCCTTTTGTTCATCAAGTATTTCTGCAGATGCATACTGAAAAGATAAAATGATCCATATAAATATTAAAATCACTCTCTTCATCTCTTTCCCCTCTTGATAAATTTATACTCAATGTTTTCTAATTTCTCATTTTATAGCCAGTCCATTTAATACAAATTCAGTAATTCTTTTAGGTTCAATAATTCCATCTTTGTCTAAAACCATTGACAGAATAGCACCACGTAAAGCGCACATAATTGTTTTTGCCATTTCATGAACGTTACATCTTCTGAACTCACCAGCTCTGATTCCATTGATAATAATTTTTTCAATTTCTTTTTGCTGTTTTTTGAAAAACTCTTTTTTCGCTTCCATGCCGAAAGCAAAACCAACGTCTCTTAAATGAATAAAAATTAATTCCTTATGTTTTATTGCATATTTGATATAGAATCTTATAAAGGCTTCAAGAGCTTTACTCGGAGATGCTGAGATCATGGCAATTTCATCAATCTTAATACTAAGTCGCCGCATCATCTCCTTCATAAAGCTTAGATATAATTCCTCTTTATTTCTGAAGTACAGATAAACTCCACCAACACTGATGCCTGCATATTTTGCAATCTGTCGGATATTAGCTCTTTCATATCCATGCCTTGAGAAAATATACATGGCAGATTTCAATATCTTCTGCTTTGTCTCTATACCTGAACGTTTGTTCATATGAACAGTAGTTCAGTATAAAATTAAATGCTATCTCCAGTCAACAATTTTTTAAAAGATTACCTAACTTTTATGATTTTGTTTTTTTCGCCAAGGAGGACTATTGTTGGCTTGAATTTCTTTAGTTCTTTTTCATTTAAACAGGTGTAACAGAATATAATTACCTTATCTCCAATTAATCCTTTGCGTGCAGTCGGACCATTTAGGCAGATCTCTCCCGAACCTTTTTTACCAGGTATTACATAGGTCTCAAAGCGTTCACCATTATTCATATTACTTACCATAACCTTTTCAAAAGGTATTAATCCTGCCTTTTTCATTATTGTCTCATCGATAGTAATACTTCCCTCATATTCAAGCTTGGTATCTGTGACAGTTGCTGAATGTATTTTCGATCTAAGCAAATATCTAAACATCAACTGCTCTCCTGCAAATCATCAGATTAATAAATCTATTTCATTATGCACATTTATTTGATACAAATTCAATCCTTTCAGAACTCCTTGAAAACTTTTGCGAGGCTTTCTCCACCAACGTGTATAGAAAATTCATTAAAATATCCAAAAGGAGTACATTGGACTGCATATCCTATATGATTAAGCCTCTCTGCTGCCTGTTTTATAATCCGTTCAGAAAACTCTGGAGATGCCTTGCTCGAAGACAGATGATTGAATGAATGTATAACTACGTTTTTTGTTTTAAACTTTCCAGCAAGCCATTTAATATTCTTCACTAATTTATCAAGAATACTTTTCTCTCTTTCTTCGTCACTTTTTTCTGCGTGTAAAAATATTACAACTGCGTTTTCCATAGAATCTTCCATATTAACATCTTGAACATACGAAAGACCCTTAGATGCTGTCTTAAACCACCATTTATGCGCATAAAAGAGAAGAAGCTTCACTGGTTGGCTATTCTATTATTTTCGGGACGCGATAAAATTTATCTGTACGCGAAGGAGCATTCATTAATGACTCTTCCCTAGGAATTGAGTCAACAGGTATATCTTCACGCATCACATTTACAAGAGACAATACATGCGAAGTTGGCTCTATATCTATTGTATTAAGCTCATTCAGTTTTTCCATATAATCAAGAATGTTACTTAATTGGGACCCGAACATCTCTTTTTCTTCAGCAGTAAGTTCAAGCCTTGCAAGCATTGCAATATGTTCAATCTCTTTGCTTGATATCTTCATGGCAATCTTCAGATTTTCTCAAGATTTGCAAATCTTACAGCAAGCCTCTTAATCCCAATCTTAGGGAAATTTATAATTACCTTTAAATCCTCTCCGTCACCATAGCAATCGCGTACAACGCCAACTCCCCAAGCAGGATGTTTAACCCTGCATCCGGTTGTATAGAGAGTAAATGTATCCTTAGGAATAATTTTTTTCTTGATAGGTGTAAGTTTAATAGTATGACGCCCAGTTATTTTTTCAATCCAGTTACAACATTCCCTCGGGATATCTTTTAAAAATCTTGAAGGATCCTGATCTTGAATTTTTGAATACAATTTTCTTTTACTGGCACCAGTAAGCCAGAGCATATCTTTTGCGCGCGTCATTCCAACATAGAATAATCTTCGTTCTTCATTAATTTCATCTTCACTATTCAGTGCCTTGAAATACGGGAGTAAACCTTCTTCAAGCCCTGTTATAAAAACAACAGGGAATTCAAGCCCCTTAGCATTATGGATAGTCATTAGAGAAACATAATCATGCTTACACGTTTCGTCCATATTAGTAAACAGGGATACCTTATCGATAAATTCTTTTATTTCAATCCCTTCAGCAGAGTCAATCAATTCTGAAATATTTTTCAACTTCTCTTCATCAATTATTTCTGCATATCCTGATTTTTCAAAGATGAACTTTAACATATCCGAAGCGTATCTGAATCTTTCAGAAGAAAATGTCTCTATAAGTTTAATAAATTCCGAAAGCTTGTCTTTTACCGGAACAGGGAAATTATCACCACGCAACATTGCCTTTGATATATTGAACAATGATAAAGATTTTTTCTTTGCTTCTTGCTCTATCCGTGTTAAAGTCGAAGAGCCGATTCCTCGTGCTGGGGTATTAATAATTCTTCTGAAACTTACGTTATCTCCACAATTCAATGAGAGACGCATATATGCGATAAGGTCTTTAACCTCTTTACGCTGATAAAAGCTTATAGCTCCTATAATCCTGTAAGGTAGTCCCTCGTTTCTAAGTGCTTCTTCTATTGCCCTTGATTGGAGATTCACACGATAAAATATTGCAAAATCATTGTAATTATATATCCCCTTGAGATATAGGTCTTTTATTGTACGCGCTATATACTTAGCCTCGTTCTCATATGTGTCGAGCCAGCAGTAATGTACTTTTTCTCCAGTTCCCCTTTCAGTCCAGAGCCTTTTATGTTTCCTATCTTTGTTTTTTGAAATCACCGCATTGGATACATTAATTATATTTTGAGTGGAACGATAATTTTGCTCTAATTTTACAATCTTTGCATTTGGAAAATCTTTCTTAAAATAAATAATGTTATTCAAATCAGCACCGCGAAATTTATAGATGCTTTGATCATCATCTCCCACAACACATATCTTACGATGGGCTGACGCTAAAAGTTTAAGCAGATAGTACTGTGCATAATTTATATCCTGGAATTCATCAACAAGAATATATGAAAATCTCTGTTGATATTTTTCTAATAATCGGGGCAGCTGCTCAAAGAGTTCCACTGTCATCATGATTAGGTCGTCAAAATCGAGTGCGTTACTCCTTTTAAGTTCATCTTGATATCTTACATACACCTTTGCTAACTTTTCGTCAAAACCAAAACCGTCACCTGAAGATAAGAATTTCTCAGGTCCTATTAAATGAGACTTTAAATAACTGATACGTGACGCAATTCCCTTATAAAGGGCTTCATACATTCTGAATTCTTTCAGAATATGTCTAATTAATGTGCATTGATCATCCTCATCATAAATTGAGAAATTATTATCGTATTTGAGGGCTTTTATTTCTTTTCTAAGAATCTTGCTACACTGTGCATGAAATGTTCCTACCCACGAACAATTGATATCTTTACAGAGAATCGAGCTTATCCGTTCCCTCATCTCGTCTGATGCTTTGTTTGTAAATGTTACAGTAAATATCGAGTCCTGGGGAATCTTTTTAGACTTAACAAGATATGTGAATTTGTGAGTAATAACTTTTGTTTTTCCACTTCCTGCACCTGCATATACAAGTAAAGGACCATCTGTATAAGTGAGGGCTTCTTTCTGCTGAGGATTTAAATCATGCATTAAGCTCTCCTTTGACGTATTCATGTTAACAAATTTTTATTTATGAAATCTACTATTTCCTTAACAAAATAATTTTTTTCAATATTTATTATTTAATGTATTTAATGTATTTTGATTTCTTATAAATCAATCTATTCAACAGTTACACTTTTAGCAAGATTTCGTGGCTGATCAACATCACATCCCCTTAAGACTCCAATATGATAAGCAAGTAGCTGAACAGGTACTGCCATTAAAACTGTAGACAAATATTGATTTGAACCTGGAACAACAAGACAATAATTTGAAAGCTCACATGCACTATCATCATTATCATTCGTAATAGAAATAATCTTCCCTCCCCTGCTTCTGACTTCCTGAATGTTTGCGATTATCTTTTCTTGTAGATTATCTTTTGGTGCAAGTACAACAACTGGCAGTTCCTCATCTATTAATGCTATTGGACCGTGCTTCATTTCTCCTGCAGCATAACCCTCTGCATGAATATATGATATCTCTTTCAATTTTAACGCACCCTCAAGAGCAATAGGGTAGTTAATACCTCTGCCGAGATATAGGAATCCTTTTGCCTTAAAAACTTCCCGTGCTATCATTTTTATATTTTCGTCAGTATTCAATACGTTTTCCACTTTGCCAGGTAGCGAAAGAAGATCAATTAATAATTCTTTAGTTCTAAGATTTGATATAGTACCTCTTGCTTTTGCAGCAGCAATAGCAAAAATATATAGACCTACAATTTGTGTAGTAAACGCCTTAGTAGATGCTACACCTATCTCCGGACCTGAATGGGTATAAAAAACTGCGTCCGCCTCTCTTGATGAGGTACTGCCTACAACATTACATATTGTAAGTATTTTTGCGCCAAGTCTTTTTGCTTCCCTCTGGGCTGCTATTGTATCTGCTGTTTCTCCTGATTGTGTTATAACTATAATCAGGTTATCAGACTCAATTATAGGTTTTCTATAACGGAATTCCGAAGCGATGTCAACCTCAACGGGAATCCTTACCAGTTCCTCTATCATATATTTACCGACCATACCTGCATGATAAGAAGTTCCACAAGCCACAATGAATATCTTTTTAATGTTCTTCAGGTCAATTTCATGCAGTCCAAACTCTTCAAAGTAGATATCACCTGTTTCAACATTAAATCTACCTCTTAATGTATCTGCAATAGCCCTTGGCTGCTCATGTATTTCTTTAAGCATGAAGTGCTTGTAGCCACCTTTTTCAGCCATTGAGGCACTCCATGAAATAGAATGCACCTTCTTATTAATGGGCTTACCATCGATATCTGAAATATTAGCACCGTTAGGTGTCAGAACCACCATTTCTCCGTCATCAAGAAAAATAACATCTCTTGTATAATTTAAAAAAGCAGGGACATCTGAGGCTAAAAAAAACTCATCTTCGCCCAAACCTACAACAAGGGGACTGTCCTTTTTCACTCCGATTATTTTCTCAGGTTCGTCTTCTTTTATGATAGCAAGCGCATAGGTTCCGACGACATTCTTAAGTGCCTTTCTGATCGCTTCTTCAAAAGAAAGATCTCTTGCATAATCAGCAATCAGATGACAGAATACCTCTGTATCAGTTTCTGATGAAAAGATGTGACCTTTCCCTATCAACACTTTTTTTAATGAAATATAATTTTCTATAATTCCGTTATGTACTAAAACAATACCCTGAAACCTATGAGGATGAGCATTCTCCTCTGATGGCTTTCCATGAGTAGCCCATCGTGTATGGCCTATAGTTGTATGACTCGTTAAATTTTCAGATTCAATAAGAGCAGTTAGTTCCTTTATTTTTCCAGTCCGCCTTCGAACTTCAATTCCTTTATTTGAGAAAAATGCAATTCCTGCTGAATCATATCCCCTGTATTCAAGACGTTTAAGTCCATCGAGGACAATAGATACCGCATTCTTTTTACCGATATATCCAATTATCCCACACATAATTACTAAGTAACAATTATCAATTAACAATTAACAATTAACAATTTAAATACAACACACATCCAGAGATAAACAGCATAATATTATCTTATTGGGTATCCCAATTACGAAGAAATTAGGTATCATGGATCTCAATCATTTCTTATCGGAATATACCTCTTTATCACTGTATTTTGATACAAATTGCATTTTATCTGTTTTTCCTTCTTTGAACCTTCAACTTTTCACTCTTAACTTTTAACTGTCGTTTAACTACCCATCCTTCGATATTTTTCTGTTTAACTCTGCTTATTGCAAGGGCCTTCTGTGGTACATCCA
>FWPV01010831.1_pt1 | contig 14762 bp, 14 predicted proteins | sample 2228371 | NCBI WGS metagenome assembly FWPV01 (sample SAMEA103939776, study PRJEB20133) | metagenome
AGTGATATGATTCCAAAATCTATCAACAGTGATATGATTCCAAAATCTATCAACAGTGATATGATTCCAAAATCTATCAACAGTGATATGATTCCAAAATCTATCAACAGTGATATGATTCCAAAATCTATCAACAGTGATATGATTCCAAAATCTATCAACAGTGATATGATTCCAAAATCTATCAACAGTGATATGATTCCAAAATCTATCAACAGTGATATGACTCCAAAATCTATCAACAGTGATATGACTCCAAAATCTATCAACAGTGATATGACTCCAAAATCTATTCATGGAAATATGTTTTGGATATTTAATTCATGCGAATACGACATACGATTCTAATTTCTATTCATGGAAATATGTCTGAAATATTTATCAACACGGATATGTTTTGGATATTTATTCATGCGAATAAGACCCCATTCTATCAACACTGATAGATTCGATATTTATCAACACCGATAGAAATCCAATTCCTATTTCCACGAATATATTGGATAAATATTTCTGAAAATACGATGACAAAGTGGCAACAGTTGGTTGTCGGGAGTTAAAAATTCTTCTCAAGGATCTGGGATGAAATAGGAACATAGAAGTGTCAGGAATTAAATGTTTTATATCTTTGAGACATAATTTCTGGTGTAAGATTGCTCATATCGAACACGGACCTTGACGATTGAGATGTGAATATTGTTAACATTAACATCGAAGTGTGAAGAATTTGCCACTTCGATGGTGATATTTATGACGAATCGAAGGGAATTAATGTTAAGTCCAGGTTTCGAGAGTTCAGACTAAGTTACCTGGATGAGAGGGAGAACGAGGCGTAGGTGATAAGTTTGATGTTAATATTTAAGAAGAGAAGGAAACCTGAGATTTTTTCGGGGTAAAGATTGAAGGTAGTGACAGCGAGAGAAAGACTAACGAGGAAGGAGAATTAGACAGACAAGAACGAGGAGAAGCAAAAACGAAAAGACGACGGAAGTCCAGTGGTAATAGAGGTATGAAACGAATTTCATGGGGGAGCTCATCCAAGTATTATCATAGTAATGGATGGCGTATGACTTACTCAGATCACATTTATCAAAGTGGTATTTATCACAGGGTTCGAAGTAGTGGGGAGGGAAGACCTTGATTTCATAGTTTCCGGAGCGAACGACCTTGGTTAGGAGAGAGGGGCCGGTAGTGTGATTAACATAGAGATCTCGAGTGAACCATTTACGTTGGAGAGCTTTTTTCATTTCATGGAGAAGATCGGTCCAGAGTTGGTAGGAGGGGACGGAGGCGAGGAAGGCATTATTATAAAAGGGACCGTCGGAGTATGAAAAGTCAGTGAGGATGAGTAAGGGGAGACCGGAGAAGGGGAGAGAGGAGAGATAGACTTTTGCGGAGTCGGAAAAGAGGGGATCGATGGGTCGGAGACACTCCATGTCCATGTCGACATAGACGCCGCCGAGTTTTCGGAGGATGACATATTTAGCGAAGTCGATTTTCTGAATCATCAAGGGGAGAGAGGAGTAGAGAGTGAGTTCATCTGGAGAGAGAGAACGTTCAATGAGGTTTTGGTCCCAGAGTTGATAGGTCCAGGAGGGATGATGGGTTTTCCACGATTGTTGATAACGGGAGTATTTTTGTGGCAAGTGTTTTTCACCTTGAAACCAGATTTGATGAATTCGGTGGGGAATCATAAGTGGTAGACTTTTTATTGGGAAAAAATTTAAGCGAGTCATAAAAAATGGAGTGTCCACCGGGAACGATCTTTAATCAGGCGTCATATCGGTGTGTGGATATTAATGGAAAAACCGGTCAGCTGATTCGAGCGGTTCTCGATTCGAAAGAGGACTTATTTTCAGGTTGTCCCCCGAATCGAGTTCGAAATCCGGCTAAATCGGGACGACCGTGTATTTCAGTTGATACGCGAGATGGAGAGATTATTACGGAGACTCTAAAGTATAAAAAGAGGGGACGAATTGAGTGTCCGGAGAAACAAGTGTTTGATCCGGTAACTGGACGATGTGTGAGTGTGACGGGAAGACGTGGAAGAGAGATAGTTGGACGGTGGAGTTGTCTTAAATACGGTCAGGCAAAGAGAATACCTTTTACACCGAGAGAGCACCAGATAGCGGTTGCCAATTACTTTGTCAATTCGAATCTTCGAGGAATTCTCTTGTATTGGAGTTTAGGAACGGGAAAGACGTGCGGTGCAGCTCTTATTGTGGATCGACTTTTTTCCCGGTATGGGGAGAAGAAGGTGTTTGTGTTGTCAACGGGAAGTCTAAGAGAGAACTTTATCTATGAGTATTGTATGGTTTGCGGAGAGGACCCTCTGCGGATTTCGAGACTTTTCGACTTCATTGCATATAATTATAGTGATGTCCAATATATTCTTCCGTCAAGAGAGGAGATGGAAGATTCTATTATTATCATTGATGAGGTTCACAATCTCGTAACAGGCTATTCTCATGGTTCGGATAACTATGTTGCGGTTACCGAACTGTTAATGTCTCTGAATAACGTAAGATTTATACTTCTCTCCGGAACTCCCATTACCAATTCTGTTGATGACCTCTATTACATCTTAAAACTGATAAAACCGGAGGAGATACCGACACTTGACGACTTCAACGATTATTTCTTCATTACCGAAGGAGGTGTTCCGGTGCCACATGAGAAACTTCGAGGGATTATTTCGGATGTCATTTCACGTGTTATCGCGACGACGGATCCCGGCGACTATCCGGATGTGATTCCGATTTATGTGACAGTGCCGATGTCAGAGTCTCAGTACACTGAGTATCAGAGAGCGGTTTCCTATGAGTCGAGAGCTTTTCAACCGAAAGAGGAACTCAGAAACATCGATCCGGAAAGATATCGAATACAAGTGACTCGATATGTTCTTGCGGTGACCATGATGTTTTCACAGCAAGTTTGTAATATGATTTACCCGCCAGATATTGCATATCAGGTTCAGATGGAGAGAAGAAGAATGGGTCAGGCTCCTCCTGATCGCCTTGTTTCCGATGGTGGGTGGATTGACAAAAACTTCATTGACAATCTTAACATCTACTCACCGAAGATTCTTGTTCTTCTTCAGTATATGAAGGAGATTCCGGGAAAACATGTTGTCTACTCTCGCTTTCTCAAACGATATGGAGTTATGGCGATTGAAGCCGTCTTAAACTATTATGGAATTCGAACACTTAAGTTTATAGGAATGATGAATGACGAAGAACGCAGTCAAGTTCTGAATCTCTTCAACTCAATCGATAATATGGAAGGAGAACAGTATAAAGTACTTCTAATGACAGAGGCTGGATCGGAGGGACAGAACTTCCTTCATGTCCGGGCGATTCACATTATGGAGCAATATGTCAATGAATTTGACATCCAACAGGCGATTGGCCGTGTCATCCGATACCACTCTCACTTTGACCTGCCCGTTGATGAACAGAATGTAACCGTGATTCGATATTTTGCCGTGACACCTGGAGAACCGGTTCCTTTTGATGCCGTCCTTGATGAACGAGTTACCAGTGACATACGGGCCTACGACCGAGCTGAAGCCAAGATGAATCGTATTACTCCTCTTCTCGATATGTTAGACACTCTTCCAATAGTTCCTTCAACGAGGTACCCAAGTTAAGAGTTTCAAATACTGGTCGGATGATTCTGATGCTGATTCTCTTTCGAAGAATTCTTTTTAAAATTGAAAGAATAATAAGAGGAAGATCTAAAAATGATATTAGAGGGAGATAAATTCGCTTCTCCAAAAGAACTTCATGTTGAATCGAAATTTGCCATCAGATACTTCTCAGGAAGAAAGGAGAAAACCAACACTCTCACAATATCTTCAGAATACACAGAGACCGCCCCGTATGGAGGACAATACGTCCCGTCCCGTCCGACAAAATTATGACAACTCTCGATTTTCCGGACAACCGAGAAATTTCGGACCGTCTCGGGGATCGGAAAATTCTCAAATGTTCAGACAACCAAGGACTTTTGGGCCGCCTCGAAATTCAGATAATTCTCAAATGTCCGGACAACCAAGAAATGTTGGGCCGTCTCGGGGATCGGACAATTCTCAAATGTCCGGACAACCGAGAAATGTTGGGCCGTCTCGGGGATCGGACAGTTTTCAAATGACCAGACAACCGAGAAATGTTGGGCCGCCTAGGGGTTCAGATAATTCTCAAATGACCAGACAACCGAGAAATGTTGGGCCGTCTCGGGGATCGGACAATTCTCAAATGACCAGACAACCGAGAAATGTTGGGCCGTCTCGGGGTTCAGATAATTCTCAAATGACCAGACAACCGAGAGATGTCGGGACACGTTTTTTCCAGGGGAAGAGGAGGACGGGTGATGGGGGGAGGGGAGGAAGACAGAATCGAGACAAAAATAAAGGTAAAGAGGAGGGATGTGAAATGTATACGGAACAGGTGTGGCTATCAAGTATTAATCGAGATGCAGATCCGCAACCGCGTCCACTGCTATTAATTGTGTGTTAAGAGGGGAGAAGATTGGAACATTTATGAATTTCGAAGAGGATAGAGAAATTTCTATCTTCTTCGAAGTTGAGGATTCGAAGAAGAGGATAGTGAAAGGGAGATGGGAAGGTGGGGATTACGATTTATTATCAGAGGAAGGTTTGGATGAGGAGGAGGTGAGGAATCTTTTCAGATAATCGAGTTCTTGAGGAGAGATAGAGCTTTCAAGGGTGTTTTTATTATTATTATTATTATTATTATTATTATTAAGATTATTTTCACGGAGCATGGCGAGACCGCGTTCAAGTTGAGATGGAGTAATGATGCGGAGTTTTTCGTCAATGGAGGTGAGAGAGCCTTTAAGATGGAACTGATCACGAGTGAAGGCCAACTGAGAGAAGAAACAGAGTTTTTCAGTGTCACCGGCTTGAGAGGAGAAGATGTGGCGATTGTCGCGAAGAAGTTTAAGAGCATGATCTGGATCTTGAAGATGCCAGCCGGATCGTTTCAGCTGAAGTGAGAAGATTTTAAGAAGTTCTTCGGGGGTGTAGTCCTCACACTCAAAGTGCCACATACATCGTCGGACGAGACCTGGTTGAGCACGGAAGATGCCTTGTTGCATGAGGTTCTTATAACCGGCAAAGATGACGACGATTTCGCCTGGATGTTCACTCATAAACAGATTGAGCGTGGTTAGGGCTTCCATGCCGAAGGAATCGCGTTCATCATGGAAGAGAGAGTAAGCTTCATCAATGAAGAGGACCTTGCCCAGACAGCTGTTAAGCAACTGCTTGGTTTTAATGGCTGTCTGGCCGACGTAACCGGCGACGAAGTCCTCACGGGAGACGATTTTAATGAGGGAGGAGTCATCGGAACGAGATTTTCTGGAATTGGGGGATATTTCAGATGGACGAAGATAGCCTTCTCTGGAACGTTTATGGGCGATAAGCCAGATGATAAAGATAGCAAGAGCGAGGAAAACACCGGCGACAAAATACCAACCAAAGGTACAGTAGAGAGTCTTACAGGTGGAATAAATTATCGAGGCGATGGTGGAACAATATAAAAGAAGAACGAAGAGAGCTGTTTCCCAGACGCCTGTCTTGACCGTTGAATAGTGATCGAGGGAGGAGATGGGTTTTGACTCTGACTCGGACTTAAGATAACCGAGAGCGTACCAGATCTTTGATAACTTCTTACCAATGGACGTTTTTCCAACACCTGGAGGACCGTAGATGACTGTATGTAACATATGATCGGGATGATCTTTGGCGAGAGAGAGAAGATACATTGTCTGGGAGGCAATGGCATCTTTAACCTTTTCCATTCCAATGATATCATCGCGAAGTTCTTCCAGGGCTCGTTTAAATAGTTCTGGATGTTTGACATTTTTAATTAAAGGATGTGTCTGATCACATAATGAGATCAGACGACGAAGCTCTGAGCCAGGCTCTCCCGCGGGAGAAGGAGTTGGTGTAAAAGGACTTTCTCCATCCGAAGATGAAGCTTCAGCTTCCTGAGAGGAACTGGATGAGAGGATTTCGAGAACCTTCTTTTGATTGATTTTAATCGGATCTTCTGTTGACATCTTTTCTTTCTTTTCTTCTTTTCTTTTTTTCTGTTTCGTTGTCTTCTTTTTAATATCGAATTGGGATTATTGGAATGACTCTTCTGAAAAGAGAGAAGCTTCGAAAAAGAAGGGATATCTTTCTTTCTCTGCAAGGATTTCTTGTTGTACATTCCAACTTGAAAGTGTTGAAGAAAGGATGTCGAACCAGGAAGAAATCGACGTATTCTTTGGAAGAGCGAGAGTAAATCGAACTATTACAGACTCATTATCAATGTCAATCTCTTCTTCTCTCGATAGAACTTGAGTTTTCGAAAAGTTGGACGAAACGAGGTCGGAGATGTCTTCATCAAGACCAAATTCCAGAAGTGAGATTTTCTTTTCAAGTATCTGATTGTTCCCGAGTTCAAGAATGTTCTTGAAAAAGGTTGGAAGAGAAACCAACTCCTCCAAGTCAGAACGAAGTTGTTCTTCCGAGAGGGCGCCTTCTCCATATCGAGAAATCCGCTGAAAGATAATTGGAAATGTGAGAATTTTATAATGGAAGTAGAGGCGGTAAGTTTCCTTCCAACTATTTTTCAGAAGAGAAGAGACCGAGAAGTCTCGGAAAGTTTTTTCTCGCCAAAAGGATTCATCCTGACAAATTTGGGAAAATTTTCTCTTCGTTTGACAGAAGGACAAGAGATCTTGAGGTTCAAGATTGAAAGCAATCCAAAATAAAGTTTCCGTTGGTAGATGTTCCATTTTACGTTTTCTTGAAATTTATTTCATCTTTGAAGAGTTTATCTTAGAGGGATGTACAGTTGATGCCGAAATAAAAATGAATCTGGTCAATGGTCTCCTAAGAAAACATTAGCAACGAGAACAATATTGGGATTTTGGAGAAAGGCGAATTTCTCTTTTCCCTTTTATCGAAAGAGTATTACGAGAAGAACATGGTTATGGGAAAACAATCTTTGGTATTCGAGATATGACATCGACGAATAATGTCTAGATTGACAGAAGGAACTTCCATTCAAATCTTTCAGTTGACAGGTTTACCATCGGTTCCGAATAGTAATGTCATGTTGGATCCTCAACATGACATTTGTCAAAAAGAAGATATCTTTAAGGAAGCAACGATTGATTCGATGAAAGACAAATGTATTTAACGTTTGAGGTTAAAATTCTCTTCTCGAGAGACGAAAACAGAAAATCTTCCTTTCTTTGAAAAAGATAAGATCATGACAACAAAAGTTTCAAGGGGTTTTGTCAACTGGTCGGAGAACATTATCAATGAGAATGCGACAATTTATTATCCAACTCATGATGAAGATATTATTTCTATCATTGAAGAGTCGAAGAGGAGGGGAGCGATTGTTCGAGTTGTTGGGAGTGGACATTCGATGTCACCTCTTGTTGCTGATTCGAAGGAAAAAGTTAACTTAATCTCATTACGAGACTATCAATTGTCACCGGAAAATCTCATGATTGATTCCGAACGACTAACTGTCACCGTTAATGCGGGATGGACACTGGGGAGACTCTATGATCATTTAAATTGTCATTCCTATTTTTTGGAGACACAGCCGGCGAGTACAGCGTTTACTCTTGGAGGTCTTGTTGCAGTTCCGGTACATGGAGGAAGACTTGGAGCGTCATTTGTGGGAGATGGAGTGATGGCGATAACATTTATCAACTTCCAAGGAGAGAGGATAACCAAGACATATTTAGATAGTGACTTTGAGGACTATCGGATTAATCTGGGGATTTATGGAGTTGTCATTAGTGTGACCTTAAAACTTCAGAAGATCGAGTCTCTTAAACTTCGGACTCGATTTTATCGGAATGTTTTTCTTGACTCTGGAAAGGTGAATCGAGATGTTGTTGGAGACAAATTTATTTCCCTCATTCGAGCGTGTTACAGTTCTGACGTCAAGTATCATCACAGTTTCTTAGACTTTCATAATAATCAACTGTTAACGATTGATTGGGAGGCGACGAATGAAAAGCAACCCATCTATTTTGACACGACGGAGGAAGATGAGGTAAATAAGATTGGTCTTATTGAGTCTTTTCATAAGTATCTGTTTCCGAACTTTCGTGAGAATGAGAACTATCTTAAAATATTAGGTAAGATTTTTACAACAGGCATTGTTCTCTCCACGAAGAAGAACTCTCTTGAAGATCATGACATGTTCTGGGTGAGTTTGGGGACTCGGGTCTTCTATCTGTCATATTTAATTCCGGTACATTTTGAGGGTGAGTCGGATATTCAACTGGACCGTCTATGTCATGCTCTTGAAGTTGTTAGAGAACAGGTTACAACCAGTCTAAAACGAAAGAAAAAGTTTAATATCGATTTTCCTCTTGATATTCGCTTTGTGTGTTCGAGTTCTCTTGCCTCAGCCTCACCCATTGCAAGTTCCAAGAAGACCGTTTACATGGCGGTGGACTTAATGTGTTCAGCGGTTAATCTTGATCTCAATTCGACGACATCTTCAAATCCGTTGAACTGTCTTCTTCCGTCAAAACGAGAACAAAGAAAGCGAAATGAGGACTTTCGAGAGTTCTTCTCTTCTGTGGAGCAGCAGTGGATTCGTCAAGGGGCTGTTCCTCACTATGCGAAGATGTTTGGTCTCAACGTGTCATCGGGAATTCCCTTTGACTTGAAGTATGTGAGAAGTATCTTCCCAGAGGAGACGAAGAGACGTCTTCGAGCCAAAGGACATCCTCTTTTCATGAACACATTTATAAATCAGATGTTATCCTAAAAAGAATAGAAAGAAAAAAAAATTAACACAACGATGAAAGTGTTAATTTTTAGAGTTTAGCTTGTTAACCAGAACTTGGAGAGAGTTTCACGGGAGTGATAGTGCCAGAAGTCAACGAACATACGAGGAGTATAGGACTGATAACTTTCCTCAATCTTAATAAGAAGTTGAGTTTCGGCATCAAGAGAAGACTCGAATGGGACAAAGCGAGTCAGAATTTCCTCTCGAAGACGAATCTTGGAATATCGCTTTGGATCGAGTGCGAGACCATCTTCCGTGAGAAGAAGCAACATACTCATAAAGAGATAGGTGTGTTTACGAAGACAGTTATAAATTCGACTGCAATAGGTCTTAAATTGATCGAAACGACTACTGGAGGGACCACCCATTGCATCAACGATATCTTGTGTGATTCGCATGGCCGGTTGAAGAGGCTTGGGATCATTACCTAAGATATAGCCATAGTCGATATGAAAGAGGTAACCATCTTTAGTGATCATGATATTATCCAGATGTCGATCTCCGACTCCAAGAAGATAGGAGATAACACAATAGGCAGCCGCTGACTTAATAAAGCGTTCCCGAACCGAAGATGTGGGTAATTGTTCATTATTCTCAAGGATATAGTTGAGGAGAGTTAGCTTCTTCTGATACTTGATTGTATAAAGTGTGTAAGAATCCGGAATCATTTCAATGATTCCACTATCACTTCCGAGAGGAAGGACACTATATGTCTTAATGCCAAAGTCAATACCTTCCTCTCGTTTTAAGATGATATCCATAAGACGGATAATATTGATAATGATCATGTCTTGGAGAAGACACTCCTTCTTATAGAGAATTGATTGTAAGACAGGATGCCCCTCACAGGAACAGATCATTGGAATAACAATGGGAGAAGTAATACTTTGCTTTGTGTTAAGACCGTGAATTTCAATTGCCTGGATAAGACAATCTGGATTTAAGGGAAGAGGAATCGGATTTGAAATCTGTTTAATCGAGTCTGTCGCCGAAAATCGAATGGAACAACGAAGTTTGTCACTGTTGCGAAGGAGATATTCTCTCCGAGCCTCAGGCCCCATGCGATCGGAGGGCATTCGGGCCAGTGTCTTAATAAGTCTTCGTCCAGCCATGAGTTGATCAAAAACAACTGCGCGTCCGAGACGTCGATCCAGTTCTAAGACATAGGAGTTATAGTAGGACGTAAATGTGGTATCCCTCTTCCGATAACAGGAGAGAACCCAATAAATTGAGGTTCGAAGTGAAATATGTTCTTCCGAGCGCTCAATGAGGACGGAGAGAAGTTTTTCATCTCGACAGTATTTCAGAGCAAAGACAATTTGGGGTATAAAACACTCAAACTCCTTCGAGTAAAACTTATTTAACAGGGAAACAACATGAGAACTCACCACCGGTGACGAAAATGGAAGTGTGAGCAGTTCAAGAGAATCGTACGGCTGAAGTGTCCTCTGACAGAACCGAGTACACATAAGATTCCAACACCGACAGTTGCGCGGACTTTTAAGAAGACTCTCCGCTTCCCGAACCTCTTCCTGTCGAGACCAGTCCAGAAGTGACAGAACCTTTACGATCCAGCGATTATGTCCCGCCAAATAAGGCAAACTGTTATAGAGAAGACGCCGTTGTATCGGAGTAATTTCATATCCTGGAAGAATGTATTGAATGTCACGAAAGAGCGACTTACACACATTGACAGCTCGATGCCAGTCGCGACACACTAGAGAAATACTCGACAGTGTCTTAATATCAAGATAACTGAAAATTAGAATGTAAGCCTCCAAGTTACGCATGGACTTATATCTCTCATAGCACCGGTTACATACTCTCTCTTTGGGAGGTATCCTTTTGTTGGTACCTCGTGTCATTCTCGTCCAACGAGTCAATAACGACCAGAGAGTTGAGTCTGGCTTCGGATTTTCTGGAAGAGCCTCTAAATGTTTCGGAATGGAAATAAAGTGAGGCGCACAGTCACCACAGAAAATCTTCAAACACTGAGGTCCTCGACAGTGGTGCCTCCGTCTCAAAAAGGTAAACTTCCTCTTACATCCACAACAGCTCGTAACTGCATCATCAGGCATCCATGTGGTATTCCCTCGTGGTTGAACATAGTCGAGTTGATGTTGTCTCTCCGGCGGCGGATTCGACGAAATCCGATCCAAAAATATGGAATATGATAAGTCTTCAGGTGATGTTCCAAGTTCAATCTTATCACTCGCCATCCTTTTATAAGGAATTAACTATTTATTGTTAAATCATTTACTTTCCCGAACCCCTTTTATATCTCATCTCTCAACTTCTATCCAGCCAATCTCAGCTTGATAGAAGTTAAATCTTAACCCAACTCTCTCCTCTCTTATTTCTCCAGATACTCTCCAACAACATCCTCGGTAATATAATCTCCAACACAATCCTCGAGAAGACCCATAATTTCTTCATTGCCAAAGAAGAACCGCCGATTTCCAAAGAGCTTCTTGACGGCCTCAACCTTGTCCAAATGAATCTTCAAAAACCTCAATCTTCTTTCGAAATTCCGACAATTCCAGACTTCAGACGGTTGATAAGTCCATATCTTTTGTTACCTTAGGAAACCAGTCCTACCGTTCCTTGGAGTTAAAGTAATGCTTCGAATCTCCTTAGAGGTGCTAACACTGAACTCAATACCAAGAATTTCTTCCATTGCCGACATTCTATCATTTCAAAAGAGCAGAAAAGAAGAATAAACTTACACCTTTTTATCGTTTTGCGGATTTATCGGAAGTTGAAAAAGACACAAACATCGAAAAAAATGGGATAAAGTGCGAGATGCGAAGATAGAGGTTTAAAAGCTGAAAGAAGAGAATTAAAACAAGAAAAAAAAGAAATTAATCCAAAAAAAGAAATGGAGGCCGAAATTACAAAGGATCCGTCGAGAAGGATCGACTATTCCGATTATCGAATTTACATTCGGAGAGTTCTGGAAGAGATTGACAATACGATCCAAATTACGACAGATACAATCGATTCGATTAATGATCTTATTGTAAGACTCATTCAGCGGATTCTCTACGTGGCTGATGTGATCATTTCCTATAGTGAAAAGAAGACTCTTTCTACGGACGAGCTCATTGTAGCGGTGAAGGCGGTCTTACCGCCTGCGATTGCTAATAATTCCGTTTCAGCTGGAATTCAGGCTGAGCGAGCTGTGGCTGAGTCAGCGCCAGAGCGAGCAACGGGTGAATTAATAGGTGTGAGTCGGCGACGAGGAAAGACACCCGGAGCGACACCCAAATCTCCTGAGGCTGAAGGTAAGACGGAGGGCCGAAAGATGCGAACTCTTCTGACAAAACAGGCTGGAATTATCTTCTCGGTTTCTCGAATTCGAGGATTGATTGAGGAGCAGATGGAGAAGGGATATCTTAATGTGAAGAGGATTTCCGCAGGTTCTCCCATTTTTCTTGCGGCGGCGATTGAAATTGTTACAGCCAAGATTCTTTCAGCGGCACTTGGATACACTAAGGGAGACAAACGGGTTCGAATTATTCACTCTGATCTTGTCTATGGTCTTTATAATGACGATATCTTTTTCGATATTTACGGATTTGGAAGCTGGATCATCCGTGAGATCAACCTTCTTGAAGTCCAGTAAGACGTTTTAAAAAAAACGAAAATGATGAGAAGAAGGAAAATTCTTCTCTCTTCTCGAAAAGAGAGAAGAGAAGATGAAGATTTGTAATTACTGTCATCGGAAAATTGGTCTTGTGAGTTTTCCCTGTCGTTGTAATAATGTGTTTTGTTCTCAGCATCGTCTTCCTGAACAACATAACTGTTCCTTTGACTTTAAATCATCTGGGCGCAATCTTTTAGCCAAACAGAATCCTCTTGTTTCAGGAGAAAAGATTAAAAAGATCTAATCTTTATTAAAATTGAGAAGAGAAGGTTCTCTTTTCAATTTCATATATATATATAAGAAAGAAAGAAAGAAAGAAAGAAAGAAAGAAAGAAAGAAAGAAAGAAAGAAAGAAAGAAAGAAAGAAAGAAAGAAAGAAAGAAATGGATCTTCTTTGGTTAGGTTTGATGATTTTAAGTGGAGGTCTTGTTCTTTATATTTTTGTGTCACTCTTCGAATCTGTGAGTTTTTGATATTACGATAAAGAGAGACGTCAACAGAAAAGAGAGGAGTTCTACTTTTATCAGTTTGAGGACGAGGAAACGTCAGATTGTCATGACTTGCGAGGTGCAATTTGAAGTCCCGAAATTCTTCGACAGCCAGCACAGCCACCAACTCGTGGAGCCTGTTTCGTCGTTGGAGCAAAGGATGATGAGACAGATGAATTTTGTTTTGGCTGGACTTTGGTGGCAGGAGGTTGAGGGCGTCGAGTTTGACTTGAGGAATTGGAGATCGAAGAAGTAGATTGTTGATACCTTCGAGAATCGGTCATCTTTTAAAAAGAGAGAAGTTTTATTTTAATTCTTCTCTCTTTTTAAAGTCTGAAATAACTTTTGTGTCTGAAATGTCGAAATCGAATTTTCATCGATTTCAATCTGTTCTCCAAAAACCATGCCATTATATGCATCTTTAGCATAGTGAATTCCAACTGCATTTCTCAAAATACCACAATTACTTTCCAGTTTATTAAGTTCATGTTTCATTATCGACTCTTCTCCTGTGTCAAGAAGAGACTTTCCATCGGCGGATGGTTCATAGAGTTTAATCTTCTGGTCTCCGTCAAATCATGCCTTGACAAGAGTCACCAGTGCCCTGGTAAGAACAGCGTGACTTCTGGGATAGAGATAGGTTCCATACTTTTTCTTCACCTTATCTAAAATGGGACTGTTTAGAAGTTGTTTGCTGAGTTTAAACTGAGGATTACCCAGTTTGGCCTGAGAGACACGAAAGCCGCACTCCTCCGGACGTAAGACAAATTGGGTGTACTTGTACCACCAAACCCCATTCATAACAATCTTACTGGCGCAACTGATCATGTCGAGAAGATCGACTCTTCCTAAGTTAATAAAAGTCGCCTGATTTGTCAAGGTCCCATTAACATATGGATTTCCTTGATTAAACTTATACCCATTGTTAAGGAGGTAGTAGGCCGCATTGATGACAGCTTGGATTGGCTCATCAACTTAAATCCAGGAAGCTCCATCTCGAAGTGTATGGAACCACCGGTCGATGCATCTTTCCATTATGACAGTCCAAATAGTTTTTCACAGTTGTCAAGTAGTCGATACACGGTTGTGCACAGTTGTACATCTGTGTCGCCTCCAAAGTACATAAAGGAATGGCTGTAACAGAAACTGGGACAAGTACGGTTCAATAAGGTCTCCTTTGGTGGGATCAAAAGATCGTCTCGGGAGTTATTCGTTCTGTTGAGGAAAGGGAGCATCTTTAAGGAGATTCAAGTCGAAACATAGTTCTTTAATAAGAGGATGTGTCTTATATTTTATAAAAGAAATGTCACAAACAAAAACCATGGCATAGACTTCAAGAAATTAAGCGACCGCCCTTTTCTCGCCGAGGGTCCACAAAAGAGGTCACTGTTAAAAAGTTCTCGAGGAGATACTGGCTTAAGTCCTCCAGGAGTGTCAAGTCGAATTTTGTCGATGTATTTTGGATTTATATTTTTGACATCAAGAAAAGAGTTAACTTTTTGGTTGAAAAGACAATGACATCAACCTCTCTGTCTCAATCTTCCTCGTTATCCTCTCGAAAGAATCTTGTTCCTCCTCTTGTCAACGGTCACTCTCTTTTAAAGTCGCGAGAAATTTCAAAGATTATTCCTCTGGCCAACTTTCGTTATGAGGATGAGAACCTTTTCCCTTCTTCCGTCTCTGAAAAGAATATCCAGACGACTTGTACTGAATCATGTCTTCAAAATCCGTCAAGACAATCTGGGGCTCTGGAGAAATTGAAGAAGACATCCGTCAAGAGTCCCTGTTCCG
>FWPV01010832.1_pt1 | contig 14759 bp, 11 predicted proteins | sample 2228371 | NCBI WGS metagenome assembly FWPV01 (sample SAMEA103939776, study PRJEB20133) | metagenome
AGATAAAGAAGATATTTCCTGAGGTAAAAGTAATATTCACGAGTGGATATTCAGAAGATGTAATAAGAAAGAAGACAATCATGGAACAGGGTTATGAGATAATTCAAAAGCCTGTTTCCCCGGCACAATTACTTAAAAAGGTAAGAGAAGTACTCTCAAAGTAAGATTGTCGAAAACATCAATCTTTATCCGAAATTAATAAATAAATTCTCAGAGGAATTTCTTATACGCAACCGAATCCTACCACTTGACTGTCTTCTTATTCATACATTTTATCGAGAACTCTTAAGAACGTATCAACCACATAGGGCTCAAATTGAGTCCCTGAGCAACGCTTTAATTCTGATATCGCATATTCTTTTCCTGGAGCAGCCCTATAAGGCCTATCAGCTGTCATGGAGTCATAAGAATCAGCGACATGGAGTATTCTTGCACTCAGCGGAATTTCTTCTCCTTTAAGGCCGTCAGGATACCCTCTTCCATCGATCCTTTCGTGGTGGTGTCTGATTATTGGTATTATATTCTTTAGTTGTTTAATCTTCTGCAGAATTTTTGCTCCCTGAACAGGATGTTTTTTTACAATTTCGAACTCTTCGTTTGTGAGCTTGCCCGGCTTATCAAGGAGAATATCGTAAGTGCCTATTTTCCCTATATCATGAAGCAGACCGGCAAGATGTAGATCTTGTATTTCCTTTTCAGAAAGACCCATTTCTTTAGCTATGTCTTCGGCATATTTTGCCACCCTTACTGAATGGCCTTTTGTCCAGGGGCTTTTCGCATCAAGGGCATTGACTATTGTACTGACGAGATTCAAAAACAAATCTTCGAGTTCTTTGTATGATTCATGAATATCTTCAAGCATATTTAAAAAAGCAACCTTGCTTTTCTCTGCCTTCTCAGCTATCGTCCTGTATCGGGACTCGTTTTCCTTCAGCGTTTCCTCGATACGCATTCTTTGAGAGATTTCCCCGGAGATGTTATCAAGCATTTTGTTTGTTACTTTTTTCAAAGATTCGAGCAACTCTACCTGATATTCACTGGATATTCTGGCTTTGAGATCACCATTTGAGACTTTGTGTAATGTCTCAAAATGTTCTGCAAGAGTGATTGCAAATTCATGAGATTGGTCGACAATTTCTCCGATATTTGTAGCGGTCACATTAACCATATGTTGCAGTTCTCTTATTATTTCAATCCTTGATGCTTCCTCTATTCTTACAGTGGGGTCGCCAGAAGAAATCTTCCTGAGCGCTTCTAAAACTTCTGATAGACTCTGTTTTAATTCCAGACTTATTTCATTCATATTTTTCACTAAGTGAAAGTATTTCTTTTCATTCTGTATTATTATCCTTCTTGCATTCGGTAAGCTTTTCTTCCAGTTCCTTTATCTTTTCTTTCAGTTCAACCATTTTAAGCTCTCTATCAATAGCCATATTATAAAAATCCTCAAGCTCCTTGATCCTTTTCTTAATCTCTTTCTCCATCTTTTTACGTTCTGCTATTTCTTTTTCAAGGTCAATCATCTTCTGTTCCAATTTGGTAATAAGCCGCTCATTATAGAGCTTCATCACTTCTTCTTCATCTGATACCATTTTCGGAGAGAGAAGTTTTCCATCGCGCATATTGCTGATTACACTCTGTATAGTATTTATGAAATCATCAGGTTCAAGAGGTTTCCTGATATATTTTTCTGCGCCGAGTTTTAGGGCAAATTCTTCATCCTTGTTGTCTGTATAGGAAGCAGTATAAAAGATAAAAGGAATCAATGCCAGATTTTTATTTGTTTTTACTTCCCTGCACAACTGAAAACCATCCATTATGGGCATCAGTATGTCTGATATAATCAGATTAACTGATTCTTTTTTTAATATTTCGAGTGCTTCAGCCCCATTTCCGGCGCTAACAACCTCATAGCCATTGCTTTTTAAAAGAGCCTCGAGCATATAAATGTTTTCTTCTTTGTCATCAACAATCAGAATTTTCATAAAGCCTCCAAATGGTCAAGCAGCAAGGGTCAAGAGTCAGAAGCTATTTACTTTCCTCGAAACATGCTGCTTGACCCTTGAACCTATTATTTAAGAAATTTCTCTAACTCTTCCATAAGCGTGTCTGTATTGATCGGCTTTTCGATATATCCAGTGCAGCCTGCACTGATAGCCTTCTCCCTGTCACCTGTCATTGCATACGACGTTAGCGCTATTATGGGGACTTTTCCTCCTTCCTCAGTTTTTCTGATCCTTCGAGTGGTTTCATAGCCGTCTATCCCGGGTAATTGTATATCCATAATTATCATGTCCGGTTTAGTGTTTTTTGCGAGCTCAATGCCTTCCTCGCCACTTCTTGCCTGAACAATATCATACCCTTTGTTTTTCAGAATAAAACTTATTAGGTACATATTGTTTTCATTGTCTTCAACAATTAATATTGTTTTGGACATTAAAGCCTCCTATTGCCACTTGCCCATTGACCCTATTTTCTTATCGGCAATATCAATCTGAAAATAGAGCCTTTCCCAAATTCGCTTTCTACTGTAATGGATCCGCAAAGCAAATCAGTTATCTTCTTTGATAGATAAAGACCGAGACCGGTGCCCTCCTGCATCGGCCTTCCTTCGATATGAATCCGGCTGAACGCCAGAAACAACTTATCAATATTCTCTTTATGTATGCCAATTCCGGTGTCCTTAACAATAATTTCAACATAATCAGTTATAAGTTTCAAGTCATAAGCTTTGGTTTTTTCACTTACAGATTGAAGCTTATCACTTGAAATTGTCCGTACACTAATATGTACACCTCCCTTTTCTGTAAACTTTATTGCGTTGCTAACGAGGTTCATGACAACCTGTTGGACTCTTCGTTTGTCACTTCTTATGTATAATGTTTCAGGCATATCAATAGTGAAATCAAGTCTCTTTTGATAAGCTGCATTTATGAAAGATTCAAAGACTTCCTGAATGGCGCCTGACAAATCAAAATCCTCGGTGATTATCTCAACTTTTCCTGCCTCTATCTTACTCAGGTCGATGACATCATTGATCAGCGCAAGAAGATGTCTGGAACTGTTCTTTACAATAGTGAGCTGTTTTTTCTGTTCTTCATTGAGCGACCCGACCATACCCTGCAATAATATGCCTGTGAAGCCGATTATTGAATTTAAAGGTGTTCTCAGTTCATGGCTCATGCTTGCGATAAACATGGATTTCAGCCTGTCGAGTTCCTGAAGTCTGATATTTGCCTGCTCAAGCTCAAATGTACGTTCTTTTACCAGTTCTTCAAGGTGTTCGCGGTACTTTTTTAACTCTTCATCTGCCTTTTTTCTCTCGGTGATGTTACGGCTTACAGTAGCCCAGCCTATTGGGGTTCCGTTTGCATCAAGGACATGGAATAAATAGTAAAACATCCAGATAGGCTCCCCTGTCTTGAAATGCCGCAGGCGAATCTCTACAGCACCGTGTCCCTCTCTGAGCACTCGCGGAAAAAATTCATTCCTGACAAAGTCCTGGTCCTCAGGGAAGAAATAATCCTGTACCTTTACACTGCATGCTGCCTGCATATCTGGAAGTCCAACCATTTGTATTCCGGCAGGATTCACATATACTGGGTTCATATCCAGGTCACACATACCTATGAATTCGGTGCTGCTGTCAACCAGATGCATAAACTTCTCACGTTCGTGTTCAAGCTGCTTGCGCTCGGTGATGTCCAGATGAGTGCCTATCATTCGATATGGTTTTCCATATTCGTCCTTATAAATTTGGGCTCGTGCAAGAATCCATCTATAAGAACCATTCTTGTGTTGAAACCTGAACTCCACTTCATAGTCAGGCCTGAGATTGTTTATATAATTATTTAAAGTAGTTAGAATGCGTTCAATGTCATCGGGATGAACGCGGCTCTGAAACTCGTTGAAATCATTTGAGAGCTCATCATCTCCATAGCCTATTTGTATTTTCCATTCCGGTGAAAAATAAACCTTATTGGTTCTCATGTCCCAATCCCACAGTCCTATATTAGAAGCCTTAATTGCCAGTTCCAGTTGCACCCTTTTTTCCCACAGAGCATCCTCAGACCTTTTACGTTCTTCAATTTCTTTAAGATAAATTTCAGCCTCACGATTTCTCCATATAAGACCCATGCTTAACCCGGCAGTTCCTATAAGTACAATGATAAGAAGGGTAATAATCCTGAAGCGGAAAAGCAAAGACGCAAAAATCTCTTCCATATCCACCTTTGATACCATAAACCAGGGAGAGCCTGGCACAGGCTTTATTGCAGCCAGCACTGGTATCCCACGATAATCAATACCTTCAATAACCCCTGTTTCACCTCTTGCTGCCATTGCAGCAGGAACCTCTTTTTTGCTAATTGGAATACGAAGAGATAATGCTGAATTCTTGAGATGTCTGACTTCGTTTAGGAATAATGCATCGTTTCCATCGCGACGAACTATCAAAGTCTCTGCTGTCTTGCTTGGTATCGGCCATGACTGTATCAGTGGATATAAAAATTCATGGGGATCGATCCTGAGTATTACTGCACCGGCAGAAGAAGTTTTATTATTGTGATAAGTCAGAATTGGTACTACAATATCAATAAATATATTCTTATCACCATTTTTATACAGGTCAGAAAAAAATATTTCCCCTGACTCCAGAGCTTTATTTAGATGCATACGGACATTTGTATTCTTAAACTGTTTCGTATGCTTGCTAATTGATACAATTAGCCTTCCTTCAGGGCTAACAATGCACATGCTTTCGTATTGAAGGTTCTTGAACATTGAGTCCATCCAGCCCGGAATTTTTACCGGACGGGCAGAAGTAACTGCATAAGATTGCAAGGCTTTTATCTGTGTTGCTATTTCAGGATGATTAAAGATGAAACTTGCATCTCTCATGCGCTCTTCTCGCCAGTTTGTTATCTGTTTTATTTTCAGTTCAGCAATTGCTGAAAGCTCATTCTGTTTTTCCTCTTTGATATGTTTCTTCTGATTTTGATAAAAGAAATAACCTGAGAGTGCTATTACAAAAGACAGGCTTAGGAAGATGACAATAAATTGCCAGGGAATTTTGTGATATTTACCTTTTGATTCCATTTAATACCTTACTTTATAAGAAATTAGCAATTTTCATTTTTTCGTCGTTAATACCTTGCTATCTAATAAAAATACTATAATTAGAAAAAATTACTGGATAAAGATTGCGCTTTGGCATTTTTCCTCCGAAAATACCTGTATTACTCTAATTCTTTTTTCCGAATTAGTGGATTATTTCTGCTGTGAAATAATATAATTCCGCATCTTTCCATGCATCTGGAGGCAAACCTGCTTTGTAGCATATCTGTTTTAAAAAAGTATCCCTGTCCCAGCCAAATTCAACAGGAACCTGTGGTAGCAATATGCCACTATGTCCGTATTTACTGATTACAAGTCCATGTTTTCCTATAATTATGTTGTTGATGTTATTAACAGGCAATAAGGGAGATAATAGAGTAATTTCAATATCAAGATCTTTAAGTTCATCTTTTGTAACCGGCATGAAACGGGGGTCTTCTGATGAAGCAGCAATTGAATTTTCGATCACTGACCTGTAAAGTGGCATATGAGGCTGAACGTGTCCGATACATCCTCTTAATTGACCTTTTTCTTTGATTGTAACAAAAACCGCACCGTCAGTCTTAAACTTCGGATTTCTTGTCTCTTTATCTATAACCTGTCTTTTTGTAACATATTCTTGAATTGTTTCCCTTGCAAGAGAAATCAGTTCTTTTTTCTCCTCATCTGTCAGAGGCTCTTTAAATAAGCCAATTGACGCATAACCAACAACTCTTTCTTTATCACCTGTAATATCACCTGAGTTAGCATATTTGAATGTCATTCCAATATTCGCTCCAGCCATTCTTGCAGCTTCAATAGCAATAATTAAAGAATAGCCTCCGCAAAATTCGCCTTCTCCTTTTCTAAGAAGATTTTCCGTGTCTTTCAATGACAGCCTTTCAATTGCTGAGATAACCTTATTATCCATTTCTTTTGCTTTTTCATGAGTGTGGTAATGGGATAAATCAGTGCTTGCGATAATTATTGTTTTATCATCAATCATCTCGGATAATTTTGCTGCAAGATGATTGAATGTTTTTCGGGTCGGAGAACCCACAAGCACTGGTATTATAGTAAAATCTTTTAGAACAGTCTGAAGGAAAGGCAATTGAACTTCAAGTGAGTGCTCCTTTTCAAAGGCTTCTGGAAGAAATTTTACATCCGCCTGTTCATTGAGCAAACTTTCAGCAAGTTTTTCATTAATACGGACATCTCCGAGAGGAGTTCTGAAGAATCCTTTTGTATAAACTGACGCACCATTAAACCCTTTATGATGGCTCGGACCAATTAAAATTACTTTATTTATATCTTTGCCTTCAAGTTGTTTGAACCCATAAGCAGCCACCTGACCTGAATATATATATCCAGCATGAGGAGAGACAAGCGCTATTATTCTTTCAGGTGTTTTTACTTTACTTGCTTTTGTGAGAAAGTCCCCGATGACTTTATTCAGGGTTTCTTTATCAGCAGGATAAAAAGAACCAGCAACAACCGGTTCTTTGCCAGAAACTTTGCACGAAAGTATTATTAAGAAAAAGGGTATTAATAAAAAAAGAGCACCTTTAGTCATTATCAACCCTCCTCCAGAACATTGCTTCATGCAATTGTTCTTTATTTTCCTCTGCATCTGAATTTTCTTCAGCAAATATAAATGTCAATAGAAACAAAATAGCTTTAAAAAAAATTCTTCTCGTCATCTTTAACTCCATATTCCAGAGATATTGGTCTTACAAAATTTACATTTACCGTTTAATATATTATTGCTGATTATCTGGTAGCCGGCTCTTTCAATTAGAATTCTTTTGCAGGATGGGCAATAGGTGTTTTCAGCTTCATTTCTGACATTGCCAATATAAACAAACTTTAGTCCTGCATCCATAGCTGTTTTCCTTGCACCTGTCAGTGTCTCAACAGGAGTTGGTGGTAGGTTTGTAAGTTTATAATGCGGAAAGAACCTCGAGAAATGTACAGGCACATCAGAACCAAGATTTTTTACAATCCATTTAGACATCTCATTGATCTTACTCATATCGTCATTAAGAGTGGGGATAACAAGATTTGTAATCTCAAGCCAGACTTTCTCTTCCTTTAAAACAATCAGGGAATTCAATACAGGCTTAAGACTTCCATTGCATATCTTATCATAAAAATCTTCTGTAAAAGCTTTCAGGTCAATATCCGCAGCGTCCATGTATTTACTGAGCTTTCTGAGAGGTTTTTCATTTATGTAACCGCATGAATGCATGGTGTTTTTTATATTGTTTTCTTTTGCCTTAACAGCGGTATCAAACATATATTCATAAAAAGCAGTTGGCTCTGTATATGTGTATGCGATTGATCTGCAATTGTAAGTTTTTGTATAGTTTATTAGTCTGTCAGGAGGTAAATCATAATTGTCTGTTTCTTCAGGCCTGGCTTGAGAGATTTGCCAGTTCTGACAGAATTTACAACTTAAGACACAACCGGCTGTTGCTATTGAAAATGCTTTTGTTCCTGGTAAAAAATGGAAAAAAGGTTTCTTCTCTATCGGATCGATATGAACAGCACATGGTTTCCCATACACAAGGCTGTATAATTTGCCATCTTTATTGATTCTTGTCCTGCAACGGCTTGTCTGATTTACATCAAGAACACAACCATTCGGACAGAGTTCACATTGTACTGTCTTCCCCATGTTTATATTATACTCTTTAACCCAAAAAATGGAATTGGGATAAAGCAGATATTGCGAGAAAATTTATTTTTCGTTACAACAACCCCCTTAATCCCCCTTTTCTAAGGGGGAATTCATTGAAGTTATCCCCTTTTCTAAGAGGAAAAGTTTAAGGGTATCTCCCCTTTGTTAACCACTAATCCTAATTCCCCCTTTGCATAGGGGGTCAGGGGGTTGTTACTTTCCGCTCTATGCTATTTTCCGTAAATCTTAAATCGCCACGTTCCGTAAACTGTAAATCGTAAAGCGTAAAATGTTAAAAAAAGTGATAACTTTTTTGCGTTTTCACCCGTTGTCGTTTTACGCTTTACGTGTTCACGCGGTTATATATCTAAAATAACATCATTGAATTAAATAAATTTTCGAGCAAAGGCTTCAATATTTAGACAAAAAAATTCGCATCCTAAAGTCTGGACATTATTAAGGCGGAAAATGTTTTCATAAATATAAGCAGAATGATTGTTGTGGTGAAACCGAATAAAGGAATAAATAGAATTGTTGATAAGATGGCTCCTGTAAAAGAACCAAGAAGCTCAAGTCCATACAGAGAACCTCCTTCACCTGTAGCTTTTGCTGCTGAGGTAAACCAGCTGCCTGTAACAGTACCGTTAAATATTACTGTTAAATAAAATATAGCTCCATATTTAAACGAAATAAGAAACAAAATACATACAGCTATTGATGCTAAATCGAGAAATGAAAGCATTTTAACAGTATATTTATTTTCTTTTAATATTTTTGTGCCAAGCCATAATCCAATCATCAATAAGCCTGATAATAGACCAATTTTTTCATAGATATATCCATATCTTGCCTGATAACCAAGTATTAAACATACTGTTAATACCATACAATAGAAACCTGTTATAAACATAGAACAGTAAATTTTTTGCTTCTTTTTTTTCAAAATCAGGAAAGATAAGATCGAAATCAAAATTATAAAAGCAATTATGTGCCAACTTGTTAATTTATGGATGAATGAAAAGATTTCAGTGCCCTGAATTTCGTCCCATACCATAAGGTTATAAAAATACGCTGAAGGTTTTGTATCTTTATTAATAATATTTATCTGGCTGATTCTTTCTTTAACATATTTGATACTGAAGTCGGAAAATATATCATCAAATATACTGCTGTGAAAATACTCTGTCTTTAATTTATGTCGAAGGAATCTTTCAGATAATACAGAAGGTTCTGTAGAGAATGGAGAATTAGAAGCGAATATTTTCCCATATTCCAGCGATGAAACTTCAACATAGTCAAAGACGCTGTTAAGAGTCTTATAAATTGTACCGTTTAAGGTTTGAATACTTCTACTCATATACCCGAAGGAAACAGGAAGATTGAGCATAATCAGTCCGTCATTCTTTAAGACTTTTTTAACTTCTGAAAAAAATTCTTTTGTATAAAATCTGTTCAAGCCTGCGGTTGATGGTGGGGGTGTATTCAGCATTATTAAATCATATGTGACTGGCATATTATTTTTTATAAAATGTCTGCCATCATCTGATTCAAAAGAGATACGTGAATCTTTGAGTATTGAACTTTCACCTTCTTTTATTAATTCTTTAGAAATCTTAACAATTTCAGGGTCAATTTCAATGTAATCTATCCTCTGTACAGGATATTCTGTCAGTTCTCTTAGAATGCCAGGTGAGCCCCCTATTAAAAGTATTCTAAATGGATTCTTATGCATTGTCATTGCAAGATGTGCATTTAATTCTTCTGTCTGAAAATCTGGATATGAAAACTGTAGTTGTCCTGAAACAAATAAGCTTTTCTGTTCATTCCTTTGAATTACCTGAATTTCACCATATTTTGACTCAATTGATTTTATCAAATTAAACCCGGGCAGATTGATATTTGTCAGGGAAAAGTAAAAATTCAAAAAATAGTATATCGCTGGAAGAACTAAAACAAATAATAATGATTTCCTGCTGGAAATGTACACTCCAGCCAGTATATTCATTAAAGAAAGAATGAGTATCAAATACATGGAGCTAAAATTTCCGGCAATAATAAAGGTAAAAGCACTCCCTGCTATGAAAGCACCAATAGCCTCTAATCCATAGATTTTTCCGGCAGCATTATGTTTTTGAAGACTTGATACTGCAAAAGGAAACTGGAGACCTATTGAAAAACATAGTGGAAAAAGTAAAAGAGCAGTTATTAGAAGAATACTGTATGGTGGAATTAATTCGCCAGGGGAAAGCCCTGAAAAAAGACGAATGAATCTTATCCCAATAATAGTTGGAAATGCAATTATGCCGATTGCAATGAAAGAGAACCCAAAAGCATTTTCACTTTTTATATATTTACCTGTTAGGCTTCCGAGTCCGACGTAAATAAGCCAGAAGGACAGGGTGATACCTATGTCGAGTTCATTACCTGAAAAAACAGAAAGTAGATTTCTTAGAGCTATAATTTGAAGAAGCATGGAATTGAAGCCCATGAAGATAAAGAAGATATGCCGATGTGTATTACTCATTTTTAAATTATACAACGAACAGTTGTTCTACTGAATAAACAGGGATTAAGGAACCTTAAAAGGAACAGGTATAAATGTTAAGAAAAATATTATAAGCGCAAGCCATCCAGTAAACCTTCTTTTGCGGTCAAGATATGGTTCCCAGTATAGTACAGGCGGGTGTCTGATGCCAAGTAAAAGAAGAAGTAATGACCAAATAATCCAGCCTTCCCAGAGAAAAATGCCGAGCAGGGACATTATTAAAATTAAAATAAAAGAAATCTGTGCATGTTTTTCTCCCAGTAACGCATATGCAATATGTCCTCCATCAAGCTGTCCAACAGGGATTAAGTTCATTGATGTTACAAAAAGACCTATCCATCCGGCAAAAGCTACAGGATGAAGAAGTATGTCATGTTCAGCTGGAGTAACACCGAGTGTAATTAATGAAAGAAAGCTGAATAATATAGAGTCTCCAAAAACAAGCTCTGGATTTAAGTTTTTTGTGGATATAATTTCTGACATGTTCAGTCCAATTATTGAAGCAATAACAGAAACAACAAAACCTGCAATCGGTCCGGATGCCCCTATATCTATAAGAGATGTTCTATTTATTATTGGTGATTTCATTTTTATAAATGCTCCGAATGTGCCTATTAAATTTGGAGCAGGTATAAAATAAGGTAGAGTTGCTTTAACACCGTGTAATTTTGAGGCAAAATAATGGGCAAATTCATGTGTTAGCAATATGGTAATAAGACTTGCAGCAAAAGGAATACCTTTATAAATTTTAGAAGGCTCTGTAAAAATATCTACACCTGTTTGCATTGCACCAACAATTAATGTAGATAATACTGTCAATAAAAATAAAATAATATGTTTATGGGGAATATTCTTCATTTTTATTATATTAACCCGAATAGCGCAGATATTGCTAAAAATATTATTTAAATCAGAAAAATACAATTGAAATGCTGTGGATATTGCGGAAAAATAAATTTTCAAGCAATGTCTCCATTATTCGGATTTATGTAAGGTCTCTCAAATAAGATTTAAATAAGTAATGGGCAAACGAAAGGATTATAATGCTTATGCCCAGAGCAAGAGCAGCATTGATGCTAAAGCCTGTGAGAGCAAATCCCAGTGCTGTTCCTGCTGCAGGAGGATGTTCAGCATCTAAAATAACCATCAATAGAATTGATATGCCTACAGCGAGAGAATATGCTAATGCAGTTAGAAAAATGGTGGGATGGGGGATTAAGGCACACAAAGAACCAGAAATAAGACCAATTGTATGTCCACCTATTACATTTCTTGCCTGTGCTGTTATCATTTTTGGCATAGCAAAAACAATAAAGGCAGTAGCTCCAATTGATGCTATAATGACCGCGTGTTTAATACTTAAAAGCAATAACACTACGAAAACCACAATGGTTGCAAGCAGACTCTGAAAAACATAATATTTCCAGAATAATCTGAATTCTTCAACCATTTTTTTGAATGAACGTCTCATTCCCGATCCTTTATTCTTTTAATTAATTTCTCTAATTCCACGGCAAAGAAGACCACAGAAGATAGAATAAGTGTTAATATTAATTCTTTAAAAGTTAAAGGCGATGTTTTAAACACAGGATTTAAAAATGGCACATAAATAGTTGCCATCTGAAGTATAAAAGTCAATATAAATGCACCAATGAGGGGTTTATTCGAGAATAATCCCTGTCTGAATAAAGAGGTCTTTTCTGATCTTATAGCGAGCACATGTCCCATCTGGCTTAAACATAAAACTGTAAAAACCATTGTCTGCCAGTGAGCCAATCCATTTTTAATTGACCATGCCTGTGTGAAAATTGATACAAGACCCATTAGAAAACCTACCCATATAATATGAATGCCAAGTCCATGAGCAAAAATGCTTTCTTCAGGATGTCGTGGTGGTCTCTGCATTATTCTTTTTTCAGCAGGTTCTGCTGCAAGTGCAAGACCGGGCAAACCATCTGTTACAAGGTTTATCCAGAGGATATGTACGGGTAGAAGAGGGATTGGTAATCCAAGAAATGGAGCGAGGGAAATTGTCCATATTTCTCCTGAATTGCTGGTCATTGTATATTTTATGAATTTACGAATATTATCAAAGATTCTTCTTCCTTCCTTTACTGCTCTGACTATTGTTGCGAAATTATCATCGAGTAATATCATATGACTTGCTTCTTTTGAAACATCTGTGCCCGTAATTCCCATTGCGATGCCAATATCTGCTCTTTTTAATGCAGGAGCATCATTTACACCATCTCCTGTCATAGCAACAAATTGACCTTTATCCTGCAATGCTCTAATTATTTTGAGTTTTTGTTCTGGCGCCACCCTTGCATAAACTCTTATATGTTCAACTTTTGATTCAAATTCCTCCATTGTAAGTTGTTCGAGTTCTTTACCTGTAATTATCGAATCAGAATTGCTGCTAATGATTCCCAATCTTTTTGCTATTGCCTGTGCTGTTACAGGATGATCACCTGTTATCATTACAGGAATAATGCCAGCTGTTTTACACATTGATACTGCTTCTTTCACCTCTTCACGTGGCGGATCCATCATTGCGGCAATGCCAAGAAAAGTTAGTTCATTCTCTATAATATCTGTCTGCATTTTCTCAGGAACAGTTTCCAGTTTTTTCATTCCTATGCCAATTACTCTCAGACCTTCAGAAGCCATTTGTTCTGCTATTTTTTGAATCTCTTCCCTGTTTATTTCCATTGAGCCAGAGGATGTTAAAAAATTAGAAGATCTTTCAAGTAATGTTTCAACCGCTCCTTTTGTAAATGAAATGAATTCAGACTGGGATATTCTGTGGATTGTTGTCATACATTTTCTTTCAGAATCGAATGGAATTTCTGATATTCTTGGATGGTTTTGCTCTAATGTTTTTTTATCGATTCCTGCATTTTTTGCAACTTCATAAAGAGCTATTTCAGTTGGATCACCGATAATTTTCCCTTCTTTATCGATTGAGATGTCATTATTCAGTGCAATGCCTGCCATTAAGAAATCATAAGGAGAACTTTTTACAGACCGCAAATCAAGTGTAATGGATTTCCCCGAATCAAATAAACTAAAATCTTTGACCTGCAATATCTTATTATCTACATAAATCTGTTCCACAAACATCTTATTTAAAGTGAGGGTACCTGTTTTATCAGAACATATGTAAGTTACCGAACCAAGAGTCTCGACTGCGGGTAATTTTCTAATGAGGGTATTTTGTTTTACAAGTTTCTTTGCTCCAAGAGCGAGTGAAATTGTTATTACAGCAGGAAGAGCTTCAGGTATAGCGGCTACTGCAAGTGAAATTGCTGTAAGAAGCATTAGTAATGGTGGTTCTCCTCTTGCAATTCCAAGTACAAAAATAATTGCACAGATTATTAGTACTGCAACCGCAAGTCTTTTGCCGAATTTGATAAGTCTCTTCTGCAAAGGTGTTTTTACTTCTTCCTGTTCCTGAAGCATTGTTGCAATTTTGCCAAGCTCTGTTTGCATTCCTGTGGCTGTTACAATTCCAGCACCTCTGCCATATGTTACAAAGGTGCCTTTATATGCCATGTTTTTTCTATCACCCAGAGGAATATTTTCATCGGAAATTGTATTAGAAGTTTTTTCTACAGGGATGGACTCCCCGGTCAAAGCAGCTTCTTCAACCATTAATCTTTGCGAATCAATTAGCCTTAAATCCGCGGGAACAATCCTTCCTGCGTCAAGAAATACTATATCACCAGGAACTATTTCAGAGGCTGGAATGTTTGCAGCAACTCCATTTCTATTTACTATCGCAAATGGAGCAGCCATCTTTTTTAAGGCTGCCATTGCTTTCTCTGCTCTGTATTCTTGAATAAAACCTATAATTGCATTAAGAAAGACAATTACTATAATTGCAATGGTATCAACAGGCTCACCTATAAAACCAGATATTATGGCGGCTGCGATCAGGACAAGAATCATGAAATCCTTGAATTGATCAAGAAACATCATGAAAACAGTCTTTTTTTTCTTCTCTTTCAGTTCATTGTGACCATATTCTTCGAGACGCTTCATCGCATCTTCTGAAGATATTCCTTTTTCAGAAGTATGAAGTTCCTTATAAATGCTATTTATGTCTTTTTGATGCCATTTCATAGTTAAATATTTTAACCTAAATAATGAAGCCTTCGCTCAAAAAATTATTTAGCTCGTTGATTTTATTTTAGATATATAACCGCGTGAACACGTAAAGCGTGAAACGAGAACAGGTAAAAACGCAAGAAAGTTATCCTTTTTTAACACGTTACGCTTTACGATTTACAGTTTACGGAACGTGGCGATTTAAGATTTACGGAAAATAGCATAGAGCGAATAATGACAACCCCTGACCCCCTTAACAAAGGGGGAATTAGGATTGGTGGTTAACAAAGGGGGAATAAAGAATTGGTGATAACAAAGGTAGATAACGGA
>FWPV01010835.1_pt1 | contig 14754 bp, 11 predicted proteins | sample 2228371 | NCBI WGS metagenome assembly FWPV01 (sample SAMEA103939776, study PRJEB20133) | metagenome
GGGTGCGATTGTGGCGATTCACGGCGCTCACAGGTGGTCGTCGCCTTAGGACGACTTGCTTTGGCGGGATCTCTCTCGCCAATGCCCCGCGAACGGTTTGTTCGCACTCTCTTGCACCCTCCCCCTTGATCCCCCTCCCGCACGCGGGAGGGGGAAGATGATGTCCCGCCTCCTTCTCGGACGGAGGAGGTTGGCTCGGTGTGCTGGAAGCATCCATGGGGGGCACCGCGGTCCGTAGCTTGGGCTTCCTGATAGAGGCTCGGTCGCGTAGTCATCGGTCGTCGCCGAGCGACGCTCTCACGCACCCTCCCCCTCGCTCCCCCTCCCGCAAGCGGGAGGGTGAGCGCCAGAACTCGCCGGTCCGCCGGGACTACGGCGACTTCCATTCGTACACGTAGCGGTAGCCGGCGTTGCGGCCGTTGTACACCGCCACGATGATGGCGAACCGATGCCCGGGGGCACCTTTCGGCAGCACGTCGCGGTCGATCACTAAGCGGATCGGCGGCGACGGCGGCACGCCGGCCTTGTGCGAGATTCCCCGCAAAGCTCCCTGCTCCCCGGGCGGCAGCTTGAGCTGAACCGGCTGGATGACGGCTCCCGGCTCGCACTCGGGCCGGTCGATCCAGATCACGGCGGATCCGTTGGCCGAGTAGGCGTCGCCGGCGTTCTCCAGCATCGCGACCGACAGATCCAGCGTCACGACGTCCTCGGGGCGGATCGTCTTCGGCGGAGGAGTCCAGCGAGCCTCGAAACGGAACACGTCGGTGCCGAGGCTCCAGCCCATCGTCGCCGTGCCGTTCGAGACGCTGATCGAGTAGTTGGTGTCCGACGGTGCAAGACCTTGGAAGGCGATCTCCGAGACCATCTCCCAGCGCCCAGCCACGGCCTTGCTCGCCGCAGGGGGAGAAGCGGGAGGGGGTGCGGAATTCCTCAGGGCCTTGAGCTTGGCGACGGTATCTGGGAAGGCCCAGCGGTGGGTCGTGTTGAGCGTACCGTTCTGGTTGTTCTGCTGGACGGCCGCGTGCAGACTGCCGCATTCGGACTCGAGCCTCGCGGCAAGATCCCGGATCTCCAGAAGCTTGGCGTCCCTCTGCGGCCCGGGTGGTTGCTTCAGCAGGGCATCCAGCTCCTTCTCCAGCCTCGCCGCCCAGCGCGCGGTGGCGCGGTCCACCGCCTCCCACGCCGGGTTTTCCCAGCGTGGGAAGTTCTGGGGAAGCGTCTGGTCCATGTGCACGTACTCATGCAGCGCGGTGACGGCGTAGGGCACCAGCCGGCTGGAGGGCCCCCACGGTCGCTGCTGCAGGCGCTTGGGGTTGTCCGCCTCGGCGAGCATGTTCTTCGAAAGGACCATCACGTTGCCGACGCCGCTCACCCGGCCCGTCTCTGCGTTCGCGTCCTCCAGCTCGCCGAACCGCACTCGTTTGGTCGTGTGGTAGTCGCGGATCAGCCGTTCGGCCAGCGTCCGCTCGCCGAACCTGTCGAGGGTCTTGGCGATCCATCGGATCGTCGTTCTCTCCCTCTCCTGCTCGCTGAGCTTCGGTGGGGCGCTCCACCCGAGAAGAGCGACAGAGCACGCGAGCACAAGGCTGATCGAGGAGCGCATCCTAACAACCATTGTGGCGATGCCGGGCCCCCTCTGCATCCCTCCGCACCGGACCCACCCAAGAAAGCCGGCATTCGGCGCTGATTCGGACTTCACCGTTGGCGCTCAACCGATCTCCCGCGAAGGCCGGTCCTCCTCCAAGTCCGGGTTGAGCCTCTCGAGGATGCGGCAGGTGAGCGCGTCGCCGTTCACGTTCACGACCGTGCGCAGCATGTCCAGCGGCCGGTCGATCGCCCAAAGCAGCGGCAGCTTGGTGGTCGGCAGGCCCACCGCGCTGAGCACCAACACCATGGTCACCAGGCCCGCGGACGGGATGCCGGCGGCGCCCATGGCCGCCAGGACGCTGGTCAGCGCGATCAGAATCTGCGTGCCTAGGCCGAAGTCGAACCCGAACGCTTGGGCGAAGAACATCGCGGCCGCCGCCTCGAACAGCGCGGTGCCGTCCATGTTCAGGGTCGCGCCGACGGGAAGCACGAAGCTGGAGATGCGGCGGGGAACCCCCATCTCGTCGGCGCACCGCATGGTGACCGGCAGCGTGGCGTTGGAGCTGTTGGTTCCGAACGCCGTGGCGAGCGCGGGCGCCATTCGTTTGAGGTAGTCGACGACCTCGCACCGAGCGACGAACCTCAGAAGCGCCAGTTGTAGCACGAAATGGGCCATCAAGCCGGCCGCCACCGTCGTCGCGAACAGGCCGAGGCTCTTGAGCAGCGGAGCGAGGAACGAAACCTCCTGGGTCGCCACCGTGTGGGCCACCAGGGCGAAGATGCCGACCGGGGCGAGGCGCATCACCCACCCGACCATCGCGGCCACGGCGTGGTTCAGGCTCTCGAAGAAGCCCAGAACCGGCTTGGCGCGCTCGGTTCCGATCTTCAGCAACGCCACGGCGAGAAGGATCACGAAGAACAGCATCCCGACGATATCCAGCTCGGCGATGGCCTGCACCGGGTTGGTCGGCACGACACGCAGGATCAGATCGGACACGCTCTGCGCCGAACCGGCTGCCCCATCCTCGGCGATCCATTGTCCTCGCAACCCCGCGCCGGGTTGGAGCAGGTTGGCCGCCACCAGCGCGATGGCCACCGCCGCCAGCATCGTTCCGATCATCCAGACCGCAGCCTGCATGCCCAGCCGACCGAGTCGTGCCAGGTTGCCGAGAGAGGCGATGCCGACCAGCACGGAGACTAGGATCAGCGGCACGACGAGCATGCGGAGCAGACGTAGGAACACCTGGCCGACCACATGCAGCACCTCCGTGGGCCAAGGCCGTACCTTCAACTCGCCGCGCGCCGTGACCCGTGCCGACGAGAACGCGACGCCGGTTCGGTCTGCAAGTTCGGACCGAAGACGTTCGGGCCCCCAGCCGACGGCGGGGAGCTCTTCCGGAACGCCAGGCAAGACGGGGTCCACCTGAATGCGGACGTGGTCCCTCCTATCCTCGATGGGTTGCAGCTCGACGGTCCATCTCCGATCCGCCCGACCTGTCAGCTCCACCTTGTCGCCGGGTTGCAGTCCGACCGGAAGCCACACCAGCAGGGCTGCCCCAGCGAGTACGCCCAGCAGGATCCCCAGCAGAACCCTCACCCCGAACCGCCGATCCACGACCGCATCCATTCCGCAGGGGATACCCCGTGCACAGCGTCCAACAACGGGCCATTAGGGAGCCCAGACGGGTGTGGAGCCACCAGGAGCACCACCTTGCGCCGAAGGCGAGGTCGCGCAGTCTGTCTAGAGGCTGCAATTGCGGAACGGATGCCCGTAGGGCGAACTGAATGCTCAAAGTGCGTTCCCCTGAAATCGGTGTCAGAGCGCACTAACCAGGTAGGTCCTCTCTGTCCGATCGCGGTCTCCCCGTCGGCCATGAAGGCAACGACCGGGTTTGGCGACGAGGCTGGGGGCGCTCCTGCGATAGAGTAGGTTGTGGGCAAGTCGGTGATCGTTATCGGGGCGGGGTTGGGCGGGCTGTCGGCGGCCATCCACGCCCGTCTGCTGGGGCACGAGGTGCTCGTGCTGGAGCGGCAGGACCGACCCGGTGGCAAGGCCGCCTCCCTCCACCTCCACGGGTACCGGCTCGATCCTGGTCCTTCGATCGTCATTCTGACCCGCATCTACGACCGAGTGTTCCGCGACGCCGGGCGTAGGATGGAGGATTACCTGCGCTTCCGAAGGCTCGACCCGATCGCACGGGTGCTGTTCGAGGGTGCCGAGGCACTGGATCTGCCGGCGGACGCGGAGGAGTGCCTGCGGGTTATCCGCGAGAGGGCGCCCGAGGACGCCGAAAGCCTGAGGCGCCTCCTAGCGAGGCTGGATCGAGTGGCGCCACTCCTGGACGCCACCGTGTTCCACCACCCCATCGACAGCCTCGTCCGGCTGGCGGATCCCAAGTTGGCACGTTTCGCCACGGCGTTCGATCCACGGGCCACCTTCCGGCAGCTCGTGGACCGCGCGTTCTCCTCGCCTCTGCTGCGGGCCTTCTTCTACGGATTCCCCAGCTACTCCGGCTTGACGTACGACGCCAAGGCTCCGGGCGCCCTCCTGATTCCGTATCTAATGCTTCGGGAGGGAGTTTGGTGGCCCGAGGGCGGGGTCGTGGCGATCCCCGAAGCGTTCCACCGTCTGGCCATGGAGCTAGGGGTTGAGTTTCGGTTCCAGTGCGATGTGGCGCAGATGGATCACGCCCGGGGACGGGTCACCCGCGTCCGAACGGCCGCAGGCGAGGTCCATGAGGCGGATGCGTTCGTCTGCAACGTCGACCCAACGACCGCGGGTCGCTGGTTCGGCCGACCGGCCAACCTGCGTCCGAGCTTCAGCTACTTCACCCTGCATGCGGGCGTGCCCCGCCTCGTTCCCGGTCTGGCGCACCACACGCTGCTGATTCCCAAGGATTACGAGCAAGCCTACCGGGAGTTGTACGAACAGAAGCGCTTCCCGACGCGGCCGATCGTGTACGTGAACGCGACGCACCTCGAGGACCCGTCGACGGCCCCGCCGGGGGCAAGCAACGTGTTCGCGGTGGCCACCTCCCCGGCCATCGAGAAGGGGTGGAGCTGGGAGCAGGAGACCGAGCGGGCCCGCAGGGCAGTGCTTCGCCAGCTGCAGGAGTTCGGTGTTGGATGGTCGGACGGCGAGGCGGCGTTCGAGCGCATCCAGAACCCGCCGTACTTCGAACGGGCGCACGGCAACCACCGGGGGTCCCTGTACGGTCCTGACGTGGCGCACTGGCCTTGGCGGCTGCTGCCTCTCTTCAACCGCGACCGAGAGTTCCGTAACCTGGTCTATGTGGGTGGTGCGGTTCAGCCCGGCGCAGGAATGCCGATGGTGACGCTGGGGGGCAGGTTCGCTGCCGACATCGTCTCCAAGGCCTGAGACGACGCTGCTCTCCGTCCTGGCGAGCTGAGCAGATGGCGTTGCGGAAGCCCCTCCGGGCATTGACGGCGGAAAGGCTCGCCTTGCCCAGAAGCAGGGGATGGAGGTGAATTCCGTGCGCGAAATCGAAGCGAGCGAGCTGACCGACCTTCAGCAAATCCGGCGTGCTCCGTCCCTCACCACGATCAATGGGATCGGATTCCGGCTGTTCGGGTTCCAGAGGATTCGGGGAACGAGCCTCAGTCTGGCGACCCACTGGCTCGTGGTGTTCTTCCTTCCTGTGCTGCCGATCGCACGCTACGTGGTCGAGCCGGCGGGCCTCGACACGTGGCGCTTCCACTACAAGGTCCGCCCGGCGAAGTGGCAGTACCGCTGGCAGCTGGCTATGGTGATCCTCCTGATCAGCCTGATGGTCGTGCCGCCGTGCGTCGACTGGCTGCAGTCTCGCTCGGCGATCAGCGCGGAGGCCGCCGCGCCGCCGCCGTCATCCGGCAGCCAACCGTCGCGTTCGGTGGCATCGGCAACTCCGGCGGTCGCGGCGGTTCCGCCTCCTCCTTCGGTGGTCGAAGAGCCGAAGCCGAAGGTCGGTCCGAGGTCGAAGACCGGGCATCGCATCGGTCGCTGGAGGGGAGCCAACGGCCCCAACCTCTTCCGGTTGGTCAACGATACGGAGAAGGATGCGGCGGTGGCCCTTGTCCCGGTAGGCAAGAACAGGGCGTACCGCTACTTCTATGTGCGCGCCGGCGAGTCGTTCCAGCTCCGGAAGGTCCGCTCGGGAACCTTTCGGGTGGTCTACCAGCTGGGATCCGACTGGTCCGAGGAGGCCAAGCGCTTCCTCACCGACCTTGAGGCCTTCCGCAGTGAGGATACGTACCGGTTTAGGACATGGGAGGAGGGGCCCGATGCAGATGGCTGGATTCGCTCCTACTCCACGGACCTCACCCTGACGATCTACACCACGGTCGGCTTCCCCGACGGGCTGGACGCTGAGCGCATCGACGCCAACGAGCTTCCGCTACCGGACTGAGCCGGCCGGTCGACCCCGCAGCTCGTCGGGAAGCCACTGTGGCATCCCGGCGAGCTTGCGCACCGCCTCCTCCGACACGGGCACGCCCCAAGATCGGAAGAACGGACCGAGGTTCCGCCCCGTTGCCCGGCTCAAGGCCAGCATCCAGGCGTCTCGCTTCTGCTGGTCGCTGACTGGGCGCTCGTTCGGGGACATCCTATGGTACGAGGCGAAGGCCCTGCGGATGGCGTCCCAGCCGAAGGCATCGACCACCTGCACGTACATGGTGAGCGCAAGGAACGGGTCGGACTTCCACCGGTCGAAGGGCGCGCCGGCCTGAAGGTAGGTCCGCAGCCGCTTCTCCGTTTCCTCGCGGGTCATGGCTGGGTGCGTGTTCTGCCACCACTTCTTCCCCGAGACCCGCTCCATCGTGTACAGCGTGAACACGTTGTTGGTCACCTCGCCGGTGCCCTCGAAGGTCCACAGGCCCGACTGGTGGTTGTGTCCCAGCTCGTGCCAGTGACCCCAGGTCTCGCCCTTCGGGGCCTCTCGCAGGCGCTTGCTGTCGACGGACAGCTCCGAGACGCCGACCGTGTAGGCCATGATCGGGTATCCCGAGTGCATCCAGCCAGCCGAAATCTGCTGGTCCACCACGAATCGCTCGGGAACGCGCCGGGTGCGCGGAATGCCAGCCAGGTCGGCTTGGGCGTCGGAAGCGTCGTCGTACACTTGGCACACGGCGTCGGGGTCGTCCAGGCTGCGCACGGCGGAGGCGTGCACCGTCACGACCATGTTGTCGGCCTGCAGCTCGGCCCACGGCGCGGGAAGGTGCCGAATTCGGTCCCGCCACTCCTGCAGCGACGTTTGGCCCTTGACGTAGAACGGAGCCTCCACAGCGCCCCTGATCGTCACCTGCGTGCCGGCGGTCACGCCGCGGTCGGGAACCACCACGTACACCAAGCCTCCGAAGGCGTTCGCGGCGAGCGTCCTCGGCTCGCGGATGGGGAACACCCTGGTCACTTCGGGCGCGCGCTCCCACCGGTCCAGGTGGTACAGCGTGTCGGTGTGGCAACCGATGCGTACCGAGAGCCCGAGGCCGGCGGCCTGGGGCGGCACCTCCACGGTGATCCTCTCCCCGGGCGCGGCGTACAGGCCTGTGGAGATCCACCCCGCTCTTCGCCAGTCCAGGGTGATGGTCCGCGAGATGCGCGGAGCCTGCGACGGCACCGAACCCGGAAAGACCGTCGCGGCAGGGTGGGCCCGGACCATCGTTGCAGGAGCGGTCATCGCCTCCTGAAGCTCAAGGGCCAACGCGATGCGACGCATCGGCTGGTCGGTGCGAATGGGATCGGAGGGTGTCGGAACGACGGAACCCTGCACCGATGCCCGAATCCGGGCGAGAAGGGGGCGCAGGTCGCGCTCGTCGGCGGGAAGACACGGCGCCGCCTGCAGGATCGAGGAGGCCGCTTGGGAGCGGCGCTCCGGCGCCAGCCGATCGGCGAGGAGTTCTCGGGCGGCCTGAAGCGCATGGACCTCGGGCACCGGCGCGAGCGCGGCGTCGTAAAGCCCGCCGGGCAGCGTGCCTTCCGTCATCCCATCGGCCAAGGCCAATCCGGCCGGGGCGAGAAACGGGTTGATCGGGTGGTCGGTGATCCGCAGGTTCGGATTGAGCTGGAGGAAGCCCCATGCCGGACCGCCAACGATCAGCGAACCGCCCCCGGCGAGGAAGCCCCGAAGGTTGGCTGCCTGACGCTGGTCCAAGTTCCGGACCGCTAGAACCAGGACCTCGCCCGCCAAGGGTTGCGAGAGGTCCGCCTCGGAGGCCCTCCACTGGGCGGCTGCGAGGTGTTCCCTCAAGTCCGGCAGTCCAGACGTCAGGATTCGAGCGTCCTTCCGACCCCGGACTGCCCATCGAACGAGGTTAGTGATCAGTCTGCCGGTGTCGCCCGTTCGCAGGGCGTCCCGTCCGAAGTAGCCCTCGTGCCCGAGCGCCACAAACCGGGAGCGGCCGCGCTCGGCGACGGCGACCACGGCGGCCTGCACGCCGCGCCCGGCCGACCCGACCACGATCGGCTCCGCACTGGGGCCGAACACGGCCACAGGGCCTGGAATGCCCGGCGAGGCGACCGATCGCACTCCTTCCAGAATCTCGACGCGCCATGTGGGCAGGGTCAGAGCGACCAGAGCGGACAGAATCAACGCTTCACCTCGAACACCTTGGAGTCTTGCAGCATGGCCCAGACGTGCTCGGAGCCATCAGGATAGCGGACCGTAGCCCGTGCCTCGTAGAGGATTGGGGTCGTGTGCACGCGGAAGGTGCGGACGCCCGCGGGCAACTCCCCGAGGTTCGCCTCGCGCCAAGACCTCGGCCAACGGCCGTGGCGCTCCCGATACGCATGGGCGGCGTAGTAGAACCGGTGGAGCGCCTGCCGGGCGGGCTTGGCGGGATCGGGCACGAACCGCGCCTGGTCGGCCGGCCTTTCGGTGAACTGGACGTAACCCCAATGCTCGGGCCGATGCATGTCGATGGCGCCCTGAGGGCTCCAAACCCAGTTGTGCTCCGGTCGGTTGGGGATCTTCCGGTACTTCCCGTTGTCAATCACCACGTCCCACTCGACGCGGGAGAAGTTGACCCTCCAAGTGGTTCCTTCGGACGGTCGCCACGGCGTCGGTGGAGGCGAGTCGTCCTGAGAGATCTGGGCCTGGTGCTCGTAGAGGTCGTTCCAAGGGATGGCGATCTCCACGGTCCAACCCCGATCCTCGTCCCGGGGGTCGTTCAGGGTGCCCTGAACCGCCACCGCCGTTCGGGTTCTTCGGAGGTCCCAATGGAACACCGCGGGGCCGCCGTCGCGATACGGCTTGATCAGCATCAGATCCCAGAGCGTGTTCTTGGCGTTCAGCTCCAGCTCGTAGTACTGGTGGGTGTCTCCATCGGGATCCAGGAACACCTCGAAGTCGTTGTCCTGGAAGATGACGCTGTCCCGCCGGGTGAGGGTGGCCCAGACGTGCGGCTCCTCCAGCTCCGCGCCGATGTACAGGTGTCGGTCGTCCCACAGCAGCTTGGCGCGGGTGCGGAAGCGCGGTTTCGGCTTGGCGTCGCCCTCGATGTCCACGAAGTCCTCGGTCCAGGGGGCGGCCGCCCAGGGGGCGTCGTCGAGGCTCCCGTCGACCACGATCTCGCTGGGGGTGCGCAGGCACAGGTACTCCCTCGGCAGGGCGGGCGGGGCAACGCTCGCGGCGAGGATCGCCAGCACAGTGGTCAAGGCGTCACCTCCCACACCAGAGCGTCCTGCCGGATGGCCCAGGTGTGCCGGGAGCCGTCCGGGTACGTGCAGGCGCAGTGAACCTCGAACAGGTTGGGCGTGGCGTGGAGAGTCAGGGGCAGGCCTGCCGTGAGACTCAGCGGTTCCAGCGAGTCGGGCCAACGGCCGTGCACGCGCCGGTGCCCGTGCAAGGCATAGTAGGCCTCGTGCAGGGCGGCCCTCGCCTCGCGCGACGGGTCCTCGCGGAACCGCGCCTCCCCCGGCGGCAGGGAAGTGAACTGCACGTAACCCCAGTGCTCCGGCCGATGCATGTCGATCACGCCCTGCTCCGACCAGACCCAGTTGTGCTCGGGCCGATCCGGCACCTTGCGGATCCTCGTGCCCTCCACGGTCACGTCCCACTCGACGCGCGAGAAGTTCACGCGCCATGTGGTGCCCTCACTCGGCCGCCAAGTTGAGGATGGTCGCCCCGAGGCGTCCGGGCGCTCGCGGGGCTCCATGATCGCGGTCCAAGGGATGGCGATCTCCACGCACCAGCCGCGATCGGTGTCCAGCGGGTTGTTCAGCGTGCCATCGATCCACACGGCGGTGCGCAGTCCCGGCATCTCCCAGTTCGAGATCGGTGTTCCGCCGTCCTTGTACGGGCGGTTCAGAAGCAGATCCCAGGTCGTGTTCAGCGCGTTCAGCTCCAGCTCGTAGTAAAGGTGGCTGTCGGAGTCCGGGTCGAGGAACACCTCGAAGTCGTTGTCCAGGAAGATCACCGAGTCGTGCTCGGTCAGCGTCGCCCACACGTTGGGCTCCTCCAGCTCAGCCCCGATGTAGAAGAACTGGTCGTCCCAGAGCATCTTGGCGCGGGTTCGGTACCGGGGCTTGGGGCGCTTGTCTCCTTCGATGTCCACGAAATCCTCGGTCCAAGGGGCGTCCTGCCAAGCCGGGTCGTCGAGCCGTCCGTCGATCTCGATCGGCGAGCGGGCCCGATGGCACAGGTAGCGTCTGGGTTCGAGCACGGACATGGCGCAGGCATTGTAGCACCTGGTCCAGAACACCGCGGAGCGACCAGGTGGCATACTGCCGCCGGAGTCGGAACCATGAGGATCGGAGTTGTGGGAATGGGATTGCGCGGCGGTCTGGCCTTCTTGGCGCACCGTCCGGAACAGGACGTCCGCGTCGTGGCGCTCGCCGACCCGGACGAGAGCGTTTACGGCCGCTTCCTGGAGAAGGTGGGCCAGGACGCGTTCGTGACGGACGACGTCCGCCGCCTTGCGGAGCAGCGGCTGGATGCCGTGTTCGTGCTGTCGCCCGACGACCTGCACGAGGAGCACGCCTGTCTGTTTTTGGAGGCGGGCATCGCCGTGTACTTGGAGAAGCCGATGGCGATCACCATCGAGGGTTGCGACCGGATCCTGGAGACGGCTAGGCGCACCCGGACGAGGCTGTACCTGGGGCACAACATGCGGCACTTCCAGGTCGTCCGCAAGATGAAGGAGTGGATTGACAAGGGGATGATCGGCAACGTGAAGACCGCGTGGTGCCGACACTTCGTGAGCTACGGGGGGGACGCCTACTTCTGCGACTGGCACGCCGAGCGGCGGCGCTCCACGGGACTGCTGCTGCAGAAGGGAGCGCACGACATCGACGTGCTGCACTGGCTGTGCGGCGGCTTCTCGCGACAGGTGGTGGGAATGGGGGACCTGATGGTGTACGGCGACCTGCCGCACCGCCGCCAGCCCGGCGAGAAGCACCGCGTCCAGTTCACCGACATCTGGCCGCCCAAGAACCTGCGCAACCTCAACCCGGTGATCGACGTCGAGGACGTGAACCTGATGCTGATGCGTCTGGACAACGGCGTGCTGGCCTCGTACCAGCAGTGCATGTTCACGCCGGACGCTTGGCGCAACTACACCATCATTGGCGACGAGGGGCGCATCGAGAACTTCGGCGACTCGCCCGGATCCAAGGTCTGCCTGTGGGACTTCAGAAGGCAGGAGCCCACGCTCACCTACGACGTGCCCCACGCGACCGGCGGGCACGGCGGAAGCGACAACCTGATCGTCGAGGAGTTCCTCCGCTTCGTTCGGGAGGGCGGTAAGACCGACACTTCGCCGGTGGCGGCGCGCATGGCCGTGGCGGCGGGCTTCATGGCCACCCAGTCCGTTCGCGGCGGCGCCCAGCCTCAGGAGGTTCCCGGACTGGATCCCGTGCTGGTGCGGTACTTCGACGAGGGCCAGGCGTAGGCGCGGCGGAGGAAGAGGCGCGGGCGGGGCCGCCGGACGGCGGCCCCGCCCGCCTTTCGTTCCCAAAGGGCCGCTACGAGCTCTCCAAGCCCTCCCGCCGCTTGCGGAAGTGGATCTTGACCTCGTACTGCCCGGCGGAGAGCTTGGTCTCGACGTCCAAGCCGCTCTCCCGGATGATCTTCATCATCTCGGTGTTCTCGGCGAGAACGGTGGCCGTGAAGCCGAGCACCTTGTTGGCCTGCGCCGTGTCCACCAGCGTCCGGAACACCTCGGTGCCCACGCCGCGGCCCTGCCAGTCGTCGCGGGTCGCCATGGCGAACTCGGCGTAGTTCGTGGTCTGGTTGATGTAGTACCGTCCGGTGGTGATGATCACCTCGCCCTCGCCCTCCTTCACGGTGGCGACGAACGCCATGTGCGTGTTGTAGTCGGGGTTGACCAGCTCGCGGAAGGTGGCGTTCGAGAGCGACTTCAGAACCGCGCCGAACCGCTTGCGCACCGACTCCTCGCTGAGCGAGTAGAAGTGGCGCTTGAGCAGGTACTCGTCGGTGGGGAGGATCGGCCGGATGGTGATCTCGGCCCCGTCGCGCAGGGTGACCGTTCGAATGAGCTCGGACGGGTACCGGTGCTCGACGGACGGCTGCTCCTTGGATACGTAGCCCAGCTCCTTGGCCTTCTCGAGAAGCTCGTCGCGGAAGTTCGGATGGGCGATCCGGATCAGGCTGAGCGCCCTCTCGCGCACCGATCGGCCGTGCAGATACGCGACGCCGTACTCGGTCACGACATAGTGGACGTCCCCCCGGCTCGTGGTGACCCCGGCCGCCGGCTTGATCATCGGCACGATCTTGCTGATGGTGCCCCCTTTGGCGGTGGACGGAAGCGCGATGATCGGCTTGCCGCCCTTGGAGCGGGCCGCGCCGCGGATGAAGTCGACCTGGCCGCCGAAGCCGCTGTAGAAGCGGTTGCCGATCGAGTCGCTGACCACCTGGCCCGTCAGATCGACCTCGATGCAGCTGTTGATGGCGATCATGTTGTCGTTCTGAGCCACGACGAACGGGTCGTTGACGTAGTCGCTCGTGCGGAACTCGAAGAACGGGTTGTTGTCGATGTAGTCGTACAGCTTGCGGGTGCCGATCACGAACGTGGCGACGACCTTGCCCGGATGCAGCGACTTCTTGCGGCAGGTGATGTTCCCGTTCTGAATGAGCGGGATGATGCCGTCCGAGAACATCTCGGTGTGCATGCCGAGGTCGTTCTTCTCGCCCAGCCGGGCGAGGACGGCGTCCGGAATGTTGCCGATGCCCGCCTGCAGGCACGCGCCGTCGTCGATCAGGTCGACGATGTACTCAGCGATCTTCGCCGAGGTCTCGTCCGATCCCTCGAAGCTGTGCTCGATCACGGGGTAGCGCGCGGTGCAGAACGCGTCGATGTCGTTGATGTGCAGGAAGCCGTTGCCCAAGGTTCTCGGCATGTCCGGCTTGATCTCCGCGAGGATCACGCGGGCCACCTCGCAGGCCGCCATGCCGATGTCCACCGCGACTCCCATCGAGCAGTAGCCGTGCTCGTCCGGCGGGGTGACGGAGACCATGGCCACGTCGATGGGCAGCTGGCCGTTGCGGAAAAGGCGAGGGATCTCGCTGAGGAAGATCGGCACGAAGTCGGCGCGGCCCTCGTTCACGGCCTTGCGCATGTTCGAGCCGATGAACAGGTTTCGGACTCGGAAGTTCTCGGCGTACTCCGGATCGGCGTAGGGGGCGATGCCGTGCGTGAGGAGGTGGGTCACCTCGCAGCCGAAGAGGTCGTCCTTCCGGCTGCAGAGCGCTTCAGCCAAGGTCTCCGGCTCGCCGCAGTTGGAGCCGATGTAGATGCGGTCCCCGCTGCGGATGAGGCGGACCGCCTCCTCTGGCGTCTTCAGCTTTTCAAGAAACTGCCGTTTGAGGCTTTCCGGCAAGCGGGGGTTGAGATAGCTGGGTTCTTGGGGCGTACTCATAGAAAACCTTGATTTGGGATGGGAGTCAGGTCCGGTAGAGAACATCCAGAACCACGTCCCTCACCCCGGGCCTCTGGCGCAACAAGCGGGCGATCCTCTCGCATTCGGCCTTCAGGTCGATGGACGCGTTCCTGCCCTCGGGCCTAAGGGTACCCCGAATGTAGACGACGCCGTGCGAGACGCGCACGTCGGCCAGCGTCATGTCGATGTGGTGGCGCATGAAGTCCCTTCGTACCTGCTTGGTCAGCGCGACATCCTCGGCGTGAGCCATGGCGTTCACCCCCAAGCCTCATTATCGCCGATCCCCGTGCGGGCTGGAGCCGAACGGAGGACGCCGGACCGAGAAACCGTGGGGGCCGGGTCGCAGCGACCCAGCCCCCTTGCCCTTGGAGGTCCTCGATGAAAACGGAACTACGGCGTCTGATCGACGGGCTGATTGCCGGGCAGACCTTCGGGAGCCTTCTGCTGGGCGCCGCCGCCAGCCATGTCGCTCTCTTTGATTCCTTCCCGGACGAAGCGGTCGATGTTGGCCTTCTCTTCCTCGGTGGCCTTGGACTCCTCGCCGCCGCCGCAACCCGCGGCGAGCGCCAGCGGCAAGGCCGCGAGCATCGCTAGAAGAAGCTTCTTGTTCATTGCACCATCCTTGTTGCGGGTTAGGGAGGGGTCGGCTCCCTCGTGGCAAGCCGACCCCCTTCGATCGTCAGTTGACCTGGAAGCGCACCATGCACTGCACGGTCGGATCGGCGTCGCACGGGGCGCCCTCGTAGGCCTTGGGCGCTCCCATCGAGCTCACGTGCCCGTCGGCGAAACCGATGACCGCCTGGCCCTCGCGGATCTTGGCCGCGTAGGAGTCCGGGATCGAGGCGCTGCCGCCGCCGCCGGCCTCGCGCCAGCCGTTGCAGGATCGCGGGCCGCCGTTCCACCGCGGGGTGATGCCCGCCAAGGAGTTGCTTCCGGGGTTGTAGGTCGAGCGACCGGCGACGCACACACCCAGCTCGGTGCCGGGCGCGAACGTGGTGAAGTCACCCATCGGCTCGCCCGCCGAGAAGATCAGCGCCTGGTTGGCCACATCGCGGAGAGCGGACTGGCTCTTCGAGGGAGCCTGGACCACGTCTCCGGGCCAGCGGCCCCACCAGCCGGTGCCCCACGCGGCGTGCGGTCCGGCCGTCGCGAATCCGAACACGCCGTCCATGCGGTACCCAACCACGCCGAGCGCGCGGGTGATGGGCCAGTTGCCCACCGTGTAGTACGGGATGTTCTTGTGCATCGCGACCGGGATGGTTCCGTAGGACCACACG
>FWPV01010838.1_pt1 | contig 14752 bp, 14 predicted proteins | sample 2228371 | NCBI WGS metagenome assembly FWPV01 (sample SAMEA103939776, study PRJEB20133) | metagenome
CCGTTTGGCCCGTTGCGCATCGTCATAAGCGGGACGCTCTGCAGGGGTTAGTCGGATGGTTGGGTGTCCCCGGAATACTGGATGTGCCACGGCTCGGCGGCGAGGTCGCCGGGTTCCGCGTAGGGGAGTGTGAAGCCGAAGGCGGGAGCGAGGGCGGCCAGGGCTTGGCGCATCGCGACGGCGCGGGGGTCCAGGCTCTCGACGACCAGGCCGGGAAATGCGATGTCGAACGCGGTGCCGAGTTGATGTTGGGAGCAGCCCGGGGGCAGATTGACGGGCCTGCCCCACAGCCGCTGATCTCTGGCGTGCAGGCGGAGCTGCTCCTGGTAGGATCGGTAGCCGCTGGCGACGACCGCCGGGTGTCCTTGTTCGGCGAGCGCTGCCAGCAGGCTCTCGAGGGCCTGCAGGGCGTCGCGGCGGCCGTAGACTGGCGCGTTGCGTGGGCCGTGCCATTCCACGACGAGAGGCGAATAGTAGGCAGGGAGAGGGATGCAGCCGGAGGGGTGGCCGGCGAAGGCGAAGGAGGCACTGAAGAGAATCGCGACCGCCCAGTCGACCGTGGCCGTTCTCCCGCGAGGCGTCGTGTGCCGGCAGCCTAGACGCGCGTGACGTACGTGCCCGTGCGCGTGTCGACGCGGATGACGTCGTTCTCGGACACGAAGAGGGGCACCTGGACCTTGAGGCCGGTCTCGGTGGTGACCGTCTTGCTCGCGCCGGTGGCCGTGTCGCCCTTCACCGCCACCTCTGCCTCGACGACCTTCAGGTCGACCGAGGTGGGCAGCTCGATGTCGATGGGTTCGCCGCGGTAGAAGGTGAGCTTGACTTCGAGGCCTTCGGTGAGGTACTGCGCGGCGTCGCCGAGGACGGCCTTGGGGATGGCCGGCTGCTCGAAGGTCTCGGTGTCCATGAAGTGATAGAACTCGCCGTCGTTGTACAAGTACGTGACGGTGTGGTGGTCGAGGCGGACGTCCTGGACGCGGTCGCCGCTCTGGAACGTCTTCTCCAGGACGACGCCGGTTCTCAGGTCGCGCACCTTGGTGCGGATGGTGGCATTGCCGCGGCCGGGCTTGTGGTGGGAATACTCCAGCACCCGGTACAGGTTGTTGTCGAGTTCGAAGGTCACGCCTTTGCGCAAGTCATTGACGTCGATCACCGGCTGCACCCCAACGACAGGATGGGCGCATTATAACGTGTCTGTGAAAGGGGCGTCAACGGAAGGGGAGGGTGCGCTCACACTCCCAGCCAGCGCGCCGCGGCCGTCGGCAGATCGGCCAAGGGGCCGAGGCGGGTCGTGCAGCGCGGCAGGGACTCGAGGAAGGCGCGGCCGTAGGGTTTGGTCAGGATGCGGCGGTCGAACGAGACGACCACGCCGCGATCGGATTTCGTTCGAATCAAGCGGCCGAAGCCCTGACGGAAGCGCAGGATGGCTTCGGGGACGGAGTAGTCGGAGAAGGGGGATTCGTAGGTCTCCGCTCGGGCGGCGATGATCGGATCGGTGGGGACGTCGAAGGGCAGGCGAATGATGGCCAGTACGGACAGCGCCTCACCCGGGACGTCGACGCCCTCCCAGAAGGAGCGTGTGCCGAGGAGCACGGCCTGGTCGGTCGTGCGGAACGTCTCCAGCAGCGCGTGGCGCGAGGCTCCCTCACCCTGTTCGAAGACGAGGATTCCATCTTTGGCCAACGGCTCTGCGATGGCCTGGTAGGTGCGGCGCAGCTGCTCGTACGAGGTGAACAGCGCCAGCGTGCGGCCGCGCGTGGCGCGGCAGAGGCGGACCAGGCCGCGTTCGACGCCCTGCTGGTAGCCCTGGCGCTCGTTCGGTTCCGGGATGTCGTTGATCAGGTAGAGCAGGGTGGAGGTCTCGTAGTCGAACGGTGAGCCCAGGGCGAGTTCCTCCGCTTCGTCGGCGTGGAGGCGCTGCCGCAGGTAGTCGAACTCCCCGCCGGTAGTGAGGGTGGCGGAGGTCATGATGACGCTTTCCTTCTCGTGCCACAGGAACCGCTCGACCAGCGGGCCCACTTCCAGGGGCGCGGCGTGGAGCGAGATTTGCTCCTGGATGGGGCGGATCTCGACCCAGTAGACGGTTTGGGGATCGGGCTCGAAGATCATCCGCTCAAGCCCGCCAAAGACATCCGCCAGGGAGCGCATGGCGCTGCGCACGGCGATCGCCAGGTCCTCAGCCGCGCTCTCGGGCGACGGCTCGGCATCCTCGAGAGAATCTGCCATCTCGCTCAGCGTGGCCAAGATGGATGACAGCGGCCGGCGCAGGCTCTCCCACGCGGTCTCGACGTCGGCCCAGACGGGGAGGCTGCGCGTGGCGGGAACGATGCGCACCTGCTGTCCGTAGGGGCCTACCTCTCGATCCTGTCGGTCCTCGGCCAGCAAGTTGGACAGAGAGCCGAAGAAGGTCTGGCTGAGGTCGAGGCATTCCTGGGCCCGCGCGGCGGCGGAGGACGCGGCGGCGGCCATGCGGGCCTGGGCGTCGGGGGGCAGGGACCGCCTGGCGGCCGCGACGACTCGCGCCAGCAGGCCGTGCTCTGAGGCGCCGAGGTCGCGCAGCGAGCGGTTGAGGTCGGCCTCGCTGACGTGGAAGGCGAGGCTGTTGGTGACGGCCTCCTCGAGGTGATGGGCCTCGTCGACGACGAGATGGCTGTACTCGGGGAGGACGCGGCTGCCCGTGGCGATGTCGGCCAAGAGCAGCGCGTGGTTGACGATGAGCACGTGCGCGGCCTCGGCCTGGAGGCGGGCCTTGTAGTATGGGCAGGCGCCGCCCAGCGCGTTCAGACAGCTCTCGCCGGTGCAGTCCTGGCTGTCGGCCGACAGCCGGGACCAGGCGCTGACCTCGCCGGGACCGCTCAGACTGATTTCGCCGCGATCTCCCGAGCCGCCCTGCTCCAACCAGACCAGGACCTTGGCCAGGAGCCGCATCTCGTCCGGGGTGCGGGGGCCGATGCGGCGCATGGCCGCCAGGCGGCGGGGACAGAGGTAGTTCGCTCGACCTTTAAGGACGGCGGAACGCAGATCGCTGCCAAGGACGCGGCGCAGGTCCGGGATGTCCTTATGGAGGAGCTGCTCCTGCAGGTTGATGGTGTTGGTGGAGACGACGACGCGCTGGCCGTTTTGGCGTGCCCAGGCGAACGCGGGGATGAGATAGGCGAGCGACTTCCCCGTCCCGGTGCCGGCCTCGACCAGCAGGTGCTTGCCCTTGGAGAGCGCCTCGGCGACGGCTCGCAGCATGGTCACCTGCTGTGGACGATGCTCGTAGCCCTCGAAGGCGGCGGCCATGGGCCCCCCGGGTTCCAGGAGCGAGGCGAGTTCGTCGGGGTCGAGGGGCGTGGGAGTGGTCGGATGCGGCGGGGCGGAGGGGAGGGGCGGGAGCGGCTCGAGGGCAGCGGGGGATCGGCGTGGGCCCGGCGCGAGACCCTGTCGCGCCGCCTCTGCAAGCACCGCCTCGAACAACCAGCCCGCGCCCCACTCAAGGTCCGACCCAAGCCGCACGATCTCTTCGAGCAGATGGAGGGGCAGGAGGCGGGCCTTCTCGACCAGGCGGCTGAAGACCAGCCGTGTGGTGTGCGCGTCGTCGAGCGCCCGGTGGCTGGTGCGGACCGGGATGCCGAGCAGGCTGGCGAGGGCGCCTAGGCGGTAGCGGGCAGCCGAGGGGATCAGCACCGAAGCCAGGTCGAAGGTGTCGAGCGTGGGATTGAGCGAGAACAGGCCGCGTCGCTGCAGGAAGGCCAGGTCGAATGCGATGTTGTGGCCCAGGATGGGCGCGTCGCCGACGAACTGCTCGAGCGCATCGAGCACCTGGGAGAGCCTGGGAGCGCCGGCGAGCATGCCGTCGCTGATCCCCGTCAGTTGGGTGATGAAGGGCGGCACGGGCCGCCCGGGGTTGACCAGCGTCGACCACTCGTCCTGGACGCGGTCGCCGCGGAAGCGCACGGCGCCGATCTCGATCACCGCGTCTCGGGCGGGATCGAGACCCGTCGTTTCCAGGTCGAGGGCAACGAGCGTCTTCATGATCTTCGGGGTGAGGCGGGAGGCGATGAGAATGCCGAGGGCGCCTGGGACCGCTTCCCTGGCGAAGGCACCGCGAACCCTGCCGCGATTATAGCATCGGGGCGCCCTGCCGCGTGCTATACTCGCCTCGCTCGTTTGGGTTCGCGGGAGCATGGGAGGCGCGGGATCGGCAACCGATAAGGGAGGATGGGGTTTAAGTGAGAGGAGCGAGTCGTTCTGCCCCCGCGTCGAAGCCAAGCGGCCAGGAGGATCTCGACCTGGTGCGCCGGGCTGCATCCGACGCGGAGGCCTTCGGGGAGCTGTATGAGCGGCATGTGCGCCGCATCTACGCGTACATCTACTACAGGACCGGGAACCATCACGACGCGGAGGATCTCACCGAGCGGGTGTTCCAGCGCGCCCTGGGGCGCGTCTCGGAGTTCCAGGACATGGGCGTGCCGTTCTCGGCCTGGCTGTACCGCATCGCCCATAACCTGGTGGCGAATTGGCATCGGGACCGCAGCCGCAGGCCCACCGTCGCTCTGGACGAGGGGTCGGCCTCGGGGATGGCGAGTTCGCATCCCGAGGCTGAGGCTGAGGCCAGCGAGGAGCGCGAGCTGCTGCTGGAGGCCGTCAGGGCCTTGCCGCCGGAGCGGCAGCAGCTCCTCATCTTGAAGTTTGTGGAAAGGATGTCCAACGCCGAAGTGGGCCAGGTGATGGGAAGGACGGAAGGCGCGATCAAGAGCCTGTATCACCGCACGCTGAGCGCGCTGCGGGATGAGATCCGCCGCCTCGAGAGGGAGCGGGGGTTGAGCGAGGCGGATGAGGGAACGGCGGCAAAAAAGACGAAGCGGGCGCGGGGCTGACGGGGAGGAGCAAGGGATGCTGTGGTTTGCCGGAGCAAGGCACCCTGGGGTGAGCGGGAAGCAGCTGGAAGCGTGGCTGGCGCAGGTGCTGGTGCCTGTGGAGCCGAGCCCGCGATTCATCGGCCGCCTGCGAGCCCGGCTCGTCACCTACCAGGGAAGGCGCTTCCCTCCAGTTTGGTTTGTGGCGGCGGCTTGCGCCTCGCTGCTGCTTGTCATCGGCTCGGCCCTGGGGCAGGCGATTCGGCTCATCCTTGCGCTCGCTGCCATCGTCGCGGCCACCAGACAACAAACCGGACCGAGAGACGAACCCGCCATCGAGGTCCAGGCTCGGACCGGATAGTGTGCGTTCGCCTCGGGGGATCCAGGGAACGGGAGAGACTGCGCGCGCTTAGGAGCAGCCGGACTTGGTCGCCTGAGCGGCGCAAGGCGGAGCATTGCCCGGGGTGAACGGGGCTAGAAGAAGCCCCAGGCGCTAGCGGCGCCTTCCTCCATCATGCTCGGGTTCCACATTTCTGGAAGGAGCTCGACCTGTGTCGACAGCCCGGAGGCCTGTTCTGCCTTGCTGCGGGCCATCTCGAGCAGTGCCGGCCCGTAGGGGCAGAACGGCGTGGTGAGGACCATCTTCAGGCGGACCTCGGCTTCGCCGATGCTGACCTGGCGGACCAGGCCGAGGTCGATCACGCTCAATCCGAGCTCGGGGTCGAGCACTTGGCGCAGGGCGTCGCGGATCTGGTTGGCTTGGTCCGGGTGGGTGGTGTCGGCCTCCCACACCAGCCGCGGCGAAGCGGGTTGCTCAGGCATCCGACGTCACTCCTGAGGGCGTCTGGTCGAGGCTGACGGCGAAGGTACAGTGAGCCTGGCCGTCCAACAGGCAGGTCACGCGTTCGACGGGGAGCGACAGGGCGCGGGCGATGAAGGCCTGATCGACCAGGCACACCTCCGGGTGATCTCGGCCCATGAGGAAGTAGGGGCAGCTGAGCTCGTGGATGAGGAGGCGGCTGCCGTCGGTCTCGATCTTGGCGGCGAAGCCTTCCTCGGAGAGCAGCTCGGCCAGGCGGCGCAGTTTCTCTTCGAGGGGCAGGCCGGCGAGGCGGTCGGCGTAGTCGTCGGCCATGGTTCGGGCGACGCTCGAGAACAGCCGGGCGACGGCGTCGGCTGACAGCATGTCCTTGATCTCGCCGAGGAGGCGGCGGGTGAGGCGGAAGTAGCGGCTGGGGAAGAGCTCCAAGCCTCGCTCGGTGAGGGTGAAGAGGAGGCGGGGGCGGCCGACCCCGTGGCGCATCTCCTCGGCCGCCACCAGGCCTTCGGCCTGCAGGTTGGCCAGGTGGTGGCGGACCGAAACCGGCGAGATGCCGATGGCATCTGCCAGTTGGTTGACCGTGCACTTGCCTTTCTCGCGCAGCGTGCGCAAGACGAGATCTCGGCTGGGGACGGGCATACGCTGGCGAGTATAGCACCCGGCCGGCTCAGATGTCAATATTTCTGATTAGTATCGCTAAAATGCCCGATTGTGTGGAATATTGTAGGTTTTTCTCATAAATATTGACAGGTTAGGCGCGGCCTGCTATAATGCCGCCTGATATCCCAGGCGGGTGCTCGTCGCCCGGAGGCAACCGAATGACTTCTGCGCTCGAGATTCGAAACCTGCACGTGTCCGTGGGTGGCAAACCCATTCTGAAGGGGGTGGACCTGTTGGTGCGTCGCGGCGAGACGCATGCTTTGATGGGTCCGAACGGCACCGGCAAGTCCACCTTGGCGTACACCCTGTTGGGGCATCCGGGCTACGAGGTAACGCAGGGGGAGATCCTGTTCAAGGGGCAGAACCTGCTGGAGCTGGAGCCGGACGAGCGAGCACGGCTCGGGCTGTTCTTGGCGTTCCAGTACCCGGTGGCGATCCCGGGCGTCTCGGTGGCGAACTTCCTGCGAGCGGCGATCAACGCTCGTCGGCGTGCGCTCGACCCCAACGACAAGGGGATCTCGGTGCCGGAGTTCCGCAAGCTGCTGAAGTCGAAGATGGATCTGCTGCAGATGCCCCACGACTTCGCCGGCCGCTACCTGAACGATGGCTTCTCCGGCGGCGAGAAGAAGCGCGCGGAGATCCTCCAGCTGGCCACGCTGGAGCCGGAGATCGCCATCCTGGACGAGACGGATTCCGGCCTGGACATCGATGCGCTCCGTGTCGTGGCCGCAGGGGTGAACGCCCTGGCGGGACCCGACCTGGGGATCCTCATCATCACCCACTACCAGCGAATCCTGAACTACATCACCCCGCACGTCGTGCACATCATGCTGGATGGGCGCATCGTCGAATCGGGCGGTGCGGACCTGGCCCTGCATCTGGAAGAGCATGGATACGACTGGGTGCGTGAGAAGTATGCGAATGGTGTGGCGGAGGTGTAGCGATGCCCGGTCAGATGCCCGCCGATCTGCTGGAGGGGCTGGACAAGTACAAGTACGGGTTCCGCGACCCCGATGTGGCGGTCTTTCGCACGCCCAAGGGCCTCCGCCGTGAGGTGGTGCAGCAGATCTCGGCCATGAAGGAAGAGCCGCAGTGGATGCTGGACTTCCGGCTCAAGGCGCTCGATCACTTCCTGGCCCGTCCCCTGCCGACCTGGGGTGGGGACCTGTCGCGCCTGAACCTGGACGAGATCTACTACTACGTCCGTCCGGCGGAGAAGGCGCAGCGCTCGTGGGATGAGGTCCCCGAGACCATCAAACAGACGTTCGATCGCCTGGGCATTCCCGAGGCGGAGCAGAAGTTCCTGGCGGGCGTTGGCGCGCAGTACGAGTCGGAAATGGTCTACCACAACATCCAGGAGCACCTCGCGGCGCAGGGGGTGATCTTCCTCAGCATCGAGGATGGGCTGAAGCAGCATCCCGACCTGTTCCGCGAGCACTTCGGCACGGTGATCCCGATGACGGACAACAAGTTCGCCGCGCTCAACAGCGCGGTCTGGTCGGGGGGCTCGTTCATCTACGTGCCCAAGGGTGTGAAGGTGGATCTCCCGCTGCAGGCGTACTTCCGCCTGAACTCGGCCAACATCGGCCAGTTCGAGCGCACGCTGATCATCGCCGACGAGGGGTCTCAGGTGCACTACGTCGAGGGCTGCACGGCGCCGATCTACTCGACGGACTCGTTTCACAGCGGCGTGATCGAGATCGTCGTGAAGAAGGGCGCTCGCGTCCGCTACACCACGATCCAGAATTGGTCGGTGAATGTCTACAACTTGGTGACGCAGCGGGCCCTCGTCCACGAGGACGCCACGATGGAGTGGGTGGACGCCAACCTGGGCAGCAAGTTGACGATGAAGTACCCCTCCTGCTACTTGGTGGGCAAGGGCGCGCACGGCGAGATCCTGTCGATGGCCTTCGCCGGCGCCGGCCAGCACCAGGACGCGGGCGGCAAGGCCATCCACATGGCACCGCACACCAGCAGCAAGATCACGTCCAAGTCGATCAGCAAGGGCGGCGGCCGGGCGTCCTACCGCGGCCTGCTGAAGGTCTACAAAGGCGCTGAGGGGGCGAAGTCGAATGTCGTCTGCGACGCGCTGCTGCTCGACCCGCAGTCGCGCTCGGACACCTATCCGTACATCGAGATCGACGAAGACAACGTCAGCGTGGGGCACGAGGCCTCGGTGAGCAAGGTCGGGGAAGAGCAGCTCTTCTACTTGATGAGCCGGGGGCTGAGCGAGGAAGAGGCAACGACCATGGTCGTCTCGGGGTTCATCGAGCCCCTCGTCAAGGAACTGCCGATGGAATATGCCATCGAGATGAACCGTCTGATCCAGCTGCAGATGGAAGGGTCCATCGGCTGAGGCCGGGGCGGGAGAGTCAGATCGATCATGAGACAAAGGACTGCCATCCGTCGAGATCAGGACCTCCGTGCCTCGGCGCCGCCCGCGCCGTCGCTGCGCGAGGACGATGTCCGCCTCCTCTCCGGGCGCCTGGGGGAGCCGGCTTGGATGCTCCAGCGCAGGCTCGAAGCCTGGCAGCGCTTCCTCGAGATGCCGCTCCCCAGCCCGAGCGAGGAAGCCTGGCGCCGCACCGACATCCGATCCGTCCCGCTGGACCGCCTGGCCGTCAGACCGGCGGAGGACATCCCTGTGGACCCGATCCTGACGCAGCCGCTGGCCTCCGATACCCATGGCGCGCTGATGGTCCTTCGCCCGGGCCGGCCGGCCGAGATCAGCGGCCACGATGACCTGGCTGCGCAGGGAGTGATCTTCGCCGACTGGGCCACGGCCGTCACCCGCCACGAGGAGCGTCTCAAGGCCAGTCTGGGGGCGATCGTGGCCGACGGCGAGGGCAAGTTCTCGGCTCTGGCCGCGGCGCTGGCGGAGGCGGGGGTGGTGCTCATCGTGCCGCCGAGTCTGCGGCTGGACGTCCCGCTGCATTCGATCCTTTGGTCCCCCGGAGGTGATCGGCTCGACGCCAGCCGGCTGTTGGTGGCGGTCGGAGACGGCGCGTCCGTGACGTACATCCACGAGTCCGCCTCCCCGACCGAAGCGAACGGCAGCGCCCTGCATGCCGGCATCGTGGAGGTGCACATTGGGCGCGGCGCCGAGCTGAGGTTCGTCGAGCTGCAGAGCTGGGGTCAGCACGTTTGGAACTTCACCCATGAGCGCGCCCGTGTCGAAGGCGACGGACGGCTGGACTGGATCTTCGGCGCCGTCGGCAGCCGCTTGACCAAGACCTTCAGCACCCTCGACCTGGTGGGCGCGGGTGCGGAAGGGCGGATGTCGGGCTTCTACTTCGCCGATGACCGGCAGCACCTGGACCACGACACGCAGCAGAATCACCTGGCGGAGCACACGACCAGCGACCTCCTCTACAAGGGCGCGCTGCTCGGCCACAGTCGGTCGGTGTGGCAGGGCATGATCTATGTCGCGCCCGGCGCGCAGAAGACCGACGGCTATCAGGCCAACCGCAACCTGGTGCTGAGCCGACACGCCCGGGCCGACTCGATCCCAGGGCTGGAGATCCTGGCCGACGACGTGCGCTGCACGCACGGCGCCACCGTCAGCCAGCTGGAAGAGGAGCCGGTCTTCTACTTGATGAGCCGCGGGCTGCCGCGGCACGAGGCCGAGCGTCTCGTCGTCGACGGCTTCTTCGATCCCATCATGCAGCGCATTCCCTTCGAGGGGGTGCGCGAGCGGCTGCGGCAGATGATCTCGGCCAAGATGGGTTAGGAAGATGGACGTATACTAGGGCCCGGTAGGGCGATGGACGAGGTGAGGACCATGAGCAAGGCGGTGGGAACTCCTACGACCGGACGGCTGCAGGTCCGCAAGTTCCAGGTCGGCGACCTGGTGGATGTGCTGTGCGACCACATGCGGGACGGCGAGAGGGTGCGGGATTGGCTGCAAGGGGTGGTGGTGCAGGCCGATGACAAGATGATCGCGGTCCAGTTCCTGACGAACGTCTATCTGACGGATGGGTGGATGGTGCCGGACCGGGTGCTGTGGTGCCGCCAGGGGAGCGACAGCGTGCGGCCGTCGACCCGGCGGCGGATCACCCGCGGCGGGCCGCGCCGCAACTGACTTCGCGGAGGCTGCCGTGAACGTTGCGCCGGAGCGGGCGCTGGATGTGGAACGCGTGCGAGCGGAATTCCCGGTGCTCGATGTGGAGGTCCGCCCCGGCGTTCCCTTGGTGTACTTGGATTCAGCCGCCACCTCGCACAAGCCGCGCTGCGTCATCGAGTCCATGTCCCGCTTCTACCAGGAACAGAACGCCAACATCCACCGCGGCGTCCATCGCCTGGCGGAAGCAGCCACCCAGGCGTTCGAATCGGCCCGCCAGCGCGTGGCACGCTTCATCGGCGTGGACGACCCGCGGCAGATCATCTTCACGCGCAACACGACCGAATCGATCAACCTGGTGGCGCGCGCCTGGGGCGGCGCGAACCTGCACGCGGGGGACCTCGTGCTCCTGACCGAGATGGAGCATCACTCGAACCTGGTCCCCTGGCAGATGCTGGCCGAGGAGCGAGGGCTGCGCCTGGAGTTCGTCCCGGTGAGCGACGAGGGCGAGTTGGACCTGGAGGCGTATCGCCGACTCCTGGCGCAAGGCCCGCGGCTGGTTGCCTTCACCCACATGTCCAACGTGCTCGGGACGATCAACCCGGCGCAGGAGCTGACGCGTCTGGCCCACGAGGCCGGCGCAGTGGTCCTGGTGGATGCGGCGCAGTCGGTCCCCCATCTGCCCCTCGATCTCGGCGCTATCGGCGCGGATTTCCTGGCGTTCTCTGGGCACAAGATGTGCGGCCCGACGGGCATCGGCGTGCTGTACGGCCGGCGCGACCTGCTGGAATCGATGCCCCCCTTCCTGGGCGGCGGCGACATGATCAAGCGCGTCGAGCTGCGCCGCTTCACGACGAACGACGTCCCCTACAAGTTCGAGGCGGGCACGCCCGCCATCGCCGAGGCCATCGGGCTGGGCGAAGCGGTGGCGTTCCTCGACGGCATCGGGATGCAGTCCGTGCTGGCGCACGAGCAGAGGCTGATCGAGTATGCGCTCGACCGCCTGGCCGAGGTCCCCGGGGTGCGCGTCTACGGTCCGGCGGCGTCGCGCCGGGGCGGGGTGGCGTCGTTCACCGTCGCCGAGGCCCACCCACATGACGTGGCGCAGGTGCTGGACAGCCTCGGCATCGCGGTGCGGGCCGGTCATCACTGTGCCATGCCGATCCACGAGCGATACGGCCTGATGGCCACGACGCGGGCTTCGTTCTACCTCTACAACACTGAGCAGGAGGTTGACAGGTTGGTCGAAGGCCTGTATCGTGTGCGCCAACTCTTTGCCTAGGGCCAACCATGGACGACCTCTACCGCGAGCAGATCCTCGATCGCTACAAGCACCCCCGCATGCGCGGCGTGCTTGACCCTCACGACTTCTCCTACGAAGATGACAACCCCCTGTGCGGCGACCGCATCCGCATCGATGTGCGCGTCGGGGAGGACGGCCGGGTCACCGAGGCGGCCTTCTCCGGCACCGGCTGCGCCATCTCACAGGCCTCGGCCGACCTGCTCACTGAATCCATCGTTGGCAAGAGCCTCGAGGACGTGAAGGCGCTCACGAAGGAAGACATCCTGGGCATGCTCGGGATCGAGCTGGGCCCGGTGCGTCTGAAGTGCGCGCTGCTGGCCCTGAAAGTGCTCAAGGCGGGCGTGTACGGCATCGACGAGGTGGAGGAAGAGCTGCGCTGAGGGCGTGCGCCATGTACGACTACCGCCAGCTCGCGCCGGACCGTCTCGAGTACGTGACCGTGGCCGCGGTGGACGAGCTGCCTCCTGGAAAGCGAATCTTCGTCGAGGTGGACGGCGAGCGCATCGTCGTCTTCAATGTGGCGGGCAAGTACTTCGCCATCCGCGACGCCTGCTCCCACGACGACGGCCCGGTCGGCGAAGGCGAGGTGGATGGCCTGGAGATCGAGTGCCCGCGGCACGGCGCGCGGTTCAGTTTGGAGACCGGGCGGGCGCTGACCTTGCCCGCCGTGGTGGACATCCCGGCCTACCCCGTGCGCATCGTCGGCGCTGAGGTCCAGGTGGGGCTGCCCATCGAGTAGGCGACCTCGCCCGCCTCCGCCGCAGTCAACTCCCTCCCTGACAGACACGCGGTTTTGATGTATGATTGCGGACGTCCCGCGCCGGGTCCGCCGGAAAGGGCTGGCGGTCGCGGCGCGCATCCTGACTCGATCACGCCGCAAGGCGTAAGGAAGGAATCCATGGCGACGAAGTGGGTTTATCGATTCGACGAGGTGGACCTGGCGGAGAAGCGTGCCGGGTCGTGGGAAGGGGTGCGCGCCCTGCTCGGAGGCAAGGGTGCCAATCTGGCCGAGATGACGCGCATCGGCGTCCCGGTGCCTCCCGGGTTCACCATCACCACCCAGGCCTGCAATGCCTACCTGAAGGCCGGCGGCAAGTTCCCCGAAGGCATGTGGGAGCAGACTCTGCGCGCCCTGCGCGCCGTCGAACGGCAAACGGGCAAGACGTTCGGCGATCCAGCCAACCCGCTGCTGGTTTCCTGCCGCTCAGGCGCGAAGTTCTCCATGCCGGGCATGATGGATACGGTCCTCAACATCGGCCTGAACGACGAGACGGCGAAGGGCATGATCGAGCTCACCGGGGATGAGCGGTTCGTCTACGACTCCTATCGCCGCCTGGTGCAGATGTTTGGCTCGGTCGTCATGGGGGTTCCGGATGAGCCCTTCGAAGAGGTGCTCGAGGCGTACCGTGCACGGCGGGGAGTGTCGTCGGACTCGGAGCTCCCGGCGGAGGACCTGAAGAAGATCGTCGACGAATTCAAACGGATCGTGAAGGACAAGACCCGCCGCAGCTTCCCCACCGACCCGATGGACCAGCTGCGCATGGCGATCGAGGCCGTCTTCCGGTCGTGGAACGGCAAGCGCGCCATCGACTACCGCAACGCCGCGGGCATCCCGCACGACCTGGGGACGGCGGTCAACATCGTCACCATGGTCTTCGGCAACATGGGCAGCGACTCGGCCACGGGTGTGGCCATGACCCGCAGCGCCACGACCGGCGAGAAGGAGATCGAGGGGGACTACCTGACGAACGCCCAGGGGGAGGACGTGGTGGCCGGCATCCGCATGACGAAGCCCATCAGCGAGCTGGCCAAGGAAATGCCCAAGGTCTACAGAGAGTTCGAGCGGGTGGCGCGGCGTCTCGAGAAGCACTACCGCAACATGCAGGACGTCGAGTTCACCATCGAGCGGGGCAAGCTGTGGATGCTGCAGACGCGCGACGGCAAGCGCACGGCGCAGGCCGAGGTCCGCATCGCGGTCGACATGGCCGAGGAGGGTCTGATCACGCGCAGGGAGGCGGTGACGCGCGTCAAGCCCGAGCAAATCGATTTCTACCTGCACCCGCAGTTCGATCCGGCGGGGTTGAAGAAGGCGGAGAAGATCGCCTCCGGGCTGAACGTCTCGCCCGGTGCCGCGGTCGGCGTGATCGCCTTCGATGCGGACACGGCCGAGCGCTGGGCGAAGGAAGAGAAGCAGCAGGTGATCATGGTCCGCCCGGAGACGAAGCCCGACGACGTGCACGGCATGCTGGCCGCCAACGGCATTCTGACCAGCAAGGGCGGCCGCACCTCGCATGCAGCCCTGGTGGCGCGGCAGTTCGGCAAGCCGGCCGTCGTCGGCGTGGCCGCTCTGGACATCGACCTCGAGCGGCGGCAAATGCGGGTGGACGGGCGCACGTTCCAGGAAGGGGACTGGATCTCCATCGACGGCACAACGGGGAACGTCTACAGCGGCCAGGTGGCGACCATCATGCCCGATGTCAGCGATCCCTACTTGATCAAGCTGCTCTCCTGGGCGGACAAGTTCCGCCGCCTGCAGGTGTGGGCGAACGCCGACTACCCGCGCGACGCGGAACGGGCGCGCCGCTTCGGGGCGCAGGGCATCGGCCTGTGCCGCACCGAGCACATGTTCTTCGAGACGGAACGCCTGCCCTACGTGCAGAAGATGATCCTGGCCAAGAGCGAACAGGAGCGCCAGGAGGCGCTGGACAAACTCCTGCCGTTCCAGCGCTCAGATTTCGAGGGGCTGTTCCGCGTCATGGACGGGCTGCCCGTGATCATCCGCTTGATCGACCCGCCCATGCACGAGTTTCTGCCGGCCCATGACGAACTGCTGCAGGAGGTCATCGAGCTGCGCCTGAGCCGCCGCGACCCGGAGCTGCTGGCGGAAAAGGAGCGGATGCTGGCGGCCGTCGAGAGCATGCGGGAGGCGAATCCCATGCTCGGCCTGCGCGGCGTCCGCCTCGGCATCCACTTCCCCGAGCTGACGAAGATGCAGGTGCGTGCCATCTTCGAGGCCGCCTGCCTCTGCGCTCGCGACGGGGTCAAGGTGCTGCCCGAGGTGATGATCC
>FWPV01010842.1_pt1 | contig 14746 bp, 11 predicted proteins | sample 2228371 | NCBI WGS metagenome assembly FWPV01 (sample SAMEA103939776, study PRJEB20133) | metagenome
CGCCCGCGGCCAGGCGCTGGTAAATGCCCTCAACGCCACAGGGGTGGTCCAGGACAACGACTCGGCCCCGATCACCTTCTTCGACCAGTTGATCCTGCACCTCCATTCCGATCTGAATGTGCTGGGTCTGGGTCATCACATCGCCGGGAAGATCGAGGGGTTCGTGTGGGACGCCAACGGAGGAGACCCGTACTGAGCGTGCATTCAACATGGCGCGAGGGCCGGCTCAAAGGGGCCGGCCCTCTTTGCGGGATAAAGACCCTGCCGAGCGAACTCCCGGATACCGCTTACGAGAGATATCGTCTTCGAGAATCGGGATTAGCAGAGCAGCAGGCTTACCTGCCGGCTGGATAGAGAATGTTGCCGGGACAGGGTCGTTTCTTCATCGACTCGCTGCCTGGTTTGCGGGACGGATTCCCGGGGTCGCAAGTCAAGGTTAGCAGTCATGTTGTGGACGGAGATAAAGAGGCCGACGACGAACGGCTCCCGTACCCGCGACAGGCGATATGCATCGCATGGCGAAGGGCTTCTCCGGTCCGGCAGGACCCATACCACTACTATCCAACCCCCGGGTATGGTAAGCATGTGGTGAGGATCCCGTCATCGGGGGACGGTCCCATGCGGTATGGAGGATGGAAGGCGGCCATTCCTGGAACCGTGAGGATAAGATGCACGCAAGAAGTGTTTTTCTACTGGAAGACAGGGATCTTTGCGACCCGCGTTGTGTGGCGGTGGGGATGAAGATGCACGCCAGGAGGGCTCTCCTCGGCCTCGCCATCATGGCCATGGCCTGCGCGGCCGTCGCCGCGGCAGGATGCGGAGGGGGCGGGGCAAGGCGAGAAAAGGTGGAGCGGATCGACGAGGCGTTCCGCAGGGGGTCATCGCGCCTGGCCGAGACCACCGCTTTCGTGGACTGCCTGGAGAGGTTCGATTTCGAGAACGCCGCCTTCCTCCAGGATGTCCGGGCGGGGATCGAGACCGGGCGGGTCGCCTGCGCGGAACTGAAGGCGAGCGTGGACGAGCTGTCGGCCCTCGCGTATCCGGGGGAGCTTGAGAGACTGGGAAGGTACGTAGAGGAATACGCCCCCGTCATGGTAGAGGCGGTGGGGGAGCTGGAGGAGGTATACGACGGGCTGGAGGAGATCATGCTCGCCCTGGAGCCCATCCTGCGCGAGGAAGCCTCGGTCACGCAGCTGGAAGCGCCCCGCAGCGATGCCGAGTTCATGGGGCGCCTGCGGGGGCTCGATGCCGCCCTTGCGGAATCTCTCTCGTCGCTGGAGCGGCTGGAGCCCCCACCTCTTCTCCGCGAATACGGGGATTATTTCGAGCGGCTCTTGAGCGTCCTGGACAAGCTGGTCGACGACCTCATCGCCGCAACCCGAGGCCTGGCCCCCGGCAAGGACGTCGAATACAACCCTGACTTCCTGTCCTTCCAGCAGCTCTTGTCCTCCTATCCTTTTCTCGTCGAGAGCTTATCCAATAAGCTCAAGGTGGCGGGTATAGACCCTCTTATGGAGCGCGTCGAGCTGGAGATAAACCGGCTTTACCTGGAAAATTCCGGGTGATATCGTGTCCTTTTCCGAGGCGTGCCGGACAGGCCGGGTGGGAACGGCCCGGGTCTCTCGGAACTCGGGTATGGATGGTTGAGGAAAAGATCGGGCGGCGCCGGGCGGAGGCCGCCGACCCCCGGGCATCCGGGCGCCGCGTCATGAGAGCCATCCGGCGCTGAAGGCGTGGCGACATGTGCCGGGGGACCGGATGCATGACGCGATGCGCCGCCCCTCCGTCGCCGTCCTTTCGGTGGGATGCGCTAATCAGTTAATATAGACACGACAGGCGGTTTCATACGGCCGCAGGGCTTGTGGCCGGTTCCGGACGGGAGGGCTGCGCTTGAACTGTCTCAGACATCCCGGCAAGAGGGTGGTGGCCGCATGCAAGGAATGCGGGTCCGGTTTCTGCATCGAATGCGTGCGCGAGACCGACCAGACCACCCTATGCCCCGATTGCCTGCGCCGCCGTAGAGGAGATATAGAACGCGAGTACGGGGGCGCGGCGGGGGCGCAGGAAAGGCCTTATGCCGAGGGGCGGCGCATGTCCTCCACCCCGAGCCGCGCGTCCGCCGCGGCCGCGGAAGGGGAAGCCGATAGAGGCGGGGAAGCGGGCGGGTCGGCGGAACACGCGGCGAGGTTGCCCGTGCCCGGATCTCCCGAAACCGCGTCAACGGCGGCCGGCGGCATCGCCGCTGAGAGAGCGGTGCCGGCGCCGGGACGGAGAGCCGGTGGGGAGCGCCCTTCCTCACCTCCTCCAGCCAGCGCGGCGAAACCCGGCATCATGGCCAGGGTATCCGGCCTCAAGGGGTCACGGGGGCGAGGAGCGGATACGGGAGGCGCGTTAGCATCCGCAGGCGGTGCCCTGTCAGGAGCGGACGATTTCCTGGCCCAGGGCCCGGACGAGGATTTCAGCCTGCTCCAGGGAAGGCGGGAGGCCGCCGGCCCGGGGAGGCGGAGGGGGAGAAAAGGAACGAGGAAAGGGACACCGCAGGCTGGATATGATATCCCGGACAGGGGTGAGGCCGGGCCGGAGGTGGGGACCACGGCCCTGCCGGGCGGGGAGGCCGCACCTCCCGCTGCCGCGGCGGGAGGCCTCGAAGCAAAAAGGTCGGCCGCCGCGACGAAGGCGAGCCGCGGGAAGCGGGAGAGAAGGTCGCAGGCGAGGGGAGGGGAAGAGGAGCTCTCCCCGGAGGACGCATTGCTGCACGACGTGGTCTCCACCCTGCTCATGCCGGAGGGGGCCGATACGGGCACGCCACCCGCCGCCGCGGCGTCGCTCGAGGAAGCCCCGCCGGCGCGAAGGCCGGCCGTGAAGGCTGCGAGGACTGCCCGGAGGAGAAGGGAACGCGCCGCGAAAGAGGAAAGGGCCGGGCGGTGGTCATTCCTCGCCCAGCCGCGCTCTTCCGACTATACCCTCATCGCGCTCTCCTGGTGGCGGGCTGCCCTCTTTATCGCCGGCGTGCTCCTGGGGGGAGCGGCGTTGTGGGCGGTGGTGAACGCCTACCTCATACCCAGGGATACAGAGTACGGAGCCGTGGCCATCGTCATCGGGGTGCTCGTAGGCCTCGCCTTCTGGTGGAAGGCGGGAAGGAAGCACAGCACCAAGCTGGCGGTGCAGGCCTCCCTGGTCACCTTTTTCGCCCTCTTCCTGGGGGAGTTCCTTCACTGGTTCCTGATCATCGTGAAGCACAAGGCCTTCCGCACCATCTTCTTCGACCTCGTCTCCTTCCGTTTTATCTGGGAGAACGGGGCGGAGATCATGAGGAACGTCGTGGAGGCCATGTTCCCCACCGGCTTCCTGCTGCTGCTCATCCTGCCCACCCTGGCCGCTTTCATCATCGCCTTCGGGATGCCCCCCATCCCCGAGGTCTTCGTGCAGTTCTGGCGTGCCCTGCGGGGTGAGGGCGCGGAGGAAGAGGGAGCGCGGCATGGCCTGGAAGGTTAGAGAGAGCGACCCGGAGAGGTCGCTCGCGGTGGTGGAGGTGGCGGGGGTGGTGGACTCCACCAACGTGGAGGACTTCTTCGGGTTCATCAACGGCGTCTTCAAACAGGGCGTAAAGAACATCGTCCTGGACATGGCCTTCGCCAGCTACCTGTCCAGCGGCGGGCTTTCGGTGATCGCCGACGCCTACAGGAAGGCGCAGGGCATGGGGGGGAAGCTGGTGATCGCGCGCGCCTCGGAGATGGTGCGGGACCTCTTCCGGGTGGCGCAGTTCGAGAAGATCATCGACTTCTACGAAGAGCTGGAGGAGGCGGTCGAGGCCGTGCGGTGAACCTCCGGGAGAGGCCGCCCTCCGCTCCCTCAGATGGCCACCACGCGCATGACCTCCTCGATGGAAGTGATTCCCATCTTGACCTTGATGAACCCGTCGTCGCGCATGGTCAGGAGCCCCTCCTTCTTGGCCTGGTTCATGATCACCGTGGCGGAGGCTTCCTTCACCGTGAGGCGCTGTATCTCCTCGCTCATGGGCATGACCTCGTAGAGGCCGACGCGCCCCTTATATCCCGTGCCCCCGCACTTGGCGCACCCGTTCTCGTTGGCCTTGTAGAGGATGAGGTCGCCGTCCTCCCCGTCCAGGGGGAAATTGAGGGTCGCGAGCACCTCGGGGTCCGGTTCGTACGGCACCTTGCAGTTGGGGCAGAGCTTGCGCACCAGCCTTTGCGCCATGACGCAGTTCACCGCCGAGGACACCAGGAAGGATTCCACCCCCATCTCGATGAGGCGCGGAAGGGCGCTGGGGGCGTCGTTGGTATGCAGGGTGGAGAGGACCAGGTGGCCGGTGAGGGCGGCCTCGATGGCGGTCTTGGCCGTCTCGCGGTCGCGGATCTCGCCCACCATGAGTATGTCCGGCGAGGTGCGCAGGATGTTGCGCAGCGCGTTGGCGAAGGTGAGCCCCGCCTTGGGGTTCACCTGCACCTGGTTGATGCCCGGCAGGCGGTACTCCACGGGGTCCTCTACGGTGGTGATGTTCTTCTCGGCGGTGTTGAGCACGTTGAGGGTGGCGTAAAGGGAGGTGGACTTGCCGGAACCCGTGGGGCCGGTCACCAGCAGAGCCCCGTGGGGCTGGGTGAAGGCCTTGCGGAACTTCTCCAGGGGTCCGGGGAGGAACCCGAGGTCCTCGAGGCGCAGCAGGATGCTGGACTTGTCCAGGATACGCATGACCACCTTCTCGCCGTAGACCGTGGGCAGCACGGCCACGCGGAAGTCGATGGCCTTGCCGTTCTGCATCATGCCGAAGTGGCCGTCCTGGGGGACGCGGTGCTCGGCGATGTTGAGGTCGGAGATGATCTTGATGCGCGAGACGATGCCCTGGTGTATGTTTTTCGGCACGCGCTTGATCTCCTGGCACACGCCGTCGATGCGGTAGCGGATGAGGACCTCGTTCTCCCTGGGATCGACGTGGATATCGCTCGCGCCGCGGTTGATGGCCTCGGCGATCATGGTGGTGGTGAAGCGCACCAGGGGAGTGTCGTCCACCACCCCCGAGATCCCCTCCACCTCCTCGTCCATCTTGCCCTCCAGCGCCTGCTCCACCACGTCGGTGTCCAGGTGGTAATAGCGCTGGATGGCGTTCATGATGTCGTCCCTGGCGCTGACCACGGGCTTCACCTCGTATCCCGTGCTCAGGCGGATGTCGTCCAGGGCGTAGATGTTGGTGGGGTCGGCCATGGCCACCACCAGCTTGCCGTCCTCGAAGTCTATGGGGATGCAGGCGTAGCGCTGGGCGGTGGATTCCTCGATGGAGGTGGTGGCCTGGATGTTGATCTTGTATTCCAGGAGGTCCACGTACTCCAGGCCCAGCTCGCGCGCGATGACCTCCGCGAGCTGGTTCTCCCTCACCATACCCAGCTCCAGCAGCACCCGGCCAAGGGAAGCGCCGGATTCCTTCTGGCGCTCCAGGGCTGTCGCGAGCTGCTCCTCGGTGATGACCTTGTTCTTGAGCAGCAACTGTGACAGTCGGTCGGTCGCGGAAGGCATCCCTTCCCCTCCTCTCGCAGGAGCTCGCCGCGGCCTCACTCAAGGCTCACGCGTCGCAAAACGGAAGGCCTCACGGCCGCCGCCGCTCCGTTTTTATCATATGATTAATCGGCGCCGGATTGAAGTTTCTATATACTCTCGTGCTCCATCTCCCGGGATCTCCCCGTACGGCCGTCACCGCCATCTCCGGGCACGGCGGATTCTGGAACACGGCCGAGAGGAATTCAGGTTTAGACTGCCCGGCCGTCACCGCCATCTCCGGGCCCGGCGGCAACGGCGGCCCGGCGGGCCGCTCAGCCCTTCCGCTGCCGAGGCTGCAGGGAGGAGATGAAGTCCCGGTAGACGCACTCCAGGTTGCCGCAGGTGAAGCACTCCGTGCTGAGGTAGCGGTCGCCGCGGTCGGGGAGGATGACCACGATGCGCCCGGAGTCCATCTCCTCCGCCACCTGGAGGGCGGCGTGCACGGCGGCGCCGGAGGAGATGCCCACGAAGAGGCCCTCCACGTTGGCCAGCACCCGCACGGTGTTGAAGGCGCAGCCGTCCTCGACGTTGATCTTCTCGTCCATGATGGAGGGGTCGAGGATGGGGGGCATGAACTCCTGCAGGTTGCGCAGGCCCTGGATGAGGGAGTTGGGGTAGGGCTCCACCCCCACTATGCGCAGGTCGGGATAGGCCTCGCGCAGGCGCCTGCCCACGCCCATGATGGTGCCCCCGGTCCCCAGGCCGGCCACCAGCACGTCGATGCCCTCCACCTGCTCAAGGATCTCCGCCCCCGTGCCCTCGTAATGGGCCCTCACGTTGTCGGGGTTGGCGTACTGGTTGGGATGGTAATAGGCGGGGTCCTTCTCCAGCTCCAGGGCCTTGGCGATGGCCCCGTTCATCCCCTCGGCGGCGGGGGTGAGCACCACCTCAGCCCCGAAGGCCTGCATGACGCGCCGGCGTTCCACGCTCATGGACTCGGGCATGATGATCTTCAGGCGGTAGCCCTTGTGCGCCGCCACCATGGCCAGGCCGATGCCGGTGTTGCCCGAGCTGGCCTCCACGATCACCTTGTCGGGGGTCAGTTCCCCGCGCTCCTCCGCGCCCGCGATCATGTATTTGGCGATGCGGTCCTTCACCGAGGAACAGGGGTTATAGCCCTCCATCTTGGCGAAGATCTCCACCCGGGGGTTGCGGGGCACGACCTTGGTCAGGCGCACCACGGGCGTGCGCCCGATCATCTCCAGGGGGTTGTCGGCACGGATCATGGCACTCGCTCTTCCTTTCCCTCTCCGTTCTGCCGGCCGTCCGGGGCGGAGGTATCGCCGCGGCCGCGGGCGGATATCCGCATTATATCCCATGCTCATCCGGAGGTCAGGCGGAGGCCCGGACACGGGGGCACGCCGCCGGGCGCCTGCGGCGCGGGCGCGGCGTGAGCTGGTATCCTGATATCGTTCCCCGGTCCGCTTGGCATGGCGTTCGGAGGAGGAGGTATGGACAGGGAGATCGCGGGCAGGGCGGTGGTGATTAGCGACACCCATTTCGGCGACGGCGCGGCGGTGCTCACGCGCGGGAAGGTGGTGGAGGCGTTTCTCCGCGAGCTGGACGGTCTGGGGGAAATAGACCTCCTGGTGCTCCTGGGGGACGTGTGGGACCTCTGGAGGACGCGGCTTTCCGCGGCGGCCGCGGCGGGGGCCGGGTTCTTCCGCGCCCTGGCCGCCTGGAGCGGCGCCAAGGAGCTGGTCCTGGTGTGCGGCAACCACGATCACCACATATGGTCCTTCCACGAGGAGGCGTGGGAACGCCGGGAGGCGGGATGGGAGGAGTCGGGCGAGCTGTCGCTGGTCCTCGGGCCCTGCCGCGCATGGGAGGAGCCGGTCTATGCCGTGGAGGGGCTCCCGCTGTGGCTGCGCTATCCCTTCCTCACCCTGAGGGTCGGCGGGAGGTCGGTGCTGCTCATGCACGGACACCACCTGGATTTCTTCAGCCGTTCCTTCTGGTGGGCCAAGACGGCATGGCTGGCGAGGTTCATACTCAAGGGCACGCCGGGCATCGCCCTCTCCGACATCGACCGCCTGAACAGGCCTTTCTTCGAGCTGCTGGCCTGTACCTCGCGCGTGCCCGAGATCACCTCCTGGGAATACCGCCTCTACGGCGTCCTGAGGCTCTTCGCCCGCCTGCTGCGTTTCCAGACCGGCAAAGGCGCCAGCCCGCGCCGCTTCACCAGCATCGAGGAGAACGCCTCCGAGGTGCGGGACCTGCTGCTGCACCTCCTGCCCGGCTACATCCCCGACCTCTTCGTATTCGGCCATACCCACAGGGCGGGCCTGGGCGAGACGGGGGTGGGGAGCGTCCGCGTGCGCGTGGCCAACACCGGCTGCTGGCTGGACGACAGCGAGGGGGGCACCGGCATGACCTACCTGGTGATCGACGGAGGCGTCCGCCTGCGCCGCCTGGGCGGCGGTGAGGAGGCGCGCGATCTGGGGTAGGTGCGCTCGGCGGGACGCGCGGCCGCGCCGAAGGCGCCCGCCTCGAGGGCGGACGGGCGTGAGCCGGGAGGACGCGATGCCGCGGCACGTTCCCTTCTTGGCATTATATGGAAGTAGAACGGCGGGCCGTTGGCCCTACCTTTCCCGGTGCGCTTGCGCTCATACGCGGAAGCGGTGGGACGCCTCCTTCATGATGCGCAGGTTCTGGAAGGGGGTGTCCAGGCCCAGTCCGCAGGGGGGAGTGATCATGGCGGCTCCCCTGCTCACCGCCATAAGGGTCTCCTCAAGCACCATCTCGGGGGGAAAGTAGTGCACCAGGGAAGCGGGGACGGTGCCCACGATGGGTTTTCCCAGGATGCGGTGGGCCTCACCGGGGTCCACCTCGGCCTCGAAGGAATAGGCGTCCATGTCCGTCTCCCTGCACATCCTCACCTGCTCCATGCGCCCCCCGCAGAGGTGCAGGATGAGCTTCGCCCCTCCCAGGTGGGCGTACCTGCTCACCTCGTTGAGGTAGGGCAGCACGTTCAGGAAGAGGTCGAAACCGAGGTAGGAACCGGAGCGTCCCGCGGGCTCGTGGATCATGATGATGTCCGCGCCCCGCTCCACCATGGCCTCGGCGTAGGCGCAGAGGAAGGAGACGATCCCCTCCAGCAGGTGATTGAGGAAGGCGGGGTCCTTTTTCACCAGCTCCATCATCACCGAGGGGCGGATGAGCGAGGATGCCAGGGTGGCGGGGCCCGCGATGTTGCCGATGATGGGGGCGCCCGGGCGCATCTCCCGCAGCAGCTCCATGGCGCGCAGCACCTGGGGAACCCGCCCGTGGTTGAGGAGGGCGGGCACGGCGTTGGCGACGATATCCTCGGGGGTGGATTCGGGATAGGCCACCATGCGCGGCATGGCCATGCCGTCTCCCATGTCCACCCTCGCTCCCAGGACCTCGGCCTCCACCGTGAGGCACAAAGGGACGCCCACGTTGTCGAATCCCGCCATGTCGTAGGCCGCGGCGGCCAGTTCGGCCATCATCACCCCGCTGTAGTGGGCGGCGGGAAGGGGGATGCCGAAGCGGTCCAGCACCTCCCGGGTGATCACGTTGATGAGGCCGCCCGGACCGAGGACGGGGAAGCGCGGCGTGGGCTCCCCGGCCAGGGCGGCCGCCAGTAACTCTCGCCGGTCCACACTTCCCTCCCGTCGCTTCGCCGGTCCTGCGTGCACGGATTATATAACGCTTATCGGCGGGACGCCAATCGCCCTTTCGCCCGCCGGGCTTCCAGCGTGTCTCACCCGCCGGACACATCGACCCGCATGCCGTTGACCGGTCTCACCGTCGTTCGCCCGCCGGTCTTCCCGCGCGCCCCGCCCGTCTCCATCCCCGACGCGGGGCTCGCGCCCGGTGCGGCGGAGCGACGCGGCGTCCGCGGTATGGAGGGGTCGAGGGGTCATGGAGGGGCCTTGCCTTCGGTCAGGCGAAACGAGGTGCTCCTCCCGGGCTTATCGACGTGGGCGAAGATGGCGGGCCGCCGCCTCCGCGAGGCTCCGGTGTCGCGGAGACGGGGTGAGAGAGGACCGCTGGACTCGGGTTGGGTCCGGGACGTCGCCGCATGCTGACGGAGGCGCCATGCAGGTGATAGCCTTAGGGAGAGGCGGCCGTCCGCTGCAGGCGCGGCCCGGGGATCTCGCCGGGGTACGGAGGGGGCGGAGGCGGCGTGGAGCCCGGCGGCCGGCCCGGCAGGCGAACCGTGAGCCGCCGCCCCGGTGGCGGCCTGGAGAGGAGGAGAGATGAGCTATTCGGAGATGGGTGAGGTCTGGAGCCGCTACGTGCGTGCCCGCTGCGAAACCGCCGTCAAGGCCCTGGCAAAGCGCGAATTCGACGCCCGTTTCTTCCCGGGCCGCGAGGAGGTGGTCAGGGCGGTCATGGAGATCATCCCCCCGGACGCGGGCGTGGGATGCGGAGGTTCCTGGACCACGCGCCAGATCGGTCTGCTGGATGCCCTTCGCGAGCGCGGCAACCCGGTATACGCCCATGAGCCGGGGATGGACTTCGAGGAGGCCACGCGCGTGCGCAGGGAGTCCCTGCTGTGTCCCTATTATCTCTGCAGCGCCAACGCCGTCACCCTGCGGGGAGAGCTGGTGAACACCGACGGTATCGGAAACCGCGTGGCGGGCACCTCCTTCGGTCCCGGGACGGTGATCGTCGTCGCCGGTTATAACAAGCTGGTGCCGGACCTGGACGCCGCCTTCGAGCGCATCAGGGAGGTGGCGGCCCCCGCCAACGCCATCCGCTACGGCATGGCGGTGCCGGGCATGGACGCGAGCCCCTGCGTGCGGAAGGGCAGGTGTTACGACTGCACCCAGCCCTCAAGCATATGCCGCATCACCACCATCATCCGGCAGAGGCCCATGATGACCGACTTCAAGGTCTTCCTGGTGGGTGAGTCCCTGGGATTCTGAGACCCCCGGGGCCTTTTCGCACGCCCTGGCCCGGCGGAGGCAACCGGGTACCGGCAGGTCCTGGGCTCTTCACCGGCGGGCATGTCGATGATCGGGCCGCGTGGCCGCGCATGGAGACACGGCACGGCGGCCGTGCCCTTACGCGTTTCCCGATACCGCCATCCCGCCGCTCACAGGGACCTTATCCTTTTCGTCAGCTCATAAGCTGCCTGGAAGAAACCGGCAGCCGCCTTGATTTCTGTTCCCAGTTCCTGGTAAGGAGCGGATGCGCTCTCGAAGGCCGGCCAGGGCGGCGCTCCCGGCCCGTTGGGATCGCCCCCGGAGGCGAAGTTCGTCCAGTAGGTCATCATCGCCTCGGAGAGGGCCCGGTCCTCCTCGTCCACCCCCTGCAGCTGCACCCTGTCCAGGTTCCCGAAGACGTACATGATCTCCAGGCCGTGGAAGGATCCCAGCGCCGCCGTCCGTTCATCCCGCGTGGCGCGGGTGAAGAGGTAGAGGTAGGCGGGCTGACCCACCTTCTCCATGCTCTCCGCGGTGAAGCGCGCCGAGGATGCGAAACCCATCTGGGTTATGACCCCGTCCAGGGCTTTCTTGACCTCCTCCTCGCCGCCGGCCGGGAAGAGGGCCATAACCTCCTCGGCGTGGGAGCCGTAGAGGTATCCGGCCATGAGCCGGTACTGCTGCAGGGTGACCTCGGGGATGAAGATGGTGCCCTCGTTGGCGTTGATGCCGGTGAGCAGGGGCACGGCATGCTGCTCTCCGGCGGCAAAGGCCTCCAGCGGTGACCGGGGCAGGAGGTAGCCGTCGATGTTGGGGCTGAGGTTTATGGGGCTGAAGAACTCGTTTTCCGACGAGGAGGCCTCGATGAGCTTCTCGGGCGACACCTCCCTCAGGGCGGCGAGTTCGTCCTCGGCCTTGTCGCAGCCCAGCTTCTTGGAGATCTCCTGACCCGTCTTCTCCGCCTCGCGCAGCGTGGGGGTCTTGTTGACGGCCAGGCCCAGCTCCAGCAGGGGGCCGCTCTGCACGATGGCGCGTTGAAAGAGGCCCCTGGAGAGAGGGCTGGCCATGAGGGAGAGGATGCTCATCCCTCCCGCCGATTCCCCGAACACCGTCACCATGTCGGGGTCTCCCCCGAAGGCCGCGATGTTCTCCTGCACCCAGCGCAGCGCCGCCACCTGGTCCAGCAGCCCGTAGTTCCCGGATACCCCGTGGGGGGATTCCCGCGAGAGCAGGGGATGGGCCATGAGCCCGAGGGCCCCCAGGCGGTAGTTGATGGTGACCACCACCACGCCCTTGCGCGCCAGGTTTCCGCCGTCGTAGATGGGCAGGGAACCCGCTCCGCTCTTGAAGGCGCCGCCGTGTATCCAGACCATCACCGGCAGTCCCTCACCGGGTCCTTCCGCCGGGGTCCATACGTTGAGGTAGAGGCAGTCCTCGCTGGTGGCCCCCACGTCCATCATCCCCGTCCAGTCGTCATGCGGCTGGGGACAGGCCGGGCCGTAGCGCGTGCAGTCGCGGACCTCTTCCCACGGCTCAACCGGCTGCGGCTCCCTCCAGCGCAGTTCGCCCACGGGCGGGGCCGCGTAGGGGATGCCCTTGTACGACCACACGCCGTCCTCGTGCTCGCCGCTTATGGGGCCCGAGGTGATGCGGGGCACCTCCATGGTGGAGGTGACGCGCTGCGCCTTCTCCCCGCACCCCACCGCGAGCAGGCACGCGGCGAGGAACAGCAGCAGCGTCAAGCCAAGCGCGGTGGATCTTCTTGCCATCACGAATACCTCCCCTCCGTGCGTCCGCCGTCCGCCATCACGCCCATCATCAACATACCATATAAGAGGATACGGATCGCGTGCTCGGGATCCGATGCGGGATCGCGTCCCGGGCTCCGACCCGGTGCCGCAGGCGGTCCTCCGCGGGGGCGGCGGCGCGAACGAGGGCACGGCCTCCCCGCGGCCGCTTCCTCCACCGGGGCGCCTTTCCCCTTTCCCGTTGTGCTATAATCCCCTCGATCGGTATGTCAGGCGGCCCGGGCGAGGGGCCGGCACCCAGCCGTGGAGAGGCTGGGTTTTTCCGTTTGAGGGAGAGGAAGGTCCATGGGCGGCAGGATCCTGATGATCGACAACTACGATTCCTTCACCTATAACCTGGTGCAGTTCCTGGGCATCCTCGGGGCGGACCTGGTGGTCTTCCGCAACGACCACACCACCCTGGAGGACGTGGAGAGGCTGGGGCCGGCGGGCATCGTCATCTCTCCCGGGCCCAAGGCGCCGCGCGACGCCGGGCTCTCCAAGGACATCATCCGGGAGTTCGGCCCCCGCATACCCGTTCTCGGGGTGTGCCTGGGACACCAGTGCATCGGGGAGGCGTACGGGGGCAGGGTGGACCGCGCGCCCTATGTCATGCACGGCAAGACCTCGCGCATATACCACGACCGGCGCGGCGTCTTCGCCGGGCTGCCCAGCCCCATGGAAGCGGCCCGCTACCACTCCCTGGCCATCCTCGAGGAGGGCTTCCCCACCTGCCTGGAGGTGAGCGCCCGTACCGAGGACGGCTTGATCATGGGGGTGCGCCACCGCGAGTATCCGGTGGAGGGGATCCAGTTCCATCCCGAGTCTTTCATGACCCCGGAAGGATTGTTCCTGCTCCGCAATTTCCTGGAGGTGTGCAGATGAAGGCGGTTGCCGGAAGGCGAGGGAGAGAAGAGCCGGTCGGGCGAGGTTTCCATTACATGCCAGGGAGCGAGAGGCCATGAGCAGGGCGAGGGAGAAGGCAATCCCCCTGAGGCTGGAGGTGGCCGAGCTGGAGGACGCGCCGGCCATGGAGGCCATCTTCCACCGGCTGGCGGCGAAGCCGTACGCCTGTTTTCTGGATTCCAGCCTGGCCATGGAGCGGCTGGGACGCTACTCTTTCATCGGTTTCGACCCGCACCTGGTGCTGACCACGCGGGGCAGGAGTTGCACCTGGTGGAGGAGGGGGGGAGAGGTCCGGCATGGCGAGGAGAACCCCTTCGAGGCGCTGCGTTCCGCCCTGTACGAGTTCCGCCTCGAGCCGGTCCGGCGGGCGCGGGGTCTGAAGATCCCGCGCTACGGACCTCGGGTGAGTCCGACATCGCCTCCAGGTGCCGCCGGGCCTCCCGCCTTTTCTGGGCGGGGGCATGGGGTATCTGGCCTACGAGCTGGGGCGGCACATCGAGAAGCTTCCGGGGACGGCCGTGGACGACCTGGGGTTGCCCGAGCTGTGTTTCGCCTTCTACGACCGCGTGCTCGCCCATGACTACCGCGAGGAGAGGACCTGGCTGGCCGCCGTCCACCCCGAGGATCCCGGCGCGGTGCTGCGAGAAGCTCGGCTGGCGCTGGAGGCCGAGCCGCCGGACTATCCCTCCCCGGGCGGCGCGCGGGAGGCGAGCTTCGTCTCCAACTTCACCCGCGAGGAGTATCTGGAGGCGGTGCGCAGGGTGAAGGAATACATCCTCGCTGGCGATATTTACCAGGCAAATCTCTCCCAGCGCTTCCGGGCTCCCCTGCGCGAGCACCCCTGGACGCTCTATCGCCGCCTGCGCCGCCTGAACGCCGCGCCCTTCGCCGCCTACTTCAACGCCGTGGAGGGCCAGGTCCTCTCCTCCTCGCCGGAGCGTTTCCTGAAGGGTACCGGCAGGAGGGTGGAGACGCGCCCCATCAAGGGCACCCGCCGCCGCTCCTCCGACCCGGAGGAGGACCGGAGGCTGGCGGAGGAGCTCCAGGCCAGCGCCAAGGACCGCGCCGAGCTCTCCATGATCGTGGACCTGGAGCGCAACGACCTCGGCCGGGTGTGCGAGTACGGCAGCGTGCAGGTGGAGGAGCACGCGGTGATCGAGCACTACGCCACCGTGCACCACCTGGTATCCACGGTGGTGGGGGAGCTCCACGAGGGACGGGACGTGGTGGACCTGCTCAAGGCGAGCTTCCCCGGCGGCTCCATCACCGGGGCCCCCAAGATACGCTCCATGGAGATCATCGACGAGCTGGAGCCCACGGCGCGCAGCGTGTACACGGGGAGCATCGGCTATCTGGGATACAACGGCGATTTCGACCTCAACATCGCCATTCGCACCGTGATCGTCAAGGGCGACGCCGCATACTTCCAGGTGGGCGGGGGCATCGTGGCCGATTCCGTCCCTGATGACGAGTACCAGGAGACCCTGGACAAGGGCAAGGCAATCTTCGCCACCCTCTCTTAATGGGGTCAGCCCCGGACATGGGACATCTCGCCATCGCCTCCGAGAATCCGGCCCTCACAAACCGATAGGTAGGCGAACCCGAAAC
>FWPV01010843.1_pt1 | contig 14746 bp, 10 predicted proteins | sample 2228371 | NCBI WGS metagenome assembly FWPV01 (sample SAMEA103939776, study PRJEB20133) | metagenome
GACCGTCTGCAGTTTCCCCCGCGCACGCGGGGATCGACCTGTCCAAGGCGGCCAGGACTGCACCATTTCCATGTTTCCCCCGCGCACGCGGGGATCGACCCCCACTCGGTGTGAGTCTGTCGCCACCCTCATCGTTTCCCCCGCGCACGCGGGGATCGACCCCGTGACAAGGACGAGGGGCGTGCAGCGTACGAGTTTCCCCCGCGCACGCGGGGATCGACCCCAGAGACCAAGTCATCAGTCCGGCAGTCCCAAGTTTCCCCCGCGCACGCGGGGATCGACCCGAGGTCCGTGACATCGGCCAGAGCTTTACGGTGTTTCCCCCGCGCACGCGGGGATCGACCACATGTAGCGCCACGCGGCCTCGTCGAGCCAGGGTTTCCCCCGCGCACGCGGGGATCGACCGCTCTCGTAGACGGCCGGCCGGTCCTGTGGTGCGTTTCCCCCGCGCACGCGGGGATCGACCAGAGGTAAAGGAGCGGTGGTGACGATGAGCGAGGTTTCCCCCGCGCACGCGGGGATCGACCGCATCAGCGAGCCCCACAGCCACGCCTGTCCCAGTTTCCCCCGCGCACGCGGGGATCGACCCTGGTAGTCGTCGCGGTTGCGCACAATCTGCTGGTTTCCCCCGCGCACGCGGGGATCGACCCCCGGGCAAGCGCCGCAGCGATGCCGTTACCGTGTTTCCCCCGCGCACGCGGGGATCGACCTGACCCAGGGCAGGACCGCTTCCCCGGTCTTGGGTTTCCCCCGCGCACGCGGGGATCGACCTGACCCAGGGCAGGACCGCTTCCCCGGTCTTGGGTTTCCCCCGCGCACGCGGGGATCGACCGTCGAGCTTCTCGTGGAGCAGACCGGCGTGGACGTTTCCCCCGCGCACGCGGGGATCGACCTCTACAAGAGCGACGCGATTTACGTAGCGGCACGTTTCCCCCGCGCACGCGGGGATCGACCCCCGGCAGTGGCACGCGGCTTCTCGTCCTTGGCGTTTCCCCCGCGCACGCGGGGATCGACCGGCGCAGGTCTTTCCTAGCCATGACCAGCTCAGGTGTCCGCCAGGCCCGAGGTGTTGGCGGGCCAAGGGGACTTGCGAAGAACTAGAAGTGCGAGAAAGCAGCTGGGGAGCTGTAGCCATGGGTCGGTTTGCGAGTGCTGATTGGGAATTGCCGTAAGTCACTGCCGTCGTCGGTTGATGAGTGGTTGCCGCGGGATTCCCTGGTGCGGTTTGTGACGGACGTTATCGAGTTGCACTCGCAGTGGAGCTTTCCAAGGCGCTTGCGCCGTCGCACGGCTGCAGGCGCGTGCGGAGCTGCCGGGCGGTGGGGTGCGGCAGCTTTCTCTGGGCGCTCTTCACGGAGGGGGCGGCGCCGGCGTCGAGGCCGCGTGCGCAGGCGTCGCTCGGCACCGCGGTCACCGGTGCGCCTTCAGCGGTCTGTGCCGGTCAGAAACGGCACCAGCGCGGCGAGGAACGCCTCGGGGCGTTCCTCCATGGGGAGGTGGCCGCACTCCGGAATCGCGACGAAGCGAGCGCCAGGGATCTTCTGCGCGGCCCGTTCGCCGTAGTGTGCGGCGAGGAGTGGGTCGTCGGCGCCCCAGAGGACGAGGGTGGGGAGGCGGAGGGCGGCGAGATCCACCTGGGGCGCCGGCCCGCGCAGGGGAGCCGTGAGCCCCCGGTAGGCGTCCACCGCCCCCTCGACGGCGAGGCGGCGCAGGTACTCGTGGACCACCTCGTCGGTGACCAGGGCGGGGTCGTGGACGGAGCGTTCGAGGCCGCGGCGGATGAACGAGGGGCGCAGCGCAAAGGTGCGCAGGAACACCGACACCAGCGGGCGCACCGCCGCGAAGCGTCTGCGCCGTGCCGCCGAGTAGGCCGGCAGCGTGCTGTCCACCAGGGTAAGGGAACGGAGGCGGTCGGGGTGGTGGGCGGCGATCCACAGGGAGATGCCGCCCCCGTAGGAGTGGCCGACGAGGTGGAACGAATGGATGCCGAGGGCGTCGGCGACACCGAGGACGAGGCGTGCCTGGCCCTCGAGGGTGTACGCCTCCATCTGGCGCGGCCGTTCGGTCCAGCCGAAACCGGCCAGGTCGAGGGCGACGACCCGGAAGCTGTCGGCAAGGGCGGGGAGGACGTGCCGGAAGGAGTACGTAGAGCCGCCGAAGCCGTGGACCAGGAGCACCGCCTCGCCGCGGCCCGCCTGCTCGATGTGGACGAGCTGCCCGTTCACGGCGACGAAGCTCTCCGGCGGCAGCTCGGACCTGATCTCCTCGAAGGGCCGGAGCGACACGCACCCCCAGCTCATGGCGAGAACCGCCACGCCGAGGCTGCCGAGCACCCCGATGCGTGCCTCGCGAGGGCGCACAGCGCTGGATTCTACCCGGTCCTGCGGGGGAGCGGCGCGAGACCATGGCGGTGGCAACGGGAAGACCTTCGGCTCGGGGTGCGTTGACGGGGAGGCAGGGCATGGGAGGTGTGGTCATGGCAGAGGGAACCATCGAGATCGGGACGAAGGCGCCGGCGTTCTCCCTGGTCGATCAGGACGGCAACACCGTGTCTCTCGGCGACTTTGCCGGCACGTGGGTGGTGCTGTACTTCTACCCCAAGGACGACACCCCCGGCTGCACCACCGAGGCGTGCGAGTTCACCGAGTCCATGGCCGCTTTCGAGGGTCTCGACGCCGTGGTGCTGGGGGTCAGCCCCGACTCGCCGGCAAGCCACAGGAAGTTCATGGCCAAGCACGGCCTCAAGGTGCGGCTCCTCTCCGACCCCGACCACGAGGTGCTGGTGCGCTACGGCGCCTGGGGCGAGAAGACGATGTACGGCAAGAAGAGCGTCGGCGTCAGGCGCTCCACGGTGCTCATCGACCCCGAGGGCCGGGTGGCCCATCACTGGCCGAACGTGAAGGCCGCCGGCCACGCGGCCGAGGTGCGGGAGAAGCTCGCCGAGCTCGCCGGCCGCTGAGGTCGTCTTCCGCGCTATCCTCGTCCGCCTCCTCTGCGAGGCGGGGGTGGACATGGCCACGCGCAATCTTGCCGAGTGTCGCGACGACTTTCCGGCGCTCCAACGAAGCCACGGCGGTGAGCCCTTCGTGTTCCTCGACGGCCCCGCCGGCACCCAGGTACCGCGCCAGGTGATCGAGGCGGTGGTCGCCTACTACACGAGCTCGAACGCCAACACCCACGGCGCCTTCGCCACCTCGCGGGAGTCCGACGCCATGCTCTGGCAGGCGCGGACGACGGTGGCCGCGTTCGTGGGGGCGGAAGGTCCCTCCTGCATCTCCTTCGGCGCCAACATGACGACCCTCGCCTTTTCCCTGGCGCACGCCCTGGCTCGCGAGCTGCGGCAGGGCGACGAGGTGGTGATCACCCAGCTCGACCACGAGGCGAACCGCGGTCCGTGGCTGTCCCTCGCCGAAGGCGGCGTGGTGGTGCGCGAGGTGCCGCTTCGCCCACCGGGGGTGCTCGACGAGGCGGCCATGGACGCCCTGGTCGGCGAGCGGACCCGGATCATCGCCGTGGGGATGGCCTCGAACGCCGTCGGTACCGTCAACGACGTCGCCCATGCCCGCGCGCTAGCCCGGCGGGTGGGTGCCTGGCTCGTCCTCGACGCGGTCCACTACGCCCCTCACTTTCCCATCGACGTGCAGGCCCTCGACTGCGATTTCCTGCTCTGCTCCGCGTACAAGTTCTACGGCCCCCACGTGGGGATCCTCTACGCCCGGCCGGGTTTGCTCGACCGCCTGCGCACCGACCGGCTTTCTACCCAGGAGGCGGCGGCGCCGTACCGGATCGAGACGGGCACCCTCAACCACGCGGCCATCGCAGGTGTGAAGGCGGCGGTGGAGTACATCGCCTCCTTCGGTGACGGCGACGAGCTGCGTACTCGGGTGCGTGCCGCCATGGCGCGCATCGGCGCCCACGAGGGGGCGCTGGCCCGCCGCTACTACGACGCTGTGCGCACCCTGCCGGGCGTTACCGTGTGGGGCCCCGACTTCTCCGGAGGGCAGCGCGCCCCTACCGTGTCCATCACCATCGACGGGGTGCCGGCAGCTGCCGCGGCCGAACGGCTCGCCGCCCGCGGCATTGCCGTGTGGGACGGCCACTTCTACGCTGCTCGGGCGGTGGAGGCGCTGGGCCTCGCCGGGCGGGGCGGGCTGCTCCGTGCGGGGGTTTCCATGTACACGCGCCCCGCCGACATCGACCGGCTCCTCGACGGGGTCGCCGCGTTGACCGGAGCGGCGCCATGAGCGCCGGCCCGTTGCGTTTGCTCCTCGTCGGGTTCGGCAACGTGGGCCGGCGTCTGGCCAGGATCCTCCTCGACCGGGCTTCGTACCCCGGTCTCGCCGCCCTCGATCTGGCGGTGGTGGGGGTGGTCACCGGCCGCCACGGCGCCGTCGCCCACGGCGCAGGTGTCGATCTCGCCGCTGCCCTGGGGGCCGTCGAGGGAGGGCGCGACCTGTCGGCGCACCCACAGCGAGCTGGCCTCGACGCAGCGGCGGCGGTGGCGACGCTCGACTTCGACGTGCTGGTGGAGACGACGCCCCTGTCGGTCACCGGCCGCGGCGAGCCGGCGGCTGGCTGGATCCGCACGGCGCTGGCCCGCGGCAAGCACGTGGTGACGGCCAACAAGGGACCGATCGCCTGGCATTACAAAGAACTGGCGGCGCTCGCCGCGGCGCGGGGGTGCCGACTGCTGTTCGAGGCCACGGTAATGGACGGGGCGCCGGTCTTTTCTCTCGCTCGCCACTGCCTGCGCGGCAACACGGTCCGAAGGGTGGAGGGGATCCTCAACGCCACCTCGAACCTGGTCCTCGACCTCATGGAGCGGGGAGCCTCCCTGGAGGCGGCGGTGGCCGAAGCGCAGCGGCTGGGGGTGGCCGAGGCGGATCCGACCATGGACCTGGACGGCTGGGATGCCGCCGCCAAGCTCGCCTGTCTCGCCAACGTCCTCATGGGCGGGGATCTCCTGCCCGAGGAGGTGGCGCGCACGAGCCTCCGGACGCTCTCCGAGGCGCGGCTGCGCGCGGCGCGGGCGGCCGGCCGGCACGTGAAGATGGTCGGTGACGCGTTCTGGGACGGCGAACGTGTGGTGGCCAGGGTAGGCCCGCGGGAGGTGCCAGGCGAGGACGCTCTTGCCCACGTGCGCGCCCAGGGGTCGCTGCTGCGCCTGGACACCGACATCCTGGGCACCCTGTTGGTGGGCGAAGAAGGTCCCGACCTGGCCAGCACCGCCTATGGCCTGATCGGCGATCTGTTCGAGATTGCCTCGCCCTGACGCGCGGGCTGGCCGGCGCCCTCGTGGGCCGGGCGGTGGCCGAAGGCGGCGGGGGATTTGCTACCATCGGGCGGTGCCGTGCGCCCCGTTTCCCCCGTCGATGACCTGTAGCTTGCCTGCCGACGGTCGGCGTGGGCGCGGCCCGGCCGCGGAGGGTTCGGGTGGCTAGGGCCGCTGCATCGGGCGAAGCGCCAAGGGGCACCAGCCGGGAACGGGTGCAGCTCGCCGCCGCCATGGCCGTCATCGTCGTGGCCGGCCTGGCCGTTTACGCCAACAGCCTGCGCGGCGCCTTCGTTTTCGGCGATCTCGACGCCATCGTTCGCAACCCCTCCATCCGCCGCCTCGCCACGGCCCTGACCCCCCCGGCCAACTCCACCGTCGCCGGCCGTCCCGTACTCAACCTCTCCCTCGCCCTCTGTTACGCCGTCGGTCGCCTCGACCCGCTGCCCTACCACGTCGGCAACGTGCTCATCCACCTGGCCGCGGCCCTCGTCCTCTTCGGACTCGTGCGGCGAAGCATGGCGTTGCCCACCTGGGGGCCGGCGGTGCAACGGGCGTCGACCGGAACGGCGTTCGCGGCCGCCTTGCTGTGGGTCGTGCACCCCCTCGCCACGGCGGCCGTCAGCTACACCATCCAGCGGGCCGAGAGCCTGGCCGCCCTGTTCCTCCTCCTCACCCTCTACGGGGTGCTGCGCAGTGCCACCTCCCCCCGCCCTCGCCGGTGGCGCGTGATGGCGGTGGCGGCCTGTGCCGCCGGCATGGGAACCAAGGAGACGATGGCCGCCGCGCCGCTCCTGGCCCTGCTGTTCGATCGCACGTTTCTGGCTTCCAGCTTCGCCGCTGCCTTGCGCCGGCGCCGCGGCGTGCACCTGGGGCTCATGGCCACCTGGTCGCTGTTGGCCTGGTCCGTGGCGAGCACCGGCGGCCGGGGTGCCACCGTGACCCTGGCCTCGACCACCGTGTCGCCCCTGGCCTACGCCATGACCCAGTGCGAGTGGCTCGTGCGGTACGTGGGTCTCGTGTTCCGGCCCGCTCCCTTGGTCTTCGACTACGGGTTGCCGGACGCCGGCGTGCGGATCCTTCGAGATGTGGCCGCCTGGGCGCCGTGGGGCGTCGCCCTGGCAGTTCTGGCCGCGGCGGTGGTGCTCTTGATGCGGTGGCACGGCGCCGTCGCCTTTCCCCTGCTGGTGGCGGCGGGGGTGCTGGCGCCCAGTTCCAGTGTGTTCCCCGTGGTCACGGAGGTGGCGGCGGAACACCGCATGTACCTGCCCTCGGCCGCAGTGATCGTGGTGGTGGTGGCCGGTCTTGGCGCGGCCCTCCGTCGCCCCCCGGCCGCTCGCCTGGCGGCGATGGGGCGGGGTCTCGTCGCCGTCGTCGCCGTGGCGCTCGCCGTGCTCACGGTCCTGCGCAACCGCGACTACGCGAGCGCCGAGGTCCTGTGGCGGGACACGGTGGCCAAGCGCCCGCACAACGTCCGGGCGCATCTCCATCTGGGCCTCGAGCTGGAGCGGCGGGGCGACCTGGCGGGCGCCAGCCGCAGCTTCGAGCGGGCCGTCGAGCTCAAGGCCGACTTTGTCGAGGGGTGGACCAACCTCGGTCGGATTTGGGTGGCGCTCGGCCAGCTGGACAAGGGCATCGAGGTGTACGACCGTGCCCTGGCGATCCAGGCGGACTTCCAGCCGGCCATCTACAACCGCGGCCTGGCCTGGATGGCGCGGGGCGATGCGGCGCGGGCGACGACCGACTTCGACAGGGCCATGGAACTCGATCCCCGCGACCCCGATCCCCTGGTGGGGCGGGGTGTCCTCAAGGGGCGAGGGGGCGATCTTGCTGGCGCGATTGCCGATTTCTCCCGCGCCATCGCCATCGCCCCCGCCGCTGCCGACGCCTACCGCAACCGCGCTGCCGCCTACTACGAGATGGGGGAGTTCCGACGCGCCCTCGACGATCTGGAGATGGCGGAGAACCTCGGCGCCCGGATCGACCCGCGGTTCGTGGAGGCCCTGGCGCGGGCACTCACCGGCGGAAGATAGGCGGTCGCGGGCTCACGGGGTGACGGTGATGGAGAAGCGGATCGTCTTGGCCTTGGCGAGGCCGTACTTGAGGGTCGAGAGGGTCACGGTGGCCAGGTCGTGGAGTTCGCGGTCGTCGAGACTCTCCGAATCGCGGTAGCCGTCGATCACCTCGCCGTCGGCATCCAGCCACTCGAAGGTCACGTACGCGTCCCAGTCCTTGGTGGCGGCGTTGGAGTACTCGAGCTGGATCTGGACGGTCTTGAGGTACTCGCTGCCGACGGGCCGGAAGAGCTGCGACTTGGTGAGGGGTCCGCTCTGCTCCGCGAGGCGGATGCGGTGGAGGGTCACCGGCCCCTCGGTGAGGTTGAGCTCGATCCAGGTGCCGAGGGAAAACTCCACCGATCTGGCGATGGTGTTCCCCGCCGCGGCGGGAGCCGCGGCCGCGAGAACGAGGGCAGCGACAACGGTTACAGCACGCAGGTTCGCCATGGTTGTTCCTCCTTCGCGCGTCCAGCCTCAACTACTAGCGTAGCACGGGCGGAGACGGGCAAGGCGCTCCTCATGGGCGGCCGAGGGCGCAACGCCCCTCGGCCACCTGTCGCAGGGCGTCAGGTCGGGGGCGGCCCCTTCTGGTCGGGGTGTCGGGTGCGGCCGAGCAGCAGGGTGGAGCCGACGATCACGCCGGCGCCGAGCAGGGTAAGGGTACCGGGGAGCTCGCCGAAGACGAGGGCTCCCCAGATGGTGGCAAAGACGATCTGCAGATAGCCCACCGACGTGGCTTTGCCGGCTCGCTCCCGCTTGAGGCCCAGCGTCAAGCCCATCTGACCTCCCCAGGTGGCGAGGCCGATGCCGAGCAGCAGGAGCCAGTCGCGGCCGCACGGGAGGACGGGTGCCGCGGCCACGAAGGGCAGGGAGAGGGCGACGGACACCGCGGCAAAGTAGAAGACGATGAGGTCCGCGTCGATGTCGCGCAGCAGGCGGATCAGGATGTAGGCCAGGGCGGCGAGCAGCGAGGCCGCGAGGGCGCTGGCCACGCCCAGAGGGGGGAGGGGGGAGGCGAGGCCAAAGAGCAACGACGGCCGCGCCACCAGCACGACCCCGACGAGCCCGGCGAGGGCCAGCAACGCTTCCGAGGGCCGCAGCGGCTCGCGGAGGAGGGGCACGGCCAGCACCGCCGTGAAGACCGGGTTGGTGAAGTGGATCACCGTGGCCTCGGCAAGGGGGAGCTGGACGACGGCGTAGTAGAAACAGGTGAGCGCCACGAACCCGACGCTGCCGCGCAGGAGGAGGAGCCCGAAGGCCGGTGTCCGCAGCGAGCCCCGCCGTCGCCGCACCAGGAGGTAGGCCAGCACCGCCACCACCAGGGCGCGAGCGAGGACCAGCTCCATGACCGGAAAGGTGCGACCCGCCACCTTGACGAGCAGGCTCATTACGGAGAAGGACAGCGACGAGAGCGCCATGTAGCGCAACCCTGGCGAGATGACCCATGATGTCGGGCGCTGGTGCCCCATCGCCACCGGCACGCATTATGCACCACTGGCCTCGGGCACTGCCCTCGCTGCCGTGCACGCACACGGTCCTCCCCGCGTTGACGGCATAAAGGAACCTAAGTAAGATTACCTTAGTGCTGGCCGCGGGCGACGGGTTTCGGGGGGAGCCCACCGCACCGTGGCGGTACACCGGGTCACGCCGCAAGGCGTGACCTTTTTTGTGCGCCAAGGAGCCGCACGGGATCCCGGGTAGCCGTCCCGGCAGGAGGTGGTCGGCCTGCGGATGCGTCGAGACCCTTCGGCGCTGCGCGCCTCAGGGTGACAGGACTTCTCAGGGTGACAGGTGGGTGGGTGGGGGTGTCATCCTGAGGCCGCTGCAGGCGGCCGAAGGATCTCGTCGAGTACGAGCACTTCGAGAAACGCGCAAACCACGATGCCGTCGTGTTCGAGGTTTTCGACGAACGCGCAGGGCGCGATTCCGTCGCGCACGAGGCCGGCGATGGGCGGGGGGCGGGGCTGCAGGTGGTGCCGAGACCCTTCGCTTCGCTCAGGGTGACAGGACCGTTCAGGGTGACAGGACTCTTCAGGGTGACAGGGGTGGGCGCTGCGCGCCCCAGGGTGAGGGGACGGCAGTCCCGAGGCAACGGTCCCCGGCGCGTGGCGATTCCTTGGCAAGCCAACAGGGGCAGCGCTGGTCGGGCAGCGAAACCTGGCGAGAGGCTACCGGGGCGGTTCGGGGATGGCCGATCCGCCTTCGAGGAGCCGGTCCTGCCGAACCTCGTCGTCATCTTGGCACGCTCGGGCGGCCAGGGCGTCCAGAAGTTCGCGGTCCATGTCGTTGGCCTCCAACAACGGCCGGGCAAGGGCCTCCCGCGCCGCGGCAACGGCGGTCAGAGCCCCCCGTCGGTCGCCCTCGGCGAGACGGATGGCAGCCTGGGCACGCAAGACTCGGTGAGGCTCGGCGAGCGGCCCCCGCGCTTCGGCCAGCAGTTCCCTGGCCCGGACCGTGTCGCCCCGCCGGTCCACGAGAAAAAAGGCCAGGTCGGCAGCGATGCTGGCGCGCAGGAGGTCCGGCTGCTCGGGCCAGAGCGCGAGCAGGCGGTCGACGGCCTCGCCGGCGCGGGCCTCCTCGCCGCGGTCGAGGAAGTGCTGCGCCGCGAGCATGGAGCCCGCCGCGGCGTAGGGACCGTGGCGCTGCGGCGCGACCACGCGCTCCACGGCGCTCGGCGGCCACGCCCGCGGCCGCACGCCCGCCACCGCCAGGGAGGCGAGGGTCAACAGCGCCGCCTCCTGCGCCGCCGGCGCTCCGCCCCGAAGCAGCCGCCACAGGCGGCCCCCGTCGCTCGCGAACCCGCCGCCAGCGCCAAAGGGCTGCACGGTCACGAGGAAGATCACCGCCGAGGTCGCTGCTATCGTCGCAAGCCAGAGCCTGAGCAGGTCGGCATCGGCGGGCGCGGCGGCCGACCCGAACGCGGCCAGTAGGGCGAGGGCGAGACTCGTCACCGGCCCGCCGGCCACCGCCCAGGCGAAGCGGCGGACGATGTCGCCGGTGTCCTGCGGCACGGTCACCGCCATGCCGCCCCACATGGAGAGGTTGCCGTTGAGGCGCGCCTGCAGCCGTTCGCCCTCGCGGCTCACCCACAGCGGCCCCACGGCCCAGAAGACGAAGCGAAAGCCCCGCGCCACCCCTGCCAGGGTATGCCCCAGCTCGTGCGAGGCCATGGCGACGTAGACTGCAGTCACGACCACGACGATGCGGAGCGCCACCCCGGCCGCGCCCGGCGCACTCCCGCTTAGCGGGCGCGTGGCCAGTCGCGCGGCCAGGTAGGCGGCGAGGGCGACACTGACGACCGCGCCGGCTGAAGCTGCGATGACCTTGGTGCGCTTCCTGCGCATCCGATTCGCCGATACTCCACTGCGCCGTGCCGCCGCCGTCCCGTGGCGATCCTGCAGCGCCCTACTCGGCGATGAGCCCTTCCTTGAGGAGGGCGCTCATCTCGCGAAACGCCGGGTGCTTGCTGTCGCGCGCCCATTCGAAACCCACCGACTCGTGGTTGGTGAGCACCGCCCCGGCCTGGACCATGCGCTCGAGGGCGTGGCGGCGGTACTCCTCGCCGCGCCCCGAGACGCACTCGAAGCAGAGGAACACCTGCTGGCCCGAGCGCAGGAGCTCCACCACCGTCTGCATGACGCACACCTGCGCCTCGATGCCGGCCACGACGATCTGCCGATGCTGCGGCGGCACCCCCGGCCGCAGCTGGGTAAGGAGCGCCTCGAACTGCGGGTCGCCGCAGCAGCCGAAGGAGGTCTTTTCCATGTACCCCTTCGGCACGGTGAGGCGGTCGAACTCCGCCCGCACCCGCGGATCGGTCGGGCCGAGCCCCTTGGGGTACTGCTCGGTGAGCACCACCGGCACCCCGAAGAGCTCGGCCAGGCGCAGCAGCCGGATCGTCGCGCGGATCACCATGGACGACCGGTACGCCATCTCCATGAGCTTGCCCTGCAGATCGATGACCACGACGATGCTGCGGCTCGCCTCGAGAAGCTCCACGGTCCACCTCCTACCGCCAGGATGCCCTGGTGCCGTGGGCCCACCCACGACCTCCGCCAGGGTAGCAGCGGCTGCCTCGCCCGTCACCTGGACGGGGGCCCGTCGGTCACGGTGGGGATCGTTGTTCGAGGAGATTCGGCTGAAGCGGTGCTGCCGGCACCCATGGGTCGGGGGGACCGTCGCCCAGGCGGCAGGTGCCCTGCACCGAGAGCCCTTCTCGGATCAGCAACCCTCGGGCCACAGCATTCGCTCCCGTTCGGGGCCACAGGTGCCCCGAGCCCGCCCGACCTCGGCGACGGCCACTGCGCGAGTCGACTAGCGGCTGCGCTTCCAGATGAGGGCGGCCGTCGCCACCACCGCGGCGATCACACCAGCCACCACGACGACCTTGACGTGCTCGGATTTCATGGGTCCTCCAACGACCGACCGGAAACGCAGCGTAGCACCGATCCGCTCGGCCGTCACGCCGCGCTGCCCGTGGGCGGCAGGGAGCGTGAGCCCCGTCACATTCGTGCGACGGGGCTCGAGCGATGCGGTACGGAGAGGCGCGCGCGTGCCGCTACACCCTCCGGAGCGCCACCCCCGCCGCCAGGGCGAGGAGTGTCGCCAGAAGCGCCAGCCCCAGGGGCGAAGCGGCCGGAATGGGCGCGGCCATGGCCAGCGAGACCGTGGTCACCGCCGATCGCCCGTCGGTATCCGTGGCCCGCAGCACCGCGGTGCCGGGGAGGCGGTCGTCGATCAAGGCGACGCGCCACCCCCAGGTGGTGTCCCCCACCGCCCCCGTGGTCTCGAGGGTCACGTTGGACGATCCAGCCACGAGCACCAGGGATGCGATGCCGGAGGCGTCGGTGACGGTGCCGGTGGCGACGCCGCCGGTATTGCTCGTGGTGGCGAACTGCGGTGCATCGTCCGGGTACCCGTCGCCGTTGGCGTCGCTCATGATGTAGAGCACCAGACCGTCGTGGTCGGAGCAGCGCAGCGGCGTGGAGTCGTCATGGAGGAGGCCTTCCGGCGCGTCGGCGTTGCCGCGACCGTAGGCCATGCCCCGCTGGAACGCTGCCAGCCCCTGCGCCCACAGCGCGTGGTCGAGGACCTGGGCCGTGCCGTTGTGCACGAAGGAGTAGCGTTGCCCTGGCGGGAGGGCGAGCACCTGGTCCACGAGGTCCGGCTCGACCAGATCCGGACCCGAGAGCAGGTTCTGCGCCGGGTCGAAGGAACCCTTGATCTGCCCCGTCACGTCCACGTAGCCGTCGGTGAACTCGTAGGCGTTGAAGTCGCCCACCACGACCAGGCGCACGCCAGGCTCGGCGGTCTGCAGCCCCTGGACGATGGCGGCGATGGCCTGGGCCTGCTCCAGCCGCTTGTGGCGCACGCGGTCGCCGTCCACGGGATCGTCGATGCCGTTCAACGAGCGGTTGTGGAGCACGAGGACCTTGACGGGGAACGGGGCACCGTTGCCCAGGTAGCGGCCCTCGAAGAGGAGCGGCGGGCGGTCGTGGAGGAGCCCGCCGCCGAACACGAAGGGGGCGTCCTTTTCGAGCTGGGTGACGGCGTCCACGGCCATGGTGTCGCGAACCAGGAAACCCACGTCGATCCCGCCGACATCGTTGCCCTCCTCGAGGAACGGCGTGTAGGTGAGGGACGGATCGTCGGCGTGGATCTGGGCAGCGAGCTCGGTCAAGGCGCCGAGGTGTTCCACCTCCTGCACCCCCAACACGTCGGGCGCGTCGAGCACCTCGCGGACGTACAGCGAGAGCTTGCGGAGCTTGCGCGAGTACTCGACCGAAGAGAGCACCCGCCCGTCGTCGGCGCCTCCTGGGTCGTCCACGTCGTCGAAGAGAAGGTAGCAGTTCAAGGAGCCGACGGTGAACTCCCCCGCCGCGCGCGGACGCACGGGCGCCGGGAGCGGTGCGACGCTGGCCGTGAGGCTCGTGGCCCACAGCTCCCAGCCACCGAACTCGTACGCCAGCACGCCCTCGGCGCTGAAGGTCGAGCCACCGGTGAGGGCGACGTTGGGCTGCCCCAGCTTGTCGGGATCGAGCTCGAACACCTCGGGGTTGCCGTCCCAGGTGGGGATCGTCCCGCCGAGGCCCGGGTAAAGGACCCCCGGCTCGCGGTACGGGCGCGACGGCCCGGCGACGATGAACGCCTCCGCCGTGGGATCGGTCCCGAAGTACTGGCTCGGCCCGCCGACGACGCCGGAGGGGATCGAAATCCGCATCCCCTCGTAGCGCTCGTACGCCGTGGCTGGGTGCGGCTGGTTCGGCGACGGCAGCGACGCGTCGAAGACGATGGCGGCCGGCAGCGGGTTGCCGCTCGAATCCACCGCCACCACCGGGCCGCCGGCGATCTCGGTGAAGTCGTAGAACTCCTGCACGGTGCCGACCACGTCCACCTGGTCGCCCACCGCCACGGGCGGGGCGCTGCCCGTGTACACGTAGATGCCATTCGAGGTCTCCGGGTCGGCATCGGCGCGGGCGTCCGGCGTCTGGATGAAGAAGCCCTGCGGCCCCACCGCCGTGACGATGTTGTCGTTGGTGGCCACCACCAGCCCCGCGTGGGGGGAGGCGACACCGTTGCCCTGGATCTGCCAGATCTCGTAGGTGCCGCTCACGCACAGGTTGGCGGCCCTGGGGGTGGGGCTCGCCTGGATGTACGCGTCCGTGTTGCGCAGGCCACCGGCGCCGTTGGGGCAGCGCTGGTTCGAGTGGCCGGCGCTGGTGCCGGCGCCGTTCTCGTCCACTTGCGGCTGGCCGGTGTTGAGGAGGACCAGAAGCCCCGGGTCATCGGCGTCGGAGGTGTCGTAGACGATGGCGTCCTGGAGGTTCGTGGTCGTCACCGGCGTGTCGTTGGGGAAGTCCGCGGCGCTGGCGCGGTAGAGGGCCACGGCGTCGGCGCCGTTCTGGAGGAAGTTGTCGGCGAAGGTGATGTCCGGAGCCGGGGAGAGGCCGGTGTTGCCGAGGAGGAAGTAACCGTTGGCATCGGTGGCGTACCCGTCGAGATCGAAGGCCGCGTAGGAGAGGTCGTTCGAACCGTTGAAGAAGACGATGACCAGGCCGTCGAGGGGGACGTTGCCCACCCCGCCGTCGTACAGCTCCACGAACTCCGCCGCGTCGGTGCCGGGGGTATCGGCGTCCACCTCGTTGATGCGCACGGCCAGGTACAACCCGGGGTTGGGACAGTCGGTGCTGGCGCTGGTGTTGGCCTGACCCGGGGTGATGCAGCGCAGCGACCAATCGACGTTGTTGACGTTGGTGTCGGCCCCGTCGGGGAAGCGCGAGAGGCCGGTGTACGGCGCCGTGGCGTCGAGCAGACCCTCGCCGCTGCCCTCGGTGTAGGGAGCGCCCGTGTTGCCCCCGTAGCTCACCGTGTCCACCAGGGTGGTGCCGTGGCGCAGGGCCACCGCGTCGGGGTTGCC
>FWPV01010846.1_pt1 | contig 14743 bp, 13 predicted proteins | sample 2228371 | NCBI WGS metagenome assembly FWPV01 (sample SAMEA103939776, study PRJEB20133) | metagenome
CCTGCTAAAAAGGGATTGCGACTGTGGAACTCACGGATTCTGTCCATAACCTCATTCTGGTCTTCTGTCTGAAAAACCTGCCCTGCTAAAAAGGGATTGCGACCCGATTATTGGTAGACTTTCCACCATAAAGAACTTCCTATCCAGTCTGAAAAACCTGCCCTGCTAAAAAGGGATTGCGACTCCCATTTTTGCCTCCTTTCTTCTTTTTTGCTTTCCTTTCTCTGTCTGAAAAACCTGCCCTGCTAAAAAGGGATTGCGGGAGGAGCACGGAGCGCGTAGCATTGAGTAAATAAGATGGTGCTCCGTGCTCCACGCTATTACCCCGGCTAAAAAGGGATTGGTAACAAAAGGTAGAAGGATGAATTATGAAGGAGGAAACACACAGGTTGCTTTCCTAATTCTTAATTCATAATTTCCCTCCCCCTCTTATCCTCTTTCTTATTCCCATCCCCATTATTACTCTCAAACTCACGGAGCAATAGGCACAGAGGGTGAAGTAAGGAGCAAATGGGTTGGAGGCTCCGGGCTATTATGAGATTGCCACGCTCGCTTCGCTCGCTCGCAATGACAAAAGGGTGAGGCGGGCTCGCAATGACGAGGAAGGGAAGGCGGAGGCTCGCAATGACACCTACCTTCTGTCATTCCGAGCGGAGCGAGAAAACTCAACGCGAGGAGATTGTTGATGTCGCTTTCGCTCCATCCCTGCTTCGCAGTGCGGGCTTCGCCCTCGCAATGACGAAGAAAAAGGGTAGCAATGACGGGGGCGGAGAGCAGGAGGGGGCTATCCCTGCGCCTGAAGAGGGTGGTTTGGAGTCTAAATATTATGGAGAATTATCAGGAAAGACCCGTTACCCCGGGAGGAAGGGTTAAGAGCGAAACCGCTTTTATCGGTATCACAGGAATGCATTGCGCCGGTTGCGCCCATACCATAGAAAAGGCGCTTAACCGGCTCACCGGTGTCCAGCGGGCGGTAGTTAATTTTGCGGTAGAGGAGGCGGTGGTTGATTTTGACCCATCCCTTGTCTCATTAAAAGAGATTAAAAAGGCGATTTTCAGCGCCGGCTATCAAGTCCGGCGAGATGAGGAGGCTCCACCAGAAAAAGAGGAGTTAAAGAGGACGAAACTGAGGATGGTTTGGGCGTGGGTGCTGGTTGGTCTGGCAATGGCGTTGATGGTTCTGCATCTGGCAGGGGTTCTTCATCTGCCGACAAAGATAATGACCGGAATTGAACTATTATTCGGGATTGCGGTTCTTTTTGGTCCGGGCTGGTCAATACTGAAAACCGCCTTTAACTCGCTGCGCATTGGCTCAGCAACAATGGATGTCTTAATTTCGCTGGGCACAATTTCGGCACTGATTGCTGGAATTGCGGTCTTCTTTGGTCTGCCAATTGAGAACCTGGGTCGGGTCGCGGGGATGCTCGTTGCCATTTATCTCACCGGCAGGTTTCTTGAGGCACAGGCAAAAGGGAGCGCGGGTGAAGCGATAAGGAGACTTTTGGCTCTGGGCGCCCGCACCGCCCGGGTTGAGGTTGCTGGAGAAGAACGGACGGTGCCGGTCTCCTGGCTCAAACCCGGTGATATTATGATTGTTAAGCCGGGTGAGAAGTTTCCTACTGATGGGGTAATTATCACCGGAGAAACAGCGGTTGATGAGTCAATGGTAACCGGTGAGTCATTGCCGGCAGAAAAAAGGGTCGGGGATGAGGTGATTGGCGCCACTATTAATCAGACCGGTCTGGTCAAAGTTAAGGTTACCCGGGTCGGTAAGGAGACCTTTCTCGCTCAGGTCATCAGATTAGTTGCCGAGGCGCAGAGCAAAAAGATTCCCATCCAGGCGCTGGTGGACCGGCTCACCGCCTGGTTTGTGCCGGCGGTTGTGGGACTGGCACTCTTCACCGCACTTTTCTGGTTCATCTTTGCACCCGGACTGAAGCCCCTGCTGGTTTGGGCGCATACCATCCTTCCCTGGGTCAATCCGGAGCTCTCCCGGCTCTCCCTGGCGCTATTTGCCGGGGTTGCGGTCCTGGTCATCGCCTGTCCCTGTGCCTTGGGCTTGGCAACGCCAACCGCAATAATGGTGGCAACCGGTGTCGCGGCAGCAAAAGGGATTATCTTTCGCTCCGGTGAAGCAATTCAAACCTTGAGGCGGGTAAGGGCGCTCGTATTTGATAAAACCGGAACCATTACCCAAGGCAGACCAGCGGTAACTGAGGTCATCCCGGTATCAGGGGTAAAAAGGGAGGAACTCCTTGCCCTTGCGTTAGCGGTAGAGCAGGGTTCAGAGCATCCGCTTGCCCAGGCGGTGGTAAGCTTTGCCTTGGGGTCGGGGTTGAAACCGATCTCTGCCAACTCTATCACCGCCATCCCTGGTAAGGGGGTTAGCGGCACTACTAATGGCGAGAGGATATTTGTCGGCAAAGCAGAACTTCTGCGCGAAAATGGGATTGACCCGAGCCCGTTATTGCCAATCGCTGAGGAACTTCAAGGAAAGGGACGCACCATCCTTTTCATCGCCAAGGAGGGAAAACCGCTCGGTCTTATTGGGGTTGCCGACACACTCAAACCCGAGTCAAGAATGGTCGTTAGTGAACTGAAAAAGATGGGTATTGTTCCAATTATGCTCACTGGTGATAACCGTCCCACCGCGCTCGCCATAGCCCGGGAAGTAGGGATTGAGCGGGTTTTTGCCGAACTCCTGCCCGCAGAGAAACAAAAAGCGGTGGAAAAGGCAAAAGAGGAGTTTGGGGTAGTGGCGATGGTCGGGGACGGGATTAACGACGCCCCGGCGCTCAAGTCCGCTGATGTCGGGATAGCGATTGGCACCGGTACCGAGGTCGCGATTGAGGCGAGCGATGTTACTTTAATCAAAGGTGAACTCACCGGGGTATTAACCGCGCTCAAACTCTCCCGCGCCACCTTCACGAAAATAAACCAGAATCTCTTCTGGGCGCTATTTTACAACCTCCTGGCGATTCCCTTGGCGATGCTCGGGCTGATTCATCCACTTATTGCCGAGACCGCAATGGCACTCTCATCAATCAATGTTGTAACCAACTCTTTGCGGCTGCGCCGCTTCCACCCTTAAAAATTTAGAAGGTTTTTCTATTATACCATTTCTGGTGTTTTTGTCCCCGAAGGTCATTTTGTAAGTCCCTGATTTACGGCACTTGTATTCTGACTGGTTTTGGCATAATAATTATCGCCCTTTGGGAATTTGTGTGTTTGGGCAATTCCTCCAGACAGTTTCATAAGCCGAGTCCTGGCTTTCATAAAGGGAGAGTGTGTTGCCATAGGCAAGGCACAACTACCCACTGATATCCGGCTGGGCAGATATTGACTCTTATTGCCCGGTAAAATTAGCTGATGGCGAAAGTTAAAACTTCCCGCATTAAAGAAGTTACCTATCTTGGCATAAAGGAAATTTTTATTATAATGTTAATGAAGGCGGGTCGGACAGTCGCCCCGATAGGGGAGGAAAGTCCGGGCACCAAAGGGCAAGGCACTCGCTAACCGCGAGGCTCCACCGGTAAAAAGGTGGAGACGGAAAGTGTCACAGAAACTATACCGCCTCGCGGGCTACCGCGGGGTAAGGGTGAAAAAGTGCGGTAAGAGCGCACTATCCGGGGTGGCGACATCCCGGATGGACAAACCCTGCCTGGTGCAAGACCGAGAAGGGGGCGGTGAGCACAAGTAGTGCTCCCGGACTGGCCCGGTCCGCAATCGCTCCCGGGTGGGTCGCTTGAGACGGTTGGGTAACCTTCTGTCCCAGATAAATGACTGTCACCCCTTATGGGGAACAGAACCCGGCTTACAGACCCGCCTTCAAATTTGACCCGATGAGATATTTGCTTAAAATTTTTTCTTTTAATAGGAACTAATTCGGTGATTACTCTTGAACGATTTATCCTCCACAAGTTGGCACTGGACATAACCAAGCCGTCTTCTCAGGAGGAGATTTTCCTTCAGGTTGGTCAGCGACTGAAGGAGGAAGGGGTTATCTCAGACAGTGAAGAATTCGCTAAAGAGCTATTAAGACGGGAGTCTTTGGGCTCAACCGGTGTTGGCTTTGGTGTTGCCCTGCCTCATACCATAAGTAAAAATGTCCTCAAGCCGGCGATTATGGTGGTCAGGCTCGCCTCGCCCTTAGATTGGGGCGCAACCGACCAGCAACCAGTGAAATTGATACTATTTTTACTGGCACCGGAGGAGGAGAAAAACCTTTACCTCGCCCTTCTTGCCGAAGTCGCCCGCGCCCTAAACCAACCCGCTATCCGCAGTAAGGCGCTCAAGGCAAAAGATGCGGAAAAAGTGTCTAAGATACTCGCTCAAACCCCTCATCAGAGTTTTTTCAAACGCAACCTAAGGCTATTTCTATTTTTCGCACTGATAGCGCTGGTTTTCACTGCTGCCCGGCTGACACTACCACTTATCAAATTGCCCGAAACCGGAATCTATAAAGAATTAAACTACCTCCATTTCAACCAGCCGGAATGGCTTCTCCGCCAAGAACTGACCCTCACCCTGTTTTTGGCGATGATTCTTGGCACTTTGTTCTTCTGGCGCTTTCGGGTGGCGATTGCCGCTGCTGCGCTCGGGATTCTCCTTATCGCCGGGGTGATGGATTTGGAAACGACGGTAAAGTTTATGTCCATCCCGACCATCCTCTTCATTATGGCGATGATGGTGATTGTCCGCTGGCTGGAGAGTATCGGTGTCTTTCGGTTTATTGTCGTCAAAGCGGTAGAAAGGGTTAAAGGTATTCCCTGGCTGCTACTTTTACTCTTAATGGGGTTTTCGGTGCTTTTAGGCGGGTTTGCTGATGAGGTCTCGGCGATTCTGGTTACCTTTGGTTTGGCAATGGAGATTTCGCGCCGGACCAGGGCGCCACTACTGCCATTTCTCCTCACATTAGTATTTGCCACCAATGTTGGCAGCGCCCTGACCTTAGTCGGCAATCCCATCGGCGTGTATATCGCCTTTTCTGGCGGTTTGAGTTTTGAAGACTTTCTCCGCTGGGCGACCCCGGTTTCGTTTGTCACCGCAGTGATAATCGCCCTGCTTTCGCTACTCCTTTACCGGCGCCACTTCTTTGGTTTCCGCTATCAGATTGATACCGAAGAACTACAAAAAGCCACTGGCACCATTGACCCGATTAAACTTCGCACCGGGATTATCACCTTTTTCATCACTGTTACCCTGATTGCCCTGCATCGCCGGATTGAGGTCTGGCTCGGACTGGGTGAGGGCACCGCGCTGATCGCAGCAGCATTAGCCGCCACCGGTTTCATCGTTTTTTATGAACAGGAAAGGGGGCGACTGCTGATAGAACGGGGAATTGACTGGTGGACTTTGCTCTTCTTTATGTTTTTATTTGCCAACGCCGCCTGCTTAGAGTACACCGGAGTAACTACCAAACTTGGCTACCTCGTCCTCCGCTTCTCAGAAATGATTGCCAATGGTCGCGGGTTGACCCACCCCAGCGCAATTTTGGTCCTCTGGTTCAGCGGAATATTTTCCGGTTTTGTTGACAACCTGCCGATTGTTGCTGCGCTGGCGCCGGTGATTAAAGACCTTGCCCGCTTCGGACTGCCCCACGCCTCAATACTCTGGTGGGCGCTACTCTTTGGCGGTTGCTTTGGCGGCAACCTGACGATGATTGGCTCCACCGCCAACCTGGTTGCGGTTGGGGCGTTTGAAAAAAGGAGTGGCGGGAGTTTGAAGTTTTGGGAGTGGTTTCGGGTCGGTTTCGTGGTAACCGTTGTTGCCCTCGCCACCGCTACCCTTGCCATTATTATCCAGATACCAATGGCACCTTAATCAAATCGGAGGGTAATATGTTTGAAAGAATCTTATATATTATTAGTGAAAAACAGGAGGAGAAGCAGACCGTTTTGGAACTCGCCCAGCGCTATAAAAGCACCGTTTTGCTCGCCGCCTTGAGTCCGGTCAAACCCTGTCCGCCACCACTTACCGAAGGGAAGACCCGGCAAAAGGTGCGGGAGGAGGATTACCAGCGCCACTGCTGGCAGGATATTTACCGCCTGGAGGATGAGTTCAAGAAGTCCGGCGTAAAGGCATCGGTAGTTGCTCAGCTGGGTAAAATTGACGATTTACACTCGCTTGCCCACAATACCCGCTGTGACATAATCGTTTTGCCTGCCAACACGCTTGCTGACCACAACTTCCAACTGCCAGAAGAACTTATACCCAATCTCCCCTGCCCAATTATCTTAATGCCCGCTCAGTAAGATGCCCGCTAAAAAACCGCCGGGTTTAACAAAAAGGCGGGCAGAAAGGGAAAACTCCTATTGGCTCCTACTTTCCCTCACTCTTACCCTCCTTCTCCGGCTCCTCTTCATCTGGGAGATGCGCCACCACCCCTTCTCAACAATCTCTCCCCAAATGGTTGACCCCTGGGAGTATCACCGCTGGGCGCGGGAGATTCTCGGTGGCAACTTCTGGGGTTCTGATGTCTTCTTCCTCCGTCCGATTTATCCTTATCTTTTGGCACTCCTATATACCCTCTTTGGAGAAAAGCCCCTTGCGGTCCAACTATTTCAGGCTTTTCTTGCCACCCTCTCCTGTTTTTTTCTTTTTGAAACTACCCGGCGGTTGTTCAACCCGCGCACCGCCCGCTTTGCCGCTCTTGGATTTGCCTTTTGTGGCGTTTTGGTCTTTTATACCGGCACCCTGCTTTATGTAGCAATCACCATCTTTCTCAGCCTCCTCGCCCTTTACCTGATACTTTTTTCCGCGGGGCGCTGGTGGCGCTGGGCGCTGGCGGGAATCGCCTTCGGGCTATTTCTCATCTGTCGACCGGAGATGCTATTAATTTTCCCCTTTATCCTGGTCTGGCTTGGGTGGAAAAAGATTAAACCCCGCGATTTGACCATCTTGACCAGCACCACCATTCTCATCATCGCAATCATCCCTATCCGCAATTTCATTGTTGCCAAAGACCCGGTCCCCTTTACCGCCCATTCCGGAATCAACTTTTACTATGGCAACAACCCCAAAGCGGCTGGCACCTGGCAACCAGCTGGTGAACTGAAAAGCGGGATAGGATTTTCCCACCAAAGGCTTAAGCGTTCCGCCCGGATTATTAATGGCAAAGAACTCTCCTGGTCAAAAGCCTCCGCCTACTGGACGAAACAGGCGCTCTCTTTCATCTTCTCCCAGCCGGCTCAATACCTCAAACTCCTTCTCGCCAAACTCCTTCTTTTCTTTAGCAACTACGAAGTCCCCAGTAACTACTACTTGGAGACCACCCGCCCCTATTCATTAGCACTGAAGATTGCGTTTATCAACTTTGGTATTGTTGTCAGCCTCGGGATTATCGGGCTCTTTTCTCTCTGGCGGATTCGCCAAGAGGTTTTTCCTTTTTACCTCTTCACCGCTGGCTACTTTTTTTCTGCTCTTATCTTCTATGTCCTCTCCCGACTCCGGGCACCAATCATCCCCTTCCTTCTCCCCTTCAGCGGGTTTGCCCTCAATGAAATCTCTCTCCAAATTAAAAAGAAGCTGCCTGGTCCGGTAGTTATCAAACTGGCTATTTTTCTTTTGTTGTATCTCAGCACAAACCTTATCCCCGTCAATCGTTCACTTTATCTCAGCCAGGCCTGGACCCAGTTGGGAAATATCTACTTAGAACAAAACCGGGTCTCTTCGGGAATCACCGCCCTGAATCAGGCGCTCAAGTTCAACCCGAAGAATTTATCTACCCGCTACAGTCTGATTCAGGCTTATGCCGGTATCGGTCGGGTCAACGAGGCGGCAGTAGAGTTTCGGCAACTAACCAAAACCATTGACAGTTCCAAAACCGGGCTTTTATTCTATCACCTTGCCGGTGCCCGAGTCGCCATCGCTCAGCGCGACTTCCCCAAGGCGGTTGAGCATTACCAGCAGGCGCTTATCATTGACCCGGAAGACCCGGAGACCTATTATCTTCTCGGACTGGTGTATCTCAGCTTGAACGACCTGGAATCTGCCGAAAGATGCCTTCTCCATACTATCGCGCTTGACCCGAACCACGCCCCGGCGCAGCACGCCCTTAATGAAATCCGGCGCCACCTAAATAAAATGAGATGAACACCAATCACCAAAAAAAGAGCCTCCTTGTCGCCATTTTTCTTAACCTCCTTTTTGCCCTGACCGAACTGATAACCGGGCTTCTGGCCAACTCGCTGACTCTGGTTGCCGGCGCGCTCCATGATGCCGGTGATGCGGTTGCCCTCGGTCTCGCCTATTTGGGCTTACGCCTTGCCCGCCTGCCGCCGACACCCCGCCGAACCTTTGGCTATCGCAAAGTCCAGATTCTCATCGCCTTCATCAACGCCCTCAGTCTGGCGGTCTTTACCATCTTGGTCCTGCGCTCGGCTGTTCTCCGGATAATTCAGCCGGAACCGGTAAAAAGCCCGATTTTAATTTTAATGGCGCTCTTGGGCATCGGTATCAATGGCAGCGCGCTCCTCTTCCTCAGACACCATCAGGAGCTGTTAAACATTCGCGCGGCGATGTGGCATCTTTTTGACGACCTCCTTAGTTTCATTGCGTTTCTCATTGGCGGTCTGGTAATCCGCTTCACCTCCTGGTCGGTAATTGACCCCCTGCTCTCAATTCTGGTCAGTTGTCTGGTGCTTTACGGTGTTTGGCGAGTTTTCCGTCAGTCGGTTAGCATCTTGATTGACTCAACCCCCCAGGGGCTCAGTTTTGATGAGGTCCGAGAGTTCATCCTCGGCTTTGCCCCGGAAATCCAGGCGGTCCACGACCTCCATATCTGGACATTGGGTGAGGGTGAGCGGGCGCTGATGGCTCATCTGAGGGTGAAGGATGCGCCGCTGAGCAGTTTTTACCCCTTGCTTTACCAGCTGGAGTGCAAGTTAAAGGAGCGGTTCGGGATTAATCATACTACCCTGGAACTTGAATGCGAAAAGTGTAAATCCCAAGATAACATCTGTTCATGAATAATCTGCTGAACTATCCCTCTTCTGCCCTCCTGAGGCTGCGGTTCTTTCTCAATTTCTTCTCCAGCCAATTGAGCCAGTTTTCTATCCCTGCACCACTGCGCAAAGAGAGCGGGAATATCGGCATTTTCGGATTCAGTTTGCGCACCGCCCGGCGCAGTGCCACCAGATCAAAATCCACATAGGGAAGCAGGTCAATCTTGTTGATAATTAAACAATGAGATTTGGTGAACATTAAAGGATACTTTACCGGTTTGTCGCTGCCCTCCGGGGTGGAAAGAATCATCACATTATAGTGCACCGGCAATTTGAACTCCGCCGGACAGACCAAATTGCCCACATTTTCAATAAAGAGGAGGTCTAAATGTTTTAAGTCAATTGCAGGGAAAACCGAAGCAAGCATCAACCCATCCAAATGACAGGCGCCGCCGGTGTTAATCTGAGTGCAGCCCACGCCTTGCTCAAGAACCCTTCGGGCATCCAAGTCGCCTTGAATGTCGCCCTCAATCACCCAGATTCGATACCGGTCTTTTAGCTCGGCAATCGTCTTTTCAATCAAAGTGGTCTTGCCCGCGCCTGGTCCTGACCAGACATTAATCCCGATTACCTGGTAACGGTCAAGGACCCGCCTTTGCTCTTCAGCCAGCGAGTCGTTATCGGTTAAAATTCTCCGCATCAGGTTTACTTTAGCCATTCCAGCCGCTCCGGTTCAACCTTTACCATCTCCTCCCGGTCCTTTCCCACTGAAACCAGGGCAATTGGGCACTCCACCAGTTCGGCAATCTTGTCAATGTAGCGCTTTGCCCGCCGGGGAAGTTCTTTGAAATTCCGACATTTCGTCGTCGGCTCGCGCCAACCCGCGAGTTCAATGAACTCGGGTTCCAGCTCCGGGGCGAGAAATGGGTCAAACTCCTTTAACCGCTTACCCTTTGCCCGATAGCCGACACCAATCCGGATTCGGGGCAAGGAATCTAACACATCCAATTTTGTTAAAATCAAACCCGAGAGCCGATTATACCGTACTGCGGCACGAACCAGCCCGGCATCAAACCAACCACATCGTCTCGGTCTCCCGGTTGTCGCACCATATTCACCGCCTAACTCTCGGAACATCGCCGACTCCTCTGAAGACAGCTCACAGGGGAAAGGTCCGGACCCGACCCGGGTGGTATAAGCCTTAGCCACACCAACCGCCTCCTCCAGCCACAACGGACTGACGCCACTGCCAATCCCGGCACCAGCAACCACGGTTGAGGAGGTGGTGACAAAAGGATAGCTGCCCAGGTCAATGTCTAAATGGGTGCCCTGCGCCCCCTCAAACAACACCCTTTTATCTTTTTTCAGCGCTTGATGGATGATTAAACTTGCATCGGCAATCATCCTTACCAAAGCTCGGGTCGCATTCCAGTACCCCTCGCTAACCTGTTTGAATGAGATTGGCTCCGCCTTATAAACCTCCATCAAAAGGAAGTTGGCATAAGCGATGTTTCGGCGCAACTTCTCCTTAAATACATCCTCATTTAACAGGTCGCCGGCCCTGATTCCGACCCGGGCAAACTTATCCTGATAAGCTGGACCGATACCCTGCCCGGTAGTCCCAATCTTTTTCTCCCCAAGCCGCTCCTCCTGAACGCGGTCAAGTTCCTTATGATAGGGAAGAATCAGATGGGTGCGAAGGTCAATAACGAGCCGGGAATCAATGAGCAGACCTTCTTTTCTTAGAGACTCAACCTCTTCGGAAAACCGATATGGGTCAAGGACACAACCACAGCCAATCCCACCCCGGGTCTTTGGGTTGAGGAGACCGGAGGGAATCTGATGGAAAATCCACCTTTTCCCTCGCCGCCAGACGGTGTGCCCGGCATTTGGTCCGCCCTGATACCGAACCACCCAGTGCGCATCCCTTGCCAGAAAGTCAACGACCTTCCCCTTACCCTCATCACCCCACTGGGTGCCAACGACAACTATGTTAGGCATAAAAGGAAGGTGCCGGTTTTAAAATCGGTAGGAGAAGGAGAATTTATAATTGGTGGTGGCAAAGTCGTAGATAAACTGGTCAACACCCAAGTCAAACTGAAAATTTTGGAATCTAATGCCAAAACCCAGGGTAAACCCTAATGACTTGAACTTCCCTAAGTTTCCTCGGGTTAAGAGGTCTGAAAGGGGGTAGTGATAAGTGAGACCATCCTTCTCCATAACAATACCGCCACGCTGACCGGTAATGTCTTCAAAATAACCAAACCGGATAAACCCACCAAGCAGACCAAAATTCAACTCGCCCTCAACACCTAAACTCTTCCAGGCATCGCGCCACTCCAAGGAAAGGTTCTCGCCAAAGGTTTTGGTCGTGTCGGAAAAGATGCCGACCAGAATCTTACTAATCTCCGGTGAGATACACAAGGAAAAGAGCTCCTTCTGCACCGGATAATAGGCAAGACCGAGCCTTAACATCCGCGGTAACGGGTCGGATTCGCCCGAGGTGGTATAAGCGATATTCGGACCGATATTGGCAACCGCCGCCCCGAGATTCAAGAAACGGAAAGGTTTATAAAGAACACCGGCATCAAAAGCCCAGGTGATTCCAGTTCCGCCCCCCTCAATTCCCAGCTCCGGCATCGCCTCCCATACCCAATCCGGCACCAAAAAAGAGTAAATTAACTTTGCGGAAACCCCAACGCCCAAATTGGGCAGAACCGGAAGACCATAACCAATCGTGGGCGCAACATCAAAAGTGGTATATTTTCCTAAGAACTCCCCGCGCTCATTAATCACCTCGGTCTCGCCGGTAGTTAAATAGACGACATTCAAACCCGCGGTTCCCCGTTCTCTCAAACTATGAGTCAGACCAAGATACTCATAATACATTCCGGGCCAGAGCCCGGGTAACCAGTTGCAATGCATCAAAGTCGCATTGGTTCCTTCCAAGAACGGCAACCCGCCCGGATTGTAATAGATACAGGAGGCGTCATTACTGATTGCGGTAAATGCGCCAGCAAGAGAAGTCGGTCGGGCGCCCGGCCAAATCAACAAAAACACCGCGCCGGGATTCTGACTGGCACAAACGGTCTCTACCTTAATCAGGGGGAAAATACCAACGGCAAGCGCCAGGACGCCAATTTGCCCTTTAATCCTAACTCGGTCAACTATTTTTCTCATCAGTCAATTATAAATGATTATCTGATTAAGGTCAATGCAAAGAGAGACTCAGATTGAATACCCCAAACTCTCCTTCAACTTCATTACAACATAATCTATCTCCTCTTCGGTGAGATTGTTATAAAAGGGCAAAGCGATTGTCCGCCTGCTCACATCCTCGCAGATGGGAAAGTCACCCCGCTTGTAACCAAACTCCTTACGGTAAAATGGCTGGAGGTGAATCGGCGGAAAGTAGTTAGAGCAGCCGATGCCATTTTCCCGGAGAAAGACAAGAACCTTATCCCGCAAAGGCAAGTTCTGGACCCCCTTTCTTAACCGGACGACATAAACAAACCAGGACATCCGGACATTCGGCGCAACATAAGGGGTTTCAATCTCCGGCAGTTCCTTCAGCTTCTCATTATAAAACCCTGCGACCCTGGCCCTCTTCGCAATGATTTCCTCAATCCGTGAGAGCTGGGAAATCCCGAGCGCACAGGTGATTTCCGAAACCCGATAGTTATATCCTAACCGGATATGACTCAGCCAGTTCCACTCACCCTGCATCTTTCCCCGACCCTGATTTCTTAAACTCTCACACATCTCGGCAATCCTTTTATTATTGGTAACAACCGCCCCGCCCTCGCCAGTGGTGATTTGCTTATTCGGGTAAAAAGAAAAGACCCCGACATCGCCAAAACTACCTGCAAAACGAACCGGTTGGGAAAAACCACTTTGCCCTTTTCTCCCTTTTACCTCTACCTTTACCCTTGTCCCAAGCGCTTCCGCCGCATCCTCAATCAGATAAAGACCGTGCCGGTTTGCTATCCTCCTCAGCGCCGCCCAGTCCGCTGGATGACCAAACACATCAACCCCAAGAATCGCTTTTGTCCTTTTGGTAATCGCCTTTTCTACCTTTGCCGGGTCAATGGCGAGTGTCTTCGGCTCAATGTCAACAAAGACCGGTTTTGCCCCCTCATAAAGGATGCAATTAGCCGAGGCGATAAAAGAAAAGGGTGTGGTAATCACCTCATCACCAGTGCCAATATTCAATGCCCTCATCACCAGATGAAGCCCGGATGTTCCTGAGTTCACCGCAATCGCATATTTCACCCCAACATACTCTGCCAACCTCTCCTCAAACCCCCTCAGCTTCGGTCCCAGGGCAAGATAAGGCGTGTTCAAGACCGCAACCACCGCCTTAATGTCCTCTTCACTTATATCTGGTCTTGACAATGGAATCTGCATGTGCTTCCTTTCTTAAAAGATTATACCATTCACTCTTAACCCCGGCAAGGTTTGCTGTTTTGCTTCTTATTTCCTCTCCCTATGGAAAATTGAAAACCTCGCAATCACATCCCTTTTGTCATTCCGAGGGCAAAGCCCGAAGGAATCTCATCGGCGGAAGGGCAAATGAGATTGCCACGCCCCTGCTTATCGCAGTGGCTCGCAATGACAAAAAGGGAAGTGTCATTTTGCCCCGGGGAGCTGGTCAAGTTCACCCGCCTCCTCCATCTCCTTAAAAAGACCGCAGGTAACCTCGTAAACCCTATCCGCACACTCAGGAGCGGCGAGTTTCTCCTTCTTAAACCAGTTCCGCAGTTCATTAAGCAACCTTTCCCGGCGCTCTGGATTGCTCCGCGTCCTTTTCAGAACCCCCCACACCTCCCGGGAGAAAACCCGAAGGTGAATCAGCGGAAGCAAGGGAAGGTCCCACCCCTCTTCCTCAATCACCTGACTAACCCGCTGATTTAACCTTTTCATCTCCAAGACCGAGGCGGCGAACCTTCGGGCACGCAAAACCCTTGTTTCCGGGTCAACTGGTTTCAACCTATCCCGCCTCCTTGCGATTTCGCTTTTCAAGTCATACGCAAACAGCTCATCGCTAACATCTTCCGGCAACTTCTGCAAAAGCCTAACCACCTCCTCCCTACCCTTTAACTCAACCACGCTCTCCTGGCTCGTGTAGCGATTGAGAATCTCGGCTAAATCCTCAACCTTTGCCCGGCAGGCACGGAGATAATCAAGAATGAGCCGCAGGCTCGGCTCTTTCACCTTACCCGCCTCCAGCCGGCTAATCATATTCGCCCCGCCCTGACCAACTCTGCCCATCAAATAAGCCAGCTCCGCCTGGGTCAACCCGGCACGCAACCGCAACTCCCGCAACCGCCTGCCAATCTCAGGAGTGAAAATAAATGTGTCGGCTATTTTCCTTCTCATAGGTAATTATACTAAAAAATATAAAAAATGGCAACGGGATTTTTGTTATAACCGATTGATTAATCGTGCCTTATCCAAAAAATCCTTAACCCCCCTCCCCCACTCCCTATACCCCTACCCCTATTACCTCCCTTTTTCTCTCCTTCTTTCTTTACATCCTTCTTTCCCCCTTCCCTTCTATCGCACTCCTCCTCGCCACCTCACTTTCTCCTTCACCCTCTCCCTCTCCTATTCCTTCCCTCTCCACATCCCTCACCCCCGCGATTACCACTTCCCTTCAACTCTCACCCCTGACCATTGATATTGCCACTTAAGTTTTCACCCTTGCCTTCTCTCTTGCCTCTATCCTTCCCTAACTGATGGATAGCGGGCAGTGCATCTCGCGTAGAAAACATCCCCCTCATATCCTCTCCGCCACT
>FWPV01010349.1_pt1 | contig 14738 bp, 10 predicted proteins | sample 2228371 | NCBI WGS metagenome assembly FWPV01 (sample SAMEA103939776, study PRJEB20133) | metagenome
AAACTTAGATTGCGTATTGAAGAGATTGAGATCGCTGAAGGAATTTGATGAGTCTTTATTATTTTATTTTTATTGGATTTGGATAAGTGAATAAAAAATCAATACATATAAATTCTCTTATAATTTTAATTTTTGGGCTATTATTAATTGGTTGTAGTGATAAAGATGAGATGCCTGAATTAGAGTGGGTTTGGGGTCCAAGATTAGATTTCGGTCGTCAACCTATCTGGTCGCCCGACGGTTCAAAGTTGTTATTTGGTGATGACCGTGTTGGAAGGGCTAGTTTGTGGGTGTGGGATACTAATAACAGTCCTGACACCCTAATTAGAATCCCACATAATTGGGATTATGGTTGGTCGCCCAATGGCGATTATGTAGTTTTTTCTTCGCCTTCGCTTGAATCGGACACTACTGGGGGGATTTGGATAATAGAAGTTAATACGAAAAGTTTGCGACATTTTTATCCTAATGGTTCTGAAGTCTGTTGGTTTGGGGATGGTAGCGCAATAGTTGCTCGTTTAGATAGTGTTGCTCAACCGGGTATTTATTTACTTCCGCTTGATGGTTCATCACCTTCCTTAATTATAGCAAATTGTCATCGTCCTAAATGTCCAGTCATAGGTCCTTTACTGGCTTATGTTTCTAATGATTGGAACGGCGCTTTGATGATTCAGAAATTTAACGACGGATTTCCACAAACCCCAATAGCGGTTTCTGATACAGGTGTGGTAGAATGGTGTTGGTCAGCAGATGGTAGTAAACTGTTTTATGTGTTGAGCCGGTTAAAAGCCAGAAGATTGGAAAATGTATTAATTTCGATTGATTGTGATGGTAGGACTCTGGATACGCTTTCTACAGGGGTAGGCTCGCCAGCCCCCGACCGCACTGGAACACGAATAGCGATAGCAAAATGGGTCAACGCTCGCTGGGAGGGACTTTGGCTAATTAATTCAGATAAAACTGAAACACGAATCGCTGAATATGGTTTACAACCTAGTTTTAATACACATAGCGATAGAATTGCTATAAGTTGTCCATCTGGAGGTATAGCAATATTGGAGAGGGTTCACTGATTAGAGTTTTTAAAAATGATACTTATTTAAAGATTTCTATTATAATCTTTACCTACTTCCTTTATATACCACCCCAAAGTTATGCTTCTTGTAAATATTGGGTATTTTTTAAAGATAAGGGGGATGATATTGAAAATCAGTTGGTTAAATTACGGACTGATTGGCCTGAGGCTTCGCTGAGTAGACGATATAAAGCCGGATGCGGAGTTGACGAATATGATTTACCAATTAAAGATGATTATCTTGATGCTTTAAGAAATAGTGGTTTAAGATTAGTCCATAAATCCCGGTGGTTGAATGCGGTTAGTGTTGAGTTGGAATCTGAAGACCTTGAAATCTTTGAGAAATTCAAGTTTGTGTCTTGTCTTCAAAAGGTTGCACCTATGGCGGATGGGCGGATTGAAGGTGAAGGTAGTTTTACAGAGTTATCAAATGATGAAATTGAGACAATATTGGAGAATTTAAGTCAAGAGGGTTTTTTATCTATGGGTGATTTTGGAATTTCTTGGCAGCAGGCTGCTCAAATACGAGCCGATGAAGCACATATGCGTGGATTTAGTGGTGCTGGAGTTATGATAGGGATATTGGACACCGGTTTTGATTTACGACATCGGGCATTAGCCGGGATAGATTTAGTCGCCCAATATGATTTCGTATTCAACGATGATGACCCTAGTTGGGACCCGCGCTATGACCCTTATGGTCAAGCCTCTCACGGCACGGCTTGCTTATCGGTCATTGCTGGCTATGACCCGGGTTTTCTATGCGGCATTGCACCCAAAGCATCGTTCGCATTAGCAAAAACTGAATTTACAGGTTCGGAGACCTCTGTTGAAGAGGATTATTGGGTAGCGGGTCTCGAATGGCTGGAATGGTTAGGGGTGGATGTGGTATCAAGTTCTTTGACTTATAGGGATTGGTATAATAGTTATTCTTATGATGGTGTTCAATCACCAGCGTCCCGCGCTGCACAACGGGCTTCTTATTTAGGGGTCATTATTTGTAATTCCGCTGGAAATAATGGACCGGGACCGATTTCAATTGGAGCTCCTGCAGATGCAGTTGGAGTTTTGGCTATTGCTGCAGTTGATTCTAATGGAATTTTAGTAAAATTTTCATCGCGCGGACCCACTGCTGATGGTCGAATAAAACCGGATCTAGCCGCTAAAGGTCTCGGGGTGGTGTGCGTGAGTCCTTTAACTTGGAATGGATACGCTCGTTGGAACGGAACTTCTCTGGCTTGTCCATTAGTGGCAGGTACTGTGGCGCTGGCAATAGAAGCCAATCCGGATTGGCATCCTGCTAAAATCGTCGAAGCGTTAAAAGAATCAGCATCTGAAGCAACAAAGCCTAATAATGATTATGGTTGGGGGATAGTGGATTGCATCGCTACTATTGAGTATCCAAGATTGTCGGGAAGGATTATCTATCATCCGTTTTTGGGGACGAATTCTTCATCCAAATCGTTTGTCGTTAAAATAACTTCGCATAACAAAGACGAATTTCAAACAGTGTGTGATTTATATAAATCATTTTCATTTCCTAATTTACCTTATGGGATTTGGAAGGTGACGGTATTCGATGGACAGCGAGTTGTATATGAGAGAGACAATTTAATTATACCGCCATCATTGGATATAGATATAGTTATTCAGCATCAGCCATAAATTAGATGGTTGTTCATATATTATAGATCATATATCATTCATCTCTTTTATATTTAGTGTGTTGTGATGTCTCGCCCAGTTTTAATGTTGATAGCCTTGACCGCTATTTGGGGTATGACCTTCACAGCAACTAAAACCGCATTGTCAATAACAGACCCGATACATTTCATTGCCCTCCGATTTGGAATCGCCACTGCGATTCTAACCCCATTTATTCTTCGGTATTTTGATAATCGCTATTTATTAATCTATCTAAAGTCAGGTTTGGTCGGTTTATTGCTCTTTATAAGTTATATCCTACAAACGGTAGGTATGAAATGGACGACCGCATCGCGTAGCGCTTTTTTCACGGGTTTGTTAGTTATTTTTACCCCTTTGGTGGCTTTTATTTTACGGACGAGTCGGGTTAGTTGGGCAAATTATTTAAGTGCAATTGTAGCCTTAAGTGGGGTTTGGTTAATGGCTGAACCACAAACCGATGGTTTAAATCAAGGTGATGTGCTAACTATTTTTTGTGCTTTAACTTTCGCTTTCCAAATGGTTTCACTGGAATGGATGTTAAAAAATGTTAATTCCTTTGGTCTCCAAACTAAAAGGAAACAGTATAATAGATTAATAATTGTCGTTACATATATTCAAATATTTGTAGTAGCATTGTGTGCTTTTGGTTGGGGATGGATAGAAGGTAAACCTTTACAATTATCTATAAATGGAATGTATGGACTTGTTTATAATGTTCTATTTGGTTCTTTAGTGGCAGTTTATTTACAAACTCGTTATCAACCTATGGTTCCTGCTGGTTATGCTGCGTTGATTTTCAGTTTTGAGCCTGTCTTTGCGGCTATATTCGGAAGTCTAATAATGGGCGATAAGTGGACATTGCGTGGACTAACCGGCGCATTTATTATATTACTGGCGATGGTGTTTTGTAGTTTATTTTATAATAACAAAAATAATGTATATATTAAAAATCAATAAAATAAAAGTATTTAAAGAATTCTTTCGTCATTGAATCAAAATATAAATCATATTCTCGAACAGTTAAATCCGCCTCAACGCGAAGCCGTTGTGTCTACGGAAGGTCCATTGCTCGTTTTAGCAGGGGCGGGGAGTGGAAAAACACGAGTATTGGCTTGCCGAGCTGCGCTGATTGTATACAATGGACTTGCGAGACCGTATCAAATATTAGCCTTAACCTTTACTAATAAGGCTGCTGGCGAACTGCGCACACGCATCTCAGCGATGGTCGGTGTAGATGGGAATATGGTCATAGCGGGGACTTTTCATTCCATATTTGCGCGTATAATGCGCCAAGAAGGGCGAAATATTGGTGTTAATCCTAACTTTATTATTATTGATGATGATGATAAGTATAAACTGTTAAAAGAAATTATAAAAGCGATGAACATCCCTAATTCATTATTAAACCCAGGTTTAGCGGACTGGTTAATAAGTGACGCGAAAAATCGCTTGATAGATGTAAACACATATGCAAATAATGTATCCAGTGAAAAGGAACTTCTAGTAGCGCAAGTATATGAAAAGTATCAAGCGAGATTACAAAGGATGGATGGATTGGATTTTGATGATTTATTAATGAAACCTTATGAGGCTTTTAAGCAGTATCCCGAATTCCTTGAGCGACTGCAAAATCGGTTTAAGTATGTGATGGTTGATGAATTTCAAGATACTAATCCAGCCCAGTATATGTTAGTCAAACAAATTGCGGTTCAGCATCGCAATATTGGGGTGGTGGGCGATGATGACCAAGCGATATATGGTTGGCGAGGTGCAACTGTGGCGAACATATTGAATTTCCAGAAGGACTGGCATGACGCTAAAGTAGTGCGATTAGAACAGAATTATCGCTCACATAAAGAGATTTTAGATATCGCATGGTCAGTGATTAAACATAATAAGTCGCGCTTTGAAAAGAGGCTTTGGACTGAACAAAAAAGAGGTTCTAAGACCTTACTTATCGAGGCTTTTAACGAGGAAGAAGAAGCCCAGCGCTTTGTAAGTTATGTGCAAAATGATGCAAGGTTAAATGGACGAAGTTTAAATAATTATGCAATTCTATATCGCACCAATGCGCAATCTCTTCCGTTCGAGCGTGCGCTTCGGGCTGCCGGTTTGCCCTATCAAGTAGTTGGGGGGCTGAGGTTTTATGAACGGAAAGAGATAAAAGATCTTATTGCATATCTTAGAGTCTTAATAAATACCGCTGATGATGTTTCGCTATTAAGAATAATAAATTATCCACCGCGAGGTATAGGTCACAATATTGTATCTAAAATGCAGGTATATTCAAGTAAGAACAATATCTCACTATATCAAGCCGGCATCTATTTGCTTAAAAGTGAAGAGTTATCATTAAGACAGAAGGGTGCTTTGATAGAATTTTACAAATTGATAGACGAATTTCAAAGTAAAATTAAAGTATTGTCAATGATGAATTTAGTTAGTGAATTAATTGAGCGGATCGATTTAAAAGAGAGACTGACTGAAGAAGAGAAAGAGGATAAAACTAAAGCCGAATCTAAAGTCGGTAATATTATAAATTTAGTAAACGAAATTGCAAAATATGAATTGGAAAATCCTAAGGGGAGTTTGGAGGGATTTTTAGAAGAAGTTGCATTAGTGACTGACATCGACCGATATGATGAGACCCAAGAAAAGGTAAATTTACTCACTATTCATAGTGCAAAGGGGCTTGAGTTTCCAGTAGTTTTGATAGGTGGGTTAGAAGATGGTTTATTACCCCTAATTCAAAATGATAAGTCAAATGTGGACATTGAAGAGGAACGCAGGTTATTTTATGTGGCGGTGACACGAGCGATGCACCAATTGATATTAGGCTATGCTAGAAGGAGATTGCAGTGGAGTAAAACCTATTGGGATGGCGAACCATCGCGCTTTCTATTCGAGATTCCACCTGAACTATTGTCTATTACTAAACTTAAGTCCCCACAGAAAGATTATGATGATATAGATAATAAATTGGTAAGACCAGATGATCTAAGAAGAGGGTTGCTGGTAAAACATCCAAAATTTGGAGTAGGTATTGTAATTAATTTTAGACGGAGTGGTTTAGATAGCACTATAAATGTAGATTTTGATTCAGTAGGTATAAAGACCTTAATTTTAAGATATACAAATTTAGAACTTATAGAATAGTAAAAATAGAAACTTAATTTGATTATTTTTGTTTTATATTAAAGTATAAGTTATTATATTTAAATAACATTATTAAACAACTTTAAAATTAAAAAGAATTGAAATAAATTAAGTGCCGATATTTAATATGTTTAAGTACCGGATATATAATAACAAAAGGAAAACGCTGATTACCTTGTTATGCCTGTTTTCGGTATTCAGTATATTTTCAAGTGGTATTGCTTTAGGGGCTGAGCAACCGGGGCGAAACGAGTATTTATATGCGTTAAAGTTGTTTGAAGAGAAGTATTATGACTTAGCAGCAGAGCAGCTGGAGCGCTGTTTAAGAGATTTTCCGAGTTTGACTGAGGCTGATGAAGCACAATTTCTATTGGGTGAAGCATATATGAAGAGTGGGGATGCTGATAGGGCAAGAGCAGCGTATCTTAGAACCGCAATAGTATATCCGAATTCAATACGCGCCCCAGAAGCTCTGTTTAAAGTAGGCGAGTCTCTGCAAACCGCAGGCAGGTTGTTAGAAGCAGCGCAGGCATTTGAAAGAGTAGAGGGTTTCTATTCCGGCTCGGTTTATGCTCCATTGGCATTGCAGCGCTCGGCATCCCTTTATGCGAGCGCTGGGGAAAATAACCGAGCGGACGAGATAGTTGATAGATTAATTGAGAAATATCCATCTTCACCAGCCGCTTCGATGGCGCGTCTTGATAAGGCAAATTTACTCTTTGGGCGAGGTGAGTATACTTCAGCACTTCATTATACCCGCTGGGTGGCTGAACGTTCTGGAATTGATAGCCTATCAGCGAGGGCTTGGCTACAATTAGGTCGGTTCTATTATTCAAGGTTTGATTTTGAATCGGGTATAGATGCTTTTCAGCGATGTATAAATACCTATCCTAAGGAATCTTTATCAGCGCAGGCTCGTTTAGAACTGGCGGATTTATATAATTTGCGTGGATTGACAGAGCAGGCTATAGAGATCGTTGCACCGCTGGTGATGTCATCAAATTTCGACCTAAGAATCGCAGCGGTAGAACGTTTAGGGGATGCTCATTATCAACGGCGAGAGTATGAGAAAGCCATAAGTTTCTATGATACAGCCGCTACTTATTCTCGTGACGCAGCACTTAAATCGGCATGGCTCAATGAATTATTAGGTCGTAAAAATTCGGCTTACGATAGATATGTGAAGATTGCCCGAAATAATGATGATATCGCAAATATCTCTAAAATTAGAGCGGCTATTTTAGCGTATGAACTTGGCTTACCCGAACAATCAGCGGCTTACTGGTTGGATATCGCCCAGAATATAGACGCTATTCCAAATGGGGATAGAGTTCTCTATGAATTAGCGAAGGCAAGATTCAATGCTCAACAAGCAGGGGTGGAAGATGCGGTTGATAACCTTTTAAAACGCTGGAATAATAGTTCTTATGCTGACGATGCGTTAATGATAGCAGCGGACGACGCAATTGCAAGAAAGTTGTATGATAAAGCATTAGCCCGACTTGAAGATTTAAAGAGGCGTTTTCCCGCCTCCGAATTGGTTGAAATTGCTAATAAGAAGATTAATTTCTTAAAGTCATTTCATCTGCGAGGTGATAGGTTAATTGAACGGATGGCTGAACTATCAAGTTTGCCGCAGAATCGCGCTAATCCAGTTAAATGGGCGTTAGATTGGGGAGATTTTTATCTTGATTTATTCAAAGACCCGATTAAAGCCATTGACCAATATGACCGTGCAATGGATGATTTAGCAATTTCTACAAGTGAACTGTTATATGCAATATATCGTAGTGGTGCAGCATATATATTGTTGGCTGAAGCTGCGGCTTATGAAAATGACCAATTTAGTATCGAAATGTATTCGGATAGCGCTCATGCGAGACTTTCCAGACTGACTAATTTAAATGCCCAGAGCGAATATGTGAGAGATTTGACAGCACAATGGTTGATTTTTAAATACTCCTTATTAAATGGTGATTCTGAACAACTAACGCAAATAAATAGACAATCCGAAACGCTCATCTCTAATTTCAATATAGGTAAACTCTATCCACAAGTGATATTTATATATTTGGAATCAGCGAGGCAACTATTACAGATAAATGAATCTAATCTTCAGAAATTTATAAATTTAGCCGAAGAGTCGATTGGGGGTTCTAAAGATGAAGATTTATGCGGTAAGTTAAAGTTATGGGAAGCACGGGTTTTGGAACAAATTGGTATGAAAACCGCAGCGTACGATACATTAAGTTCCTTAATTAAAAATTATCCTAATACCCCTTCCGCACCTGAAGCATATATGATTTTGATAAGGGACCAGATGTTGTCGGCAGTAGAGCGATATAACTTTGCTACAATATATAAACAACAATATCCGTATAACATTGACCCTATTGAATTTCCTCTTCTCGAAGCAAATATACTTGACGAACTAAACAGACCGTTAGAGGCTTTAGCCTTAAGGGAACAATCGGATGCCAATGCGGCTTGGGGACAACCCCGCATAAAGCAGTTTGAGTTGGCAAGCCTCAATAGTCGTTTGGAAAGAGCCGCTGCTTTCAAACGCGCAGGTGAGTATTTAAAGGCGATAGACGAGTTAAGGATAGCTCTTAATATTGACCCAAACAATCCAAAGGTGCCTCTTATTTATCTCGAAATGGCTGATGTTGAATTTCGGCGGCAAAATTATATTAATGCACTAAATATAATAGACAGTTTGCAATTGCGTTTTCCGCAGATAACCGAGACTAATATGGCTATGCGGATGAAACCCGAGTTATATTTTAATCTCGGCAACTACAGCGAAGCGTTAAATAACATCCGTAGATTAATATCCTCCACTAATAATCAGGATTCGTTATTTTATCTAAATATGCAAAGTATTGTGTGCTTATATAGAATGGACCGTCTCGTTGATGCTAAAAAAATGGCGAACGATTTTTATAAACAATTTAAAGATCATAAAGATTTAGAACAGGCTAAAGCCTTATTTATATTGGAGAAAGGGAGAGCTTTACTTCGCGGGAAGAAGTGGGACGAAGCGCGGGAACAATTCAAATTAGTAACTGAAAAATATACCTTAACTCAATGGGTTGACGATGCTGCATACGCGATCGGATTATCTTATATGGAACAAGGACGAAATGACGACGCAGCAAAGGCGTTTAATGCTATGATAAACGATTATCCTGACAGTGGATTGGTATTGGATGCTTACTTAATGGCGGGAAAAGCCCTGTATCTCGCGGAGAAATATAGCGAGTCGATAGCCGCCTTACGCAAGGTATGGGAGAATCGTAAAGCATCAAGATTGTGGCAACCTACCTTTGAGGCTTTATTGACATTATATAGAGAATTGCGTTTTTGGGATGCTGCACTGCGCACTACTAGGGAATATCTGGAAAGGTATCCGGATGCCCCAGATGCGCTGGACCGAAGAATGGACATTGCTAATTTTTATCTTGAACTTAGGGATTACGATGAGGCAATTCGCCACTACAAACCACTTTTACCACTATCCGATGCTGAGAGGGAAGCAGAAATACAGTACTATATTGGTGAGGCTTATATGGGGAAAGGTGATTATCGCACCGCAATACTTGAGTTTCTTAAGGTTAAGGTTTTAGGTCGTAAAACTAAATTAGATTGGGGTGTAACTGCTATTTACCAAGCAGGTAATTGCTACGAGAAACTTCAGGATTGGGATGGAGCCGCAAGGATGTATAAGCGTATAATACAAGATATGGGGGAAGCCTCTAATTACGGTCGAGCCGCTAAACAAAAACTTGACAATCTTCCTCGTGTTGATGCGGTTCCAGCGCCTTAATTCAATTAAGTCTTTCTTTAACGCCGGCAGTGTTAAAACTTCCGGCGTTTATTTTATTAAGTGCTTTGAAATAATATAAATAACTATTTTTCTCCTTCTATATGCAGAGTCTATTACTATAAAAAAATGGACTTCCAATCAAATTCATATGAATAAATAACTTGTATCGATTTATCATCTTATAAGTATTTATCCTAACCAGTATTCCTAAATTATGTATTAATGATATGTGCCGTGCTGATTCAATTATCTTAAGGTATATTCACAAGATACGAAGAACTGTTAACCATGTGAACACTTTCTTTGTGATCCCTATCCAGAGAGGGATTATTTAATGAGTATCTTAAAACAACTCAAACGAGTAATTTTTTAATTATTAACAATAAAACAAATTTATGCCGAGAATGAAGATAAACGGCGTTGAGCACGATTTCCCAAGTGGGATAAATGTGCTCGAAGCCTGTAAAATGGCGGGCATTTTTGTTCCGCATTTCTGTTATCATCCAGCGCTCAAGGTGGTGGGTTCTTGTCGGATGTGTAAGGTTGAGGTGGTTCAAGGTGGGCGCAGTCGGATAGAGATTTCATGCAACCTTCCAGTGTGCGAAGGGCTTGAGATTTGGACTAACACTCCCGCAGTTCGCAAAGCCCAGCAGATGACCTTAGAGTTCCTTCTGGCTAATCATCCCCTCGACTGTCCTATTTGCGATGCAGCCGGGGAGTGTAAATTGCAAGACTACTTTATGAATTATGCTCGCCATTCCAGTCGGATGAGGGAGCCTAAGATCCGCAAATCCAAAGCCCGAGATATTGGTAGGTCGATTATGTTGGATAACGAGCGGTGCCTATTGGATGGTAGTTGTGTGAGGTTTTGTGCGGAGATAACTAAAACCAATGAATTGGGCATATTTGGGATGGGAGCAACTGAACGGGTTGACCTTACCCCCGGGCGAAGGTTGGATAACGATTATGCGGGGTGTGTGGTCGACCTATGTCCAGTTGGTGCTCTGACAGATAAAGATTTTAGGTTTAAACGGAGGGCATGGTTTTTAAAATCAAAGAATTCAATTTGTCCCGGATGTGCGCGCGGTTGTAATGTGAGAATAGACTATGATGATAACCCATATCATATTCATAAAGGAACCTTCCAGATGTGCACTCATCGCACCCCCGCAACCGCATTCCAGCGCATCCAGCGACTTAAACCACGCTATAATCCTGAAGTCAACAGCTTTTGGATGTGCGACTTTGGACGCTATGGCTATAAATCTACCGACAGTATCGATAGGCTGAAGCAAACTATAATTCGCAAGAATGGCGGTTTTCTTTTAGCCAATCTTAAAGATGGTGTGAAAGAGATATCTATGGGATTAGGGGATGCCTTGAAGGGTGGGCAATATAAAGTTGCTGTGGTGGTTTCACCAGTGCTCACCAGCGAAGAGTTGTTTGCGGTGAAGTCCCTATTTCGCGATAAATTAAAACTGCCTAACCTTGACCACAGATTGCCTATTGACCCTAACTGGTATGGCGACGATCTCCTTCGGTCACCCGACCCATTCCCCAACAGGATAGGTGCCGAATGGATAGGGGTTGTTCCGGAGGAAGGCGGGATTGATATTAAAGGGCTTGAGGAGGCTGTAATTTCGGGCAAAGTGGATACCTTGATATCTTTCCGCGCTGACCCGCGCACCTTTTTAACCCCTACAGCGCTGCATAAACTAAAAAGGCGTTATCTTATTTTATCTAACCTACCGGAGGATTTGAAGCCTTACCTTGATGTGGCATTACCCGCTACGGCTTGGGGTGAATATCCCGGGCTATTCACTAATTTCCAAGGTCGTATCCAGCGGTGTGAGCAGGCATTAGAACCGCTCGGAGAGGCAAAACCCGTCTGGGCTTTGATAAATGAGATAGCAGAAGCGCTTAAGAAGCCAGTTAAAATGGAAACCTATAGCGCGGCTTTAAAGGCATTATGCGATGGGGTTGGATTCTATAACGGGGTAACTTGGGAAAGGGTTGGTGATGGGGGAATTACGGTCGATGCCTTGCGAGCCGCTTTAAAGCAAGCAGGCTAAAGTAAAATTTATCAATTATAATTTAATAATTAACCGACAAAATAATATATGGATTGGTTTTTCATCATTGCGGTGATTGTGAAAATCATCGCTATAATTGCGGTAGTGATGGGGATTGCTACCTTGCTCACTTGGGTAGAGCGCAAGCAATCCGCTATTATGCAAGACCGTTTGGGCGCAAACCGCGCTGACATTTTAGGTTTACGCATCATTGGACTATTTCAACCCATTGCTGATGCGATCAAAATGCTGACCAAAGAGGATTATATCCCCCCCTTTGTCAATCGGACTATACATACTTTAGCACCAGTTTTAGCCTTTATGCCGGTGTTAGCTATGTTAGGGGCAATTCCATTCGGTCCCCCGCTTAATATAGCCGGCAGGGAGGTAACGATGCAAATAGCCAATATAAATGTAGGGCTTCTGTATATTTTTGCCTTCGGGGGGTTGGCAGTTTATGGGGCGGTTTTAGCGGGTTGGGGGTCTAATAATAAATATGCTTTGCTCGGTGGTGTGCGGGCTTCAGCCCAGATGCTCAGTTATGAGGTTTGCTTGGGGTTGTCGTTGGTGGGGATGATAATGATTTACGGCACCCTCGATTTGCAAGCAATGGTTGCTTATCAATCTGGTTATTGGATTGACAGTAAATGGATACCCAAATGGGGCATATTTATGCAACCTTTAGCCGCCTTGTTGTTTCTACCCGCCGCCATCGCGGAGAATAAACGGTTACCCTTTGATGTCCCCGAAGCCGAATCCGAAATTATTGGCTTCTACACTGAATATTCGGGTATGCGCGCTGGTATGTTTATGTTCGCTGAGTTCATCGAAATGCTCATCATCTCTATGCTATTTTCGCTCATCTTTTTAGGTGGCTGGCATATTCCCTATTTAGATTTCGATGGATTTAACTGGCCCTGGGGTGGTCATTGGGCTCTTCCTCTATGGGTAGTTAAGGCATTACAATTTGGTGCGCTGTTCTTTAAGACTGCGATAATGATATTTTTCTTCGAATTAGTGCGGTGGACCTTGCCTCGTTTTCGCTATGACCAAGTGATGCGACTGGGCTGGGTCTATCTACTTCCGCTGGCGCTTATAAATGTGGCGATAACAGGGATAGTGCTTATGTTGTTGAGCAACTGATGGCGGTTAATGTAGCGAAACAGGTGGAGCATTGGTGGCGGAGTTCAGAGGAGGAATTTGAATTTGTGCATCACGCCTTTAAATTCCGTAAGACCAGGCAAGCGATGTTTCACACCCATTTAGCCTTAGAACTCGCTTTAAAAGCCGCGGTTTGTAAGCATATTAGAAATATACCGCCTAAAATCCATAACTTAGTTCGTCTTTCAGAGATCGCAAAGTTACCTCTTACAGTCGAACAACGCAGGTTTTTAGGTATGATAAATGAGTTTAACATCAGTGGTCGCTATACTGATCCACTGCCCAGCGAGCCAACCCGTGAAGAGGCTTTGGCAAATATAAAAACCGCTGAAGAGTTTATAGGATGGTTGAAAAAGCAATTATCCAAAGTGTAAAGCGCTACCTTAACGCTTTATTGGAGGAAGGACTGGAGGTTTCATTTGGGGTGTTGTTCGGTTCGCAGGTAACAGGCAAGACCCACGAGTGGAGCGATATAGATGTAGTGGTGGTGTCGCCGGTGTATGATGGCGATTGCGAACATAAGGAGATTGCTCGGCTTTGGGGAGTGGCGGGGCTGATTGATTCCCGCATTGAGCCCGTTCATTGCGGACTGCGCCAATGGAAAGAAGACGACCAAACCCCCATCATTGAAATCGCCAGACGAGAAGGGGTCATTGTTAAAATAGATGAAGAGGAGGTAGAAAAAAATGCTTGAAGTTAGCAGACAAACAGCGGTCAAATGCGGTATAGATACTACTTTTATTGAGCGCACAGCCGATACTATTAAGAACCTTATACTACTTGGCGAAGATTTGACTTTCTTGAATTATAGAGAAGAGAAGGAAAGAACCAAGCATGTGCACAGATTGCATCCATATTTAGGCAAGTTCATTCCCCAATTAGTGGAGGTTTTTCTAAAGACTTATTTTAAGCCGGGCGATACAATACTGGACCCTTTCTCTGGGTCGGGAACTACTTTGGTCGAAGCCAATGTATTAGGAATGCATTCGATTGGAATTGAAATATCACCGTTTAATGTTCTCATTCAAAAGGTAAAAACGCAAAAATATGACTTAACAACCTTGGAATATGAAATTAAAGATGCGTTAAATAGAACCATTTTATTTAGCCAAACCTATTTTTCGAATAATGGTTTTATTTTTTCTAAAGAATTTGAGCCGATTAAAACCGATAACGATTATTTAAATGAATGGTATGCCCCGCGAACAATACAAGAATTGTTGTTTTATAGAAGTTTGATACCTTCATATAGATATTCAGATGTATTGAAAGTTATATTATCCCGTGTTGCAAGGTCGGTGAGGCTAATAACGCATTACGATTTGGCGAGACCTAAAACCCCAGTGCGAGAGACTTATTATTGTGTAAAACATCATAGATATTGCCAGCCAATCCAAGAAGCGCTAAAATATATTGTTAGATATAGTCTTGATACTTTAAAGAGAATAAAGAATTTGATAAAATCAGAAAAAACACAAACATAGATATATATCAAAGCGATTCAAGAGTAATAGAATTAAACTTAAAAAAGCCTATAGACGGGATTTTTACCTCACCACCTTATGTTGGTGTAATAGATTATCATGAACAGCATGCTTACGCGTATGATTTATATAAATTTCCCCGAAGGGATGAACTCGAAATTGGAGCTTTATATAAAGGACAAGGAAAAGAAGCAAGGGATAGTTATGTAGAAGGAATTGCCTCAGTGCTCTTAAACTGTAAGAAATATCTAGCAAATGATTATCATATCTTTTTAGTT
>FWPV01010849.1_pt1 | contig 14737 bp, 17 predicted proteins | sample 2228371 | NCBI WGS metagenome assembly FWPV01 (sample SAMEA103939776, study PRJEB20133) | metagenome
CTGTAAGGGGTGTGCCCCTTGAACCAGCGCGGGCTCAGGATCGGAGACCCGGAGCCGGGGCGCAAGAGGCGACACACCGGCGTGTCCTCGTGGAGGCTATTGCCGGGAAATCTGCCCCTCTTGTAGGGCGGTTCAGCCGGGGAAATGGGGAGCCCATCGCAGGCCAGGCGCTCCCGCGACAGCCGGGCTTCGAGCAGCGGCAAGGCGAACGCCAAGGCCGGAAGCAAAGGCATCTGGGGCTTCCTCTTCATGGCTCGGGTTGGGGGCGAAGGCAGCCATTTGCGGGCCTCTCGTGCCCCGCCCCGGGCAGGAGGTCATCGGCCTTTATGGCTGGACGAACAGTCTCTTCGGAAAGGAGGAGAGGTCATGTCCGGGTCAGAAGTCATTGCCCTTTTTCGAGAAGATCACCGAACGGTGAGGGACGGGCTCCTGGAACTGATCAACGCCCTGCGTGCCAAGGACGTGGGCCTTGCACGTCAGGTCCTGGGAAGGTTGGACGAGCTGGTGGGCCCGCATTTCAGGTTCGAGGAGCAGGCCCTGTACCCCGTCTTGCGGACCTTCCTAGGGGAGTACGTGGACGAACTCCTCTCGGAACACGATGAGGTAATAGCCACCGCAAAGGCCTGCGCAAGGCTACTGGAAAAAGACACCCTGACCGACCAAGAGGCCGAGGATGCGGCGCGGGCTGCAAGGGCCCTGTTGGTCCATGTATCCAACTGCGACGGCTTGGCGATCCTATGTGAGAGGCTTGATCCGAACCAGTTCGATTACCTCGCACAGGAATTCTCCGCGTCCCAGGCCGCGGGCGTCCCGCTGCTAAAATGGGCGGAAACCATAAGGAGGAGGTAGCCAGGCGTGGATCACTCGGTTGGGCAGGGACCCATGGGTAATTTGGCCGTGATCTTCCACGACGGGGACTATGACCGGGTCCATCACGGTCTCAGTCTAGCCGTTGCAGCCCTGGCCTTGGGCAGAGAGGTCACACTCATATTCACGTATTGGGCCCTCCCTTATCTGAGGCGGGAGGCCCCCCCTTTGCTGAAGGGAGTCGGCGCAGACAAGGAAGGCGTGGCCTCGTTGCTGGAGAAGATAGAGAAAGGCCATGTGGAGGCCGTCGAAGGGCTCTTGGAGAGGGTCAAGGCCCTGGGCGGCCGCATATACGCTTGCACGAACTCCATGGGGATCTTGAACATCACCAGGGATGATCTCAGTGCCGAGTTGGATAGGCCAGTGGGCCTCACTACCTTCCTGAGGGAATGCACCGGGGGGCAGATCCTCTTCATCTGAGGGGTGCTGGGCAATGGCTCAATCGACACGTGGCAAGGGACAGCCTGGTGAGGGAGGGTTTCCATCGGCCAGAATCGACGCGACGGGGCTCTTCTGCCCCCTTCCCATTGTCAAACTCAGGCTGGCACTGGAAAGGGTCCCTGCCGGGGATACGGTCGAGATATGCGCCGATGACCCCGGGTTTCCCGAGGATGTTGTCTCCTGGTGTGAGGAGACCGGAAACGACCTACTCTCCCTGAACCCAGAAGGCGATGGTGTATTCAGGGCGTGCGTGAGGAAGAGGTGAGGACCATCAATCTGGACCATCTGAGCTTCTCTCCGGTCCTGCCCGAAGTAAAGGAGGCCGTGCTTCCGATTCTGGGTGAGCTTGGTGGCAACCCGTTGAGCCGGCACACCCTAGGGAGGATGGCCAATGAGGCGTTGGAGCAGGCCCGTACTGAGGTTGGGGCCCTCATCAACTGCCATGCAGAGGAGGTCATCTTCACGAGCTGCGGCAGCGAATCGAACAACATGGCTGTCCGAGGGGTGGCCGAGGCCATGGGCAGGATCGGGAGGCACATCGTGGCCACTCCGGTGGAACACCACTCGCTCCTGCACCCTTTGAAGAGGTTGGAAAGACTCGGTTACGAGGTGTCCTGGCTCACAGTGGACCGCACGGGCAAAGTGAACCCCGAGGAGGTGCTATCCATGATCCGAGACGACACCATCCTGGTCTGTGTTACCTCGGCCTCCAACGAGATCGGTACACTGGAGCCGATCTCGGCGATCGGAGAGATCACCAGGGACAGGGGCGTGCTGCTACACACGGACGCAGTGGCGTGTGCCGGATGGATCCCCATCGATGTCAGCTCCGCGCACATAGACCTCCTCAGCCTGAGCGGCAACATCTTCTATGGCCCCCCAGGGGTCGGGGCCCTGTATGTGCGCCGCGGCGTGCGACTCATGCCTCTCATCCAAGGGGGTATACAAGAGGGGGGGCTCAGGGCAGGGACCCATAACCTCCCGGGTATAGTGGGGATGGGGGTGGCCGCTCGTCTGGCCCGGGAGCACATGCCCCAGCGGCAGGCCCACGTGAAGAGGCTGCGCGATCGACTCATCCGGGTCGTTTGCGAGACCATTCCAGACTGCTCCCTCACCGGCCACCCTGTAGATCGCCTCCCGGGTCACGCCAGCTTCTCCGTGAGGTTCGTGGAAGGAGAATCCATCCTTTTGCATCTCAACCTCGTGGGCATAGCAGCGGCCAGTGGGTCCACATGCGCTGCTGAGGCCCTCAAGGCCTCTCACGTGTTGAAGGCCATCGGTTTGGACCCCATCTCGGCTCAAGGCTCCATAGTCTTCAGCATTGGTATAGAGAACGGTGACGAGGAACTGGACTTGCTCCTCTCCGAGCTGCCGGCCATAGTCGAGAAACTCCGCAGCATGTCACCGCTGGCTCCCCGCCGAAAGACACCTCATCCGACTCCCTGAGCAAGGGCGGGGCATGGCTTGGGCCCGGTCCTGCAGAACTTGGCGAGGAGAGGGCGTCGTCTATCCCCCCGGTGGCGGTCCCTACCTCCTCACCTCCATCATGGGCTTGCCGGTTCGAGACTTGCGTAGTGAGAGTATCTCGGCCAGGACGGAAAGGGCGATCTCCGCCGGGGTCTCTGCACCGATGTCCAGGCCAGCGGGTGCCCTTACCTCGGCCACCCTATTCTCGGGGACACCTTGCCCTCGAAGCCCCTGGAGGATGGCCCTGGCCTTAGCCGGACTCGCGATCAAGGCAACGTACGCCGGATTGCCCAGCAGGACCTGAGCGAGGGCAGGCTGGTCCCACCCCCAGGTCGCCACGACCACGAAGGTGTTGGAGTCAAGTTCCGTATCGAGGGGGGCCAGCTCCCCTGTCCCTTCATCATAGCGCACGATGTGGATCTCCTCTGCGTCTGGAAACCTCTCTCTAGTGGCATAACCCGGCCTGTCATCGAATATCACCACTCGCATGTCCAGCACGGCCGCCATCCGGGCCAAAGGGATGGCGATGTGTCCTGCCCCTATGATCAGGAGCCTCGGGTCTGGTTTCACCACATCGATGTGGATATCCACTTCCCCCCCGCAGAGCCCTACGCTCGTTTCCCTGTCTTCCGGCCTAGTGCTGAACAGATAGGTCTCGTAACGCGGTCTCCCTTCCCGCAGGGCTTCCAGTGCATGCTGGATCACCCTTTGCTCCAGGGTGGCGCCTCCCACCGTCCCCTGGGTCCGGCCGTCCGGGAGGACCAGCATCCTGGCCCCGCTGTGTCTCGGTGCGGCCCCCCTGACCCTGACCACGGTCGCCAAGGCAAATGGGCTACCGCCCTTGAGGACGTGCAGGGCAGAGCTCATCACCGTTTCGAATTCGCCCACCTCTCACCCCCATCTGTGTGGACAGACACCGGCCTTCCAGGCGAATGCCCCAGTGTCCTTCCCGGCCACCAGTGCGAGAAGCAACCGCAGGGCCCATGTTTGGCGCAAACCCTGCGCCCCGGTGGGCAAGACACTGGCCTCGGTGAAGACCTGTTTTCAAGACAGGCCCCCCGTCGCCTTCGAGATATCTCCTGTCCCCCGTCTAAGCACGCTCTAGCCGTGTATCAGCACCGGGAGGCATCTCACGCATACCCAGAAGAAGGTCCAGTCCTTGCGCGCGTGCAGCAAGACCACCTGGTCCTCGCCAGCCCCACACATGAAGCACCTCTCTTTCTCCTCCATGGCCTGTTCACCCCCTTCGTACTCAGTTGCCCTCCTTCCCGGGGCCAGCGACAAACCCGATCTCCGCCCACCGGACCCGCCCTGGCCTGGGCCTGTGCCGACTTCTTATCCAGGGGATCGCCCTTCTCGTCACATGGGGGCATGTCTCAAAGGTCCTCTGGGGGCCTTTCCACCGGGGCCCCCGCCGCCCGATTGAGCTCCCCCAGGATCTCATCCAGCTCGACATTGTGCATCATGGCGCTCTGGGCGATGGTCTCGAAGGCCTGGCCCGGACAGGAGAAGCATCCGGCACCATAGAACTTGCGGAACACGGCCTCCGTCTGTGGGTGCCGGCGAATGACATCTCCTATGACGCTGTCCTTCCCGATGCCTCCGCTGCCTGGAGACGCGCTGACCCCTGTCCCTCCCACACCACCTCCAACCACTGAGGCGACCTTGGCAAGCAAGGCCCCCTCATCAAGGCCGTGCCTCCTCGCCATCATGGCAAGCGTAACGCCCAGCCTCCTCAGGTGATCTACGTGTTGCGGGTCAGAAAGGGCATGGACTCCTTCGGACACAAACACCTCTCGCAATCGGGGCCACCTCTCCAAGAGGTCTCCTACCTTGGTGTCAGAGGACACAACCGGCCCTTCCCCCCTCTGGTCCTCCTGGGGTACCGCCTGCTGTTGGGGCCTCAGGACCGATGCGGCCACATTGAACAGAAACAAGCCCGCGCAGAGGACCTGGATACAGGAAGATATCAGCCACCCCGCCCCCCCAATGGGATAGAGCAGGACCATGCCCAGCAGGCTCACATTCGAGAGCCAGAAGTGTATGGATACCAGTCTCGGCCACCTCAAGACCGTGCCGCTGAACCTGGGGAGGATGAAATATCCCACACCGAATATCATCATGGCCATGAATCCCAGCAGGTTCAGGTGCACGTGGGCGAAGCGAAGCCCCATGGACACCGGGTTCCAGGCGATGAGGAGCCCGAGGACCGAACCCGCCAAAAGGTAGACCATGGACATGATCACGAAGGCCTTCATGTGGCGATCCATGGCAGTCCCTCCTCGCTTTGAGCCATCTCAGGGGAGGCAGATGGTCAGGCGACCTGCTCTACAGCCCCTTGAGGAACTCCTCCCAACCCACCCGTTCCGCTATCTCCCCAAGCCTCTCCCCGTTCATGGAAGTTCGCATGTAAAACGCTATGACTCGATCTATAAGCTCCAATGCCGGACCTTGGGCATAGGGCCGGAGGAGCTCTGTGCCCAACCTGGGATGTCTCCCGAGTTTGCCTCCCAGGAGGACGCGGTAACCCGTTTCCCCTTCCTGGATCGTCCCGGTGGGGCAGACCTGGATGCACTGGCCACAGCCCAAGCAGCGTCCTTGCTCCACACTGGGCCCGGACCCACCGAGGGTGACTGCATCCTCCCGGCACACCTGGACGCAGGAGCCGCATCCCTCACATGGCGCATCGGACACCCTAGGCCTCCTGGAGCCTATGAGGCCCACATCTGCGATCTGCGGCCTGGAGCAGGCATTGGGGCAATCGGATATGGAGACCCTGAACTCGTGATGCATCTTGAGGGGCCCTCCCACCCGTTGCTTCAGGAACGACCTGAGATCCCGGGAGGCCAGGGTCTCCTCGACCTTCCCCGCGATCCCTTCAAAGGCCACCGCCCTATTGGGGCAACCGGAAGGTCCGAAACAGCCCTCGACCTGATAACCCCTGACCTCGTCTTCCATGCGCTCCATGAAGCGTCTCTGGCATGAACGAACGTGATCCACGGTCACAACCCTGGCCCCCAGGGAAGTCGCCTCCTCTTCCACCTTCCGCCTTACCCCCTTGCGCACGAAGAAGGGCACCCTGGATATGGCAAGCTCGGCGTCTTCGGTCCATCTCATGGCTTTGCCTCTTCGCCTTCGTGTTATATGATTCCAGTCTGACGGCCTTGCGCCCCCATTTCATTGACTCAGGTCAAGGAGGAGGACACCGGCAATGGCGGACCGAAGGGGCAGAGCGGACATCCTGCACCAGATCGCTGCCAGCCCCCTGTTTCATGGGCTTTCCAGGGCGCATTACGAGGAGCTCGCCATGATCATGCTGGAGCAGGTGTTGAGGCGTGGCCAGGTCATATTCTCAGAGGGCGATGACGCCGATGGCTTCTATGTAGTCCTCTCCGGCAGGGTCAAGGTCTTCAAGCTCTCGGCCGAGGGCAAGGAGCAGATCCTCCACATCTTGGGGCCAGGGGAGCCGCTCGGAGAGGTAGCGGTCTTCGCCGGCAAGTGCTTCCCGGCCCACGCCGAGGCCATGGAGGAGAGCAGGCTCGGGTTCTTCCCCCGGGACTCCTTTGTCGGCCTCATCGCCAGAAACCCCTCCTTGGCCATGAACATGCTCGCCGTCTTGTCTCAGAGGCTCAGGAAGTTCACGGCACTGGTGGATGACCTCTCCCTGAAGGAGGTACCGGGCCGACTGGCCGCATACCTCCTTTACCTGAGCGAGCGTCACGAGGGGTCCACAGAACTGGTCCTGGACATATCCAAGAGCCAGCTCGCGAGCCTCCTGGGGACGATCCCCGAGACCTTGTCCCGCATCCTCGCGAGGATGTCCCGAAGGGGGATCGTCCGAAGCGAAGGCACAAGGGGGATCAGGATATTGGACCGGGACGGGCTCGAGGAGCTCGCAAGCGGGGCTACCCGCCTCTCCTGAGCCATGGCCTACTGCACTGTCCAAAGGCTGTGCGCCGCAGACGAGGTCAGCACGCCCTTCGTACCCCCGGAGGGGCTCCACTCTTGGCTGGAGGCCATCTACGGCAGGTGGAACCGAAGGGAGTTCGTGCACCCGGATCCGCTGGAGTTCCTCTACGATTACCCAGACGTCAGGGAAAGGGAGATCGTCGCCTTCGTCGCCTCATCGCTTGCCTACGGGAGGGTGAAACAGATCTTGAGGAGCGTCTCCATGGTCCTCGAGCGCATGGGGCCATCGCCCCGTGCCTTTCTCCTCGACACCCCTTTGGAATCCATCCGCAGGGGTCTCGGAGATTTCAGACACAGGTTCACGTCCGGGGAAGGGCTGGCCTCGATGCTGGCCGGCTTGAAGGGGGTCATCCAAAGGTATGGGTCCCTGGAGGGCTGTTTCCTCTCCCACGCGAGGGAACGTGATACAACAATCCTACAGGCCCTGTGCGCCTTCGTGGAGGAGCTGAGCCTGCCCCTGGACGGGGCGGCGAGCATCCTGTTGGCCTCGCCTTCGGGGGCCAGCGCCTGCAAGAAGCTCAACCTATTCCTGCGATGGATGGTGAGGCGCGACCAGGTGGATCCTGGAGGGTGGGAAGGGATCTCGCCCTCCAAGTTGATCGTCCCTCTGGATACGCACATGCACAAGGTCGGCATCAGGCTCGGGATGACACGTCGGAGGCAGGCGGACATGCGCACGGCCCTGGAGATCACAGCAGGCTTCCGCACCATGGCCCCGGAGGACCCGGTCCGTTACGATTTCGTCTTGACGCGGCCCGGGATCTGGGGTGATCCTGAGCTGGGATTGGGTTGATGTTGCTGCGTGCGATGGTCTTGTGGGGGGTTCATATCACCGGAGGGGGTGAGGAAGATGTCCAAGCGGTTCTGGAACGTGATGTTCGCGGGAGAGGCAGGCCAGGGGCTTCAGACCGTGGGTGAGATCTTCGCCAGGGCACTGGTGAGAAGCGGCTATCACGTCTGCGTGACCCAGACCTACGAGTCGCGCGTGAGGGGGGGGCATAACATCTTCGCGGTGCGCATCGGCACCCAGGTGGTGGAGTGTCCCCAGGAGGCCGTCGATCTCCTGGTGGCCCTCAATGCAGAGAGCGTCGGCCTTCACAGGGGCGAGATGGCAGAAGGCGGCGTGATGGTCGCGGATGAGGCCTTTGGCCTGTGGGGAGAAGGGCGTTTGCTCAATGTCCCTTTCAGGGGGCTCATGGAAGATGGGTTCACCAACATCGCTGCCATGGGGGTTGCATCGGCGATCCTTGGGCTCGATGAGGAAATGATGGCCTCCACCACCGCGGACCTTGTGGGGAGGGCGCATCCCGAGCAGGCGCAGAAAAACCGTGCGGCCCTCTCCGCGGCCTATCGGTGGGCCTCAGGGAGGGTCCAGGGGTACCCCACCCTGCCCAGGCCTTCGGCCGCGTCGATGCGTCTCGTCCTGAACGGACATGAGGCGGTGGCCCTCGGCGCCATCTCCGCGGGGGTCAAGTTCTGTGCCTTTTACCCCATGAGCCCTTCTACCTCGGTCGCCGTGACCATGATCCAGTGGGCCAGGGAGATGGGGCTCGTGGTCGAGCAGGCAGAGGACGAGATAGCGGCCGTCAACATGGCCCTGGGGGCCTCGTATGCGGGTGTGCCGGCCCTGGTTCCCACCTCGGGAGGCGGTTTCGCCCTGATGGTTGAGTCGGTGAGCCTGGCCGCAGTGAGCGAGACCCCTGTGGTCATCGTCATCGGCCAGCGCCCAGGGCCGGCCACAGGCCTTGCCACCCGCACGGAGCAGGCTGACCTGGAGTTCGTCCTTCACTCCGGACACGGCGAGTTCCCCAGGGCCATCTTCGCCCCAGGGACCATAGAGGAATGCTTCCATCTCACTCGCAGGGCGGTGGAGGTCGCCGAGCAGTTCCAGGGGCCGGCCTTCTTGCTCACCGACCACTTTCTGGCCGATTCGTACAGGGACGTGGAGCCGTTCGATGTCACGAACCTCTCCTTCGTGAGACCCGGGGCAGACCCACGGGTCGTGGAAGGGCCTTACAGGCGCTACGCCATCACCCCGGACGGTGTCTCTCCCAGGCTGCTCCCTGGTCTCACGACCCACCTCGTGGTGGCGGACAGCCACGAGCACACAGAGACTGGGCACATCACCGAAGACCTCACCCTGCGCCCGAGGATGGTGGAAAAGAGGCTCCGAAAGGGAGAAGGGATCAGAAAGGGGGTGATCTCCCCGCGATACAGAGGCCCTCGTAGGCCCGAGCTCCTGTTGGTCTCGTGGGGATCCACAAGGGGTGCTGCAGACGAGGCAGCGGAATCCCTGCGAGCCCGGGGAACCGAGGCCTCCACCCTCCACTTCTCCCAGGTGTGGCCCCTCGTCTCCGAACAGTTCCTGGGGCATCTGGAGGAGGCGGGCCAGGTGGTGTGCGTGGAGGGCAATGCCACAGCTCAACTGGCCAGGCTCATCCACCGGGAGACAAGGTTCAGCGTTCACCGACGGATCAACCGGTACGACGGTCTGCCCATCACCCCTGAGTATATTATGCGAGTGCTGGCCCCTTAGGTCCATGCGGCAGTCGCGTCACTTGGGCGCCATCCGTGGTCTGCAGTCAAGGCCACACCCCCCAACGGCAGGGACCGGGTACCGAAAACTGGCGACGGATTGCTGATCGGCAAGGATTGGTCAAGGACGACAGAGGGACTCCACAGGCACTCCAGACAAGAGGAGGGATTCATGGTCAGCATGGGAGACTACGGTGATCACAAGACCTCATGGTGCCCTGGTTGTGGCAACTTCGCCATCTTGAAGGGTGTGAAACAGGCCTTGGTCAACATGCAACTGGCGCCTCATCAGGTCCTGTTCGTCTCGGGCATAGGCCAGGCTGCCAAGGCCCCACACTACCTGAACGCAAACGTGTTCAATGGCCTCCACGGTCGCGCCCTGCCCGTAGCGACAGGCGCCAAGCTAGCAAATCCCCGCCTGGTGGTGATCGTGGAAAGCGGCGATGGCTGCGTCTATGGGGAAGGGGGAAACCACTTCCTGGCAGCGGCCCGACGGAACATAGATGTAACGCTCCTGGTCCACAACAACCAGGTCTACGGCCTGACCAAGGGCCAGGCCAGTCCCACCTCCGACGAGGGGTATGTCACCAGGACCCAGCCCGATGGGGTAACATCCGTACCCTTCAACCCGCTCCTGGTGGCCATATCCTTGCAGGCAGGGTTCGTGGGAAGGTCCTTCGCCGGGATGGGCGAGCACCTCACAAAGATCATCCAGGAGGCCATCTCCCACCGCGGCTTTTCCCTGGTGGACATCCTGCAGCCGTGCGTGTCGTTCAACAGGGTCAACACCTATGCCTGGTACAAGGAAAGGTGCCGTCCGGTGCCGGCCTCGCACGAACCGACGGACTGGGAAGCTGCCATGAGACTGGCCAGGAAATGGGGGGAGGAGATACCCATCGGTGTCATCTACAGGAATGCGAGGCCGCCGTTGGAGGAACGCTTCTCGGTCCTGAACCAGGGCCCCCTGGTGGGGAGGGATGTGGAGCGCGAGGCATTGGCCAGGATCATGCGGTCTTACACGTGACCTACGGCTCGACGATCTTGCCTCCATTTGGAAGGTCCGATTCGTCGTACCCGAACTCCGTCAGGATGCGCCTGGTCATCTGCATCTCCGGTTCCCATCCCATCCTCTCCCCACGGAACCTCGTGGCCAGGACGTAGTCGAAGGCCGGGGCGAAGACCCCCATGGCCAGGAAGTTGGGCTGGTCGCTCGGCATGGTCACAGGGCCGCCCTTGCTGGCCCAGAGGGCATCCATGACGCACAGCTGCTGCCTCGGGTAGAGGACCTTGCCGCTTTTCGCATCCATCGGCCCCAGGATCTCTGGGGTCAGGCTGATGGCGATGAGATAGTCCTCGCTGCCTTCCCTATGACCAGGTCTCGGGGAGAACGTGCCGAAGTGGTTCTTCATGCTCATGGTGAACCCGCCGAACCTGGGGCTGTGCCCCTTGCACAAGCTCATGTTGATCAAGATGTCCACGGTCCCATCCACGAGGTACTTCAGGCAAGCCGATTTCCTTCGCCCGCCTTCCCACGGCTCCGGGATCTGTGTGGGCGCCGTGACCCCGCCCCAGGTGCCCTGTACCCGGCACCCCTCTGGGAGGCCGGCAAACGGCGTATCCCGCTCCATGGTCTCTCCGTGGACGCCATCGTAGATGTGGATGTTCCATGCCTTGACCCCAAGGAGGTGGACCAGGACGTGACATATCTTCGCCATCACGGCGCTGTGAGTGTGCTGCTTATGCAGGGCTATCTGATTGCTCTTTATGGCAACCACGACATCCGACCATGACTTGCCGGGAGGTTTGACGAATATGGCGCGCCATGCCTCGGGGGTGGCACGGGTCTCGGCCAAAGCGCAAGCGAGCTTGTCCATGTCTTCCCACACGACCTCGCGCACCACAAGCTCCTCCTGCCGCGGCCACCCGCAGTTCCTTTCGATCCCCTTGGTCATCCTCGGGTCGGTCAGGCCCACCACCCGAAGATCCTGCACGTTGGGGTGTATTCGACTCGCACGTGCCCATGCAGCTGGGGCCTTCCTCACGTGCACCGTGGGGAGCGCTGTCAATGCCGTTGCCCCCACCCCTGCCGCCTTCAGGAATCCCCTCCTCGTCAGCCTCTTCATCTCCTCGATCCCCTTGCCCTCGTCTGTACCCCCTGACGCCCTAAGTACTGTCAACAGTATAACGCCATCTGGCCCCATGCCAAGCGCTTGAATGGTGGGGCCCCGCGCCTTGGGGGGCACCAGCGAAGAAACGCCCACCCTGCAGACAGGGCCCCCCAACTGGGGCCCCTTGAAAAAGGAGACCCGCCCGGTTAGATTGCCCTAGGAGAGGATCGGAAGAGTTCCGACAGGAGGTATTGTCATGTGTCTGGTCGGTAAGAAGGCACCCGATTTCGAGTTAGAGGGCTACTTCGAGGGGCATTTCAAGAAATACAAGCTGTCGGACTATCGAGGCAAGTGGGTCTTTCTGCTATTCTATCCCCTGGATTTCACCTTCGTGTGCCCCACTGAGGTACTCAATTTCTCCAAGGCCGCTGAAGAGTTCAGGGCACTGAATTGCGAGGTCCTCGGGATCTCCGTGGACTCGACCTATGTCCACAAGGCGTGGGTGGAGACCAAGAAGGAGGATGGTGGCCTCGGGGGGCGCCTGGCCTACCCGCTCCTTTCGGATATCAACAAGACCGCAGCCAAGGCCTACGGGGTCCTCCTGGAGGAACAGGGTGTGGCGCTCCGTGGGCTGTTCCTGATCGACCCGGACGGCATCGTCATGCATGGCACCATCAACAACCTGTCGGTGGGGCGCTCGGTTGCTGAGGCCACAAGGGTGCTGAAGGCCTTCCAGTATGTCACCACTCACGCGGGCCTCGTGTGCCCTGCGGATTGGGAGGAAGGCAAGGATGCCATGAGGGCGGACTCCAGTGGAGTCAAGGAGTACCTGGCCTCCCATCGATGAACCGGAGGGGCAGGCCTAGCGCAGCCGTGGATGGGATCGCCAAGAGGAGGCCCGTGTGCCTCCCTCAGGTGGAGACCGTCCGGGTCCTCGCCTTGGGGCTCGCGTGCGGGGCAGTGGTGCTGGCGACCGCCTTGGGGTGCTGCCCCTTCGGGCGATGCCCCTCTTCCACTTCTGTCAGGTGGCCTAGTGCATGCTCATCTTCGTCGGCCTTCTCTACTGGAGACCCGTGGCAGTGGTGGGAGAAATGCGGCCTTTCTCCATCCTGGCGAGGTCCTCTTACAGCTTCTACCTGGGGATATTCGGCATCATGGTCGAGGAGGGCGCAGGGTCCCATGGAAGCCCCGCTCCTGGTCATATGCGCTGCATCGATCTCCCTCTGTCTCTCTGGGGCTGGACGCCCTTGTGACTCGCCTCAGGAGGGGTTGAACCAGCCATACCTCCGGAGAATCCCCGGAGGGATGATGCCCGGCCCTTATCCTCCCCTGACGAGGAGATGATCGTCACAGGGGCACGATCTCTGAGTGTCACGCCCAAACGACTATCTCCAGGAACAGATCTCCGTTTTCGCCGTCCGGTCCCTTGCGCCCTAGCCCCTTGAGGCGCAGCACGGTCCCTTCCCCCACCCCGGGGGGGATAGTGACCATGACGGTCTTCTTTCTCAGCCCGCGGTCGATGGATATCAGCTTCTTGGTCCCGAAGGCGGCCTCTCTGGGGGTGATGCGGATGGTGCCATACACGTCAAGCTCCTCAGAGGGGAAACGGGCCGAGACGGTGTGTATCCGCGGGGTGGTCCGCCTCCGTGTGTGCTGACGCAGTCCGAAGTCCACTCCCACCCTTGGGACCACCTGGGACAGCTTGAGGAGAACTATCCCGCCCACGAATCCGCCGATGTGGGCCCACCAGGCAATCCCTCCGGCCCCGCCATTGCTCAGACCGGCCGACACCAGTTGCATCAGGAACCAAAGGCCCAGAAAGATCAAGGCAGGCAGCTCTGCAAACTGGAAGAAGAAGAAAAACGGGATGAGTGTAACGATCCTTGCCCTCGGATAGGTGACGAAATAGGCCCCCATGACCCCGGCTATGGCCCCGCTAGCCCCTATGGTGGGGACACTCGATCCCCAGTTCGTCAGGAGGTGGGCCACCCCGGCCAGGAGCCCGCAGAGGAGGTAGAAGAAGAGGTAGCGCAGATGGCCGAGCCTGTCCTCCACGTTGTCCCCGAAGATGTAAAGGAACCACATGTTCCCCAGTATGTGGAAGAGACCCCCGTGCAGGAACATGGAGGTGAAGAAGGGCAGGATCTGTTGGGTCGTGGTGAAGTGGGCGGAAAGCCCCGAATCCGAGTAACGCAATGGGACGATCCCGTAAGTGAAGAGGGCCTTTTCCAGACCTGGTCCCAGGGAGAGTTGCCAGAGGAAGGCGATGACATTGGCCCCTATGAGCAGGAAGTTCACCACCGGGAAGTTCTCTGATCGGATGGTATCACGAATGGGGATCATGATGTGCCCGCGACTCCTTTCGGACGCCCCGCACCAGCCACAGTGGCCCCCATGTAGATGCCGCTCAGGGCCAGAAAGGCCCCGACCCCATCGGTTGCCGAGAATGCCCTGCCGAACAAGGCCACGTCCCACACGAAGGCCAGGGTGGGTTGAAGCAGCAGGATGAGGCCTGCACGGGATACCTCCACCCGAACAATGCCCCTGGAGATGGAGATCCACCCCAGCACCTGGCTCACCAGCCCGTAAGCCACCAATGCGCCCAGGCTCTGGAGGTCAGGTATGCCAAAACCCTCTCCCCAGCCCCAGCTCTCCAACCCGAGGAACAGGGAGGTGACCAGGGATATCACGGACAGATTGGCCGCGGGGGATGGGAAGGTCCCTCGCAACTCTGCCCTCCTCAAGCTGAGTATCATCGCGGCATAGCACGCCGCGGCGGCCAACCCGAAAAAAACGCCCCCCCTTTGGGCCATCCCCAATCCACGCCAGTTCAGCCCGACGATCAAGAACAATCCGAACAGGGACAGGGGGATGGAAAAGAGGAGCCTGCGGCTGGCCCTCTCCCCCAGGAATATAATCCCGAAACCTGCGAGAAAAAACACCTGGAAGTTGGCCAGGAGCGTTGCCACTCCAGGGCCCAAGGCGTGCACACTCCGATGCCAGAAGGTGAGGTCCATGGCGAAAAACAGGCCGCACAGGATAGCGTGGCCCCAAGAAGCCCCCCCCTTCCACATGCCATGGCCTTTGGTCAAGACCAACGATAGGAGGATGATCCCTCCGAAAAGCACGCGGTAGAACCCCGCCGTCGTCGGCCCCACATGTGCCAGCTTCACGAACACGCCGGAGAAGCTGATCATGGAGGCACCGATCATCAAGTGGAAGAGGCCGGCAAGCCTGTCTCCTTTTGGGACCATATCCAAGCCCGGACAAAGGGCGCGCTGCCCATGACGCTAGACTATCAAAACCATGGGAAGATGGCCAGGCACTTGTGGGTAGCGTAAGCTTTCTTG
>FWPV01010850.1_pt1 | contig 14736 bp, 13 predicted proteins | sample 2228371 | NCBI WGS metagenome assembly FWPV01 (sample SAMEA103939776, study PRJEB20133) | metagenome
ATTTTTTTACAAAGACATGCAAGGATCGCTGAATAATACCTCATCCTGCACGTATGCCTCTAGAATTGGCGAGTTTCTTTATTGAATTTCTTACAGACGAAGGCGATATTGTTCTTGATCCATTTGGAGGAAGCAATACGACTGGATTCTGTGCCGAAAGAGCAAAACGTAAATGGATTAGCATTGAGGCGAATGAAGATTACGGAAAGCAATCAATGATTCGTTTTGAAGATCCTTCATTAAAAGCAAAAATTAAAACGGAGGAAAATAATTATGGGACTGATGCAAGAATTACAGAACTTGGCAATAGTTGATATTTTTAAAGAAGCAAAAAAGCCCGAGTTGTTTGTTGGAAGGCCGTTTTACCTTGATTTTGATAAAGCATATCTACTGATAACAGATGCTTGGAAAGAAAGGATAGGTGGTATTCCTCAAGGTACATTTATCCTTGCTTTTTATGAAAATGAAAATGATGACGTCGATGAGTGTCTATTACTAAGAGCCCTTAGGCCGGCGAAATTACCAACTGATAATGATGTAATTGCATCTATGGTTGAATACTATAAAGATAATTTAAAAACATCAGGTAAAAAGAGTCAGCTTGATGACTTCACAAAATACACATTTAGTTTTTCAGGGCTCGAATGTCGAATTTTAGGAACATTCTTCCGTGACAGTAATGGGAAAATTCAATTTGGTGCTGATGTTGAAAATTATTATAGCGCTCACAATTATGTTGCTTACAAACCAGTAGGAGATATACTTGAGCAAATCGTAAACTTTAGAGATGGCAATGGGGCAATAGGTAGCACAACAGATTATCGAATTGGTAAGATTAGGTATAGCTCAAGTCGTCGTTTCCAAGAAAAATTTACTGATGTTCCTGTTTATGTTAGCCCAAGTGATTTTCTAGGAAAACGTACTGCCCTTTTTGGTATGACAAGAACCGGCAAATCAAATACTGTTAAGAAAATTATAGAAGCTACAACGGAAATAAGTAATAAAGCCAAAGAGATATGTACAAATGTATCAACAACCTCGCCTACTGATAATATCCAGCAGTTTAATAATGATGGAATTCCAAAATATAAGGTCGGACAGATAATCTTTGACATGAATGGTGAATATGCAAATGCAAATTTGCAGGATGAAGGAACAGCCATATTTGAAAAATATTCAAACATTACAACACGTTACAGTGTCCTTGAAAAACCTGGTTTCAAAGTTTTAAAGGTAAACTTTTTTAAAGACATTGCTGTAGGATTTGAATTGATCTGCAGCCTACTTGCAGATGAAACTGGCGATTACATAAAGAGCTTTATTTCTGTTGATCTTGAAGAACCGGAGGATAAATTTGGGTCAGCATATACTAGGTGGGCCCGAAAAGTATCCGTTTACCAATGCTGTTTAAAAGCTGCAGGGTTTACAGTTCCAAAAAATCATATAGTTAAATTTTCTGGGCATAGAGACATTAATAGCAAGATAATGTCAGGGAAGACACTCGATCCTTCTAGTGGAATAAGCCTCGATGACGCAATTGCATTTTGGACATGGGTAGCGGATAACCAAGATGATCCGTTTTTTGTAAATTATCGATCCAAAAACGGACATGACTGGGTAGATGAAGATTTAAAGGCTCTTTTGGTTTTCTTGACAAGGAAACGTAATTTATCTGGTGCGGCTAGTCTGAGCGGGTTTAGAAAGCTGGTATCGCTGAAAGATTATCACACCATACAATCAGATACATCCTTTGAAACAGATATTGTTGACTGCCTAAGACGTGGAGAAATTGTAATTATCGACTTATCTCAGGGAGATCCGAATATTCAAAAAACATTTGCAGAAAAAATCTGTTTAAGCGTCTTCAAAAACTCTATGGATAATTTTGTTAATAACCGCCCAAATAACTTTATTCAGTTTTACTTTGAGGAAGCACACAACCTATTCCCACAAAAGGATGATAAGGATTTGAGCCGAGTATACAATCGGATTGCAAAGGAAGGCGCAAAATTAAACATCGGATTAATTTATGCAACACAAGAAGTAAGTTCCATCTCATCAAATATATTAAAGAACACACAAAACTGGTTTATCGCCCACCTAAACAATGATGATGAATTAAAGGAATTGAGAAAATTCTACGATTTCGAAGATTTTTGTGATAGTTTAATTCGATACAGTTCTGGAAGTGATAAAGGCTTTATTCGTATGAAGACATACTCAAATGCTTTTGTCGTTCCAGTGCAAGTTGACAGATTTACTGCACAAGGAGATTAAATCTATGAGTTATGGAAACGACTTTTCAAATAAACCATTCGAAAGAGCAAGTAAAACAGCACATACGAATATCATCAATGATGTTGAAGTACAATCATTTCTCACAAAATGCAAAATACCTCCTTATCAAGATGATGTCGATGATGCTGACATGAAAATCCATATGCTTGAGGTGCCTTCCAATAATCCCATAAAAAACATCATAGCAATTGATGGTGGTTATACTAATGTTTTTGTTAAAGAAGAATTCCCATCCTCTACTATTGCTTTTTTTCAATTTGGAGCGCTGTTTTTTAAGCATCAGGATTTAATTGATTTAAAAGTAAAACCTTTTATTGATCCTGATGATTTTTCAAAGCTTCAAAATATTCAAAGAATAAAGTTAGTTGTGCCAACAAAGGGTATTGCACTTGATGGTGAACCAGATTTAATTAGTTCAGTTAGAAAAACTATTTATGATTTTTTCTGTACTCAGCCAGAACGTAATGGATTTATGGATGCATTGAAGTGGCTAATTTTTGAAGAATACGATTCGTCATCTAAAAATGTTACTTGGCATTTAGCAACTTGCCCTTATTGCAGCGAAGGGGTTGATATTCAGGCAAAGGACCTTTCATCTACATACACTATCACCTGTCCACATTGCGGTGGAAAAATATATCTCACTGATGTGTTTCGTCTTCATGAAGCCATTGACAATGAACTTGGCGCTGGAGGAGTTTTAGGTTACCTGTCTACAACAGTAGAGCAATTTATTATTGTATTCTTAATAAAACAAATGTTATCCATTAAACCAAGCCTTTTGTCCGAGACGTTATTTATAAAAGACGGACCACTTGCCTTTTTTGGTCAAACTGCGAACATTCACAAACCTATGCGTAAGCTAATAACCTATTTGAATAAATATCATGCTATTTATGTCGTTGGTCTTGAAAAGAGTGGTTCTTTTGTAGAACATGCTGAACAAGTATCGAAAAAGATGGTTCCAAAACAAATCTTGTTACTCGGAAACAAATATATTTACAAATATATTATTCCTGGACAAGCAAGAAATAATGAACCATATGCAAGTTCTTCCTGTTATGGCCATAAGCTTATTTTTAAATCTGAATATAGCAATGTATACGTAGCAACGATACCCAACATGCAAGCATTGGCAGAACCGCAAATAAAAGATTATATCAATATCCATACGGTACTTTACAATGTTACAGCATTAAGATGTGATTTATATTACAATTCACTTGTGCCAGTTGTTTTAGCAAATAAACTGGTTTCCCTGGCTGATCATCCTAGTGCTGACCTGTTGAAATCATTCGCACAGAATAAAATTCTATAAATGTGATTAGTGGTACTTAAATTGGTTATCGACTTGTTCCCACGAACGGGCAAAAACTGTTGACCTTTTTCCACGAACAGATAATGCCCCCAAAAACCATGCTCGACCTATCCCCGCGAACAAGCAAAACGAAAAATACAGACCAGACATCGGGGTGAGCCTCTCGTTCCACGTTGAGTGCGTAGTATTGATGAGTGCGTCCAGCGAAGCTGGCAAATGCTAACAGGTGAAAGTCCTGTAGTGGTAAAGGTAGGGCAGCCACTTAGTCAGTAACCAGCGTATGAAGTAATTTATGCGTTGAAGCGTTACGGAATGCTCTAAAAAGAGCAGACAAACTGGTGGGTCGTAACATGAAGTGAATACTGCCGCACCGTTATTGACATTCCCGAAAGGGAACAACAGGGAGTCGAGCTGAGACATCAACAGCGAAGACAGCAGACGGTATGAAGAACCCTAAATGCAATACCTAAGAACCCTGCGGTGTAGAGGTAACGACACGTCAGGAAAGTATTTGTCGGAACTGGAGAGAGCCTACTTTGCACAGGAAACTGTAAAGAGGAAGCATATAAGCAAAAGCGAAGTTGCTTTCTGCAAAGAGGCAGTCAGAAGTGCTCATAGTACCAAGGATTGTGCAGACAACAAAACTGTGCATAGGGAAGGGGCACAACTTTATTCAAGTCTGTAAAGGAGGTAGGTACCGGTGATTGCCGAAAAAGCTATAAACACCCATGAAAAAGTACGAGACTTCCAAAACAGACTATACCTTACAGCCAAAGCTGACCGAAAGAGAAAGTTCTATGCGTTGTATGACAAGATATACCGTAATGATATCTTAGAAGAAGCATGGAAACGGGTAAAACAGAATGGTGGAGCGGGCGGTGTCGATAAAGTCAGCATTGAAGACGTGAAAGCATACGGTGAGGATAGATTGCTGTGTGAGATAGCGGAAGAATTGCGGACAGAGAAATATCGGTGTAAGCCTGTCAGACGAACCTATATTCCAAAACCAGATGGTAGAAAAAGAGCATTGGGGATACCTACGATTAAGGACAGAATAGTACAGATGGCGGCAAAGATAGTGATAGAGCCTGTATTTGAAGCCGACTTTCAGTCTTGTTCGTATGGATTCCGACCGAAAAGGAATGCAAAACAGGCAATAGACAAGATTTATGAAGTAGCCGATAAAGGTGGAGCATTATGGGTAATAGATGCTGACATAAGAGACTACTTTGGGAGCATCAACCATGATAAACTGCTTTTATTAGTCAAACAGAGAATAACTGACCGAAGAGTGCTGAAACTGATAAAAGGCTGGCTGAAGGCAGGAGTGCTGGAGAACGGTCAATACAGTGAAAGTACACTTGGAGCACCACAGGGAGGAGTTATCTCACCGCTGTTATCCAATATATATCTAAATTATTTTGATGTATGTTGGAGTAAAAGGTTTGGACATCTGGGAGAGTTGGTGCGATACGCAGACGACTTTGTGATATTGTGCAAGCGGTTATCTCAAGCAGAAGAAGCTCTATGTGCGGTAAAAGGGATTATAAAAAAGCTGGAATTGACATTACACAGTGAGAAGACAAGGCTTGTCGATATGTATTTTGGAAAAGACAGCTTTGATTTTCTTGGATTCAACAACAGATTTCAGCGATTCAGAAACAAAAGCTGGCAGTGGTATTGGACACTACAGCAGGTACCGTCCAAAAAGGCTATGAAGAAAATGAGGGCCAACATCAAAGAGGTGTTTGCAAGCTCGAGCAAACTGCTGCTAAGCATGGAAGAAATGGTGAAGGTGCTTAATCCTAAAATCATTGGCATGAGAAATTATTATACCAGACGGTTTGCCAGACCATGGTTATGGAAGATAGACAAGTATATCAATTTCAAATTTACCCGATGGTACAATCGGAAGAAACAACGCAATTACAGGCTTGGGAATGCGGCTAAGGTCAGGGAATTGACTTTACAGGCAGGACTGGCAAGTATTTGCGGTTGAATGCTGAAGGAAGAAGAATATCGGAAAGCCGTATGCGGGAAAATCGCATGTACGGTTTGATGAGGGGGCGGTGGAAACCCCACTGCTCTACTCTATCGAATGTAAAAAAACGGATGAGCGCCTGAAAAACGGCTTGAATACAGGGTTTTCCGGTGATTTGCCACCTGCCGAAAATGTGCTTTTTGGCGGCTGGGATGCCGGGAAGCCCTATATTTTTATGTGTGTGATTGTTCGTGGAAACACATCCACAGCCTTTAGGGGAGGCTTCCGGAGGGCGGGGTTGTGTTGACGGAAAAGACGGCGGTTGATTGTTCGCGGGAACATGTCTATAACTTGAATCTTTTTGTGCTTCAACAAGATCAATATGATCTGCAAAAATGCAATTTAATTCATATTCTGCTATTGATATATTGGGTCGAACGTGATAGACTTTAATTAGGTCTATTAAAATAAACCCAAGGAGGAATTTGCATGGAAAAATATAAGCTGTTTGATGCGGAATACAAATTTATCAGCATTATCTGGGACAACGAGCCGATCAATTCCACTGAGCTTGTAAAGCTATGTTCAGATAAACTCGGATGGAAGAAGTCAACCACTTACACAGTATTAAAAAAGCTCTGCGAGCGCGGCATCCTGCAAAACAATGATGCGACCGTCACTGCATTGGTTAAGCGCGAAGATGTGCAAAGATATGAAAGCAGGGCCGTGCTGGAAAAAACATTTGACTGCTCGCTGCCGAAATTTCTGACCGCCTTCTTAAGCGGCCGCAAGCTTTCCGAGCAGGAGGCCGAGGAGCTGAAGCGTATTATAGAGGAGGCGGCAAAATGAGCTTTCTGCAGGATTTATTTATAACCGTTGTGAACATGAGCATTACTGCATCGTATGTTGCTATTGGCGTTATTCTTGTCCGCCTACTGTTAAAAAAAGCGCCAAAGATTTTCTCCTATGTTCTTTGGGCTCCTGTGCTTTTCCGTCTTGTATGCCCATTTTCTTTTAATTCTGAATTCAGCTTTTTCAATCTGATAAACCTGAATCTGAAGCAAGGAAGCGGAGCATATGAGTTTGTACCGCAGAATATAGGAATGATTCAGACGCCTGCGGTCTGGTCCGGCGTCGGCAGCATCGACAGCGCGGTGAATGCTTCCCTGCCTGCGGCCGTTCCAGCGGCAAGCGTAAATCCCATACAGATATGGATAGATGTTTTTAGCCTTATTTGGATTTTTGGCGTTATTGCGCTGTTAATTTATAGTATTGTTTCTTATGTGAAAATCAAAGGAAAGCTTCAGACCGCGACCCGCGTGGATGGCAATGTCTTTGAAACCGATGCCATCGGAACAGCCTTCGTATGCGGCTTTATCCGTCCGAAAATCTATGTTCCTGCAAATGTTGGAGATGCCAGCCTGTCCTACATACTGGAACACGAGCGCACCCATATCCGCAGGAAGGATTATCTGATCAAGCCTCTTGCTTTTCTTGCGCTCATCCTTCACTGGCTCAATCCACTTATGTGGCTGTGTTTTGCGCTCATGAGCCGGGACATGGAGATGTCCTGCGATGAGAGCGTGATGCATAGGCTGGGTGTCAGCGCAAAGGGCGGCTACTCCGGTTCGCTCCTGGAGCTGTCGGTAAAAAGAAAAGGGCTTTTGGCGGCGAATCCTTTAGCTTTCGGCGAGAGCCATGTAAAAACTAGAATAAAAAATATACTCAATTTTAAGAAACCTGCATTTTGGGTCATAATGATTGCAGTTGTGGCTGTTTGCTCAGCGGTGGTTGCTTTTACGGCAAATCCTTCTAAAGAAGAAACAATTTCAGCGGAAGACAAAAGAAAAATTGCGGCTGTTGTCACCGAATACTACCTGAAGGCTGATCCGGCCAACAAGGGAACTCTTAGAATTTATAATACAAAAAAATATGGCAGTGGCTACCTGGTATTAACTGAAAAATACAGAGGAGAAGGTGAGAGCTTTTCTGTTTTATTTTTAGTAAATCATGATTTTAATATAGTGGTTAAGGCTCCAGGAGATATACCCAAAAGTCCTTGTTTCTCAGCAAATGTGGTAAAAGATCAGGGAAAGAGTATAGTTTACGGGAATTTTAAAAACAAGAAATGGAATCCTCAAACAGATCTTGTGGTAGATGTGCAAATTGACTTCATTAAGATTACATTTGAGGACGGAACTTATATCAGGGAACAGGTTTCTATGGACAAAGGATATATTGTAGTAGTTGATACTCTCTCAAATATTCGAAATATAGAACTATATAACAGCAAGGGAGAGTTGCAGAGCGATCTCCTAAATGAAAGCTCTTGCTCAGAATTTAGTTTTATAAAAGCAGAGAATGAAACCGTATCCCAGCAAGAAGAGGAAAAGGATTCAAACACCCTGTTTGACAAAAGCAAAGTGCAGGAATATTGGCTTGAAACCGTTGTAATTCATGATTGCTTGAGTAGAGAAGGTTCCGGCGAAAATTACAAAAGCATAGGGAGCTTGAAGTACGGCGATATTGTTCTGGCAGAAGGCAGATATGGGAATTGGGTTCTTTGCGCCGCTGACAACGGATGGACGGAATTCTGGATCGAAGCAGGCAATTTAATTGATGAGCAAAGACACACGGAATACAATTTAGGAATTATTACGGTGGATGAGGTAAAAGTCGGAACGGTAACGCTGTACAAAGGCAATTTGGTGCAGGTATTGAAAAGAGATGAGGATAAGACGTGCGTGACTATCAGAGTTATTGACATAAATGTTGGCAAGACAGGGTGGATAAAAAACAGCGATTATGTTCCGGCAAAAGAGGGAGTTTATTTTAACCAGGCTTATATGAGAAAGGGAACGGCTATCTATGAAGAACCTTCTCTCAAAGCGCGGCAACTGGATGATTACGGAACAAAAAACACAGAGCTGTTTGTCAATATTGAAAAAGAACGAAACGGATGGGTGTTGATTTCTACCTATGGTCCGGTAAACGGCTGGGTGAGAAAGGAAAACATCTTTATTCCCATGCCTGACGCAATGACGGATGAAGAGCAAAAGGCTCTTCAAGTAGTAAAAGAGTATTTCGACGCTTTTGGGGAGGCTGATTATGATAAAATGCGCACCCTTGCGACAGAAAACCATAACCGTAGTCTTGTTCATGATGGCGACGTGTGGGGTATGAAATGGGCTAAAGCAAAACAAATAGAATTAATAAGAGATCCGCGTTTTTTAGGGGTAGAAAGTTCTGGACGGGTTTTAGTATTTTTTGTATCAGTTGATATGGAAACTGTAAAAACATCTGCTCAATATCCGGCAACCCAAAACAGTTTCTATGTTGTGCTTATTAAAGGCGATGACGGCAGTTGGCGTGTGGATAGATATGCAACTGGATAAAAACAGAACGATTTTATAACACATTTGCGGTATATTATATGACCAACGGCACTGAAAATAGAATTGCAAAATGGCGCTTAAAAGAACTGCTGAAAGGAAAATGAAGCAAATTTGCAAGATATGTGGTGGTAAATAGCACTATAATTGCATGTTGTCGCATTGATTAAAATCTTAAACCTGTCCGTTTTTTCGCGGCAGGTTTTGCATTTAACATATATATATTTTTTTAAGGATACCGACATTATGTCTGTTGCAATAATACTGAAATAAGGTTAGGATGCCTTAAAACTTTATGAAACTTGATATTATTCGTTTAGACGTATATAATATGAATTGCTAATAATTGTATGTTTGGGTGAATGTATGGTAACTGATTACATGTCTGTAAATGAAGCTTCAAAAAAGTGGGGCATTTCCGTCAGGCGCATACAAAAGCTGTGTGCGGAAAACAGAATAGACGGCACTGTGCGTTTCAGCCGTGTATGGGCAATACCGAGAGACGCCCAAAAACCCATTGATGGCAGACTTAAGTCACAAAGAGAGAGGGAACAAAACTGAGCATGAAATGCGGGAGGTGACAAAATGCTTCCAATATATCTGGCGATGCTTGACGGCGATGACGAAAAGAGCAAATTCGAATCGTTTTACCTTACATACAGAAAGCTTATGTTCCATGTCGCAAACGGCATATTGAACGACGAGAGCCTTGCCGAGGATGCCGTGCACCAGGCGTTTTTGAAAATTCTTGAGAATTTTGATAAGGTGGGCGAAATTTCCTGTCACAAAACGAGGAGCTACGTTGTTATTATTGTTAGGAACGCCACCATCAATTTATATAACCAAAGAAAAAGACGCACAACAATTCCCCTTGAGGATGTGGAATACTGTATAACGACCGAACCAATAAGCGTTGCGGAGGATTTGGATCATCTTGCAAGGGCGGTATTGAAGTTGCCTGTTATATATAAAGATGTGCTGACACTGAAATATGTTCAAGAGTTTTCAAATGAAGAAATAGCAAAGATGTTGGATATATCTGAGGCGACGGTTAGGAAGCGGCTTGAGCGCGCAAAACGCAGGCTTGAGGAAATTCTTGGAAGAGAGGAAAGCGCCGATGTCAATTAGTTTTACGGAAGACATGCTTAAAGAAGCCGTTATTCAAGCGGACATATATGAGATAGAAACCCTGCCTACAGACGACGAAATAGAGTATGAGTTCTCAAATGAGTTTAAACGAAAGATGAGAAAGCTTGTACACCGCAGCAAAACGGGAAGCCCGGCCGGCGGAGCCGTATTTCTCCGCAGGCGTGCGGTTGCTTTTGTTGCTGCAATCATTATCCTGTTTGCGTCCGCAATGAGCGTATCGGCTGTGCGTGCCGCGGTATTTGAATTCATAACCGAGGTGTACGAAAAATTCACTCATATATTCTTTAATGAAAGCCGGTCATCTCAGGGTGCGGCAGATGGATTTGCCATATATGAACCAGCCTATATACCGGAAGGCTTTAAACTGGTCAATAAAAACACCGACGGCCTTGTTCTGCTGGAATATGAAAAGAAAAATGATTTTATATCCTACAGCCAACAGTGCCTTGAAAACGTCTCAATCAACATAAATACAGAAGGTGTAAAACTGGAAGAACTTGAGTTCAAAGGTTTACCGGCCAAGTATTATTCCAATCAGGGCGTTCAAAACCTGCTCTGGTACGATGAAAAGTATATGTATATGGTGTCATCAACACTGGATAGAGACATCGTGTTTAAGATTGCGGAAAGCGTTGAAATTACAGGCACAGACTTGAGTCCATAAAATTTAGAAAAATTTTCTAAAAAATTTTTTATTTCCTGTCACAAAAGCCTCTTTTAATTTGTTTTATTTAATGAGAACAAAAATCAAAGGAGGCTTTACTATGCTTAAGAAAAAACTTTTATCTGCTGCATTGACTGCATTGCTTGTTATTTCAGCATAAACGCCGACAGTGTTGGCCGCAGGAGATACAAACGCAGTGCCGGAGTCAGTGGTGTCCATTCAGTATGTTTACATCAACCAGGCAAGCACCTCGCTCACTATTTCATCAAGCGGAACGGCCACTGTGTATGGGTATGTGCAAAAAACACCGGCCGGAAAAAACATTTATCTCACATCTACTTTGCAGCGTTATTCTAACGGATCATGGTCAAACGTGAAAAGCTGGTCTAAATCATCAACATCTTCGTCGGCATCCATACTGGAAACATATCAAGTAAGCAGTGGGACTTACAGGGTTGAGACATATTACTATGTATCCGGCGACGGCGGATACGAGTCGGGCACGATTTACAGCAAGACTGTAACCTATTAAAGCTATCGTTTGTTAAGCTAAAAATTAAAACTTTGTATGTTGAAAGATGAGGTGATTAAATATAATATGTAAAAAACAGGGTATCAATTAAATTTATTTATCCCTTATCCCTTTAAAATATTATTATAATCGAAAGGAATGAATAATTTATGGAAAAAAACTATAGGTCAATAATAGCAATCATAATAAGCGTTTTTTTACTTATAAATATAATGAACATTAATATTGTATCTGCTGCGGGAGAAACAACTCTTCCAAGCGGCTCAACCCTTACTGGGACGATTTCAACAGCAGGGACTGAAAACTGGTATGTTATAAATGTGACGTCTGCCGGGAATTATACAATCGAAACATCACAAAGCGGTACTCTTGAAGACACCGTTATGTACCTATATGACCACACTAAAGCAACTGAAATAGGGTATAACGACGATATTAGTTATCCAAGCAATCCTTATTCGCGAATTAGCATTGACCTATCAAAAAATATTAACTACTTTGTTAAGGTAAAATTTTGGTCATCAAGTGAAACTGGCTCGTATAAAATATCTTTAACTAAGAATAGCACACCTTCGTATACAACCGAAACAGTTTCAAAAAAATTCTCAGCACTACATGCTGCAAAAGATACCGATCCTTTTGATGCAAAAGCATTTGCTCAGGCTATGATAAATAATAGCTGGACAGCAACTGTTACTTCTGATAACAGTATGTGGTCAGATACTGGAACGCTTACAAATATGAAGAGTTCTGCTCCCAATATAATGTATTGGTCAGGTCATGGGCTATCCAGTGGAAGAATGAGCTATTTTACATCTGGGTATAGCGGAACGGTTCTTACGGGTTCCCAAAGAGTAGCTGCTTTGCAAAATCCAAATCATTCATGGACAATACACTGCAATAATTATTATGTGGATTATAGTTCAGCATCTCCAATGCATGGGTTTGTTGGAACAAGTTGGAATGGCAGCTTGGATTGGGTTGTACTAGCAGTATGTAATCAGCTAACAACCCCTGAAAATAGACAAGCATGGTCAGAGACTATGAAAGGCAGTTCGCGAAAAGTCAAAGGAATTATGGGGTACTCTTCAACTGCGCCTGTTAGTGGTGATGACACAATTGCATCTTCATTTGTAGATCTTTGCTTTAATTCTACATATAAAAGGGTTTTATTTGCTTGGCTGCAAGCTAATGGAATATCAAGCTCGTATACTGCTAGTGCATTATATCATTCAATAAATGAGGGTGACACATTGACTAGTGTAACAAAACACAATTCAAGTACAGGAAATAATTTCAAATACATGTATATGATAAATACCTCAACATATGAAACAGATATAACTCCATTTAGCAGCCTAAATACCTTTAGGAATATATATGAATTTACTCCAAATATTAATAACTTAGTTGCGGCAAATCTAACGATGGTCAATATTTATGAATCAAGTTCAAACAAATTATACGAAGAGATAATAATTGAAGAGCCTCAATATGAAAGCACTGAACTTGAAAATGAGAGGGTCGATTTTGAGCTTGATAATTTATATGAAACCAAAAACGAAACAGAAAAGAAATTAAGTCGAAAAATGTTTTACCGAGTGATGCAGTGCTGAGAAATATAGTAACTTTTATCAGTGAAGACATTAGTGGTGAAAATGCTGAAGTACTGGGATACATGTTCAATTATGGACACTCCCTTGATGGCATTGATATAACATCAGATTTAAATGGAGATTATCTAAAAGTATTTGTTAACAAAAAGGGTATAGAATATGTGAAAAAACGTTGGACAAATATTGAAACAATAAAGTCCAAAAAGCAACTTGGTGATAAGAAAGTGATAAATGTACTTATAGGAAAAGAAAAAGTAAAAGAGTTAGTTAATAAATCCAAAAATAGGGAAATAGCAAACCAGATTAAAATAAGTTCAGGAAAGATAGTTTATGTAAGAAATGCTAAAAATCCAAATAAATATATACCAGCATGGGAATATGAACTTGACAGCGGTGAATTAATTCACGTTGATTGTATTAGTGGCGACATAGTTGAAGAGTAATAAGAACTATGGGCGGTTAGGTATTCAAAAATGCATAAAGAAAGGAGTAAAAAAAAGTGAATTACCGGATAAACAAGATAAGAAATATAACGTTTATTTTACTTATAGTATTTGCTCTTTCTAATATGACTGCATGTCAAAAGGCAAATAACAAAGTGCCTGACACTGTCGTGAGCAAGCCTTCAACAACAAGGGATGCATTTCATGAAAAAACGCAATCTGAAAATTACTTTGACTGGAAGAATGGTGTTAAAACAAAAGATATACTAGATTATTTAAATGTACCAATCGAGGAAAGAAAAAAAGAGATAGAATCCATATCTTCCGTTTTTGACAAAGGCAATACAATATATCTTAAAACAAAAAATGGAAATCATAAAGCGTCAATAAGCGATAAACGAGCCGAAACCGTTAATCACTATGGGAGAGCCTTGGATAGAAGATATACATATATTCACGGCTTTTTGTTTTATGATACTATTGAAAACAGAGAAATTAATGTAACAAATATAGTTGATTTAAAAGACTATGAAACCGATCATGTTAATGGTCTTGAAGTTGATTACTGTCAAAATAAAGTATTAATTTCTTGCCGCAGTAAAAATGTAAATAAAGATATGACAACCTGGGGTACATACTTGGAGACTGCTTTCCCAACATATCTGCTTTTTGATTTACAGGATTATTCATATGAGTTTATAAAGCTTTCAAAAATTGTTTACGATAAAAACAATGCTGATACTAGTGCAGATGCAATATTAATTGACAGTAACAAGATTCTCATATCATATAAAAGCCGGAAAGTTTCAAAATGCAAGGCAATAATTTATGATTTAAGTATAAAAAAAGTTATTGAAGAATACGATTTAGATTGGAATTTTAAAATAGCTCACAGGATTGCAGATTGTGTTGTGTCGCCTGATGGGAAGTATCTTCTATATCACGAGTCGGGGCAAACACCAGTTGAATTGTTTTTGTATGATATTGAAAAACGCAAAGAATATAATGTGGTTGACCATGAAACTGAAAGAGAAGAAATTTATACTTTCTATAATTGGGACAGTGAAAATATTTTCTTTTATGGAGTATATAGCATTCCTATGGCTGAATGTATGGTCTATATGAGAAAATTAGATGAAGTTCGATGAAACCATGCTTTAAAACCATATTTGCGAATGAGGAAGGAGAATAAAAATTGTTCTATATCAAACAAATGTCCCATATTATTACAATATTCATAATAATGTTTATAATGCTGCCAATTATAATGCCCCCACTTGTCAAGACAATTTTTTAGCTTTTCTAAGTTAGGTTCTCCTTTCTTTATTTTTGTATAATTATAA
>FWPV01003281.1_pt1 | contig 14729 bp, 7 predicted proteins | sample 2228371 | NCBI WGS metagenome assembly FWPV01 (sample SAMEA103939776, study PRJEB20133) | metagenome
CCGGATAACATCACCATTACATCCAGCACAATTACCGGGAGTGGAACGCCTGATGAGACCTTTACCTTTGGTGCGGGGCAACTGACGAACTTTTCTGGAGTAAAAATAAAAGCATTTAAACTGGTTTTTGATACTACCAGTGGATCCGGTACCAAACCGTTTTTTGAATTTCGTTCCTTTACTATCACTGGCGCCCTTGCTCCACTTCCCAGTGTCACTGATGGTCGCATCAGCATCTCTGGTGCATCCGGAACCGGTGGTGCCTTTAAAATTGGCGATACAGTAACCGCAACCTGGAACAACACTGCCGGTGGTGATAACAACTCCGGCATTACCGGTGTAACTGTTGATTTCTCTCAATTCGGTGGCGGTGCTGCGGTTGCGGCATCCAATAGCAGTAATACCTGGACAGCAACTTACACCATTACGTCAGGGGCTATTGATACTACCAACCGTAATGTCAGTGTGACGGCATCCAATGCTGCTGGCGGTACAACTACGGCTGATACGACTAATGCCACTGTCGATTCTATTGCACCTACAGTGACCGATGGTCGCATCAGTATTTCCGGCGCATCAGGTACAGGCGGCGCTTTTAAAATTGGCGATACCGTCACCGCGACCTGGAACAACACTGCCGGTGGCGATAACAACAGCGATACCATCAGCTCTGTCACAGTTGACTTTACCCAATTTGGTGGTGGCGCGGGGGTGGCGGCAAGCAATAGCGCCGGTACTTGGACGGCAACTTACACCATAGTCGCTGGTGCTATAGATACAACCAACCGCAACGTCACAGTCACCGCGACGGATAATGCTGGTAATGCTACCGCAACGTCGGATACCACCAATGCAACTGTTGATAACATTGCGCCCTCGGTCAGCAGTATAGTGGTCAGCGGTACACCTGGTTCCGGTGATACGAGCATGGCGTTTACGGCTAACTTCAGTGAGTCGGTTGTGAATGTATCGACCGATGACTTTACGCTGGTCGGAACAGGTTCGGCAGCGGGCAGTATTGCAGGTGTATCGGCATCGACCGGTTCGGCGATCAATGTGAATATCGCCAGCATCAGTGGATCTGGCACTTTGAAGGTAAACCTGAATGGTTCCACTAATGTGGTAGATGATGCGGGGAATAGCATTGCTGCTTATTCCAGCGGTTCAACTCACACAGTGAATATCCTCACCGCGCCGGATGCCCCCACCATAGGCACAGCCACCGCCGGTGATGGGCAGGTAGATGTCACCTTCACCGCCCCGGGCAATAACGGCGGTTCGGCGATCACCACTTACACCGCGACCGCCAACCCCGGCGGCGCCACGGGTAACTGTGCCGGCCCGGCGGCTTGCACGATTACGGTAAGTTCATTGACTAACGGCACTGCCTATAGCTTCACTGTCACCGCCACCAATGCGATTGGCACCAGTATAGCGTCGGGTGCTTCCAACTCGGCAACGCCTAAAGCTAACCAAACCATTACCTTCGCCAATCCGGGTGCGCAGAACTTTGGTACTACGCCAACCTTGAGTGCCACAGCAACCTCCGGCTTAACCGTTAGCTTTAGCTCATCCACCACCGGTGTTTGTACCATTACATCCGGCGGTGCCTTGACCTTTGTGACCGCTGGCACCTGTACCATTGACGCTGATCAGGCGGGCAACGCCAGTACTAATGCAGCGCCCACTGTATCCCGCAGCTTTGCTGTGAATGCGATAGTGCCGGGTGCGCCTACCATTGGCACGGCAACGGCGGGCGATACCCAGGCATCTGTGACCTTTACCGCTCCGGCTAGTACTGGCGGCGCAGCGATTACCGGTTATACCGTTACTGCTAACCCTGGTGGCGCGACCGGAACCGGTGCTGGCTCGCCAATTACGGTGACGGGTTTGACCAATGGTGTGTCTTACACTTTTACCGTGACGGCCACCAACTCGGCGGGTACTGGTGCAGCGTCAGCGGCGTCTAACTCAATCACTCCTGCGGCACCACAAACCATTACCTTTGCAAACCCCGGAGCGCAGACTTACGGTACTTCGCCAACGCTAACGGCGACCTCCGATTCCGGTTTGACGCCGACCTTTACCTCATCCACTACCGGTGTTTGTACTATTACCAGTGGCGGTGTGTTGACCTTTGTGACTGCTGGTACCTGTACGATTAATGCAGATCAGGCGGGCGACTCTTCTTATTTGCCTGCAGCCCAGGTGAGTCGTTCGTTTACTGTTAACCCTGCAGTACCCGGTGCGCCAACCATAGGGACTGCCGTTGCGGGTGATACCCAGGCGAGCGTGGCCTTTACCGCACCGGTCAATACCGGTGGTACGACCATTACCGGTTATACAGTGACCGTCAGCCCGCCGCATGTTGCTCCGGTCAACGGCGCATCCTCACCCATAGTGGTAAACGGTTTGACCAACGGGCAGGCCTATACCTTTACCGTGACGGCAGATAACGCCGCGGGCACTGGCCCAGCATCCGGTGCATCCAACTCGATAACACCTGCTGCAACCCAAACTATTACTTTTAACAATCCGGGTGCGCAGAACTTTGGTACTACACCAACGCTTATAGCGACTACCGATGCAACCGGTTTGACGCCGACCTTTACCTCATCGACTACCGGTGTTTGTACCATTACCAGCGGCGGGGCATTGACCTTTGTAAGCGCAGGTACCTGTACGATCAATGCGGATCAGGCGGGCAATAGCAGCTACTTGGCTGCGCCCCAGGTAAGCCGCAGCTTTGCTGTGAACCCAATACTTCCCGGCGCACCAACCATTGGTATGGCAACTGCCGGTAATACCCAGGCAACAGTGATATTCACCGCGCCAGGTTCCAATGGCGGTTCAGCAATCACGGCTTATACTGTAACCGCGAACCCGGGTGCTATCACCCGCGTGGCGACTGGCTCACCCTATACCTTTACCGGTTTGACTAACGGCACCAGCTATACCTTCTCGGTTACTGCGACTAATGTTGTCGGGGAAGGGGCTGCCTCAGGAGTCTCCAATCCGGTAACACCTATCGGATCGCAAACCATTACGTTCAACCCACTGCCTGATCAGCTGGTTGGTGCATCACTTACCGTTTCTGCCACGGCTTCCTCGGGATTGACGCCCACCTTCAGCTCGTCAACCACTAGCGTATGTACCGTGACCTCAAGCGGCCTTGTGACCCTGATTGAAGAAGGCACTTGTAGGCTCATTGCGAGTCAGGCGGGTAATAGTGCCTATTTGGCAGCTGCGCCTGTGGACCGGTCGTTTGAGGTAAGGACGGTTAATACCGCGCCAGTCATCACTCAGGGCAGCAGTATTAATGTTTCCATGAGTGAAGATGGAAGCCCTGCACCATTTAGCCTGAACCTTACCGCGACCGATGCCCAAAGCGATGCTTTGACCTGGACGGTTAGCGCGCCTGCGCAGCAGGGCAATGCAAGCGTATCCGGTACTGGAGTTGTGAGTTACGTTCCGGCCGCAAACTACCATGGCAGTGATAATTTTATGATCACCGTCAGCGATGGCAGCCTGAGTGCAAGTATCGCTGTGAATGTGACTGTTGAAGCGGTAAACGATGCGCCGGTGATCAGTGGAACTCCGGCAACCAGCCTGGAGCAGGATACTGCCTACAGCTTCACCCCAACCGCGAGCGATGTTGATACTGGTGATCTTCTGACCTTTAGCATTACTAACAAACCGACATGGGCAAGCTTCAATACTGCCACTGGTGCATTGACTGGCACACCAGCAGGTAGTGATGCGGGTACTTCAGGCAACATTATCATCAGCGTCAGCGATGGTGTGGCCACAACGAATTTGCCTGCATTCGATATCGAAGTGGTGTCCACTATTGACCCATTGCTGCCAATAGTGAATGCTCCTGCAGACTTGGATGTGAATGCCACCGGATTGTTTACGGCGATAACCCTGCGTCAATTATTGGGTGCTGATCCAGATGCATCCCAGGAGAGCATCAATGCTCTACTCAAAGCCCTGGCAGCAGATGGCGTCTCCGGTAACGAATGCTGCACCACAGTGGCGGAAGGCTTAACAGCAGTAAATAGTTTGTTGTTACCGCCAGGCCGTCATGAAATCAAATGGAGTGCCACCAATGCAGTGGGAGTAACAGGGCAAGCCACACAGGTCGTTAACATCAAACCCATTGTGTCCCTGAGTAAATCGCAAATTGCTATTCGTGACAGTGAAGTGGAGTTCCGTGTACTGCTTAATGGCCCATCGCCGGTGTACCCACTTACCGTGCCTTTTGTCATCGATGCATCAACTACAGCAACGGCGGCAGAGCACAATCTTGTTAGTGGCAGTGTCACCTTTACCCAGGCAGGTCAATTAGAGGTGGCCGTTCCGGTCAGCCTCGCGGCAGTGAGCGGATTTGGTGATAGCCAATTGGTAGTGGTCTTGGGGGATGGTATCAATGCGGGTGCGGCTAATCGCCACACCATTGAGATTCGCCAAGGCAATATCCCACCAATTGTGAACCTGAGTGTTAGCCAGGCTGGTGTGAATACCAGCTTGATTACGCCGAATGGTGGCCCTGTAACCGTGACAGCAACTGTTATCGATGCCAACAAGGGCGACACCCATAGCTACGATTGGTCCGCTACCGCTGGTTTGGCTGACACTGATGGAGATCTCACCAATGCTGTCAGAGTACTGGATGCAACAGGTCTATCTGGCAGTAACCAGGTACAACTGACGGTAACTGACTCAGCCGGTGCCAGCGTGAGAGCTTCGGCATACTTCCGTGTTGTCGCCTCGCTGCCAGTGTTGGATGTAAACACTGATACTGATCGGGACGGCATTAACGATAGCTTGGAAGGTACAGGCGATAACGACGACAACGGTATTCCTGATTATCTGGATAACATGCCGTCACCCAATATCCTGCCGCAGCAGGGCAATACTACTAATGCATTCCTGATCGAGTGTGATCCCGGTGTGCGTTGCGGTTTGGGCTTGTTCGCGCGCAGTGGTGCTTCCGGTGGAGTGCAGGTGCTGGATCAGGAAATAGGACAGCTCGACAATCTGGTTATTGACCCTGCCTTTGAGCCTGTAGGTGGCGTGTTTGACTTTGCGATTCGTGATTTACCGACCCCCGGCCAATCAGTGCGTGTTGTTATTCCGCAGCGGTCGGCGATTCCGGCTAATGCGGTCTATCGCAAGTACCAGAGTGGTCGTTGGGTAACCTTTATCGCAGATGCGGACAACGCCGTGCATTCAGCTCCCGGCAACCCCGGTTACTGCCCACCACCCGGTGCAGCAGATTGGGTGCCCGGTCTAACTGCGGGTCACCTGTGTGTGCAGTTGACCATCGAGGATGGCGGTCCAAATGATGATGACGGTCTGGTGAACTCCGCAGTGGTAGACCCGGGTGCTGTCAGTACGGCCCTGCCGGTAGAGCCGCCTCCACCGCCGCCGCCAGCACCGGATGTCACCGTCAAATCCAAAGGTGGTGGTGCGGTTAATGGACTCTGGTTCTTACTATTGGGAAGCCTGTTGATGATGAAATGGTTTACGGGAAAAAACCGCCGGGGCTTGATCGCCCTGGCATTGATCGCCACCTCGGCCTCCACCCAGGCACTGACCGATGGCAAAGCCTTTGTGCGGGTTGATCTTATTAATGTGGAGGGCGACCAAAGCGAAGCCATGTTTACTCAATCGCTGGGTGCGGCAGGTCATGCGTTCGCGGTGGACAAATACGACGTTGACCGCCGTGGCTACCAAATCGCTCTGGGCTACCAATGGCACGACTACACCTACAGCGAGTTGGGCTATCTGGAGTTGGGCGATGTAACAGTGGATGTGACACTGGATGGTGACACTGACTTAACAGCCTTCAAGCGCGACTTTGCCAATGCCTACCCGGTCAGCGCCAGTGGTTGGACAGTAGTGCAGGGTTTAACTCTGCTGCGCGACCAACCGGTGACTATCTCATTGGAGGCTGGCGCTTATTTGTGGCAAGACGAGAAAGAGACCAACCAGCAAACAATCACTCTGCAAAGCGACAGTGGTGTTGCACCGCTGGCGGGAATTCGGTTGGATCTGGGGTTAACCGAGCGTTTGTCCTACGGGGTTAGTGCACGCCGGATTTATCTGGCGGATCAGGTGGTGGATTTGTATTCGCTGTCGGGACGTTTTCGGTTTTAACCGGTGATAAGTTTGAACTCGCACTAACTATTTTCTTCAAGGGCCCGCGCCAATTCGATTACTGATAAAGGCGCGGAGCCTTCTGCTTTATTGCTGAGTGTGACAAATACATTCTGCCCACCACTTGCTGTTCCTCTAATCACTTTTGCCAGCGCCATGCGCGTTTCCAGGTCCGGATCGATGATCTTGTTGTAAGGCTCATAGGCATCTTTGGCATCTTCATAACCAAACGCGCCATGCACCGGGTTTAAATTCCAGCGGCAAACAAATGGCCCGGGCCAGAGCGCACGCAAAATGGGAAGTTGCTCGCTAATACGTGGCATTTTTGCATGTAAACCCATGCAATAAGTTGCGCCGGTATCGCGTAGTGCCGACACAAATTGTGGTGTTAACCATTGCGGATCGCGCACTTCCACAGCGACAACGCCATCAGGAGCGGTGCTTTTTAGATTGGGAATAGATTTTAGTAGCAGATGCAACCGGTCAATTAGTGTTGGCATCTGTGCGAGCCAGTGAGCGGGCAGGGGGCTGATCTGAAATACCAGTGCACCTAATTTATGTTGCAGACCTTGCAGCGCCGGCTCCACAAACAATTGCACCGCATCTGTGGCATTTAAGAAATTGGCATTGGCGCGCTTGCCGCGACCGCCTTCATCGCGCACCAATGCATCGGTAACCAAACTTGGGGCTTTCACCACAAAACGAAAATCATTGTTTACTTGCGAGGCATATTGCGCGAACTGAGCAAGGTTGAGTGGGCGATAAAAACTGCGGTCGATACTGACTGTGCGAAACAGCGGATGTTGGCTGTATGCCGTTAACCCGCGGCGCGACAAAGTGGTGGCCGCATATTCCCCCTCCCAGACCAAACCATTCCAGCCCGGATAATTCCAGGATGATGCCCCAAGCCGCACCGTCGCGGGCAGCGTATCTGCAAGTGCTATCCAGTCCGGTTGTGGTGCGACCGGCGCAATAAAATCGCCAGATGTTTTAATGGCTTTTTTCTGTGGATGAAGTGACTCATCAAAGAGTGAATTTTGCATAGATGACAGTTATAAGCATGAAATTACCGGGCGGGTTTTGCCCTAAACACTGGCTGCCGCATTCGGCATAGATAGCAGTTCATGCATAGCACTATCGGCCAATGCTTGGCCGGCGCCATCGTAAACATAAAAAATAGCATTGGCACCGAGGCTGCGCAGCATCTCTACTTCTTCTTCATATTGCACTATGGCGGCGATTTTTCCCTTGAAGCGACGGTGTTTTAATTGTTTGAGTGCAAACACATTGCCCTGATGGTATGGCAGGGCGCTTGGCAACAAAGTATTGATAAAGGCGTTCGCTATAAGCATTGGCGATGGCAGAAAAGACAAAACTCAATGACACCGCAAGCGCAATAATCACCAGCCAATCAATTGCCAACCAGCCGGCCGCAACCGCAAGGCTGGCTACTATAAGACTGAATTCTGAATAGTTCCCTAACCCCAGACTGGTGAGGAAAGTGGTGCGTAAGCGCAAGCGAAAGCGCGGCAAAAGCAACATGAATAACAAAATTTGCAGCGGCAGCAGAAATTGCAGCCCCACCGCCCACGCCAAATGTTCCCAGCTGGGGTCTGCCATTAAGCCTATGCTGAGAAAAAACGCGACCAAAAACAGTTCTTTAATGTTAAACAGTGACTTTGCCAGCCCCGGTGCAGCGCGATGAGTGGAGAGCAGCATACCTACTACCAGTGCACCCAAATCGCCTTTTACTCCCAGTGCTTCAAATAGGGCATAGCCCACCACTAGCGACAATAAAAAGCCAAACAACACCTGCATTTCGCCATGCCCCAGGCGATCCAGCAGGCGGCGTAAGATCGGTGCCAGTGGAATCAAACCAAGCAGTAAAAATGCCCACACACTGGGAATTTTGCCGGTAGAGGCGCTTAAAAAAATCACCGCGAAAATATCTTGCATCACCAATACACCAATGGCGATACGGCCATAAATGGATTGGCTTTCGCTGCGCTCCTCCAGCATTTTCACTACAAATACGGTACTGGAGAAGGACAGTGCAAACCCAATCAGTACAAAACTGCTCCACTCCATATTGCTGAGGAGTGCGGTTAAACCCAGCATTTTTAGCGTCATAAAAAGTAGTGCAATACCTGCGGTGGTGAGCAGCATATGCAGGGTGGCACCACCCCATATTTCGGCCTTCAACAGCGAGCGGACATCCAGTTTTAACCCGATAGTGAACAGCAGCAGGGTGACTCCCAAATCAGCGATAAATTGAATGTTGTCATTCAATTCATAGCCCATGAAATTCAGGGCAAAACCGGCCACTAAAAAGCCGGTTAATGGCGGCAATCGCAAAAACGACGCTGCCAAGCCGCCGGCAAAAGCGACCAAAATAATAATGGGTTCCATAGGGAGTTATACGGCCTTATTAAGTGCTCCGTCGTTGCGTCGGAGTCTGTGGTTAGGGTATTGATAGTTAACGTGATTTTCAGGGTAACAAAATTACAACAGACGCGCCAAACTCATCAGTGCCCGTTCAATGCGATTGCCCCATACACAAGCGCAAGAGAGCCGGATAAATTGCCGATACTTTTGGCTTGCCGAAAAAATCGGCCCCGGCGCGATACTAATCCCTTGGGCCAGTGCCTTTCTTGCCAATAAAAAGCTATCTACATCGCCCGGCAGCTCCAGCCAAATCACAAAGCCGCCTTCCGGCCGGGTAATTTTGGTGCCTTCGGGAAAGTAGTGAATTACCGCTTCAGTCATCCGTGCAACGGCTTGCGCGTAATCGCCGCGCACTCGTCGAAGGTGACGTTCGTACTGACCATTCTCCAATAATTCGGTTACTGCTAATTGCGGGATGGTCGTGGTCGCCAGATTCAGCACATATTTCATGTATTCGACTTTATCCTGGTAACGCCCAGGCGCAATCCAGCCCACGCGCAAACCGGGCGACAGGGTTTTGGAAATCGAGCTACACAAAATCACGTTGTCATCCAAGCCCTTCAGCAGCGACGGGCGCGCATGACTAAAACTTAAATCGCCATAAATATCGTCCTCAATTAGCGGAATCTCTCTCGTCTTGAGCATCGCCACCAGCTTTTGTTTGTGCTCATCGGGCATCAGGCAGCCAAGCGGATTGCTAAAGTTGGGTGTGACCACACAGGCTTTTACCGGCCAGCGGCTAAGCGCCAGTTCGAGCGCTTCCAACGACATGCCTGAGTGCGGGTTAGTGGGAATTTCCAGCGCCTCCAGCCCCAGCGATTCAATGACTTGCAGCAACCCATAAAAGGTCGGTGATTCAATGGCGACCACGTCACCGGGCGCTGTCACTGCGCGAAGTGCCAAGGTGAGCGCCTCCTGGCAGCCATTGGTTATCACCAGATTATCGGGGTGCACGGCGCAACCGGCATCGGCCAAACGGCGTGATAACTGGCGGCGCAACTCAGGTGCGCCGGGCGAAAATTCATAATTCGCTGTACGGACACGATACTGCCGCGCGGCTTTGGTGAGCGCTTGCTCGATGGCACGTGTTGGCAAAAACTCTGCCGCTGGAACTGCTGCGCCCAACTGCACAATCGCAGGATCATTCGCCGCTTTAATTAACTGCAGCACCATATCCTGCCCGGTGACCGGAGCAGGACGCATGGTGGTCACCACGATACGCGGCGCTGCTACGGCCAATGCGGGCTTGGTTTTGACGTAAAACCCGGAGCGGTTGCGCACCTCCAGCAAACCCCAATCTTCCAATTGGCGATAGGCAGAAATCACCGTGGCGATACTCAACCCGCGCAGCTGGGCCTGATTGCGTACACCGGGCAAACGATCACCCGGCTGGAATCCACCAGCATTAATCAGGTTGGCCATTTCATCAGCGAGTTTGCGGTAGAGAAGATCCATTGCGACTCCGATTGGTGCTTTTGTTATAAAACAACAGCTGGATACCTGCCTGCGCAGGTATGACGATGAACCCACTGTTTGCCATCCTCGCGAACGCGGGGATCCAGTTTTAGATTCGAGCGGTACAGTTTTGATGAATATCTATAGGTACAGATTCGGTTTATCTCATCTGTACCGTATCAATTTACATTTTTTGAAACTGTAATGGTTGTTGCTCAGGAAATACACTGCTTTTTCGCAAAACAGTCGCCATCACCGGTAAGGACATATCAGGAGGAATCCATGAGTTACCCACTATTGTTAGTTGATGCTTTTATCGACCAGCCGTTTAGCGGCAATCCCGCTGGCGTATGTATTTTGGATAAAGAGCAGCCCGCCAGTTGGATGCAAAACGTCGCCTTGGAAATGAATCAAGCCGAAACTGCCTTTGTGCATAAACGCGCGGACGGCAATTGGAACCTGCGCTGGTTTACCCCTCAGGTCGAAGTAAGCCTCTGCGGCCACGCGACGCTCGCTGCCGCCCATGCACTTTGGCAACACGCCGGTGAAACTGCCGCAACATTGGAATTTCACACTCTCAGTGGTCGGCTTACCGCCACACGAATAGGTGATGAAATTCAACTGGATTTCCCCGCCGATTTCCCCCAATCCATCGCCGAGGTTCCGCCTGCGCTGTTGCAATTACTCGGCGGCCAACCGCATTGGTTCGGGAAAGGGCGAGACGACCTTATCGCTGTGTTGGATTCCGCCGACGCTGTCCGTAATTTTGTACCCAACGCCGAACAAATCGCCTCATTTACCACTCGCGGATTAATTCTTACTGCGCCGGGCGATATAGGTTCCGGTTTGGATATGGTCTCGCGCTTTTTTGCACCCAAGGTTGGCATTAATGAAGATCCCGTTACCGGTTCTGCCCATTGCTTGCTCGCTTGTTATTGGGGGAATCGCCTCGACAAAACTCATCTGCGCGCGCAACAAGCATCGCCCCGCAGCGGTTTATTAACACTCGATTTACAAGGTGAACGCGTTCTATTAAGCGGTAAAGCCCGCACTATGTTAACGGGAGAATTTTATGGTTGAGTTAGGCGTGGTTGATTTAGCAATTGCTGATCAGAAACTTACAACAGCTACACCGGTATGCTGGCGCAACGGCCAAATAGTCCCGCTTGAACAAGCCACCGTTTCCGTTTTCGATCACGGACTTTTATATGGCGATGGCGTGTTCGAGGGCATACGTTTTTACAACGGCCGCGCCTTTCGATTGCAAGCACATCTGGAGCGATTATTTTTGTCAGCGCGCGCGATCGCGCTCACGATTCCCTACAGCATCGAACAATTAACTCACGCCGTTATTGAAACCATTTCTGCTGCACCGGAAGCAAACGGCTATTTGCGTTTGGTAGTCACACGCGGCCCCGGTCCATTGGGGATTGATCCTTCGCGTTGCCACTCGCCCGTCGTTTTTATTGTTGCGGATCGTTTGCAATTGGTGAGCGAAAGAGTGCGCAGTGAAGGTGCAAAAGTCATCATCGCCGCCACTCGCCGTTTAGGTGCCGACGGCCTTGATCCGCGCATAAAAAGTTTGAATTATCTCAATCACATTCTTGCGCGAATGGAAGCCACACACGCGGCAGCCGATGAAGCAATTTTGCTTAATAGCGCAGGAAGAATTGCAGAGGGCAGTGCAGATAATATTTTTATCATGCAACGCGGCGAATTATTAACGCCACCGGTCATCGAAGGCGCACTCGATGGCATCACCCGCCAGGTGGTATTGGAACTCGCTGAAAAACTCGGCATAAAAACCCGGGAAATTCCACTTGCTCCTTACGATTTATTCACTGCCGATGAGTGCTTTCTCACCGGAACCGGGGCGGAGTTAATTCCGGTTGGTTATGCCGATGGCCGTAAAATCCCCCAATGTCCAGGCCCGATTTATTCGTGCTTGGCAGCGGCGTTTAAGGAGTTGGTCACTTCAGGTTGACTGTTGCATCCCAACTCAATCCAGTCTTTTACCTGTGGATTGAAAAAACCGGTTTTTTCATGGACATAACGCAGGGTTCCGTTGGTGCGAAGTTCTTTCAATCCTTATCAAGCACAGCATGTGTAGTTGTTCCATAACGGGCTTTATATTATCCAAATCGAGGGTAGTACCCATATCAGGTAATACGTTAGCAAGTACACTTGTAGCAATTGGAAGTATAGACACATGAATGCATGCCATTTACCGGTTATTTAAACATTGAAATGCTCGAATGCTTGAATTACCCCCGTGCATTCCTTAGTCTTGGTGCCTTTTCGAATTAAGGGCTCCCAGCCTCTGTTACGGGATTACACTTCATGTCTGCTGTCAAAGAAATCGTTTTAACTTTTAGCTGTCAGGACTCCAAAGGTTTGGTGGCCGCCGTTGCCACGCTATTTGCGACTTTGGGTTTTAACATTAAAGAGTCGTCGCAATTTGAGGATGTGCAAAGCAACCGCTTTTTTATGCGCACTGTTTTTGAATGCCCAAATGGTTACAACCTGGGGCAAATTCGCTCGCTGTTTAAGCCGTTGGGCGAACAGTACCAAATGGATTGGAATATTTTTGATAGTGCGAGCAAACCCCGCGTGCTGATTGCTGTGTCGCAATGGGGTCACTGTTTAAATGCGCTGTTAAACAGCTGGAAAAACGGCTCTTTGCCGATTGATATTGTCGGTGTGGTTTCCAACCATAATGTGATGCGTGATTTAACCGAGTGGTATCAACTGCCATTTCATTATTTGCCCATCACGGCAGATACCAAACCGCAGCAAGAAGGCCAGCTGTGGCAACTGATGCAGGATTTGCAGGCCGATTTTTTAGTGCTTGCACGTTACATGCAAATTCTCTCCGACGATTTGTGTCACAAACTCAATGGCCGTGCGATTAATATCCATCACTCATTTTTGCCTGGATTTAAAGGCGCAAAACCCTATCACCAAGCCTTTGATCGCGGCGTAAAACTCATTGGGGCTACCGCGCATTTTGTGACGGCGGATTTGGATGAAGGCCCGATTATTGAGCAATCTGTTGAGCGTGTTTCCCACGTCAACTCGCCTGATGAAATGGCAGAAATTGGTCGCGATATTGAAGCCGTTGTTTTAAACCGCGCGGTTCGTTGGCACGCCGAGCACCGTGTATTGCTCAACGGCACCAAGACGGTGGTGTTTTCGCGCTAAACGCGAATACTTTTTTTGAGGTATATGAAAGCGCGGTGACGAAATACTCACCGCGTTTTTTATTGCATCGAATATAAGTTAGATCTATTGACCTGTGGCCTTTTTCGCCGCACTTGCCAGCGCTAACAACCCCAGTGCCACCAAACCAAAAGACACACTCAAGCTACTCAGTTCAGCGATAAAGCCAATCACTGCCGGGCCTGCCAATAGGCCGGCGTAACCCATGCTTACCACTGCCGCAATTGCCAGACCCATGGGCATGGAGGTTTGGTTGCCGGCGGCGGTAAAAAGTACCGGCACTATGTTGGATGCGCCTACACCCACCAGTGTAAAGCCGATAAAAGCGGCAGGGCTGTAGGGGACCAGAATGACGAGTAAAAACCCGCTGGCGGCGAACAGTCCACCCCAAAGTACAACGCGGGTGCCGCCCAGTGCGTTGACGATTCTATCTCCGGTAAAGCGGCCGATGGTCATGGCAACCGAGAAACAGGCGAAGCCTAAACCGGCGTACACCGGATCTATGCCGCGCAGGGTATTGAGGAATACGGCGCTCCAATCCAGCACCGCACCTTCGGCGAGAAAGGCAATAAAGCAGAGGCTGCCAATCAGCAGTACTTTGCCGCGCGGCACCACAAAAAAAGGATCCCGCTCTGTATGGGTATTGTCGTTGCGATCCGCTGGTAAAAGGTCTTTTGCCGCGTAAGCCAGCATCAGCAACAGCACTGAAGCAAGGCAGAGCAGGGAGTGGAAGGGCGATAAGCCCAACCACATAAGCCCACTCATAATCACTGCACCAAAAATCCCACCCAAACTATAAAAACCGTGAAAACCCGACATCATTGCGCGGCCGCTGGCTTTCTCCACTACCACTGCTTGCATGTTCATGGCGACATCGGTAGCGCCGAGCATCATGCCAAACACCAACAGATTTAACGCCATACCCGGAATACCGGGGGAAACGGCAAGGCAAACCAGGCTGATGCACATTAATAGCAAACTTATGGTGATTACCCGGCGGCAGCCGAAACGATTAACCAGCGGGCCGGTTACTGGCATGGCCATAAGCGAACCTATGCCAAAACAGAGGATCAGCAGGCCGAGGGTAGATTCACCAATGGCCAAACGCGCCTTGGCAAAAGGGATTAATGGTGCCCATGCGGACATGGCAAGGCCGGTAATCAGAAAAGCAAAACGAGTGGAGAGGTATTGCGCGGGACCAATCAATAATTGGGAATTACCCGTGGATGGTGAGGCAGACATAAACAAAATCCGAAACGAAAACTGCTGCGCACTATACGCCCGTGCCGAAGGCCGGGTTAGTGATGATTTGTAAATACGCTGCCTACAGGCTGGCTCGGCTATTCTTGATGTGGGGCAAGCCCCGAATCTTTATTGCGGTTAGGATTGGAATCAGCCAAACATCGACGAGCCAAGCATCGACAGGAATTGACCCGCTAATGACC
>FWPV01008744.1_pt1 | contig 14729 bp, 16 predicted proteins | sample 2228371 | NCBI WGS metagenome assembly FWPV01 (sample SAMEA103939776, study PRJEB20133) | metagenome
CGGGCGGAACAACGGCGGGGGCGGCTGGAACAACCGCGGGGGCGGCAATCGAGAACAGCCGTCCGTCCGGCGAGCGCATATGCAACGCCGGTGCGCCCCATTCGACCTCGTGCCCGCGGGCGAACAGGAAGGCGCGTGCCGACGTGAGCGCGGCATCCACCGGCTGGCCGGCGGCCAGGTAGCGATAGAAGTGGCGCGACAGTTCGACCGCGGCCTTGTCCGGAATCGCGAACTGCATCGCGATCACCGCCGGCACGCCGCGCCGGATCAGCGTCTGCGCGATGCCGCCGAACGGGTCGACCGGCGATACCGCGCCACCCATGCAGCTGTTCAGGAACACCAGCCGCAGATTGGCCAGATGATTGCGCAACAGCACGCCGAGCCGGCGGCCGGTCAGCGGGTCGGGCGCTCGGTCCGGTGTGTCGCTTTCCAGCAGCAGCAGACCGTCGCCGCCGTTGAAGTCGCCATGACCGATGAAATGCAGCACGTGCGGGCGCACCGTCAGCAGCGCTTCGTCGAGCCGTTCGAGGGTTGCGTTCTCCAGCCGCGTGATGCCGATCAGGCCGCGCTTGGTCAGCGGCGCGAGCGCCTGGTCGAGCCGCGCCAGTTCGTCGCCGATGCTCAAGGGCGCCAGACCGCCCGGAGCGGCGAATGCGATCAGCACGCGCAGCGGCGGCGCAATGCTCAGCGTCGGCGTGGGTTCATCGACGTCGAGCCAGCGCACCACCGGCTTCATCCGGTCAGAGAACAGGAAGTCGTCCTTCTCCGGGCTGTACAGGAATTCCCAGGGCAGGCGACCCAGTTCCGGCGTGTCGGTGGTGTCGATGACGAAGCGCAGACCCTTGCCCTGCTGCGGATCGATGGCGCGCAGGCTGTTTTCGATGCCCGGTCGCAGGGTCGGTCCGAACAGGGCCTTGTACAGCAGGGTACCGGCGTCGCGCGCCTGTGCGGCCGTGGGCAGGCCATTGTGGGCGAGTGCGCCGGGGGGGCGCCGCAGGGTGTCGCCGACCGGTGCGCCGCGCATCGCGTCCTCGATCGCCGGTGCGTCGATCGCACAGTCGCCGCTGAATCCGTCGGCCGCCGGCGGGCTGTTGATGTCCACCGTGTAGCGGCCGGCCTCGGCATAGGAAAAGCGCACCTTCAGCGAGGCATAGGTGGGTGCGGCATCGGGCATGTCGGGCGGGGGCGGGACCACGTCCGCGGGGTCGGCCGGTACAGGGGACGGCAGCCGCTCGATGTCGGCCACCGCCAGCACGACCTCGGCCGCCAGATTGCCTTCCGGCACCAGTACGGTGACCGAACCCAGGTAGGGCGGCAGGGCGCTGAACGGCGTCGCGTCCACCATCACCGGCAGCACGTGGCCGGCCGGGTCCGGCCAGCGGCGGCGGGCGATCTTCAGTTCGGTGCGGGTGTAGTGGCCTTCGGCAACCGCTGCCGGCGACAGCAGGAAAACGAACAGGTCGCTGCTTTCGATGGCACTTCGGATGCGGTCGTCGTAGTTCAGACCGGCCGGCAGGTCTTCGCGGTCGAAGAATACGTCGTGTCCGGCGGCTTGCAGCGCGGCATTCACGCCTTCGGCACGCGTGCGGATTTCCGACGCGTAGGACAGGAAGATCTTCAACGGCTGGCTCCGGCGCTGCCCGACGACCGACCGGTCATCCGTTCTGGCAGGCGAGCCGAGTATAGACCGGGCGCCGCCCTGCGGCGCCCGGCGAAACGTCAGTGTGCGGGTTCGACCGGATCGCTGTCAGCGGCCGGGGCTTCGAGGCCGGACACCGTGGCGTGCGTGGTGCGGGCCAGATGCTGGCGTGTATGGCCGTGCGTGGGCAGCGACGGCAGCAATTCGACCTGTGCCACGGTGCGCGGCGCGCGCGCGAGCCGGCACACCGACTGCCAGAACGTGGTGTCACCGATGTACAGGGCGGCTTCGGACAGCTCGCCGCGCGCGTCCAGATAGCGCAGGCGGACCGGCTTGACCGCGCGGCCGGCGTCGATCGCCGCCTGGAACATCGCGGCGCGAAACGGCAGCACGCTGCGCCCGTCGGTCGTCGTGCCTTCCGGAAACACCATGACGCTGCGGCCGCAGCTCAACGCGCTGACCAGCGTGTTGCGCACCTCGGCCGCGGAGTTGCGGCTGGTGCGCCGGATGAACACTGTTTCATTGCGCGCGACCAGCCAGCCCAGTACCGGCCAGCTGCGGATTTCGTCCTTGCAGACGAAGCCGAGCGGCGAAATCGCATTGATGACGAACACGTCCACCCACGAAATGTGATTGCTCACCAGCAGCTGGCCCGGACGCGGCAAAGGTCCGCCGGCCTGCAGTTCGACGCCGAGCACGCGCAGCAGGCGGCGTGACCACTGCGCCTTGATCTTGCGTTGCGTGCGTGCCGACACCAGCGGATAGATCAGCGCCACGCGGGCGCAGCCGTCGGCCAGATGCACGGCGAGACGTGAAATGCGCCAGCTCATGCGCAGCCCGGCGCGCAGGCCGCGGTCGGAGGCGTTGCTGACGGGCTGACGGGCGGGCGGGCTTTCGAAGGTCAAGGCGGATGCGTCGAAGAAGTCGGCTGAGATATCGATCAGTGACATGGCGCGTGTCCACGCATTCTGCCTGATGGTTTGTCCGATGGTTCGACGACGGTGCCCGGCTCAGGCAGCGCGCTGCACGAAGTGCCTGGCATAGCGCGCATCGAGCCGCGACAGGGTGAGCAGCAGCGGCAGATCGGCCGTATTGAAGTCCGGGTCCCAGGCCGGTTCGCCGCACACGTCGGCACCGGCGCGCAGGTAGCCCTTGACCAGCGGCGGCACGACGCAGGCCGGATGCGGTGTCAGCCGCTCCAGCGGCAGGCGTACCTTCGGGAACACGCGGTACTCGGGCGGGGCCATGCGCTCGCTCAGGCTGTTGAAGATCGCCGCCGCGTTGTGACCGCCGTCGGCCATGCTGATGCTGGCGCAGCCGATCAGGTACTGGTAGCCGCCGTCGAGCAGGTAGCGCGCAAGGCCGGACCACAGCAGCGCGATCACCACGGCGTTGTTGCGGTAGTCCGGGTCGATGCAGGAGCGGCCGATCTCGACGATCTGCGAGCGCAGGTGGTCGAGCCGCCCGAGGTCGAATTCGGTTTCCGAGTAGTAGCCACCGGTGCGACGGGCCGCGTCGGGCGCCAGGATGCGGTAGCAGCCGACGATGCGGCCGTTGTCGTCATCGCGCACGATGAGGTGGTCGCAGTGCGGATCGAAGCGGTCGCTGTCCACGCCGTGCGTCGGCGTGTCGAGCCGCGCGCCGAGTTCCTCGGCAAATACGCGCCAGCGCAGTTTCTGCGCCGCGAGGATTTCGGATTCGCAATTGGCCAGCGTGACGCTGAGATTGCGCTGGGCACGCCGCTCGCGTGCGGTATCGACCTGAAGCATGCAGGCGGTCTCCGTGAAGGGTCATCTTCACGATAGGTGCGCAGTGTTCAGGCGATATGACGCAGCGGCGACACGACGGTTACAGCGGCGACCTTCAGGGCTGTCCGAGAAAGCGCAGCGCCAGCAGCGTGATGTCGTCGGCCTGGGCGTGCGCGCCGCAGAATGCGCGCGTGGCGTCGCGCACCGCGCCTATGGTCTGCAGTGCGCTGCCGCGCGCTGCGCCGGTGACGGCGGCGAGCAGGCGCGCTTCGCCGAATTGTTCGGCGGCTTCGTTCTCCGCCTCGGTCACGCCATCGGTATACAGCAGCAGCAGGTCGCCGCGCGCCAGCCGGATTTCGCCGAGCGCATAGTCGATCGCCGGATCGATGCCGGCGATCGGGTTGCGCGGTACCTTGAGCAGCGAAGCCGGTTCGCCCTGGCGCGCGATGACCGGCCGCATGTGGCCGGCATTGGCAAAGCGGAAGCTGCCGTTGCCGGTGTCAAGCAGGCCGATGAACAGGCTGGCGAACAGCAGGCGGTCGTTGTTCAGCGCCAGCTTGCGGTTGATGCGTTCCATCACCCGTTCGAGATGGCCCTTCTGGCCCTGCTTGCGGCCCGCTTCCGAGCGCAGCGTGGTCAGCGTGCGCATCATCAGCAGCGCGGCCGGCATGCCCTTGCCGCACACGTCGCCGATGGCAACGAACAGGCGCTTCTCGTCGATGAAGAAGGCATCGAAAAAATCGCCGCCCACTTCGCGCGCCTGCTGGATGCTCGCTTCGCACTCGATTTCGAAGTGCTCGGGGAACAGCGGCGAGCGCATCGGCAGCATGCCGGTCTGGATTTCCTGCGCGGTGCGCATTTCAGACTGCAGCCGGTCAAGCAGCATGGAGTTACGTACGCGGTCGATCACCTGCTGGTTGGTCTTGCGCATGCGCGCCGCCATCATGCCGAGCAGATTGCGCGCGACGCGCGGCAGCGGCAGCAGATCGGAAAAGAACTGGTGGGCGTCGATCAGCAGCAGGCGGGTGCCGGGTTCGGCCACCACCCAGGCCGAGGCGGGTTCGCCGTCGATGATGGACAGTTCGCCGGCACACTCGCCCGCCGCGATCACGCTGTAATCGCCGCCCTGTGGCGTATCGAGATGCACGCGCAGCCGGCCGGTCAGCACCAGCGCCACGTGCTCGTTCGATACGCCGGGCGCCAGTACGACGTACTCGTCGGGGTAATCGCGCTGCGGGCAGTGCGCGAGCAGACCTTCGATCAGGGCGTACGGCACTTCGCGGAACAGTTCGATGCGGGAAATGAAACCGAGTGCCCGCCGTTCGCCACCGCTGCGCCGATCCGCGGCGATGCGCGCGCCATCGCCGGCGGTCAGCGGGAAGGCTGGGGCCGGGCGGCGCCGGCGTTCGATGCCGCGGCGGATCGGTGCCCGGCCTTGCGCCGGTCCGGCGCGGCCGGGTCGGGTCCATGCGAGCGTCAGCTGGTTGCGCGCGCCGACGCGCTCGTAGCTGACCTGATCGGCAAACTGGCGCACCAGATGCACGCCCAGGCCGCCCACGCTCGCCTCTTCCAGCGTGGCCGGAGCGACCGGATCGGGCAGCGCGAGCGGGTCGAATTCGCAGCCATCGTCGGCAATGACCAGCTTGACCGACTGCGGTTCGAGGATGAGATCGAGTGCCAGCGTGTGCGGCGCCTCGTCCTCGAAGGCGTAGCTGACGATGTTGGCCACCAGCTCCGACACGCACAGATCGAGCCGGAACGTGAGTTCGCTGCCCAGCTCGAAACTGTCGCCCAGCGTGCGCAGCCAGGCGCTGGCGGCGGAAATCGCGCCGCTGTCGTTGATCAGCCGCAGGCTGCGGCGCGCATGGGCGCTATGCATCGGCGCCCCGTGCAGGCGTGTCGAGCGGGCTCAGGCGTCGAGCGCCGCGCGCGCCGTGTCGAGATCGGTACACAAGGTGAGCAACTGGTCGACACCGGCGGTCTGCAGCACACGCAGCACCATCGGCTGGGCACCGAACAGCACCAGTCTGCCGCCGCGCGAGGCCTGGCCGCGCGCGCCGGAAAGCAGCGTCCGGATGCCGATCGAGGCGACGAAGCTGACGTCCGACAGGTCGACCGCGATCTTCGCCGGGTGCGTGCTGGTCAGATAGGTGAAGGGCTGGTCCAGCGTCTGCGCGCCTTCGATGTCGAGCCGGCCGTCCAGCCGGATCAGGGTGATGTCGCCATCCAGCGTCTGGCTGTCCATTTTCATATGCTCGCTCCCGTGGTGCCCGGTCGCCGACTGGGGGCAACCGAACAAGCCCTGCAGCTTGTTTCATTTCCATGTCAGGCGTGTGACAGCGCTCCGGGCGCTTCACTCCGTTGGCGCGTCGCCCCAGCGCGGCACCAGATCGTGCGGCACGCGCAGCTGATCGAGCACGCGCGCCACGACGAAATCGACCAGGTCGTCGATGCCCCGGGGCTGATGATAGAAGCCGGGCGACGGCGGCAGGATGACCGCGCCGTTGCGCGACAGGCTCAGCATGTTCTCCAGGTGCAGCGTGGAAAAGGGCGTTTCACGCGGCACCAGGATGAGCTGCCGGCGTTCCTTCATCACCACGTCGGCGGCGCGCTCGATCAGGCTCGACGCCAGGCCGTGGGCGATCGCCGCCAGCGTGCCCATCGAACACGGGCACACCACCATGGCGTCGGGCGGGTTCGAACCGGAGGCCGGCGGGCAGTTCCAGTCCTCGCGGCCGAACACTTCGAGCTGGCCGGGCGGCGCATTGAAACGCCCGGCCAGCTCGCGTGCGGCCTGCGCAGGATTGGCCGGCAGCAGCAGATCCATCTCCTGCCGGGCCACGATCTGCGCCACTTGCGAATAGACCAGCCACACCTTGCAGCCGGCGCCGAGCAGGCATTCGATCAGGCGCAGGCCGTACGGCATGCCGGAGGCGCCGGTCAGCGCGACGAGGACGGTCGGCGGTGCAGCGGGGAACGTACGCATCATGCTTTCTCCTGCATCAGCCGCGCGGCGACGATGCCGTTGAGGATGCCGAACAGCAGCGCGGCGCCGAAGAAGACCGGCGCCAGATTGAACAGGCCGTCATGCGGCACCAGCCACAGGCGCGCCAGCAGAAGTTGCGCGCCGATATGGGCGAACGCCGCGGCGACCGAGCGGCCGACCGGGCCGAGCCAGTGCCACGACACCGCCTGCAGCGCGCCAAGTACCGCCAGACTGGCCAGCGCGCCGGCGCCCGCCAGAAAGAAGCCGGGCGCGAGGAACTGGCCGGCGAGCAGGCTGCCGGCGACCACCCGCAGCACGCTCACCCAGGCCGCGTCGCGCCAGCCGTGGCGCGCCAGCACGATCAGGATGACGATGTTCGCCAGACCGGGCTTGACGCCCGGAAGCGGACTCGGAATCGCCGCTTCGACCAGTGACGCGGCGATTGCAGCCGCCGCGTAACGCGCCAGCCGGCGGTCGCGTGCGCTGGGCTCGACCTGCAGCGTCGGGGCGGCTGGCGACATCAGAATGCCACCGTGTCATGCGCACCGTCCGGGCCGACCAGCTGCAGCGATATGTGGCTGGGCGCGCACACCGCGACGCTGCCGGTGCGGGTCAGCCAGCCCTGGTGCACGCAGTACTGACGCGGGCCCGGGTCGGCGGCGATGCGCGCCCGGCCGGGTTCGACTTCGATCACGGTCTGGCCGAGATCGGCGAGGGCGCCGTCCAGGGTGACGCGATGCGTGCCGGTCAGCGGCAGTTCGGCCACGATGCGCCCGTCCAGCCTGACCTGTGCCAGGGCCGGTGCGCTGCGGCCCCATTGCGCGGCCGCAGTCGCCGCGGTGGCGAGCAGGCCGGCGGCGATGACCAGCCAGTCGCCTGGCCGCACTGCCTTCATTTATGCGCCGAAGCCAGCGAGCGGTGGCGCACCAGTACGCGCGCCGCGCTGCGGAAGTGTTCGGCCAGCCACTGCGCCATGTAAACGGAGCGATGCTGACCGCCGGTGCAGCCGATGGCCACGGTGAGATAGCTGCGGCTGTCCTTTACATAGCAGGGCAGCCAGTCGCGCACGAAGCGCGCGATGTCGTCGCGCATGCGGATCACCTCTGCGTGGCCTTCCAGGAAATCGATCACCGGCTTGTCCTGCCCGCTCTGCGGTCGCAGCACGACGTCGTAATACGGATTGGGCAGGCAGCGCACGTCGAACACCAGGTCGGCGTCGAGCGGGATGCCGTGCTTGAAGCCGAACGACTCGAACATCAGCGTCAGCCCGGTCGCTTCGTCGACTTCGACGACGTCGCGCACCCACTTGCGCAACACCGAGGCCTGCAGGTCACTGGTGTCGATGCGATGACCCAGTTCGACGATCGGCGCCAGCAGTTCGCGTTCGCGCCGGATCGCCTCGCCGAGCGAGGTCTGGTCGTCGCCCAGCGGATGGCGGCGGCGTGTTTCGGAAAAGCGCGCGATCAGCGTGGCGTCGCGCGCGTCGAGAAACAGCGTCTGCAACTGGGTACCGTTGCGCAGCACCCCCATCATCGGCGGCAACGCTTCCATGCTCTTGCCCGAACGCACGTCCACGGCAATGGCAACCCGGGTGTAGCCGGCCTCGCGCAGATGTCCGACCAACTGCGGCAGCAGCGGAGCCGGCAGGTTGTCGACACAGAAGAAGCCGCCATCTTCCAGCACATTGAGCGCCACGCTCTTGCCGGAACCGGACATGCCGCTGATCAGTACGAGGCGCATGGCGCCGCGCCGCAATTCATTCACCTTGATTCACCCTGCAAATGGATGTTCATGCATGCAACATGCTTGACTCTGACCGGCCGCAATCTACGCTTGAAGTTCGGGCCTGTGCCGGACCCCTTTTTCGACCGTCCGCCACCGGCCGTCCATGATGATCCAGACGGGGGCGTCACAGGCGATTTTCTGCAAGGTCTGACGTGTCGCCACACCGTGTCCGGATTTCCGCCCGCTGCACGTCCACATCGAAGGAGCCCGGCATGCGATACCTCAGACTTCAGCGCAGTCAGGCCAACAGGCGGCGTTCCGAACGGGATGCGGATCGTGCGGGGCCGCGCACCGAACCGGTGCAGAGTGATCCGCTGGCCCGCGAGTATCCCGCGCCCGCCGAGCCGGCACCGGCAGCGCCGGCTGTCAGCCCGCGCAAACTGAAATCGGGTTGAATCGCTCACGGGCCATCCGTCGGTGTGATCCGCAGGTGCCCGGCCGCTTCGCGCCGACCGATGTTGGCCAGGATCTGCAGGCGCTGGTTGTCGGTTGTCGAGCCCCAGCAGGCGATTTCATCGCGCGAGCGCAGGCAGCCCAGGCAGAGCGCAGTGGCGGGATCAAGCTGGCAAACGCCGGTACAGGGTGAAGCAATCATGTGGGTCGTCTTGAGTTGAAGGCACGGGCCACGCGCGACGCGACCGGGCGGTCGAGTTGCGCGCTGATCCAGTACGCCACATCCACCAGTTTCTGCAGATTGATGCCGGTGTGCACGCCCGCATCATCGAACAGATAGACAAGGTCTTCGGTCGCAACGTTTCCGGTTGCGCCCGGCGCGAACGGGCAGCCGCCCAGTCCGCCGACCGAAGCGTCGAACACGGTCACGCCTGCCAGTGCGGCTGCGAAGACATTCGCCGCCGCCATGCCCCAGGTGTCGTGGAAATGACCGGCGAGCTGCCGCGGCGGCACGCGTCGCGCCACGCGTTCGATCAGCGCGCGCACCCGGAACGGGCTGCCGACGCCGGTCGTGTCGCCGAGGCTCACTTCGTGACAGCCCATGGCAATCAGCTCGGCCGACAGCGTGGCAACGGTTTCATCGCTGACGGCGCCTTCGTACGGGCAACCCAGGACGCACGACAGGTAGCCGCGCACCCGCAGACCCGCTTCGTGCGCACGCACCGCCACACGCGCCAGGCGGTCCATCGATTCGGTGATGCTGCAGCCGGTGTTGCGTTGCGAGAAGGTTTCCGACACGGCGGCAAAGATCGCGATGTCGGTGCAGCCCGCCTCCAGCGCGGCATCGAGGCCGGTTTCGTTGGGTACCAGGCAGGGGTAGCTGACACCCGGCCGACGGTCTAGCTGCTGCATCAGTTCGCCGCTGCCGGCCATATTGGGCACGCGACGCGGCGATACGAAGGCACCGGCTTCAATGTCGCGCAGACCGGCGTCCGACAGCCGGCCGATCAGTGCGAGCCGACGCTCGACATCCAGCGCGACCGCTTCGTTCTGCAGGCCGTCGCGCGGACCGACCTCGACGATGCGCACGGCAGCGGGCAGCGTCTCCATCACGAACTGCCAGCCGGCACCCAGCCGGGATGACGCCGCCCGAACAGCGCGTCCAGACCTTCCTGCGCCTCTGCACCGGCATCGAGCCGGTGCTCGATGTCCACCGCCTGATCGAGCGTCTTCTCGTCCAGGACGGGCCGGCCGAGCGCACGCACCAGGGACTTGACCTGCTGCTGCGCTCGCGGTCCGCCGAGCAGCAGCGCATCCACCACTTCGCCGATCGCATCGTCAAGCTGTTCGGCCGATGCGGCCAGCTCCGACAGCAGGCCGATGCGGTAGGCCTCGGATGCCGAAAAGCGCTCGCCGGTCAGGAAGTAACGGCGCGCGCGCTGCGGCCCGATGGCGGCGATCACGTACGGCGCGATGACGGCCGGTACGCGACCGAGATGGACGCTGTCGAACGAAAACTCGGCATCGAAACTGGCGATGGCAACGTCGCACGCGGCGATCAGGCCGGCGCCCAGCCCATAGGCGGGGCCCTGTACGCGCGCCACCACGGGTCGCGGGCATTCGGCCACGCTGCGCAGCAGTCGTGCCGCCAGCGCCGGTTCGACGGCGATCAGGCCGCTGCGGTCGAGTTCGAGCGGATCTGAACCGATGCTGAAGCTGTCGCCCAGTGCCGACAGCACGATGGTACGCACGGCAGGCTGAGCGACCAGATCGTCGATGGCGCCGATCAGCGACTCCGCGAGCGAGGCGTCGAGCAGGTTGTGCGCGTGCGGGCGATTCAGCGTGACGATGCCGATGCCGGCATCGACCTCGGTCAGCGCCAGCGCGTCGGCGTTGCGCGTCACTGCGGGTCTCCCTGTACCAGCGGGCCGCCGAGCGCTCGCAGCGGTGCGCCCAGTTCGAAGCCGGGCATCACGACCTCCTCATCCACGGCGTACAGCTGGCAGGGCAGGCCGTGCGCCTCGCAGCGCGCCAGTGCGTCGGTCACTGCGCCTTCGCCGGCATTCCAGGCCCAGTCGCCGTTCATGTTCAGCGCAAAAGCGCGCGGGCGGATCCCGATACGCAGGAAACGGCTGTAGCCGGCGCGACCGCTTTCGGTCAGCAGCGGTACCGCATGCACCAGGTCGACCGGTCGCACCTGCGGGCTCTCGGCGCTGCTGGCGGCGGGCAGGCTTGCGCAGGCACAGGCGAACAGCAGGCGCGTCAGATCAGGCTTCATGCAGCGAATTCTCCCCGGAAACGACGGCGGACAGCAGGCGGTCGAGCAGACGCTGCGCGTGCTGTTCGGACGGCATGAGCTGACGGTGCGCGGCGCTCAGAAAACCCTCGCGCACCGCGTGATCGAACATCGCGAGCAGCGGGTCGAAATAGCCCGCGGTATTGAGCAGGCCGCACGGTTTGCGATGCAATCCGAGCTGCGCCCAGGTGAGAATTTCGCACAGTTCGTCCAGCGTGCCAAAGCCGCCGGGTGCCGCGACGAAGACGTCAGCCAGTTCCGCCATCAGTGCCTTGCGCTCGTGCATGCTGCCCACCACGTGCAGCGTGCTCAGATCGCCATGGGCGACTTCGCGATCGAGCAGGTGACGCGGAATGACGCCGATCACCTCTCCACCGGCCGCCAGTGCCGCGTCCGCGATGATGCCCATCAGACCGATATTGCCGCCGCCATAGACCACGCCGTGGCCGGCGCGCGCGATGAGCGTGCCCAGTTCGGCGGCGGCGTCGCGATAGAGGGGGCGGTCACCCTCGCGGGAGCCGCAGAACACACAGACGCGCATCGGACAGTACGAAATTCAGGTTGGAGAAAGCCTGCACCGGCGAGTATGCCCCGGCCTCGGCCGCCCTGCGCAGGGCGAGCCTTGCGGTGCGCAAAGTTTTCCGGCTCCGGATCGGATCTCAGTCGAGAAACTTGGCCCGGGCGATACGCCATTCCTGCGGCCCGTCGAGCGTGCGCGAGCAGCCCAGCGGGACCGGCTCGGCGCCCGGTTTCATTTCCGTCTTCGAGCGGTCGCCGGTGCCCACATTCATGTGAAAGCGGTCGAGCCACACCATGACGGTGCGCGTCGGATGGCTGTTCGCCACCAGCAGCTGCACCGAATTGCGCGACACGCAGTTGCCGGCGAAATCCTGGCTGAAGGTGACGAACTTCGTCGGGTCTTCGTCCTCGGCCCACGCCATCGGGCCACACAGCGCAAGCAGCAGCGCACACATCGTTTTCCGCATTGTTTCCTCCGGATACTCGGGTCATCGGGTGGCCCGCAGATCTCTGATGCCGACCGGCCGCCGGTGTTCCGCGCCCTGGCCCGCAGTTTAATGACAACAGACCCTGGCAGGCCTGCCGCCGCGTTCCGGGAGCAAGTTCGATATTGCACTGCACAATGCGCGGTCGTTTCGGGTTACCATTCAAGGAATTCAACGCCTTGGACTGCGCTGCCCATCGTGTCTGCTCTCGAAGCTCATCCCGCGATCGCTCCTCCGCCCGGCTGCATGGTGCAGGTGGCGCGCGGCGTCCACTGGTTGCGCATGCCGGTCGCTTTCGCACCCGGCCATGTGAATCTGTGGGCGATCGAGGATGAGGCGGGGGACGGCGTCGACAACGGACCATGCTGGACCCTGGTGGACGCAGGTTTTCCCGACGACGCGACACGCGCCAACTGGACGGCCGCCCTGACCGGCGACCTCGCCGGTCGACCGGTGCGGCGCATCCTGATCACGCACTGCCACCCTGACCATTTCGGTCTGGGCGAGTGGCTCGCGAAGCAGACCGGTGCCCGCATCTGGATGTCGCTCGGCGAATACATGACGGCGCAGGCCTGGTTCGGCACCGTACCGGCGTCGGACCGGAATCTGATGGCGGATTTTTTCGTGCTGCACGGCCTGGCTGCCGGACACACCGATGCCATGCGCAGCGAAAGCGGGCGTTACCGGCAGGTCGTCGGCGAACTGCCGGTGGCGATGCGGCGCATCCTGCCCGGCGAAACCCTGTGCATCGGCGGTGACGACTGGACCGCCATCGCGGGTTACGGTCACTCGCCCGAGCATCTGTCCTTTCATCGTGCCAACGATCCGGTTCTGATCGCCGGTGACATGCTGTTGCCGCGCATTTCGCCCAATACGCCCACGCTGGCCTACGAGCCGGAGGTGGATGCGGTCGGCCAGTACCTCGATTCGATCGAACTTTTTCGCGCGCTGCCCGACCACACCGTGGTGCTGCCGGCGCACGGCGATCCGTATGTCGGCATCGCCGCACGCGTGGATGCGCTTCAGGCGCACCATGCTGAACGCCTCGCCCTGATCGTGAGCCTGTGTGCCGAACCGCAGACCGCGGCGGCGCTGCTGCCATCGCTGTTCAAGCGCGAACTCGACAGTTTTCAGACCCGCTTTGCCATGGGAGAGGTGATTGCCCACCTCAACCACCTGTGGCAGACGGGTCGCCTGCGCCGCCTGCCGAAGCAGGACGGCGTGCTTCGTTACACCCAGCCATAACCAGTTTCCGGGGGAGCCAGAGCCATGAATAAACCAGCCACCAAAGACACCAAACAGCCCGAGGCGTCGTCCCTGCCTGATCCGGCAGAAGTCGCCAAGACCTATGCCCAGGTTGCCGAACGTGCGTCCAAGCTGCTCGGTGACCACGTGCAGCGACAGCTCAAGCGCGGCATCACGCCGCCGGCCGACGAACTGGGCATCGCCCAGGCCTTCATGGACATGACGTCGCATCTGCTGTCCAACCCGTACAAGCTGGCGCAGGCGCAGATGGGGCTGGTGTGGGACTACTACACGCTCTGGCAGCAATCGATGCTGAAATTCATGGGTGTCGATGCCGCCCCTGTGGTCACCCCGGTCAAGGGCGACAACCGCTTTCGCGGCGAGGAGTGGCAGAGCCACTTCCTGTTCGATTTCTTCAAGCAGAGCTACCTGATTTCGGCGCGCCACATCCATGACGTGGTGAGCAACGTCGAAGGCATGGACGAACACACGCTGCAGAAGGTCAATTTCTTCACCCGCCAGACCATCAACGCATTCAGTCCGAGCAATTTCGCGCTGACCAACCCCGAAGTGCTGCGCGAAACCGTGCGCAGCCACGGCCAGAACCTGCTGAAGGGTTTCAACAACCTGCTGCGCGACATCGAGGACGGTGATGGCCAGCTGCGCGTGCGCATGACCGACACCACGGCGTTCGAACTGGGCCGCAACGTGGCCACCACGCAAGGCAAGGTGGTGGGCGAGAACGCATTGATGCAGCTGCTGCAGTTCAACCCGACGACCGAACAGCAGTTCAAGCGTCCGCTGCTCATCGTGCCGCCCTGGATCAACAAGTACTACATCCTCGATCTGCGTGACTCGAACAGCTACATCAAGTGGGCGACCGACCAGGGCCACACCGTTTTCGTGATCTCCTGGGTCAATCCGGACGAAAAGCTGTCGCAGCTGACTTTCGAGGACTATGTGGAACAGGGCCCGCTGGCCGCACTCGACCTGATCACAAAGCAGACCGGCGAAACCGAAGTGAATGCGGCCGGCTACTGCCTCGGCGGCACGCTGCTGGCCACCACGCTGGCCTATCTGTCGGCGAAGAAGGACAAGCGGATCGCCAGCGCGACCTTCTTCACCACGCTGATCGACTTCTCCGAGCCGGGCGAGCTGGGCGTGTTCATCGACGAGAAGGCGGTCGAAGGGCTGGAAAAGAAGATGTTCTCGCGCGGCTATCTCGAAGGGTCGGAAATGGCTGGCACTTTCAACATGCTGCGTTCGAACGACCTGATCTGGTCGTTCGTCGTGAACAACTACCTGATGGGTCGCGAGCCCTTCCCGTTCGACCTGCTGTACTGGAATTCCGACTCGACCCGCATGCCGGCCTGCATGCACAGCTACTACCTGCGCCAGATGTACATCCACAACAAGCTGCGCGAGCCGGGTGGCATCACGGTGCTCGGTGAGCCGATCGACATCCGCAAGATCAAGCAGCCGGTGTATTTCATTTCGGCCATCGAAGACCACATCGCTCCGTGGAAGAGCACCTACACCGGCGCCACGCTGCTGTCGGGCCCGACCCGCTTCGTGCTCGGCGGCTCCGGCCACATCGCCGGCATCGTCAATCCGCCGGCAGCCAACAAGTACG
>FWPV01010858.1_pt1 | contig 14728 bp, 15 predicted proteins | sample 2228371 | NCBI WGS metagenome assembly FWPV01 (sample SAMEA103939776, study PRJEB20133) | metagenome
GATATGATTTTAAAAGAAACTTTATCTAATCAATTAGTAATTAAAGATGAAAAAAAGAAATTATTTTATAAAAATGATAAAATACAAATAATAAATGATGATATAATTACAACAAATTTAATCCCCCAAGATAGCATAGATTTAATTGTAACTTCTCCACCTTACAATGTTGATATTGCTTATAATTTGCATAATGATAAGACAAGTTATGATGACTATCTTGATTTTACTCGCAAATGGTTAAAGAAATGTTATGATTTGACAAAAAATGATGGTAGATTTTGTTTAAATATACCACTTGATAAGAATAAAGGTGGGCAACAGAGTGTTTGCGCTGATATTACTATAATTGCTAAACAGATTGGTTGGAAATATCATTCAACCATTATTTGGAATGAAGGGAATATATCAAAGAGAACAGCATGGGGTTCATTTATGAGTGCATCAGCTCCATATGTTATTGCGCCTGTAGAAGTTATTGTTGTACTATATAAAGGAAATTGGAAAAAAACAAGTGGAAGTTTAAAATCAGATATTGATAAGAAGGAATTTATGGAATGGACAAATGGAATTTGGACTTTTAATGGTGAAAGTAAGAAAAAAATAGGACATCCTGCACCCTTCCCACTTGAATTACCTAAAAGATGTATAAAATTATTTAGATTTGTAAATGATATTGTTTTAGATCCTTTTATGGGAAGCGGCACAACGCTAATTGCCGCATATATAAATAATAGGTATTCAATAGGAGTTGATATTGATATCAGTTATTGCAAACTTGCTTATAAAAGATTATTAACAGAAATTAATTTAAATCAAGAAAATTTATTTTCTCAGAAATATTAAATTATGTCAAAAAATATAAGTGATTTAGTTAAAGAATATTTTAATAAGAATATAAATAAAGAAATTAATCATGGACCTGTGGTTGATTGGGTCACAAAACAATGGTTAAAAAATCATAAAAAACCACCTCGTGATCCTTGGAGAGCTATAAGAAAATTATATCAGGAAGGGTGGCTAATAAAAGTTAGAAAAGGTGTTTATAAAAGAATTTCTGGTTATAAGGGAGAAAATATAATAGCCCCATTTACACCCGAGATTAGAGAACAAATTTTTAAAAGGGATAATTATAGGTGTGTTATGTGCGGTAATGGTCGCCATAATGGCTATGAAATTCATGCGGATCATATAATCCCTCAATCAAAAGATGGTTTATCCACTTTAGAAAATGGTCAAACATTATGTAGCGAACATAATCTTTTAAAAAAGACTTTAAAACAAACAGAAACAGGTAAAAAGATGTTTATTAGATTATATGAATTGGCTAAAAAAGAAAAAAATTTAAAATTGGTGAATTTTTTAAAGAAATATTAGAAACTTATGAAAAACATAATATTAACTGTCATATTAAATGGGACAAATAAAATTTTAAAGTAGAAATTATTAACAAATAAAACTATTGAAAAAATTTTTTAAAATAAAAAGATAATTATTTTTTTATTTGGTTTTGCAAGAAGATTTTTTCTTATTAAATCCACAAATTTATATTCTAATAAATTTATATTTAACCTTTAAATATAGATATAATTTAAGTCAGGCAAGTTAGCGGTATCATTTTCTTTAATTTTTCCATCTTGAAATCTCTTTTTTTTTATGCTAAATTAACGAAGTTTCAGGCATATAAAAAAGTGGCATAAAAATTGCTAGTTTAAAAAAGGAGATTTTATGGCAATAACTAAAAAGGATGTAGAATATATTGCTCATCTTTCAAGATTAAATGTTTCAGAAGATGAAAAAGAAGAATATGCCAGGCAACTTTCTAATATCTTAGAACATATTGAAAGGTTAAATAAATTAAATACTGATAATATAGAACCGACTTATTATGCAATTAATATGAAAAATGTATTAAGAGAAGATAAAGTAATGCAAAGCATTGATAAAAATAAAGTTTTTGAAAGCGCGCCTGAAATTGAAAAGAATGGATTTAAGGTTCCTAAAATTATATAAAAATTTATAACGAGGCAAAATGGAACTTTTTAGCATGACAATAGAAGAGTTGCATAAGCAACTTATAGAGAAAAAAATAAGGCCTTCTGATATTTTAGATTCTATTTATAAAAGAATAGAAGCAGTTGATCCAAAAGTAAAAGCATACCTTTTACTTACAAAAGAACTTGCTTATGATATGGCAAAAAGGGCAGAAGAAAGAATTTTAAAAAACGAAAAAGTAACAGAAATTACTGGTATACCTATTGCAATAAAAGATAATATGTGTCTTGAGGGTATTCCAACTACCTGTGCTGCCAAAATGTTAGAAGGGTATAAGCCGCCTTATACTGCTACAGTTCTTGAAAGATTAAAAAATGCAGGTGCGGTATTTACAGGAAAAGTAAACATGGATGAATATGCATTTGGTTCTTCTACAGAAAATTCAGCGTTTTTTCCAACTAAAAATCCATGGGATTTAGAAAGGGTTCCTGGAGGTTCGTCAGGTGGTTCTGCTGCTTCTGTAGCTGCTGATATGTGTATTGCTGCTTTAGGGTCTGATACAGGAGGTTCTATAAAACAACCTGCTGCATTATGCAATGTAACAGGATTAAAACCAACTTATGGCAGGGTTTCAAGATATGGTTTGATTGCATTTGCATCATCGCTTGATCAGATAGGTCCTATGACAAAAACAATAAAGGATAATGCTATTTTACTTAAAATTATTGCTGGTAAAGATAACAGGGATTCAACTACAGCGGATGTTAATGTTATAAATTATCCTGAAAATTTAGAATGTGATATAAAAAATTTTAAAATAGGAATTCCAAAAGAATATTTCATAGAGGGTATACAGAAAGAAGTAAAAGAGAAAGTTTTAAACGCGATTGATTTTTTCAGGAAAAAAGGAGCACAAATAGTTGAAATAAGTTTACCGCATACAGATTATGCAATAGATGTTTATTATATAATCGCGCCTGCTGAAGCATCTTCAAACCTTGCTCGTTTTGATGGGGTTCAATATGGATTAAGAGATTTTAAAGCAGAAAATATTATTGATATGTATAAAACAAGCAGACAGAAAGGTTTTGGCAAAGAAACAAAAAGGAGAATAATGCTCGGGACTTATGTTTTATCGTCTGGCTACTATGATGCATATTATAAAAAAGCGCAAAAGGTAAGAACCCTTATAAAACAGGATTTTAATTTAGCATTTGAAAAAGTAGATGTAATAATGACGCCAACTTCTCCAACAACTGCATTTAAAATTGGAGAAAAAACAGACGATCCACTTACAATGTATCTTTCTGATATTTTTACTATAGCCCCAAATCTTGCAGGTTTACCAGGTATTTCTATTCCATGCGGGTTTGACAATAAAAATTTACCTGTGGGTTTACAAATAATAGGAAAACCTTTTAAAGAAGAAGATTTATTTAAAATTGGACATTTATTCCAGAAAGAAACTGACTGGCATTTAAAAAAGCCGGATTTAAATTAAAAGGAGGTTAAGAAATGATATGTAAGAAATGTGGAAACAAAAATGATTTTTTAGTTATGATTACAGATTTTAAACCGCTGGAACTGTGGACGTTTAAAGATGGACTTCTTACCAGATACACTAAAAAAGATGAAGAAGCAGGGTATTTAGATGTTAAAATACAATGCACAAAATGCGGTGCGGATACAAAAGAAATAGACAGAGAAGGTTTTGATTTTGTAACATATACCGAAAGACCACTTGTGATTCTTTCAGAAGAAGACTGGGAAGCAAAAGAAAAGGATTTCAAAAAACCACCAAATATAGAAGAGTTAGAAAATGAAGAAGAAGTAGAAGTGGTTGAAGAAACGTCAAAAGAATCAGAAGAAACAAATTCTCCTGAAGAAGAAAAACAGGAAAATAAGGAATCAAATTAATATATGGACTTAAAAGAAAAATATGAAACCGTAATAGGACTTGAAGTTCATGTTGAACTGAATACACAAACAAAAGCTTTTTGCGGGTGCAGAAATAAATTTGGCGAAGAGCCAAATACTTTTATCTGCCCTGTATGTCTTGGTTTGCCAGGAAGTTTACCTGTCATAAACTCTGAAATGGTAAGGCGTGCAATTAAAATAGGGCTTGCATTAAATTGTGCAATTTCAGAAACAACAAAGTTTGATAGGAAAAATTATTATTATCCTGATTTGCCAAAAGCATATCAAATTTCCCAGTATGATAATCCTGTAACTACAAATGGTTTTGTTGAAATTATAGGTAAAGATGGCAGTAAAAAAAGAATAGGTATTATAAGAGCTCACATGGAAGAAGATGCAGGAAAACTTCTTCACTTAACTAAATCCGGACAGATAGGTGAAGCAGAAGAATCACTTGTTGATTATAACAGGGCAGGAGTCCCTTTGATAGAAATAGTAAGCGCACCTGATATAAGAACTCCAGAAGAAGCTTACCTTTACCTTAAAACTTTAAGGTCTATTTTAAGATATATAGATGTTTCTGATTGCAATATGGAAGAAGGCAGTTTTCGTTGTGACGCAAATATATCGGTAAGAAAAAAAGGCGATGATAAATTAGGAGTAAAGGTTGAAATTAAAAATATGAATTCATTTAGAAATGTGGAAAAAGCATTAGAATACGAAGAATTAAGACAGATGCAGATGCTTGATTCAGGAGAAAAAATAATACAGGAAACAAGGTTGTGGGATGCAAATAAAGAAAAAACTTTTTCAATGAGAAGTAAAGAAGAAGCACATGATTACAGGTATTTTCCAGAACCTGATTTGCCACCACTTGAAATATCAAAAGAATTGATAAATGAGGTTAAAAAAGAAATTCCAGAACTGCCTGTTGAAAAAGCAGAAAGGTTCATAAAAGAATATGGGTTGCCGGAGTATGATGCATTTATATTAACAGAAGAAAAAGATATATCAGAATTTTATGAAAATGTCGTAAAGGTTTGTGGAGAGCCCAAATTAAGCAGTAACTGGATAATGGTTGAACTTTTAGGGAAAATGAATCAGGATAGTATAAAAGATATAAAGGAAGTAAAAGTAAAACCGGAAAATTTAGGAAAAATGATAAATCTTATAAAAAATGGAACTATAAGTGGAAAAATTGCAAAGGAAGTTTTCAGTGAAATGTATAAAAATGGGGGAGACCCGGAAACCATAGTAAAAGAAAAAGGGCTTATTCAGATTACAGATACAAAATTAATTGAAGAAATTATTGATAAAGTTATAAAAAAAAATACTAAAATAGTAGAAGATATAAAAGGCGGAAAAGAAAAGGGAATAGGTTTTCTTATAGGACAGATAATGAAAGAAACAAAGGGCAAAGCAAATCCACAACTGGTAAATGAATTGCTTAAAAAGAAAATATATCAATAATTAAATGTCAAAAAAGAATTTTTCAGCCACACCTTTTAAGTTAAATGAAGAAATAGAAGTTGAAATTTCAGACCTTGCCTATGGTGGCGATTCAATAGCAAAATATAATAATTTTACGATTTTCACGCCTTATGGTGTGCCGGGGAGCAAAGTAAAAATAAAAATCACTGAAATAAAAAAGGATTTTGCAAGGGGGAAAATAGTCAAACTAATAAAAAATTCACCAATATTTAAACAACCAGAATGTAAATTTTTTGGATTATGTGGCGGTTGCGACTGGATGAATGTAGTTTATAATGAACAGTGCAAATTTAAAGAGAAAATTTTAAAACATATGCTTGAAAATATTGCAGATATAAAAAATTTTATTCCTGATAAGATTATAAAAAACGAACCGCCATTATTTTACAGAAACAGAGTTCAATATAAATTAACCAAGGACAAAAAAAGTATAAATTTAGGTTTTTTTAAGGCGAGAAGCCATGAAATTGTTAAAGTTGATAAATGTTTTATTTTAAAAGAAAAGTTAAATATTATTGCAGATAAAATTTATAATGTTTTAAACATTTTTAAAGATGAAATAAGTATTTATGATGAAAATAATCAAAAGGGTTATTTGAGATATATCTGTTTAAGGGCAAATAAAGAAAATGAAGTTTTAGCAACTTTTGTGATTGCAAAAAAAGATATAAAGAACTGGCTGAATAAAATTACAGATATTTTAAGTAAAGAAGATTTTATTAAAGGTATAATTGTAAATTTTAATTTTGAAAAAGGAAATAAAATTTTCGGAGAAAAAGAAAAAGTTTTATACGGCAATTCATTTATTATAGAAAAAATAAGAGAGGTTTTATTTAAACTTGATTCTTTTTCTTTTTTTCAGGTGAATACTTTCATGCTTGAAAAAATGGTGGAATTTATAGATAAAAATACTTTTTACAATTCAAATGTTCTTGACCTTTATGGTGGTGTCGGTGCTCTGACTTTGCCACTTAATAAAAAGTTTAAAAAAATAATAGTTGTTGAAGTTGAAAAAAATGCAACCGATAAATTAAACGAGACAATAAAATTGAATAATTTGAAAAATACAAGGGTAATAAATGCAAAAGCAGAAGACATAATAGAAAAAGTAATAAGAGAACAAAAGATAGATGAAATCATTCTTGACCCGCCGCGAAAAGGTTTGCATCCGCATATTATTTTTATTTTAAATAAAATAAAACCTGAAAAAATAATTTATATTTCCTGCAATCCAGCCAGTTTTTCCAGGGATATATATCAGTTAAAGCATAATTATTTAGTAAAAAAAATAACTCCGCTTGACCAGTTTTCTCAAACCTATCATTTAGAAGTTATGTCAGTTTTAGAAAGAAAGAAAATATAAAATATATTATAAAAATGGTATAATTAATAAAAAATTTAATTTAAAAGGTATAAAAATGCAGAAAGTTTTTATTCGCACATTTGGATGCCAGATGAATGAATATGATTCTGAAAGAATGGCAGGAATTCTGCTTAAAGAAAAAGATTTTTTAATTGTTGATTCAGAAGAAGACGCTGATTTTGTCATAGTTAATACCTGCAGTGTAAGACAGCACGCTGAAAACAGGGAATTAAGTTATATTGCAAAATATGTAAAAAAGAAAAAGGTAATAGTTGCTGGTTGTATGGCACAAAATTTAAAAGAAGAACTTCTAAAACTTTTTCCTGATTTATATGCTATTTTAGGGACAGCAAATTTCTCAAAAATAGCAGATGTCATAAAAAACAATAAAAAAATTCTTATTGATGGAGAAAGCGATACTTATCAAAGAGAATTTGAAAGACCAGAAAGAATAGATGGATTTATCACTATAATGCAGGGTTGTAATAATTTTTGTTCTTATTGTATTGTTCCTTATGTTCGCGGCAGAGAAAAAAGCAGGGATGTAAATGATATTATAAAAGAAATAGAAGATATGGTAAGAAAGGGTTATAAAGAAGTTATGCTTTTAGGTCAGAATGTGAACTCATATTACGATGAGAAAACCAAAACAAATTTTCCTCAACTTTTGCAAAAAGTTCATAATATAGATGGTTTGCTGCGTATTAAATTTATGACATCACATCCAAAAGATTTAACCTATGAATTAATAGAAACAGTAAAAAAAGGAGAAAAATTTGTTAAACATTTTCATTTGCCGGTTCAGTCAGGATCAAATAAAATACTAAAACTTATGAATAGAAAATATACAAAAGAAGAATATATTGAGAAAATAGAAAAAATAAAAAGAGAAATACCATTTGTAAATATTACAACTGACATACTTGTTGGTTTTCCCGGAGAAGAAGAAAAAGATTTTTTAGAGACGGTTGACATAATAAATGAATTAAAATTTGACGATGCTTTTTCTTTTAAATATTCAGTCAGAAAAGGCACACAGGCAGAAAAATATGGGGATACTGTGGAAGAAAAAGAGAAATTAAGACGTCTGAATTATATAATTGAATTACAAAAAAAGATAAGTTATGATATAAATAAAAGATATACAGGATTTGAAACAGAAAGTTTGGTTTATGGAATAAGTTATAAAAGAAAAAATGAGTTAAAAACAGGAACAATTAATAATAAAAAAGTTTTTGTAAAGTGTGATAAAAATTTAACAGGGAAAATTATAAAAGTAAAAATCACAGAATTGAGGGGAAATTCCTTTGGAGGAATTTTATTATGAAAATAAAAATTTTGATTTTATTATTTTATTTTTTTATTTCGTCTAATTATGTTTTTTCTTTAGAAGTGGAAGAGGATGCGTATATTTCAGCATTAGAAGCATATAATAAAAACGATTTTAAAAATTCTAAAAAATTATTTGAAGAATTTTTAGAAAAATTTCCAGCAAGTAAATATAAACCAAAGGTTCTTTTAAAATTAGGACAGCTGGAAAATGATTTTGATAAGGCAATCAGTATTTATGATAACATCATCAATAATTACAGGGATTCTGAAAATGAGATAGAAGCAATCTATCAAAAAGGTATTTTGCTTTTTTCAAAAGAAAAATATAAAGAATCAATAGATGAATTTAAAAAAATTGTAGAAAGATTTTCAGAATCTATATGGACAGAACCATCTTATTATTACCTTTTATTAAATAATTATGCATTAAAAAACTATGATGAAGCAGAAATAATTTATAAAAAATATTTTGATATAAGGAATTTTTATATTTATAAAAACAGGATGAATCTGGCATATGCGAATGTTTTATACTCAAAAGGCAAATACTCAGAAGCAATTGAATTATATAAAGGAGTTATTGATAAAACAAACACAGACGATAAAAATATATATCTTCCTTATATATATAAACAGATAATTGAATGCTATAAAAAACAAAATGACATTGAAAATTCCACAAAATACGAAAATGAATTAAATGAAAAATTTCCAAAGGCAAATGAACTCTTACAGGAACATGTTTTATCTGAAAAAAAAGAGGGACCTGTTTTAGAAACCGGTAAAAAAAATGATTCTTCATTTTTTACTGTTCAGATAGGTGCATATACAAATAAAAAAATTGCTGATTTTATATATAAAAAATTTTTGGATAAAAAATATACTGTTTTTTTTAAAATAGATGGTAAATTTTATAAAATTCAGATTGGAAAATTTGCAACGGAACAGGAAGCAGATGATTATGCAAAAGAATTTATAAAAAAAGAAAAATTACAAACATATTTAATAAAAAAGATTGAATAAATTATGGCATTATTAGGGATTCATGCTTCAATATCAGGTGGAGTAAGTTTTGCAATTGATGAAGGAGTATTTTTAGGTTGTGAAGCGTTGCAGATTTTTACTGCGAATCAAAGGCAATGGCATGCAAAAGAGATAAGAGATGAAGAAGCAGAAAACTTCATAAGAAAGTGGAAAAAAAGTAAAATAAAAAAGATTTATTCACATACATCATATCTTATTAACCTTGCAAGTGCCAAAAAAGTACAGCATAAAAAGTCCATACAGGCATTTTTAGAAGAAGTAAAACGAAGCAGTAAATTAAATTTAAACGGAATAATTTTTCATCCAGGAAATTTTGCGGGGCAAAAAGAAGAAATATCATTAAAAATTACAGCGGATAGTATTAATAAAATAATTGAAGAAAGTTTATTTTTTAAGGGGAAATTTATTATTGAACTTACTGCCAATGCAATTGCAAAAAATTTTGAACAGGTAAAATTTATCATAGAAAAAATAAAATATAAAAATAAAATAGGAATTTGCATAGATACTGCTCATATTTTTGAAGCAGGGTATGATATAAGAAATGATTATGAAAAGGTTTTTGAATTATTTGACAGTATAATCGGTTTAAAATACATAGAAGTATTTCATATAAATGATTCAAAAACACCTTTTGCAAGTAAAGTTGACAGGCATATTCATATAGGATATGGATATATAGGTAAGGAATTTTTTAAAAAAATAGTAAGAGATAAAAGATTTAAGGATAAAGCAATGATATTGGAAACTCCAAAGGAAAAAGGATGGGATAAAAAGAATTTGCAATTCTTAAGAAAATTGATAAAATAATAAAAATTTTTTTGAGGTTATAAATGAAGGAAATTTTTAATGTCTGGAACGATACGAAAAAAATAGTTATAGTTGCAGTAACAGCAGCGGTTTATGCAGGCATGCTAATACCTTTTAAGCCCATACAGATAATACCGGGCTTGACAGAACTCCGTCCAGCAAGTGCAATACCTGTTTTGTTCGGTATTTTATTTGGACCTGCAGCTGCTTGGGGTTCTGCCATTGGAAATTTAATTGCTGATTTTTTTGGAATGTTAACCTTAGGCAGTATATTTGGATTTATTGGCAATTTCTTTTTTGCTTATACTGCTTATTTTTTATGGCATAAACTTATAAAAACAGAAGTTATACTGGATATTAAACAAATTGGTATTTTCATCTTTGTCTCAATAGTTGCAAGTTTTGTATGCGCTTTAATAATAGGTCTTGGTGTAGAAATAATAAAATTAGCCCCAATCAAGGTTATATTTCCAATTATTTTCATAAATAATTCTATAATGTCTTCAATCCTCGGTAGCATATTGCTTAAATTGCTTTATAAACGAATTGAAAAAATGGAACTTATATATAAGGAATGATAAATTTAAAAGAAGTTTCTTTTAAGTATAACCCCAATTTTCCTTATGTGTTAAAAAATATAAATTTAAGTATAAATCCTGGAGACAAAATACTTATAGCAGGGAAAAATGGTGCAGGTAAAACAACGCTTTCCAAAGTATTAAGCGGAATATTACCAGAAATAGAAAGAGGAATATTAGAAGGTAAAATTTTTCCCGAGGATTTATTAAAGAAAACAGGAATACTTTTACAGGATTTTGAATCACAACTTGTTACAACATCAGTAAAAGAAGAACTCATATTTTTTCCGGTAAATAAAGGTATGTCATATAAAGATGCCTTTGAAAATGCAAAAAAATTAATAAAGGATTTTAGTTTGGAAAATCTTTTTGAAAGGGAAATTACTACTCTGTCGGGTGGCGAAAAACAAAAAATTGCTTTGCTTTCTTTGCTTTCTGCCAATCCTGAAATTATAATTCTTGATGAACCTTTTACTGACCTTGACCCATTGTCTCGTGAAGATGTTTTAAAATTTTTAAATGATAAATTTTCAGATAAAATAATTTTAGTATTTGAACAATCATTAAATTATTTTGAATATTTTAATAGAATAATAATATTAAATGAAGGTGGTATTATCTATGATGGAAATAATGAAATTTTTAAAAAAACTGATATACTTGAAACTGCTGGTTTAGAACCGCCGGGGATTCATAAAATCATTCCGGATGTTGATTTAGAAAAAGCAGATATATTTATTATAAATAATTTTATTTTTGATGAAAAAAAATATTATGAAATAAAAAATCAGATATTTGAAAATAAAGAAACATTGCTCAGTTTAAAAGATATAAAATTTAAATATCCTGGATGCAAAGATTATGTATTAAGAGGCATAAATTTAGATATAAAAAAAGGTGATTTTATAGTTCTGATGGGTAAAAATGGTTCAGGTAAAACTACACTTATGAAAATAATAGCAGGTATAATTGAATGCAAAGATGGTAAAATGATAAAACCTGATTTAAAAGCAGGCTATGTATATCAGAACCCGGACAATCAAATTTTTGCTGAAAATGTTTTTGATGAAGTTTCATTTGTATTAAAGACATCTGGTTTTTCTCATCAAATAATAAAAAATAAAACAGAAGAAATTTTAAAAATTTTTGGACTTTATGATAAGAAAGAAGAAGACCCTTTTTTACTTCCAAAAGGTGACAGGCAAAAAATTGCCTGTGCATCAATTTTAGTTTCAGAACTTGATATTTTAATTTTAGATGAACCTACCACAGGACTTGATTATCCTTCATTAAAAAATATGATGAATATAATCAATGAAATGAATAAAAAAAACATAACTATAATTATAATTACACATGATGTAGAGGTGGCAGCAAAATACGGAAATAAAATTATTATTATGGATGATGGCAATATTTTATATTATGGAGATAAAAGGAAAGCATTTAATAACGATGAATTATTAAAAAAAGCAAGAATAAAAACAACAAATATTATGGATGTGTCGCTTGCAATAAATGGAAAATTGTTGCTTTCGGAAGATGAATTTTTATATTGCTGGAGAAAAAAATGAGTGTTTTCTTTTACTCAAATAAAAAAACATTATTTCATTTACTTGACCCGCGAGTAAAAATATTATGCCTTATTCTTTTTTTTATATGTTCTGTTATTATAAATATTATAATTCAGATGTTTATTTTAACCAGAATTTTATTGTTATTTTCTGGACTATCAAAATCTTTGTTAAGTTTAAAAAAAATTTTACCGTTATTTTTAATTTTAATAGTTATGACATTTATTTTATGGATTATTTTTTATAAAGGAGAAAAAGAAGAAAAAATATATATTTTTAATAATTTTTATATTTATAAAGAAGCAATGAATTATTCTGCATTTTTAACTTTAAGATTATTAAATATGTTGCTTACAGGACTTTTATTTTTAAGTATAACTTCTTATGAAGATTTTTCCTATGGTCTATTTTTACTCGGGATGTCCTATGCTTTATCATTTACTTTTTTACTTTCTTTCAAATTAGTAGATTCATTTATAAATACTGCATTTTTAATAGTTGAAGCACAGAAAGCAAGGGGAAATGATGTCACAAAGGGCAATATATTTAAAAGGATAAAAGATTATACTCCACTTGTTATACCATTGATTTTAACTGGCATTAAAAAAGCACAGAGTTTAATAGTTTCTTTAGAAACCCGCGGCTTTTCTCCGAAAAATAAAATAAATTTAAAAGGCAAATATAGAATGAAGATAATAGATATAATTTCTTTGTTTTTAACAGTTTTAATTATAATTTTAATAAAAAATATGTTATAATAATAAAAATAATATGGAGTTTTTAAATATGGATAAAATTAAAATTTTAAAAGAATTATTCTGGGAATATAAATGGGGTTCTGTTAAAAAAAAATTGAATTCACATTTTGTTATTTCAAGAGTTCTTGAAATGGGCACTCCTGAACAGTATAAAGTTTTTAAGAATAAAGTTGGTAAAAAGATAATAATAAATTTTTAAAAAATAAAAAAAGCAAAAATGCTTTCAGATAGAACACTTAATTTCTGGAGAATTGTTTATGCAAAAGATATTAATAGAAAATCATAAAAACGTAATACAAAAAATAAAACCATATAATTCTACTAAAATAATAATTAATAATGAATATAGAATTTGCGATTATGTGTCTTATACTAAAAGGTAGTGCGACTGTAAAGACGAAAGAATTTATTATTGGTTATGAATTTTGCGAAGTAATCTTAATTAAAAAAAATTAAATATAAAAGTGAGATTTGTCAGGGTTAATAATTAAAGCTTGGTGTAATTATAATTACTTTTACTTTACTCATACTGACAATATGAAATTGAAAAAATCAAAGATTATTAAATAATTTTAAATTTTTACCCTTTTCATCCCCATAATAGAATTGGAGATATATATCTCATCTGCATTTAAAATATCGGTTTTATACAGGATTTTTTCTTTGAAAATTTCAGGGGTCTTTTTTAAAAGATATTCACGAAAGACACCGGGTAAAAGTCCACATTTTACAGGCGGGGTATAAAAAATATTATTTTTTTTAATAAAAATATTTGATATACATCCTTCTGTAACTTCATTTCTTTCATTTAAGAATATACAATCTATAAAACCATTTTTTAAAGATTTTTTATATTCCATATTATATAACATTCTATTTGTTGTTTTATGATAAAGAAAAATGTTATTTGAATTTATTTTTATATCAGAAAATTTAATTTTATTTGATGGATTTTCTTTAAAATTAAGTTTTTCAATTTTAAATTTACCATCAGGAAATAAAAGCAATCGTATCTTATAATCATTATCAGGTTTTATTTTTTTTAATGCTTTTTTAATTTTTTCTAAATCAAATTTAAAATCAAAAAATTTACAGGATCTTAAGAGACGTTTTAAATGAAAAGAGAGTAAAAAATATCCTTTATTTTTTATGATTCTCAATGTTTCAATTAAAGCAAAAGAATGGGTAAGTCTGGTTAAAAAATTTGCCTTACCCAGGCATTCTTTAAACTCGGATTTTAATTTTGAATCATAAACAATACCGCTTCCAATACCAATTTCACCTTTATTATTTTTAATCAAAATAGTTCTGATAGATCGGTTAAAAACAGAATTTTTTTCAGGCGTAAAAAAACCAATAGCGCCTGTATAAATAAATCTATTTTCTTTTTCTATTTCTTTTATAATTTCCATTGCATGTATTTTGGGCGCGCCTGTTACAGAACCAGAAGGGAAAATCGCTTTTATAATATCAAATATATTTTTTGTTTTGAGATTTCCTTTTATTTCTGATGTCATCTGGTATAAGGTGTCATATTCTTCTATTGTAAAAAGCGACGGAACCTTAATTGAATTAATTTTACATATTTTGCCCAGATCGTTTCTTATCAAATCAACTATCATTACATTTTCCGCTTTATTTTTTTCATTTTTTAAATTTTTAATTATACTTTTCTTTTTATCATTTTTTAATAAAGTTCCCTTCATAGGTTTTAAGATAATTTTATTATTTTCTATTTTGAAAAATAATTCAGGAGAAAAAGATAATATTTTATAATTTTTATTTTTTATAAATGCGCAGTATGAAACATTCTGATTATTATTGAGGTTCAGAAAAAAAGAAGAAAAGTTACCAGTAAAATTAAAT